>Ga0187860_1001412_pt1 | contig 21151 bp, 25 predicted proteins | sample June2016WEW_10_4_FD_132981 | JGI IMG/M metagenome (GOLD analysis project Ga0187860, IMG submission 132981) | Peatland microbial communities from SPRUCE experiment site at the Marcell Experimental Forest, Minnesota, USA - June2016WEW_10_40 | ecosystem: Environmental > Terrestrial > Soil >...
CCCGACAACGATCTGGTCGTCTCGATGCCACTCAATGAGCCGTTCAACTCAAACTGCTCGTCATCGACCTCCAACGGGTGCGGGACGGCCGCCGGCCCGATCTGCACTGACGACGGCACCGGCGCCACCCAGAACGTCACGAACGTCGTCCCCTGGAGCTGCGACGTGGACACCTCGTTCTCGACATCCAATGGGGGTCTAGGAGGCAATGGGATCACGATCGACGCAGCAGTCGTCGACCTGACGGGCTCCACGATCGCCCAGAACTTCAGCGTCGCCGCGGTGAACGGCTCGGCGAGCATGTTCCAGAACGGGACGAACATCAACTACTTCGCAGGTTTCAACGGAACCACTGGCGGCGATGGGTACAACCAGATCATCACGTACGACCAGCGCCTCTCTTACGAGAACCCGCCCGGACTGTTGCAAGCGACCAACACCGTGTGGAACGTCTCGAGCTTCGTCGTATGCGGCACGATCGACACGTCTCGGTTCGCGCCGGTCAACCCCAATACTGCGACCGCCTACCAGCAGATCAACTGCCCGAGCCAGGCGTGAGGGCAGCATCACCCGCCTGAGCGTGAGGGGGTGAGGCTCGATCGCCCAACGCCTCACGTTGCGCGCGCCGGGGCGCGCCCGCGACGCTGGGGGCGATGAGGATCGCCACCTGGAACGTCAACTCCTTGAAAGCGCGGCTCCCGAAGGTCGTTCAGTGGTTGGAGGTGGCAGAGCCCGACGTGCTGTGCATGCAGGAGACCAAGCTCGCCGACGGTGCCTTCCCTGCGATGGCGTTCGCGGCGGTCGGTTACGAGGTCGCTCACCATGGCAACGGGCGCTGGAACGGTGTCGCCATCGCCTCGCGAGTCGGGCTCTCGGATGTCACGGCCGGCTTCGCGGGCGAGGACCCCGACGCTATCGAGGAGTGCCGGCTGGTCACGGCGACCTGCGGCGGCGTGAAGGTGACGAGCGTGTACGTCCCGAACGGCCGCTCCCTCGACAACGAGCAGTACGAGCGCAAGCTGGTTTGGCTCGAGCGGCTGCGCCTCGATCTCGCCGGCACGCGGCCGGACGAGGCGATGGCGATCTGCGGTGACTTCAACATCGCTCCGGAGGATCGCGACGTTTACGACGCGTCGGCCTTCGTGGGAGCGACCCACGTCAGCGAGCCTGAGCGCGCCGCCCTCGGCCGGCTGATCGACTGGGGGCTCGCCGACGCGTTCCGCCTCGTCTACCCCGACGCCGACAAGCTGTATACCTGGTGGGACTACCGGGCGGGTGACTTCCACAAGCACCGGGGCATGCGCATCGACCTCATCCTCGTCTCGCTCCCGCTGATCCCAGCGGTCCGGTACGCGCTCATCGATCGGGAGGCCCGCAAAGGGATGGGCGGCGAGGCGCCGCCGTCCGATCATGCGCCGGTATTCGTGGACCTCGACTACCCGATCGGCCCGGCGTCCCCGTAACCCTGCCGGATGCCCTGTCCGGCTCGGCGGGCCAGCTGCTCGGGCTCGTACAGCATCCAGTAGGCGTTGCGGGCGTGCTTGCGCGCCCGGTCCTCACCCACCGGTACCAGCTTGACCGGGTCCTCCTCCTCGTTCTCGTGCACGAACACCTCGAGGATGTGGGTCGACGTGAGGAGCTGCGCCATCATGATCCCCTGGGACGCCTCGTGCGCGCAGACCTGGTCGATCGCCGCCCGCCCGGGCATCCCGAGGGCCACGACGATCGCACATCGGTCAATCTCGATGAGGCGCTTGCAGGCCACGGCCAGGTCCTTGAAACCCGGCACCGTACGGCGCACGACCTCAAAACGCTCCCCGTACCCCTCACACGCCCTCAACTCATCGGCGGCGTACCCGCCGAGATCGAGGCGGGCGAACATGGTGTCGACGATTCCGATACGGTCCACGTCAGTCATCCTGCCAGCAATCACGCATGCGGCCGGCCGGTATCTCTGGGACGGTCGACGAGGAGGCAACCGCCGTGGCCTGGGACTTCTCAACCGAGCCCGAGTTCGAAGAGCACTCGAGCACATGTACCGGGCCGCCCGAGCCGCCCGCATCTACGACGGGCCGGACGACGTGCACCGGGTGACCGTTGCCCGGCAGGTGCTGAAACGCTACGAGCGCGTCGACGTGCCTACCGAGCACGTTCCCACCCGGCGGGAGGCGGCGCTTCAGAAGTTCGCCTCCCTGCTGGACGACACTGCGCTCGAGGGCTGAGGGGGCGTCGCTGGCTCGGCACGGCTCCCGGAGCTCGCCTCGATGAAGCGCCCGGAGAGGACGAGGGTGCGACTGCCGTTGTCGCTGCCGTTCGAGCCGTACGAGGCCGCATCTGGCCGGCCGCATGTGATGGTCGACGGCGCTGCGCGCGAGTCGTCGGTGCTCACGCTCTCGCACTGGCCGGAGAGCCCGACTCCGCCGGCGCTCGCCCGGGACGTCTCGGCGGACATCGTGCTCGAGTACCTCGAGGTGGCGTCCGCCTGGAACTCGGGTGGCCGCTTGCCTGGCGGCTTGCGTTCAGCCGGCCGCGCGGTTGCGGCGGCCGCGGCGGCCGAGTGCGTGACGAACGACCACTTCGACGAAGACGGGCTCATGTCGGTCTTTGCTCTGGTGGATCCGCGGAGGGGGCTCGATCACGCCGAACAGATCGTGGACGTCGCCTCCTGCGGGGATTTCGGCGTCGTGCGCAGCGAGGTGGCGGCGCAGGTCAGCTTCGCTGTCATGCCGATGGCGGCGGCGGAAGCAGGCGCTGGTGCGGGCACGTCGGCGTGTTACGGGGCAGTCCTCCCGCTCGTACCCGAGCTCCTCGAGCGCCCTGACCGGTTCGAGCGGTATTGGGCAACGGAGGCCGAGGAGCTGGCCATCGGCCGTTCCGCTCTGGCGGTCGGCGACGTGGAGATCGTCGAGCACCGCGACTGTCGCCTGGATCTGGCTGTCGTCACCCGCCTCGGGCCGGCCGCGGCCCTGTCCGGTCGGGAGCGGGCTGCCGGTGCGTCCGGCGGGCTCCCGATCCATGCCGTGGCGGTCCACTCGGCCACGACCGCCAGCCGGATCCTGGCGTTCGACGGCGAGTGGTGCGAGCTCTACCTTCGTTACGAGGGTTGGGTGCGCTTCGCCAGCCGCCGCGTGCCGTTGCGCCCGGACCTCGGGCCGCTCGCTCTCCTGCTCTCAGCCGAAGAGCCTTCGGGTGTCCTGTGGGAGGCCAACGGCGTCGGTGCCATCGTCGGCCGCCTCCGGCCCGGCGGGGACGGCCGCACAGAGATCGCTCCTCATCGCGTCGAGAGCGTGGTGGCGGACTACCTCGCTCACGAGCCGCCCGCCTGGGATCCCTGGCGGGCGGGCGGCGCGTACATCCCTGACTCCGAGCGGGCCGGCTACGTGTCTCCCCGTCGCTCCAACCGTCGCCGGTAGCTGCAGTGGCTGCGCCCTGGTTGGGCGGGCTCGGTGCGCAAGGCGAGGTGGCGCTCACCACCTGGCCGGCCCGAGTTCAGTGGACCGGGAGGCCCCAGAGCGCCATCCAGCGCTCCTTTTCCTTCTCGGTCCTGAGGTCGTTGCCGAGCACGATCTCGAGGCGCAGCTCGGTCTGTTGGTCACGCCGTTCGTGCCCGCCGAGCGGGACGAATGGGTAGAACGTCCCGCGCTTGTACAGGTACACGAGGTACACCGTGGCAGACCCTGTGGCGCCGCTCGGGTGGAACCCGAACACCGAGCACAGCAGCTGGGGCCCGTAGCCCTCTTCTTGCAGCGTCGTGTTCACCATGTGGGCCTGGGTGACGAGCGCTTGGGGATCGCTGCTGGAGAGTACGACCCAGTGGTAGCCGAATTGGTCTGTCTCCTCCCGAACCTTGGCGGGATCGCCCCCGACCGCCAAGAGTCCCTCGATCTCCTCGGTGGTCTTGGCGAAGGGTTGTCCGGCCATCGGCTTGTAACACACGCCGGCCTCGCCGGATGGCACCAGCGCTTCGCTGGCTTCGAGCGTGATGAAGGCGCTCGGCAACCCGAAGAGGGCATCGAGATTTGCCTGGATTGGCTTCGTGCGCCCGAGCAGGACGTCGAAGATCTTCACCTGATGGAGCTGGTTGGGCGAGCGATCATCAGCCCTGCCGTCCCATGGCCGCCTCGAGCTTGGCCAGCTGCTCGAGCCTCACGTCGAGCGAGGGGTGCGTGGCGAACAGCGAGGAGATGCTGACCCCCTTCGTGGAGGCCGGGGCGAAGAAGAAAGCGTTGAACATCTGGGCGGACCGCAGATCCCGCGTCGGGATGCGTCCGATGTCGCCGGTCACCTTGACGAGGGCACTGGCAAGCACCCGGGGCTGGCCGATAAGGATGGCACCGGAGCGGTCGGCTGCGAGCTCCCGGTAGCGGGACAGTGCCCGGATCAACAAGAAACTGATCGCGTAGATCAACGCTGAGAACAACAACGCGGCGAACTCCAACGCGGCGAGCTGCGCCATGCCCTGGTTGCGCCCGCCCCCGCGCCCGCGGCCGCCCATGCCGCCGAACAGCTCGCTGTAGAAGAGCAGGCGGGTCACGAGACCGGCGAGGATCCCGAGAAAGCTCGCGATCGTCATGACGGCGACGTCGCGGTGGGCCACATGCGAGAGCTCGTGGGCGAGCACCGCCTCGAGCTCCTCGTTGTCGAGCCGCCTCACGAGCCCGGTCGTCACGCACAGGACCGCTGCTTTCTGGCTGCGGCCGGTCGCGAACGCGTTGGGCATATCGGTCTTCGCGATGGCGACCCGGGGCTTGGGCATGTCAGCCAGCGAGCACAGCCGGTCGACGACGGCGTGCAACCCCGGCGCCTGCTCCGGCGTGACGATCTCGGCCTTCATCGACCACAGGGCGATGCGGTCCGAGAAGTAGTACTGCATGCACAGGATCACCGCGGCGATCACGACGACTGTGACCACTGGTGCGCCGGCGATCAACGCCGCGGTCACACCGATCGCATAGACGAGTCCGAGGAGGAAGACTGTCGTGATCATCCGGGCGGTGAGCCCGCGGTCGACTTCGAATTTCGTCTTTGCCATCGCTCTCAGGCCTCCACAGTCTCCTCGGAGGAGAGCAGGTTCGCGACGTCCTCCAAAGAAGCAGTCTCGTGCGGCACCGTCAGCTCGGACGGCACGAGCGTGGTTGCGTCGATCTTGCTGCCGCTCGATCGCACCTTCTCGATCAACGCGGCGAGCGCCACTGAGAAACCGGCTTTGTTGCCTGCCTCGATCGCCTCCGACAGCTTGGCGTCGAGCTCGTCCAAGGCGGCTCGCTCGGAGGCCGGAACGTCATACTGCCCGTCTTCGAGGATGCGGACGATCATGAGTTGCTCCCTTCGCTCCCGAGCGAGAACAGGTCATCGCCTGCCGCGCCGTCCCCAGAGCCGGTACCCGCCGACGCTGACGGCGTCTCGTCCACGGTCTCGGCTTCGACTGGCTCGGCCTCGGCAGGCTCCGCGCCATCCGGCAATGCCGCTGCTCCGCCCGGTGCACCCGGGGTGAGGGCTCCAGTTGGAGCGGCAGGTGGCGGCGCGAGCTGGCCCTTCATCTGGGCGAGCTCGAGCTCGATCTGGCTCGTCTGGCTCGCCTTGTCGAGCTGAGCCTGCAGCGGATCGGAGGAGCCAGTGAGGTCGGTCAAGGTGCCGGAGGCGAGCAGCTCGTCCACGGCTCCGGCTCGAGCCTGCATCTGGGCGATCTTGTCCTGCGCTCTTTGCATCGCCATGCCGGTGTCGGTCATGGACTCCGAGATGCCGGAGACAGCTTCGCCGATCCGGGTCTGCGCCTGAGCGGCGGTGTAGGAGGCCTTCAGGGTCTCCTTCTGCGTCCGGAATGCCTCGACTCGGGCCTGCAGTGCCTGCGTCGTGGCCACCAGCCCCTGCTCTTGCTGGACGAGCTGCTCGTGCTGAGCGCGAAGCTGCTCGAGCTGGGTCGACAACGCGGCCCGGCGGCTGAGTGCCTCGCGCGCGAGATCCTCTCGGTTCTGGGCGAGGGCCTGCCGTGCCTGCTCTTGCAGCTTGGCCGCGCTCTGCTGCAGCCCTTGAGCCTGGAGCTCGATCCTCTTGCGCGCCGTGGCGACATCGGCAACCCCGCGACGGACCTGCTGGAGTTGTTCGAGCTGCTTCTCATACGAGAGGTCGAGCGTCTCGCGAGGATCCTCGACGCGGTCCATGACCTTGTTCGCCTTGGCCTGCAAGACCCCAGTGAGCCGCTTCATCACACCCATGTGCGCCTTCCTCTCCTCTGCGCTGGCCGCACTAGCAGTGTAGGGCGGCGGGCGGAGCGGGCGGTAGCGTCAGCGCGATGGACGAGCGCCTCTGCCTCCTCACGGTCCACGCCCATCCCGACGACGAAGCGTCAAAGGGCCCGGGCACCGTCGCCAAGTACCACGCTCAGGGTGTGCACACCGTGCTGGTCACCTGTACCGGTGGTGAAGAGGGCGACATTCTGAACCCGGTGCTGGACACGCCCGAAGTCAAAGCCGACATCGGGGCGATACGCGCCGGTGAGCTCCAGGCTGCCGTCGAGCTGATCGGTTACGACGAGCTCGTGATGCTCGGGTACCGCGACTCCGGCATGGCGGACTCGGAAGCGAACTCGAACCCGGCGAGCTTTGCCGCCGCTACGCTCGATGAAGCCATTGGGCGCCTCGTCGCCGAGATCCGGAGGGTCCGCCCCCAGGTGATCGTCACCTATGGCGAGGACCACAGCGGCTACCCCCACCCTGACCACATCCGTGTGCACGAGATCTCGATGGCGGCATTCGACGCCGCCGGCGATCCGGACGCCTTCCCCGAGGCCGGCGCGCCGTACGCACCGCTGAAGCTCTACTACGTCGTGTGGTCGAAGCGGCGAGTCGTCGCCACGCATGAGAAGTTCCTCGAGCTGGGGCTCGAGTCGCCATTCGACTCCAGGTGGCTCGATCGGCCGGGTGAGGACGACAACATCACGACATCGATCGACCTGACAGGCTTCGAGGACGTGCGGCGCACTGCGCTGCTCGCGCATGCCACCCAAGTGGACCCCACCTCGAAGTTCTGGTTCGGGTTGCCGCCCGAGGTGCAGGGCGCAATTCACCCCTTCGACGACTACGTGCTGGCTCGCAGCCGGGTGGACTCCGAGCTGCCCGAGGCCGATCTGTTCGCCGGCGTGTGGACGCCCGCCGGCCGCTGAGCGGCGTCCGGCTGACTTTCTCGCCGGTGGGGATCCCATTAGATGAGCGCAAGTCACCTCGTCGGCCCTAACATCGGCGCCGCGTCGGGATCTCCGTACTCAACTGTCGTGCACGACCCGATCGATCAGGAGGAACAACATGACGAAGTGGCTCACTCAGGAGTGGCTCGACGAGGGCAAGAAGCTTGCCGAGACTCAGCCGGAGCGGCCGGGCGCGACCGCACGGATGCAGTACGTCGTCACAGGCGGCCCCGACGGGGACATCAAGTACTACTGGGTGCTCGACAACGGCAAGCTCCTCGAGAGCCAGCTGGGCGAGCTCCCGGACGCCGAGGTGACGCTCACCCAGACCTACGAGGATGCCATGCGCATCCAAAAGGGTGAGCTCGACGCGAACGCCGCCTTCATGCAGGGCAGGGTCCGCGTCACCGGCAACATGGCCAAGCTCATGTCGCTCCTCCCGATCACGAACTCCCCGGAGTACAAGGTGCTGCAGGGCGAGATCCTCACCCTCACCGAATTCTGAGCCGGGACCCGCGGTCCGGTCCGAAGACGAACGCCGTCCGCCCTTCGCCGGGGGTAGTTGGGGCGCGGGCGGCGTCGTCGCGCCTGTGCCCGGCACCCGCCGCGGTGCGTGAAGAGGGCAGACTGGCGGCGTGATTCCGACGGGTTTGGACGGGGCTCCAGCGGTCACCGAGGAGGCGCGGGTGACCACGGGCGAAGTGCCGGCCGTCACCGGCGGCGAAGTCGACCAGAGCCAACCGGTGTTGGTCCCCCTGCAGGTGCTCGACTCACTCCTCTTCCCGGGCCAGACGAGGTACACCAGCGAGGTACTGATATCGACCGCCGGAGTGCCTGAGGAGGTCGCCGAGCGGCTCTGGAGGGCCATGGGCTTCACGCCCGTGGAGGAGGACGAGGCCGCCTACGTCGAGGACGACCTGCGTGCCCTTCGGCTGGCCGCTGAGGCGCTCACCGACGAGCCGCCCACCCAGATCGTCTACCAGACACGGGTCATGGCCGCCGCCTTGGCACGCGTGGCCGAAGTCACGAGCGACAACATCGTGGCGAAGGTCGACGAGCTGTGGCAATCCGGTGCGACCGACGACGAGATCTCCGCGGCCTTGAACGTTCCCAGCCCTGAAGACGTCGACCATCTCGTGGGCTACATCTACCGGCGTCAGCTCCGAGCTGCCTTGTGGCGGAAGCTCGCCGATCCCGAGCGTTTGGGGAGCCATTCGGTGCTGGCCGTGGGCTTTGTGGATCTCGTGCGTTTCACTGCCCTGACGGAGGACATCGCCGAGGATCAGCTGGCCGAGCTGATCGATCGTTTCGAGACGATCGTGCACGACCGGGTGACCGACAGCGGCGGCCGCATCGTGAAGATGATCGGGGACGAGGTCATGTTCGTGGCCGAAGGAGCGGACCAAGCTGCTCACATCGCGATCGATCTCGTGGCGGCGTTCCACCTCGACGACTCGGTCCCGTCAGCTCGTGCCGGGCTCGCCTACGGGCCGGTGCTGTCACATGGCGGCGACTACTTCGGGCCGGTCGTCAACCTCGCATCTCGCATCGTGGATGTGGCGAGGCCGTCGAGCGTGGTCGTGTCCCAGGAGCTCCACGATCAGCTGGCGGATTCGGAGGACTTCAGCTGGCGCCGGCTCCCACCGAAGCGCCTGAAGGGCATCGGCCGCACGGCGCTGTACTCGGTCTCCGGACCACAGCCTCGCTGATGCTCAGGCCTCGGGCTCGGCTCGCATGAGATCGCGCAGCTCCCGGTAACCGATCAGGGCCACGCCCTCACGATTGGCGATGCTGCGCAGCCCGTTCGGGTCGAGGAGCCAGGCGTGATCGTCAACGCGGCCTTCCCAGTCGGGTGACATCGCACGAAGCTCGGGCGTGTCGATCGCCGGATGCAGGTAAGCCTCCGTCACGCCGGGCCGGAGGTTGCCGAGCGCTTCGGTGATCGCCGACCGGCTGCCGACGCCGTTGCCGGTGACGACGAGTAAGTGGTCGGGGAACACGACGCCCCGCTCCGCCGCCAGCGTCCGGAACGGGAACCCGATCATTCTCTCCGTGGCCGCCCCCGAGAGCCGCAGCGGCAGCCCGAAGTCGTCGGCGAGGTCGAGGTAGGCGTCGAAGAATTCCGGCCTCAGTTGAAGCGTCCCCATGTGGGAGTCCACGTGACTCACGTCGAAACCCCAGTAGATGGCCCGCTCGACCTGCGCCCTGCACTCTCGCCGTACCTCGTCGAGGTCGGCGTGCTCGAACACGTCGGTCACCGTCCTCGGAAACCCCCCGTCACCGTCCAACAACGACGGCGCCTGGGTGATCGGCCCCCAGCGGTAGTGGTCCCATTCGGCATTGAGTGTCAGGTGTACGCCGACGTCCTCGCCCCGATACTCGGCGGCAGCGCCTCGGGCCCAAGGGCACGGCACCATCAACGTTGCCGACATGGCGGCACCGTGTCGCAGCGCGTCGTAGACGGCGGTGTTGGCCGCCTGCGAGCTACCGAGGTCGTCGCAGTTGACGATCAGCAGGCGGTCGTCGGCACTGAACCCAAGGCGCTCGGCGAGTCTCGTCACGTGACGGAACGTAGCGGGAGTTCGGGCCGGCTCGCTCGTCCGGGCTTGGCCGGGGCACGTCGGTAGGATGCGGCATGAGTCGATACGGCATCACCGTGCCTTATGACCGGACCCCGCTTGCCGAGCAGCGGGAGCTGTTCGCCGAGATTGCCGCCCTGGGTTACACCGATGTGTGGTCAGCGGAGGCAAGTGCGACCGACGGCTTCGTCCCGCTCGCCATGGCGGCGGCGTGGGAGCCGGAGCTGCGCCTCGGCACGGCGATCGTGCCGTCGTTCACCCGCGGGCCGGCCACGTTGGCGATGTGTGTCGCCACGATGGCCGAGGCAGCGCCAGGCCGGTTCCAGTTCGGTCTTGGTACGTCATCGGACGTGATCGTGGAGCGCTGGAACGGCATCCCGTTCAAGGAGCCATACAAGCGGAACCGGGACATGGTGCGCTTCCTGAAGCTAGCGCTCTCCGGGGAGAAGGTGACGGAGGAGTACGACACGTTCAGCGTGAAGGGGTTTCGGTTGGAACGGCCGCCGGCCGTCGTGCCGCCGATCCTCGTGGCTGCGCTCCGGCCGGGGATGTTACGGCTGGCGGGTCGGCTCGGCGACGGGGCGATCATCAACTGGCTGTCCGCCGAGGACGTGAAGCAGATCGTGCCCGAGGTCGGCCCCGGCAAGGAGGTCGTATGCCGTATCTACGTCTGCCCGACCGAGGACGCGGCTACGGTGCGGTCGACAGCCAAGATGCTGATCGCTGCTTACCTGAACGTCGACGTGTACGCCCTGTTCCAGGAGTGGCTCGGGCGCGGCTCGAAGCTGCAACCCATGTGGGACGCATGGCGAGCTGGTGATCGCAAGGCTGCGGTCGAGGCGATACCTGACGAGGTGGTCGACGAGCTCGTCGTGCACGGGACGCCGGAGCAGTGCCAGGCGCACGTCGATCGCTACGTGGCGAACGGTGTCACCGTGCCGGTGCTCATGCCCCTGCCATTCGGCGTGAGTGCTCGCGAGGCTGTCCGGCTGATGGCGCCGGGTCCGCGTCTTTGACACACCCCCGGCGTAGCTTGGTGGGAAATGTCCCACGCTCTCCCCAGCACGCTCACTCCGTCGAAGATCAGCGCGTTCACGAGCTGTCCGCTGTCGTTCCGTTTCTCGGTCGTCGAACGCCTGCCTGAGGTCTCGTCGCCCGCGGCGGTGAAAGGAACGCTGGTGCACCGGGCGCTGCAGCTGCTGTTCTCGGCGCGGGAGGCCGGCCACCGGGATCGGCTCGAAGCCGAGTCGGCGCTGTTGCGGGCCTGGGACGAGATGCGCCTGGATCCCGAGGTCACCCAGCTCGCGCTCCCGCAAGTGGAGCAGGATGCGTTTCTCCGCGATGCGTCCTTGCTGCTCGACCGCTACTACGAGCTCGAGGACCCGAACTCGGTGACTCCGGTGGGCCTCGAGCTCGACCTCCGCGTCGAGTTGGAGGGGATGGTGCTCCGGGGGATCATCGACCGCCTCGATCGGCTGGCGGACGGGACGTTGGCGGTCGTCGACTACAAGACGGGCCGGGCGCCTCGGGCAGAGCAGTCCAGATCGAGACTGTCGTCGGTACAGCTCTATGCGTTCCTGTGCGAACAGGTGACCGGCTCCCGGCCGGGAGTCGTCCGCCTCATGTACCTGCGGGACCGCATCGTCGTCTCCGCCGATGCCACTGACCAGTCGCTGCGCGGTGTCCACCAGCGCGCCAAGGCGGTGTGGGCGGCGATCGAGCGGGCGTGCGAGAGGTCGGACTTCCGCCCGAACCCTTCGGCCCTGTGCAAGTGGTGCTCCTTCCAGGCCTACTGCCCCGTGTTCGGTGGCGATCCGGAGCGGGCGGTCGAGTTGGCGGCGGCCGCGGTCCCAGTACCTCTGCCAGTGGATCTGGCGGCGGCCGGTACGCTGCCGGCTTGACCTCCGTAATCTCCAGGATCCGTCAGGTCGACGAGCGCGTCGATGCCCAATTCGCCACACTGCGTGGCAACGCTACGGCCGATCGTGTCTTCTACACGGCTTCCGCGGTCGGCGACTTCGGGCTGATCTGGGTGATGCTGGCACTGATCCGTGCGCTGCGAGGGCGTCCGAACGACAAGCGTGCGGCTATCCGGGCGATCGTCGCCACCGGCATCGAATCGGTCTTGGTCAACGCCGGACTGAAGACCGTCTTCCGGCGGAGGCGGCCGGTGGGGCCGATCGAGCACCCGCTGCCGTTTCGCCAGCCGCTCACGTCGAGCTTCCCGAGCGGGCATGCCACTGCGGCGTTCTGCGCCGCCACGCTGCTGGCCGACGGCGATGAGTTCGGCCCGCTCTACTTCGCGGCCGCTGTGGTCGTCGCGGCGAGCCGTGTTCACGTCCGGATCCACCACACGTCAGACGTCGTGGCCGGCGCCGCCATCGGCCTCATCCTCGGCCAGATCGCTCGGTCGGTCTCGCCGCTTCCTCACTTTGCCGTAAAGCCAGAGAAAGGACCCCGGTCTCGATGAGCGTCGCCATAGTCATGGGCAGTGATTCCGACCTGCCCGTCATGCGCCAGGCGGCCGATGCCCTGGACGAATTCGGCATCGGTTGGGAGATGCGAGTGCTCTCGGCGCACCGGACACCCGATGACACGTTGGCCTACGCTCGCTCCGCAGCGTCCAGGGGTATCCAGGTCGTCATTGCCGGAGCCGGCGGTGCCGCTCACCTGCCCGGCGTGATCGCGGCGGTCACGCAGCTTCCGGTGATCGGTGTGCCGATCGCGTTGCTGAAGTTGGACGGGCTGGACTCGCTCCTCTCGATCGTCCAGATGCCGAAAGGCATCCCCGTGGCAACCGTGGCGATCGATGGTGCGCGCAACGCGGGGCTGCTGGCCGCGCGGATTCTGGCGCTGGCTGATCCCGCCATTTCCGAGAAGCTCCAGCGTCACGCCGACGGTGTGGCGGCCGAAGTCCGGGAGAAAGACGCCAGGTTGCAGCGCCTGCTCGAGTCGGAACGGACCGGGCTCGCCTGAGGGTCCAGCCTCACAGCCGACGGCCGTCAGCCGGAGCTGACCCCGTGGGCGTCGGCCCGGGAGTCGGCGTTGCAAAGGCCCCGACGATGGCGGCGCCGACGAGATCGGCACGCTCCAACGGCCCGAAGTGGTCAAGATCCTCGAACACGGTGACGCGGCTGCGGACTCCGAAATCGGTCATCCTGGCGTGGATGGCCCGTACGACGCCTTCGCCGAAGCTGTCAGTGAGGCCGCCGCAAGCGAGGTCGACCGGACAGGCGACGCGTGGCAGATTCCGGAATGCCTCGTGCGACATGGAGTTCGCGAACGTCCGGGCTTCGTCAGCCGGCCGGCATCTGAGCCGGACGCTGCCGTCGGGCTCCTGCTCGAACCCGTGCTCGACGTAGGCCTCGAGCACGGCGGGATCGAGTGAGGAGAGCTGGGGCTTGCTCGAGTAGTTCGCGAACGCCTCGGCCTTGGAAGCGAAGCGTTCCTTGCGCTTCAGGGCGCCGGTGGCGAGAGCGTGGTGGTACGACGGAGGCACGGGCTCGAGCAGGGGCGGGATGATCGGCTCATAGCAGTACAGCTGCCGAAACGTCCCCGGCTTGGCCTCCTCGGCGAGTACCAACGACGCCCCACCGCACGAGTGCCCGAAGCCGTAAGGCTGGTGCAGGCCGAGACCAGCGAGCACCGTGAGCACATCGCTCGCAAAACCGTCCCAACCTCCGTCCCAACTTTCCGCCGCTCGGGAACACCCATGGGCGCGCAAGTCGAGCGCATAGCTCCGGAACGGGAGGTGACGTGCCAACTCGGCGAAGACCAGGGCATGGAAGCCGGTGGCGTGCGCCATCAGCAGTGGCTCGCCCGCGCCGCCCAGATCGTGGACGGCGATGTCCGACCCGTCCGGCGTGATGAATCGCGCGACGGGCTCGGGGTCGGGCACGGGCGCAGGCTAACGGCTCTCGCCGCGTAGTAGAAACCGTGACGTGGAGCACCTTCTGGCTTCCTGGGGCTACCTCGCGCTCGTGATCCTGACGTTTGCCGAAGCTGCCTGCGTGCCGATCCCCTCCGAGATCACGCTGGGGTATGCCGGCTACCTGGCGGCGACGGGTCGGCTCGACATCGTGGCGGTCATCCTGCTCGGAGCCGTTGGAGAGCTGGCCGGCTCGTTCGTCGGTTGGGGCATCGGCCGCTACGGCGGCAGGCCCTTGATCGACAGGCTTGGGCGATACGTGCTGCTGACCTCCTCCGACCTGGACCGGGCCGAGCGGTGGTTCAACAGCCGCGGCGAGCCGGCGGTGTTCCTCGGGAGGATCCTGCCCTTCATCCGCACGTTCATCTCCCTGCCCGCCGGCGTGGCGGAGATGAAGCCGATCCGCTTCGGCATTGCAACCTTGGCCGGCAGCCTGGTGTGGTGCACCGCCCTCGGCGTTGCCGGGTACGAGCTCGGGCGCAAATGGAACGAGCTGACCAAGGGCTTCACCGATGCCGGCTACGTGCTGGTGGTCCTCGTCGTCGCCGCGGTGGCGTTGTTCCTGGTGCACCGATTGCAGGCAGTCCGGAAGGAGCGGGAGCGGCAAGCTGGCCAGACGAGCAAGCCGCCGGCGTGACCGGTGGTGACATCGCGCTGCTCATTGCGGCGGGCTTCGGAGCCGGCACGGTCAATGGTGTCGCGGGCGGCGGGACTCTGGTCTCGTTTCCCGCCCTGCTCGCGGTTGGCCTGCCGGCGCTGCAGGCGAACGTGACGTCCACGATCGGCATCTGCCCCGGGTACCTCGGCGGAGTGGCCGGCTTCCGGACCGAGGTGAAAGACCAGCCACGAGCTCGCCTGGCCTTGACGATCCCCGCAGTGGTGGGGGCCGTACTCGGTGGCATCCTCCTGCTGGTCACTCCCGGGAGCGACTTCAAGGCCTTGGCTCCGTACCTCGTCCTGGCCGCGTGCGCGCTGTTCGTCGTGCAGCCGGTCGTCGGCCGATGGCTCAAGGCACGGGTGACGGGCGCCGAGCGGGGTCACCTCCGCGTGGCGGCAGCAGGGACTCTGCTTGGCTCGGTGTACGGTGGGTACTTCGGCGCCGGCCTTGGAGTGATCCTGCTTGCGCTCCTCGGGCTCACACTGCCGGACGATCTCGTACGGACGAACGGGTTGCGGGCGGTGCTGTCGCTGGTGGTGAACCTGGCGGTCGCGATCGTGTTCCTCGCCGCGGCGCACGTGGCCTGGCCGGATGCGGCCCTGCTCGCCGGCTCCAGCCTGGTCGGTGGTTACCTGGGCGCACGTGCGGCACGGCGGCTGCCGACAGCGGTGTTCCGGGTGCTGGTCGTGACGCTCGGCCTCGTGACCGCTGCACGCCTGTTGGCCGGCTGAGCCCGCGCCGGCCGGCGACGCCGCGCCAACCACAGCCAGCGCCGACCCTCAGGCGAGCACGATCGCCATCAGGTCGCCGGAGCGGTCGACGCGCTCCAGCACGGCGGCTGGTGAGAAGCGCAAGGCTCCTGAGTCGCCACTGGCAGCGCAAGCCTCGACCTCGTCCCACGTAACCGGCGTCGAGACCGACGGCTCGCTGAGCGCCCGCATCGAGTACGGCGTGACGGTCGTCTTCGCCGGGTTGTTCTGGCTCCAGTCGATGAGGACCTTGTCGGTCCGCAACGCCTTGGTCATGCGGGAGACGACGAGCCCAGGCTCGACGGACTCGACGGCCCGTGCTACCTCATGGGCGTGCGCGTTCACCTCGTGGCCCTCGGAGGTCCGGCCGGCGAGAGAGCCGTAGAGCTGGAGGCCTTTGGAGCCGCTCGTCTTGGCGGCGAGCGTGATGCCGTCGGCCGCCAACCGCTCGCGCAGGAGCAGACCCACCTCACAGCACTGGACGATCGTCGCCGGCTCTCCCGGGTCGAGGTCGAACACGATGAGGTCGGGTCGCTCCGGCTTGCCACGAGGGTCCAGCCGCCACATCGGAGTGTGGAACTCGATCGACGCCAGGTTGGCGAACCAGATGAGTGTGGCGAGGTCGTCGACGACGGCATAGGTGTTGGTATCCCGGCCCGTCGCCTTCCTTCCCAGCACCGCTGTGCGGATCCAGCCAGGGGCGTGCCGGGGCACGTTCTTCTCGATGAAACCCGCCGCTTCCACTCCGTTCGGGAATCGTTTCACAGTGACCGGTCGCCCCCGAAGGTGGGGGAGCATCACTGGCGCGATCTTGGCGTAGTAGTCGAGCAGCTCACCTTTCGTGAACCCCGTGGCGGGGTACATCGGCTTGTCGAGGTTTGACAGGCTGAGCTCTCGGCCGTCGATGGTCACCCGCGTGCGCTCGGCGGAAGTGCTCACGATCGACAGCCCTGTCGCGGAACGCGGGCTCCGGGCCGGCGCGACCGGCTCACGGCTCTCGAACCACGTGGACGGGGGATTTGTCCGGCCTGAGGCCTCTCCACACCGGCTGCCGCAGTCGCCCGGCATGTGTCCACTCCGCGAAGGCAACCTCCCCGACCACACAAGGGGACAGCCAGGTCGCCTGGCGCGCCACGGTCGCAGGGACGGCCGACGTGAAGGGCGACGTGGCGGCGGTGTTCGGGGCGAGCAGCTCGGCGAGATCCTTGAGGGCTTCCTCACCAAAACCCGACCCCACCTGCCCCACGTACTCCAACCCGCCTCTCCCGTCGGGGACACCCATCATGAGCGAGCCGATGCGACCCGACCGGTGGCCCTCGCCAGGGATCCATCCTCCGACGACGATCTCCTGCGTGCGAAGGTTCTTCACCTTCGTCCACGCCGGCGACCGCCGCCCGGGGAGGTAGCGCGAGTCCAGCCGCTTGGCGACGACACCCTCGAGACCGCGCGAGACGCTGGCCGCCAGGACGTCTGAACCTGGCCCGGAGAACGTCGGCGCCACGGTCCAATTTCCGTTGGCGCCCCCGAGGTCGAGCTGCTCCAGGTCCTCCCGGCGCCGGGCGTACGGCTGGTCGAGGAGCCACTGGCCGTCGATGCGGAGGATGTCGAAGACCACGTAGGCGATCCGCGGCGGGCCCTGCGCCCGGCTCGAGCGCCGCTGCAGCCGTTGGAAGCTGGGGCGCCCCTCGTCGTCGAATGCGACGATCTCCCCATCAAGGATCGGGGCACGTGATCCCAGCCCGCCGGCGCCAGGCTGAAGCATGGGGAACGAATCGGTGAGGTCCTTGTCGTTGCGGCTCATGAGCCTCGTACCGTCACGGTTGACGTAGGCGATCGCCCGGATACCGTCCCACTTGAACTCGAAGGCCCAAGCCTCGTCGTCGGCCGGCAGGTGCCCCGCCATCGCAAGCATCGGGGCGATCAGCTCGACACGCGCGCTGGCAGTGCCCTCGGCCATCTGACGATCCTCCTGGCTTTCGACCGCCGTTGCAAGCGGCGGCAGCTGCGTCGCGCGAGGATGCGGCCATGGAGATCGAGCGCGCCACGGAGTTCCTCCGTACCCATCATCGGGCAGTCCTGTACACGAGGCGCCGGGACGGTTCCCCCCAGTTGTCGCCCGTCGTCTGCGCTCTCGACACCTCGGGGCGGGCTGTCGTCTCCACTCGGGAGACGGCGCTCAAGACACGCAACGCCCTCAGGGACCCGAAGGTGTCGTTGTGCGTGTTCGGGGAGGGTTTCTTCGGGGAGTGGATCCAGGTGGACGGCACCGCCGAGATCATCACGCTCCCCGACGCGATGGACGGCTTGATCGACTACTACCGGGCGCTCAGCGGCGAGCATCCCGACTGGGACGACTACCGGCGGGCGATGGAGTCCGAACGGCGGGTGATCTTCGCCGTCACCATCGAACGAGCCGGCCCGGACCAGGCGGGATGAGGCGGTTGGTATCGGGCGGCGGCAGCCCGTAGCGTGGTAGCCGTGAGTGCAGTGACCGGCTCGGCCGGCCTGACGCAGCGGTCGCCGGCTGATGTCGCCATGCGGCGGCTGCTACGAGTTCCTGACGCACAGCCAGGGCCGCGCGCCGACGCCGCAGCTCAGCGGATGTTCAGCACCTCGATCCTGATCTCGGCCACGCGCTGCCTGCTGGGCTATGTGGTGTTCCCCATCCTTGCGCCGCTGCTCGGCGCCGCGGCGGGTTGGACGCCGATCATCGGCATCCCACTCGGGTTCCTCGCCCTGTTCTTCGATGTGAAAGGGATCCGGCGTTTCTTCGTGGCGGATCATCGGTTGCGCTGGCCCATCACGGCGCTTTACGTCACCGTCATGGTTCTCGTCATGATCCTGCTCGGGCGGGACTTCGCCCATATCTGGTAGCGCCCGGGCAGGTCACGGCGTCGCCGGCGCCGCCTCCGCCTCCGTCGTGGGAGGCGCCGTCCACCGCAGCCGGCGCACCGTCGGGATGCACAGCACCGCCGCCGCCGCCACGAGGCAGTACACACAGCCGGCCACGAACGTCGTCCGGATGCCGATGACCTGGGAGACCGGGCCGACGATGGCATAGCCGATCGGGAGGAACACGAGCGATCCGAACCAGTCGTAGGCGCTGAGCCGCGACAGCATCTCGGCTGGGATCTCCCGCTGCATGGTCGTGTCCCAGATCGCCCCGAAGCATGCGAGTTGCGTCCCTCCCAGGAACGAGCAGGCGGCGATCAAGGGCACCGAACGCGAGTAGGCAAGCGAGAGCAGCGCCGGGAGGAACATGACCGCCATCATTGTCCCGGCGAGCAGCGGCCGGCGGAAGCGGAGCCGCAGCATGACCAACCCACCGAACAACGCACCCGCTCCCTGGGCGGCGAGGATCGTGCCCCAGGCGGTGGCGCCACCGAGCGACGTCTTCGAGATCTCTGCGCCGAGGACGTAGTACGGGGCGAAGAGAATGGCGTTGCCCACTGACCACTGGACGACGATCGCCCACAGCCATGTGCGCTCCCAGAAACCCGTCCACCCTGCCTTGAGCTGGTGCCAGTAGCTCTCGGCCGTCTTGGCGGAACCGGGAGGGAGCTGGAGCGCGACCAGCGAGGCAACGCTCACGACATAGGAGAGCGCATCACCGGCGATGGCCCATCCCGGGCTCGCGGCAGCCACGATGATGCCGGCGATCGACGGCCCGACGATGCCGCCGACCGAGCTGGTCAAGCCGTTGAGCGCGTTGGCCTGGGGCAGTCGCTCGGCGCTCGCCACCTCGGGGATGAGCCCGATCATCGACGGTGAGAAGAACGCCGTGCCCGTCCCCACGACCGCCGACAGGGCCATGAAGCCCCAGAGCGGGACGTGCCCCGTCAGCACCCAGACGGCAAGGGCGGACTGGGACGCCGCGCGCAACACGTCGGAGGCCAACATCACGCGCCGCCGGCCCAGCCGGTCTGCCAGCACGCCGCCCACCAGGAGGAAGACCACGAGCGGCACCGTCCCGGCGGTCAGCACGTAGCCGAGATCCGACACTGAATGGTCTGAGGTGAGCACGGCGAACGACAGCGCGACCGGTGTCATGGACGTGCCGATCGACGATGTCAGCCGACCGATGAAATAAAGGCGGAAGTTGCGCTCGGAGAGGGCACCGATCCACCGGTCCAAGCGCATCTGACGATGCTAGGAAAGGCCGAAGCCGGAGTGACCCGACCGCAGCTATCGGCTAGCGCTCAGCGGGGGTCACTCGGCGGCTGCGGCGCCGAAAGGCTCGACGATTCGAGCTCGGCGAGCAGCTCCTGGGTTACGGCGGCTCAGCTGGTCGTCAGGCTCGAGGACTGGATGCCGGTCATGTTGACCGTGTTGGCGAGTGTCTCCCCCGTGTTCCCCGCGCCGACACAGCTCACAGTGGCCGACCCGGCCGAGGCGATCGTGGCGGCCACTGTCATCGACAAGGTTCCCTCGTTCTGAGGCGCACTCGAAGGCCCGGAGAGGCCGACCTCGACCTCATCGGTCGCCGTGCCGAGGGTCAGCTCGCATATGGCCAAGTCGGAAGCGTTGCTCGGGCTCTCATCGTCAAGCCACACGTCTGCATTCACGACGTAGGTTCCCGCCCCGAGGCTCATGGACAGGACCGGGCTGAGGGTGGTTTGGAGTTGCTGCGCTGTGCTGTCAGCCGCGTAGAAGCTGTTGCTGGGGCCCATCGGCCCCGTCGGACCGGTCTTGTCCCACGACACGGCCTTGAATCCGGACGCGCAGGTGACCGCCTTGGTGGCCACGCTCGACAGAGTCCCGTCCTTCAAGCATGCATGGAAGACGGTGGCTGCTTTCGGGCTTGTCTCGGCCGCGATCGCGGTGGTCACGCAGAGTGCGAGCACGGCGCACACTACGGCGACGACGGCGAACGGACGTGCTTTTCTTGGTGTCACGGTTCCCCCCTTCGTAGCGACCCGCTAAAGGCGAGTCTTACGCTAAATCTACGACGTCACTCAGTATTTACCAACTTGGTTCCAGCTTCCCCCACCCGAGTTGGACGCGACTTTCGCGTCGTCCCAGGTAAATGGGGTCGCGGAAGAGAGTTGTTTCCTCCTACGCGCCAGCTGAACGTCCTGGTTAGGCGATCTCGGCCTTGCCCCAGGCGGAGGTGTCGACGCCGAAGAGGTTGTCCCGGTAATCGTGGAATTTGAGGTGGCGGTCCCCCGCTCCAGACCCGTCTTCTGACAAGGTCTCGGGCGTTCCGCCAAGAACACCACCGAGAAGGGGACCACCACCAATGAACAAGGACTATCAGACCAGGACGACGGCTGCTGCGACCATCGTGGAGGGCCAGTTGCCCGACGCCGTGAGCGTGACACTGGCCGAACTGGCCAGCTCACTTCGCGAGGGCCTGTTGGCGCTCGCCGTCGGTGCCGGTTTCCAGGTCATGGAAGCGATCATCGACGAGAGCGTCACTGCCCTGGCAGGCCCGAAGGGCCGACACGACCCGAACCGGAGCGCCGTCCGACACGGCAGCGAGGACGGCTCGGTGACACTCGGCGGGCGCACAGTGCCGGTCCGCCGGCCCCGCGTCCGCACCGCCGACAGGACTGCCGAGGTGGCGGTGCCTGCCTACGAGCTGTTTTCGGCGACCGACGTGCTCGGGGGAATGGCGCTCGAGCGCATGATGGCCAAGCTCTCGACACGCAGGTACGCGGCGGGACTCGAGCCCGTCGGAGCGGCCGTTAACGCCAGCGCCCGATCGACGTCGAAGTCGGCCATCTCCCGCCGGTTCGTCGCCGCCACCGAGACGGCGCTGGCGGACATGCTCGCCGCTGATCTCACCGAGCTCGACCTCGTTGCGCTCATGATCGACGGCGTGCACTTCGCCGATCACCTCTGCGTCGTCGCTCTCGGGATCGGCATCGACGGCACCAAGTACCCGCTCGGACTGGCCGAGGGCGACACCGAGAACACCACTGTCGTGCGGGATCTCCTGGCGGGGCTTCGCGACCGGGGCCTCGACACGACCCGACCGATGCTCTGCGTGCTCGATGGGGCAAAGGCGCTTGTCGCTGGCGTGAAAGCCGTGTTCGACCAGCCGGTGATCCA
>Ga0187860_1001415_pt1 | contig 21098 bp, 11 predicted proteins | sample June2016WEW_10_4_FD_132981 | JGI IMG/M metagenome (GOLD analysis project Ga0187860, IMG submission 132981) | Peatland microbial communities from SPRUCE experiment site at the Marcell Experimental Forest, Minnesota, USA - June2016WEW_10_40 | ecosystem: Environmental > Terrestrial > Soil >...
AGATTTCATAGTGTGTAGCCGCCGACGGCAGTCGGCGCTGATTCTCAGTCCCGAAAGATGGCGCCGACTGCCGTCGGCGGCTACACCCTGTAGGCAGTTTGTGCGAGGTATGAGAATTCCGGGCTAGGTTCAACTGCCCCCACCTCCCGGACACCATCTGGACACCCCACCGCTCTATTGATTTAACTCCTTTAACCTGTGGAATACCACCCCTTTTTCCCGCTCTTGCCTTCAGGTAACGCTCCGCCTCAATGGCCCCCCTGGCCCGCAGCGGTCACCTTGCCGGCGTGGGACCGTCGCCGGCTCGTTCGCCTTCGTCCGCATGTAATGGAATAGATACTGTTGCGCGTAACCGGCGCGGGGGCCGAAATGCGCGGCGGCAAAGCGCTCGAGGCGTGGCCGGCTGACTCGCCGTTCAGGGAAGTACAACTGCCGCAACGCTTTCATCACCCAGACGTCCACGGGGAAGGCGGACTGGAAGCCATAGGCGAAGAGCAACACACAATCGGCGATCTTTGGCCCTACACCCGGCAAATGCATTAACTCGGCGCGGGCGGCTGCGAGCGGCTGCCGCTGCAACCGGGCCAGATCGAATTGGCCGCTCGTAATCAAGCGCGCGGTCGCCAGCAAATAGGGCGCGCGGAATCCCATCTTGCAGGCGCGCAGCTCGGCTTCGCTGGCGCGCGCCAGGCGCGCCGGAGAGGGGAAGGCGAACGCCGGCGGACAGGCGGGCGCCACCGCCAGCGGGTCGCCGTAGCGTTCGCAGAGCACGGCGATGATCTGCTGGATTTGGACAATCTGTTTGGTCGAGGAGAGGATGAAGGAAGCCAGGCATTCCCAGGGGTCTTGGCGCAACAAGCGCAAGCCGCGGCAGGCGGCGACCGCGGCGCGCATCGGGGCGTCATCGGGAAACGCGCGCACCACCTCAGTCAAATCAACGTCCAGTTGCAGATAATGGGTCAGCCAATGCCAGTCTGACACCGGCTCGGCGGTCTCGGCTGTGATGGAACTCTGCTCCGAGTGGAGGCGGACCCAGTGGGTTCCGATCACGCCGGCCCAGCGCTGGTCGTGCCATTGCCAGCGGAATGCCTGGCCGCAGGTGAACGTGGCGGCCAGATCGTGGTCCTGCAGGGCGAAGGCCTTCGTGGTTTCCAAGCCGGTCACCGCAAGCCGCGGCAGGCGAAGATTTGGAGCGGGCGCACCACCCGGCCATGATAGAGCACTTCGCGAACGCCCAGGTCCGTCACTGACTCGAACTGCTGCTCCAGTTCCGGCGGCGCCGGCGGATCGAACTTTCTGTCTCGGTCCAACTCGCGGATGAAGACGGCATTCTGGCCTTTGCGGTCGCCGTAGCCGGGCCAATAGTAGAATTGATTCGAGGGAGGCGGGTTGGTTTGGCAGAACACGAGCGGCTCTTTGGTCACGGCTGCTTTTGCTTCAGGCAGGTAAAAGGAAATCTCCCCGGCCAGGCCATAATGGGAGGCGATGATAAAGACGGGCTTCCCTTCCGCGAGCAAGTCTCGTCTGGCCTCGCCGGCGACACGCGCCACTTCGCTCCATTCCCGGACGCGGTGCAACGGGTCCTGGTTGACGGGCAAATATCGGCCAGTCGGCTTGTGGAGCAGATCGGTGTTGTGACCGAGGACGACGGCGACGAACCCCAGTCCCAGACCGGTGACCAGCCAGAGTTTGATTTTCGCCGCACCCAGCCGCCACCGCGTGTCCCAGTACATCACCATCAGGCAGAACAAGGGCAGGACCGACGGTGCAATCCAGTTCGGCAGCACCCGCGAGCGAAACGAGTGGACCAGGAAAGACAGGAACAACGGCCCGCCCATGCTGAAGAAAAAGACCAGGCGCGGGTTATGACGTCCGCGGCGCCAGAAAGCGACGGCTGCCCAGACTGTGCCAATGAAGAAGACCGGATTCAGCAAGCCGGCTTCGCTTCCGAGGAATTCGCCCAGATATTTCAGGGTCGGCTTCCACGCGGTGCCGAGTCCCGCGTCGTTGGCCACGTGGGCGACCGTGGGCCATTGGTGCTGCCAATTCCAGACCAATACCGGCAGGGCGCATAGCAAATTGATCAGCAGGGCCAAATACGGCCCCGGGCGCCGCAGGTGTTCGCGTGCGGGAGTCCAGAGGGCGAAGAAAACGCCCCAGCAGAGCCACTGGAGCAGCTCGGTGTATTTGCTCAAGAACCCCAGGCCCATCCACAGACCGACCCAGAGCCAAGGCCACGTGTCAGCGTTCGGCTGCACGGCCCGCCAGCCCGCCAGCATCGCTGCTGTCCAGAACAAGACCGACAAGGGGTCAACGGTCATGAGAACGGCGCCAACCGACATCAGCGGGGTGGCGGTGACGATGAGCAGCAGGAAGAACCCGGCGCGGGCGTTGACCTCGCGGGCGAAAAAGCGGAGTAGGAGGAAGCTGAGGACGGCGGCGATGACCGGGGCAAAAAAGCGCACGCCGAAGGCGGTGTCGCCCCACAAAGACGTTCCAAGGAATTGCGTGTAAGCGATCAGCGGCGGTTTGCTGTAGTAGGAGAGGGCCAGATGCTTGGACCAGAGCCATTGGTAGGCTTCGTCCTCACCGAGTTGAATGGTCCCGCTGGCCACGTAGGCCAGCCGGGCCAGCAGGCCAGCCGCGATCCAGAGGTAACCGAGGCGGAGCCAATGCTGGTCCGCGCCGGAATGCGGAGCGCGGAACGCGCAGGGCGACTCCTCGGTTTCGTCCGATTCGGCGCGCATGGACGGGTCGAGCAGGGACGGCATTCTTCCCCACCAGAGCGGAAACCAGTTTCGCCCGGCCCACTGCCAGAGCGCGTCCAGGGACCACACCGCCCCGGCGGCGTAACCCGCGCCAAGGATGGCTCCCGCCAAGACATCACTCGGATAATGGACGCCATTATAGACGCGGGAAAAGCCGACCAGGATCGCCGCGGGCAGCATGAACCACACGCTGCGGCGATAGTAGATGAAGAAAATCATCGTGGCCGCAAACCAGTTCGCGGCATGTGAAGAGGGCATGCTGGTCAGTTCGCCTCCACCGTGCGAAGGTAGCGCGGGCGTTCCGTCTCGGGGCGATGGTGCAGCCGACATGGCATCGGAGTTGGCACTCCTGCCCGGGCGATGGACGCCCGGCAGGGCCGCATAGGGCCGCGGGCGTCCGATGGCATGTTTGAGAGTGTTGCAGACCAATCCGTCACCCAGCGGCACGATCAGCGCCAGCATGAGGACGCAGACGGCCCCGCGCGTGCGGCCTTTCCAAACGAGCAGAATGGCCGCCAGCATCAGCAGCGGAGGGAACAGGGCGTTGCCGCTCAAGAAAGGCATCACCACGTCGAAGACGGGATTGATCAACGTGAGGTTGACCAGCCGGAACAGCTCAACGTCCAGGGTTTGCAGCCAATGCATTAGGGAAGCTTGCGCTCAATACACGACGAGCGAACGCACCGGATAGTCCTTCAATTTCTGCCGGCCGCCCAGAAACCCGAGTTCGATCAGGAAGGAGATTTCCAGAATCTGTGCCCCCAGCCTTTTAACGAGGGCCGCGGCGGCGGCGGCGGTGCCGCCCGTGGCCAGCAAGTCATCAATCAGCAGGACGCGGCTGCCGGGCTTGAGGGCATCAACGTGGACGGCCACCGTGGCGGTGCCGTATTCCAGGTCGTACTGTTGTTCGTGCGTCTGGTAGGGAAGTTTGCCCTTCTTGCGAACGGGGACAAAGCCGGCCTGGAGCTTGACGGCGGCGGCGGCGGCGAAAATGAAACCGCGGGCATCAATTCCCACCACGGCGTCCACGCTGCCCGGTTTGAACTTCTCGGTCAGCAAATCAATGCTGCCGGAGAAGAGCCGGGCATCAGCCAGCACCGGCGTGATGTCCTTGAATTGGATGCCGGGTTTGGGGAAGTCGGGAATATTACGAATGGCGCGTTCGATGTCCGCGGGCGTCGGGCGAGGTTGGCTCATGGTTTTAGCTCATTTAAGGTTGTGGCCCCTTGACGCGGTTTGCCTTTCAACGGCTCAGGCCCCGGTCGCCTCCATCTTCTCGATCATCTTGCGCAGTTTCTTCAGAGCAATGTTTTGAATCTGGCGCACGCGCTCGCGGGTAACGCCAAACTTGACGCCCACTTCCTCCAGCGTCTTCTGGGGGCCGCCGTCCAACCCGAACCGGGAGCGCAAGATGGTCGCCTCGCGATGGTCGAGCGTCTTGACCATTTCGTGCAACATCTTTGTGACCGTCTTCCCTTCGAGGTGCTGATACGGGGTGTCCGCGTTTTCGTCCTGGACGACTTCGGCGAAGTTGTTGGAATCCTCATCACCGATCGGGGCATCGAGCGAGGCGGGCCGAATGGCCGCCAGGCGCATCTGCGCCACCCGCGCAGCGGTGACCCCCAACTCCTCGCCCAGCTCCTCGTCGGTGGGTTCGCGGCCGAACTCCTCCTGCAGCCGCAGCGCCGTGCGTCGCATCTTGGAAATCTTGTCCACCAAATGCACCGGCAGCCGGATGGTCTTGGATTGGTTGGCCAGGGCGCGCTTGATCGATTGCTTGATCCACCACGAACCGTAGGTCGAAAGCTTGCCGCCCTTGGCCGGGTCGAAGCGTTCGACGGCTTTCATCAGGCCGATGTTGCCTTCGCTGATCAAGTCGAGCAGCGGCAGGCCAATGCCCTCGTAGTCGCGGGCGATCTTCACGACCAGACGCAGGTTGGCCTTGATCATTAGCTCGCGGGCCTTCTTGTCGCCTCTCTTGATGCGCGCCGCTAACTGGATTTCCTCCTTGGGCGTCAGGAGTTTGACCTGCCCGATCTCGCGCAAGTACAGCTTGATGGCGGTATCGCCGTCGTAACCCGATCGCTCCCGCTCGCGCGAGCCAAGCAGTTCTTCGCCTTCAGGGGCCGCAGTGATGGCCGCCTCTTCGGCTTCCTGGGGTTTGAGGGCTTCTTCTTTGGCCAGCTCTTCTGCTGTCACTGCCTTTTCGTCCCCGGGCAATCCCTGCTTCCTTGCCGCCCTCGCGCGGCGTTTCAAACGCGCCGCCGCGCGCGGCGCGCCCGCGGGGCGCGAAGGATGACGCCGCTTCCGCCGCGCAACCTGGTGACGTTTGCTCTGAGCAGCCATAAACCGGGGTGAGAATCTAGTTATCGGACCGGAGTTGGCAACCAAATAAAGCGCCCGCATCCAGCCCCCGGTTATGAGGCGGAGCTCCGCAAGGCCAGCCACCAGGGCACAATGACCAGGAGGGTAAAAACCAGGCCGCAGAGGAGATTGGCTGTGGGCTTTTGCGCCATCCCGGGAACAAGGCTCAAGAGCGCGCCCAATAGCAGCCCGCTCGCGAACCCGCCCCAATGCGCCATGACGTCGGTTCCCGGCGTCAACGCCAGCAGAATGAAAAGCATCACGCCGCCGCCGATGCCGCTGAGAATGAACCTTATCGCGTGGGGTGTTTGCCGCCGCAGCGAAAACGATTGCGCCGCGAGCAGTCCCAGGGCGCCCATGACCATGCCGGAGGCGCCGAGGCTCCGGTGCGTTTGCAACGAGATCAGTCCCGCAACGAGGTTGCCGCCCGCTCCCGCTACGTAAGCCGCCAGCAATCCCGCCCCCGTGCCGTAACGTCCCATCGCCAAGCCCAGCAGTACCAGGCCGATCGTCGCATTGGTCGCCAGGTGCGCAAGGTCGGCGTGGAGCCACATGGCCGTGAACAGCCGCCACCACTGCCCGTGCGCTACTGCGGTGCCGTCCATCACCCCCGCGGATTGCAGGTCGGTGCGGGTGTTCAGCCAGAAAAACAGGCACGCCAGCAACGCCCAAGCCAGGCCGCCCCAATCGAACAGAAAGCCGGGCCGGAAAACTGCCTGCTGCCACGGCCAGCCCCGGTTCTCCAGGTGATACTGGCGAATGACCCTGAGCGCGTTTCCATAGTCCTGCCCGGCTACCAGCAGTCCCCACCCGCTGCCGTCCTCGGCCTGCTCGATGGTGGTCTCAATGCCCTGGCTCACGAGCACAAGGCTCCAGTCCATCGCCTGGCGGTGTGAACGCACAGGGATTCGGGCGGTCGCAGATTCCATGCCCGCCGCCTATGCGTGGTTCAAAAGCCCGAGCTTCTGAACGGCGGCACGGCTTTTCTCCGGAGTCTCCTGCAGAATGACCTGCCAGCCGCGCGCCGCGCCCGCGGCGATGTTCTCCGGCCGGTCGTCCAGGTACAAAAGGTCCGCCTTCCGCCGGCCAGACTCCCGTTCGACGACTTCGTAAAGCTTCGCGTCCGGTTTCATTGCGCCATGCTCGTAGGACAAAATGTAGCCGTCGAAATTGGCATAAAAGGGGAAGGTCCGCCGGATATGCCCGGCCGCCAGCTCGTTGGTGTTGGAAAAGACGTAAGCGGCCAGCCCCTTCCGCCGCAGTGCCGCCTGGAGCCGCACCATCGGTTCAATCGCGACGAAGATGTCGGCAAAGCAGTTGCTGAACTCGGCCAGGTCGCCCCGGAAACCCGTGACCCCGCGGATCTCGTCGTAGAATTGTTCCGTGGTCATGCGGCCCGACTCATACTGAACGAACAAGGGCGACTGCTTGATATACTGCGCGATCTCCCCGACGGTCATTTTGCCGCGCGCCGCGATCCTCCGCGCAACAATGCCATAGTCGAAATCCACCAGTACTTTACCCAGGTCGAAGACCACTGCTTTCGGAACCATCATGTCATTCATTCGGTTTCACGCTCACAACAGTTCCCTCCGCCCTTCCAGGGCCCGGCTCAAGGTCAGTTCGTCGGCGAACTCCAGCCCCGTGCCCGCCGGCAGCCCGTGAGCGATGCGTGTGATCTTCAACCCCTCCCGCGCCAGCCGTTTGGCCAGGTAATAACCCGTCGCGTCCCCCTCCACATCCGTTCCCAGCGCCATGATGATTTCTTTGATCCGCTCGCCCGCCAGGCGCCGTTCCAGCTCGCCGATGCGCAAGTCTTCCGGCTCCACCCCGTTGAGCGGCGAGAGCTTGCCGCCCAGCACATGGTATTGGCCCCGAAACGTTCCCGACTTCTCCAGGCTGATGATGTCCACCGGCCGCTCCACGATGCAGACCAGCGACCCATCCCGCCGCGAGTCCAGGCAAAGAGCGCAAGGCGACGTTTCCGTCAGCGCCCCGCAGACCTCGCAGCACCGGACCCGCTCCCGCGCGTTGAGCATCGCCTCGGCGAGTTGCTTGACCGCGCCGGACTCGGCTTGCACGAGGTGCAAGGCAATGCGTTCCGCCGACCGCGGCCCGATGCCGGGCAGCTTGCTCAGCGCTCCGATCAGGGAAGCTATCGGTTCGGGAAGGGCGGCCATGTGGGAACGGGGTGCGTTGTGTGTCTTGCCCGAAGGCCCTCCGGACTATCAACTATCAACTCTCACAAACCATCAACTCTCACGTCAGTCCGGGAAGGTTGAACCCGGCGGTGGCCTTGCCCATCTCCGCGGAGGAAACCTCCTTGGCCTGGCTAAGCGCCTGGTTGGTCGCCGTCACAATCATGTCTTCGAGCAACTGCGCGTCTCCCGGGCTGAGCGCTTGCGGGTCAATTTTGACCGACGCAATCGTGCCGTTGCACGTCGCCACGACCTTTACGGCGCCGCCGCCGCTGGTCGCTTCGACCGTCCGGGTGGCCAGGGCGGTCTGGATTTGTTCCATCTGCTGCTGCATCCGCGCAGCCTGCTTCATGAGTTTGCCAATGCTTGACATTGCTGGAAAGGTGAGGGTTAAGGGTTAACAGTTGATGGCGGATTGAAAAGGGTCAGGCCCGGACCTCGACGATTTGGCCCTTGAAGATTTCCAGCGCCTTCTGGATCAGGGGATCGTTCTTGAAGTCGTCCTTGCTGAACGGCACCGCAGCCAGCTTTTCCTTGACGGGCGCGGCGGGCGCAACGGTCGGCTTGCCGGCGCCGGCGCCGTTCGGCGGAATGTTGGGCGCGGGCGCGGGCGCTGCTGCCGGTTCCGCCGGCGCCGCTGTGCGGGGTGCGGGCGCTTCGGCCTTGATAAACTTAATCTGGACGTCCGGGTGGCCGAGCTCGGCCAGCTTCCTTTGCAGCAGCGCATGGTTGCGCGCGTTATCCACCAGGCCCAAGTGATCTTCGAACTCGGGGTCAAAGCCAATCGTCAATACGTTCTTCTGGAATGAAACCGCGTGCGCCTCGAGCAAGTAGGTGCGCGTGAATTGGCTGGCGCGGCCAACCGCCTCCAGCAACCGGGCCCACAGCTCGGCCAGATCTCCAGGGGGTGCTGGCGGGCTTGTGCCGCCCGGTTGTTCGTGAATTGTCGCCGCCGCGGCAGCGCGTTGCACCGGCGCCGGACTCGCCGCGCCGGCCGCCGCTCGCAAAGGCTTCGGGCTGGCCGCCGCCGCGGGCGCGGAGGGGCTTGGCGCTTCACCAGGTTTTCCATCGCGCAAACTCTGGAGCTGCTTGAGCAGCGAATCAATGCTCACCGCGCTCCGCGCTTCGATAGCCTTGAGCAAGGCCACTTCGACCAGTATCTTCTTCGACGCCGCGTCCCGTATCCGCATCTCCGCCTCGGCCAGAACTTCCATGATCCGCGTCAGCCCTTCCGCGCCGGCCATCGGGGATTGCTCCTTCAGCGCCGCGGCTTCGGCCTCGGAAATCTCCAGCATAGTCAGGTCGCCTCCCGAGACCTGGAAGATGAGGAGGTTGCGGAAATGGTTCAGCAGATCGGACAGCAGCCGGCCCAGGTCTTTCCCGTGGTTGGACAGGTCGTTTAACTGGCGCAGGGCCTTTTCGACTTCGCCGGCCAGCACTGCCCGGGAAAGCTCCAGCAGTTGGCCCTGCGCCGTCAGGCCGAACATCGACAGCACGTCCGCTTCCTCGATCTTGTCCCCGCAAAAGCTGATGAGCTGGTCGAGGGCGGATTCCGCATCGCGCATGGCCCCCGTGGCCCCGCGAGCGATCGCGTACAGCGCCGCGGGGTGAATCTTAACCTTCTCCAATCCGGCAATCTGCGTGAGATGTTTGGCGATGAGCGCCGCCGGGATGCGCCGCAGGTCGAACCGCTGGCACCGCGACAGAATGGTCGGCAGCACCTTCTCGGGGTCCGTCGTCGCGAACATGAACTTCACGTGCTCCGGCGGCTCTTCCAGGGTCTTGAGCAGCGCGTTGAACGCCGGCGTCGAGAGCATGTGCACTTCGTCGATGATGTAGATCTTGAACCTGGAGCTGGCTGGCGCGTACTTGCACGTCTCCCGCAACTCCCGCACCTGCTCCACCCCGTTGTTGCTGGCGCCGTCGATCTCAAGCACATCCAGCGACCGCCCCTCGGCAATTTCCTGACAGCGCGGGTCGGTCTCCTCGAAATCAACCTTCGGGCCGCCCCCGCAATTGAGGCACTTGGCAAAGATGCGCGCGATGGTCGTTTTCCCGGTCCCGCGCGGGCCGCAGAACAGGTAGGCGTGAGCAATTCGTTTCTGCTCGATCGCGTGGGCGAGCGTCTGCGTCACGTGTTCCTGCCCCACGACCTCCCGGAAGCGTTGCGGCCGATATTTACGCGCAATGACCTGATAACTCATGTTAGTGCGGATTTCGGAGTGCGGAATGTGGAATGAAGTCCAGCACACCAGGGCCTGTTCTCATTCCGCATTCCGCACTCCGCATTCAAAATTCAAATGCCAGGGCTACCACGGCAGATGCAGAGCAGACTACCGTTGCTGCCTTCCGGCCCTGGCGGGGTTCGTGAGTCCACAGTCCATGGGCCCTGGCAACTGCGAATCTGCCGCATCCCCGCCGCCCCTTCAAGGCTAAAATCAACTCACGAACTCCCGCGAATTCCGCACCACTTGGTCAACACCGCAAACAGCCACCCCCTGGCTCGGCAGTTCCGCCCCGTTTCTCAAGGACCCGAAGCTCAAAGCCCCGACCCCCGAAAGGAAGCGGCACCAGGATCGGACCTCTTCGTCCTTCGCTGGAAAGCAATCCAGCGTGCCCTTTCTCGCAAAACCCTGCCATTGACAAGCACAGGCAAACCCTTTCAAATGCGCGCCGCTGGCTGAATCCATCGTTGCCATTCAGCCGATAGAAGCCAATCAGTCCAGAACACGCATGAGAAAACCGGAACCACAGCCAAAACTTGAACTGAAAGCCGTTATCCTCGCGGGCGGAAAAGAAGCGGCCCAGGGGGACCCGCCGATGGTGCTCCAAAAGCTGGGCGACCGTACGATTCTGGACTATGTCCTCGCGAACGCACGCCAGGTCGTCTCCGCCGACGATCTCTATGTCGTGGTCGGCGATTGGCAGGACCCGGTGCGCGCCGAACTGGGAAGCGAGTACCACTATCTCGTTCAGCCGGAGCCGCTGGGCACCGGGCACGCGGTCCTGCAATTGTCCCCCACCCTCAAGCATTATCAGGGCAATCTGTTGATTCTGTACGGCGACACACCCCTGTTCCGGCCCGCGTCGATTCGCGGGTTGCTCAACCGCCATGGCCTGCGGCAAGCGCACCTGACTCTGTTGACCGCGATCATGGACAAGCCCTTGCCCTACGGCCGCATCATTCGCGATGCCGGGGGGCGCATCATCGATATCATCGAAGAAACGGAAGCGTCGCCCGCCGTGCGCGAAATCCACGAACTCAATGTGGGCGCCTACATCGTTTCCGCGCCGGTGATCTTTGCCGCGCTGGAAAAGCTGCCGCCCTCTCAGAACGGCAAGTATCAGTTGACGGATTGCGTGCACCAGCTTATCCGCTCGGGTCTCCGGGTCGAAAGCTATCAAATCTGCGACCCGGATGAAATCCAGGGCATCAACACCTGCCAGGACCTGGAGCAAGCCGAATTCATTCTGCAAAAACGCCTCTTCCGCCCACGCCGCGAGGAAGAACAGAACCAGGTCGCGTTTGGCACCGGCGGCTGGCGCGCGATCATCGGGGAGGGTTTCACCCTCCACAACGTCCGGCGCTTGTCGCAGGCCCTCGCCAATGAGATTACGCGCCGGGGCGATGAAAAGCGCGGCGTCCTGATCGGCTTTGACCGCCGCTTTCTATCCAACCGCGCCGCCGAAGCCGCCGCCGAGGTCTTTGCGGGCAATAACATCCCGGTGACCCTGTTGAGCGAAGACGCGCCGACGCCGCTCATCACCTACGCCACGGCGATTCAGAAGGCCGCCTACGGCCTGGCGTTTACCGCCAGCCACAATCCACCCGAATGGAACGGCCTCAAAGTCTTTCATGGCGATGGCTCGCTCCTGCTGGACGACGAGACGGAACAGATTCAGGCCGAGACGAACCGGCTTGCGCTCGACGAGGTCATCAAAATTGATCTGGATATCGCTCTGGAGAGCGGCGTCGTCCGGCGGAGCGATTTCACGAATGAATACGTCGATGCGGTGGAATCCCTGATCGATCTCGAAGCCATCCGCCGCGCCGGGCTCAAGGTCATTGTCGATCCGATGTACGGGGTCGGACAACTCACCCTCGGCACAATTCTCACCGAGGCGCGTTGCCGGGTGACGTTCATTCACGAGCGCCATAACCCATTGTTCGGCGGCCGCTCCCCGGCGCCCAACCTGGACGCGCTGCGGCTCCTGGCGACGCATGTGGTGGAAGATCACTACGACCTCGGGCTGGCCACCGATGGCGACGCCGACCGGATTGCAATCGTGGACGAGCGCGGGGAATACATTACTATCAATGATATCCTGCTCTTGGTGTATTGGTATCTGCACGAAGTCCGCGGCGAACGGGGCGGCGTCGTGCGTAACCTCGCCACCACCCATCTCCTCGACCGGCTGGCGGCGCATTTCGGCGAACAGTGCAGCGAAGTGCCGGTCGGCTTCAAGCATATTGCGAGCGCGATGGTCGCCCACAATGCTTTGCTGGGGGGTGAGTCGAGCGGCGGGCTGACCATTCGCGGGCACATTCTCGGCAAAGACGGCATTTTTGCCTCGGCGTTGGTCGTCGAGATGTTGGCTCGCACGCACGAAAAGATCTCGCAGTTGCGGCGTCGCGTTTACGACATTACCGGCCGCCTCTATAGCCTGGAAGAGAGTATTCCCTCCACGCCCGAGATGCGCGTCGCGGTTCCGCGGCACCTGGTCCAAACGCCGCCGGATCATATCGGTCCTTGCCTGGTCGTTAAACTCTCCCATGCCGATGGGACGAAGTTTTACTTGGGCAACGATAACTGGGCGCTGGTGCGCTTTTCCGGAACCGAGCCGATCCTGCGTCTATTCGTCGAGGCGGATTCTCCGGACAAGGCCGCCGCGTTGCTCCAGCACCTCCGGGAATTTGTGACAAGGTGAGCCAGATTATACCGCGAGCGCAAGGCCGGCACGGCCGGGCTGCCAGTTTTTGTTCGGCGCGTCCCGGGGCCAGCCGGTACATTGTGTCGGCAGAAATCTCCCAACCTTTGCCCTTGTAATTCCAATAGAGGTGACTCAGATTGAGGGCCTGCAGACCAATGGTTTGGAGAGATGGCCGAGTGGCTGAAGGCGGCGGTTTGCTAAACCGTTATACGGTCAAAAGCCGTATCGGGGGTTCGAATCCCCCTCTCTCCGCCATTTTCCTCAGGAAATCCACCACAGTACACACAACTAGGCACACAAAGTTTCGGCACTTCGTGTCCTGGCCTGGCACGGATAGCCACTGCTTGGGCTAAACTTCCTCCGCCGCCCTTATTCCTTGTAACCTTTTCCCAATTCTGCTTAAGTAAGGGGTGAAGAACAGGAATTGGCTAAAGATACGATCCGAATTTGCAAAAACGATGCTATGAAAACCAAGCTCAAAGCCCCAATGGCCAACGGACTTTACGTCACTATCTGCGCCGCTTTGCTGGCGCTGCCCGGCACCCAGGTTCGCGCGGCAGAACGACAGACCATCCACTATCGCCGGCCTTCGGCGGTGACGAACTCGCCGCCGGTCGCGCTCAGCGTGGGGTGGAAACGCCTGAACCTGGCTCTCGGGCTGCCTCTGCGCAATGAGGCGGCGCTTGATGCGTTCCTGCGGGAGCTTAACGACCCTGCCGGCCCCAACTACCGTCATTACCTGACGCCGGAGCAATTCACCGAGAGATTTGGCCCCACCGAACAGGATTACGAGGCGCTGATTCGTTTCGTGCAATCGCACGGGTTGAGTGTCACCGCCCGGCACCCAAATCGCCTCGTGCTGGATGTGAAAGGAATGGTGCCGCAGATTGAGCGGACATTCCACGTCAAATTGCGGGTCTATCAGCACCCGACGGAAGCGAGGACGTTCTATGCGCCGGACCAGGAGCCGGCGATAGATTTGGACGTGCCAGTGCTGTCCGTCAGCGGCCTGGATGACTTCACCATGCCGCATCCGATGAGTTTAAAAAAGACTGCCCTGAGCCAGGTCAAAGAAGCGGGGACGGGTTCAGGACCGAGCGGCACCTTTATGGGCTATGATTTCAGGGCCGCGTATGTTCCGGGGGCGGCTCTCACCGGCACGGGGCAAACGGTCGGGCTGTTGGAGTTCGATTCGGGTTACTACGCGAGCGACATCACGAAATATGAGCACCAGGCCGGCCTGCCCAATGTCCCCGTGCAGGCGGTATTGCTGGATGGCTATAACGGAGGCGCGGGCGACGGCAATGACGAAGTTTCTCTGGACATCGAGATGGCGATTTCCATGGCGCCGGGGCTTTCCGGCGTCCTGGTGTACGAGGGTTCCGTAACCGATGACATCTTGAACCGCATGGCCACCGATAATCTGGCCAAGCAAATCGGCGCGTCCTGGACGTATGCCATTGACGCGACGTCCGACCAGATTTTCAAAGAGTTGGCCGCGCAAGGCCAGTCGTTCTACAACGCTTCGGGCGACAGCGACGCCTATACCGGGGCCATTCCCACCCCCTCGGATGACACGAATATCATCTGTGTTGGCGGCACGACCTTGACCACCAGCGGTCCCGGAGGTTCGTGGGTGTCGGAAAAGGTATGGAACTGGGGCGACGGCACCGGCAGCAGCGGAGGCATCAGCACGCGCAACGCTATCCCGATCTGGCAACAGGGCATCAGCATGTCCGCCAACCAAGGCTCGACGACGATGCGGAACATTCCCGATGTCGCCCTGACGGCGGACAACGTTTATGTCACCTACGGCAACGGCGCGTCGGGGAGCTTCGGCGGCACCAGTTGTGCGACGCCGTTGTGGGCGGCTTTTACGGCGCTGGCCAACCAGCTCGCCCTGGCCAGCGGCGAGCCGGTCCTGGGCTTTGTCAATCCAGCCGTCTATGCCATCGGCAAGGGGTCTAATTTTATGAGCTACACGACCCTGTTCCACGACATTACCACCGGCAATAACGAGAGTCCCTCCAGCCCGGCCAAATTCTCGGCCGTGCCGGGCTACGATTTGTGCACGGGGTGGGGCACGCCCTACGGGAGCAACCTCCTGACGGCGCTGGCGATACCGGAGCCGTTGCGCATCACGCCGGCGGGCGGCGTCATCATCAGCGGTCCGGCCGGCGGCCCATTCACCCCGCCGACGCAGAGCTTTTCTTTGACGAACACCGGGCCGGGTCCGGTAAGCTGGGAACTGGTCAACACCTCCGCTTGGTTCAAACTCGCGCCGGGCAGCGGCACCCTCACCCGCGGCGGCCCGGCCGCGACCGTCGTGGTCAGCCTGACTGCTGCCGCGAGCAATTTGGTGGCGGGCAGTTATAGCGCCACCGTGCAGTTCACCAATCTGAGCGATCACTTCGGGCAGAACCGCACGCTGACGCTGGCCGTCGTTACGCCCCCGGTGATTACCTCACAGCCCGCCAATCAGGCGGTGCTGCAAGGGGCCACAGCCACATTCAATGTGGGCACGGCGCCCGATGCGTTGTTGTTCTACCAATGGCAGAAAAGTGGGAGTAATCTCAGCGATGGCGGCGGCGTTCTCGGCTCGACGACGAGCACACTGACGATCAGCAGCGCCGCCCCGGCTAACGTCGGAAGCTATTCGGTGATCGTGAGCAACGTTACCGGGGTGCAGGTTAGTTCCAATGCGCTGTTGACGATTGTCCCCTCGGCCCCAGTCATCACCGTGCAGCCGACCAATCAGGTCGTGCTGCCCGGAGCCAGCGCGACCTTCACCGTCGCGGCCATCGGCGACCAGCCGTTTTCCTACCAATGGCGCCTCAACGGAACCAACTTGGCCAACGGCAGCAATCTCTCGGGCGCGACCACCAACGTCTTGACGCTAAACAGCGTCTGGACCACGAACACGGGAACCTATTCCGTGCGCCTGAGCAACGACCTCGGCGCGGTCTATAGCACGGGGGTGGTGCTGGCCCTCGTGCCGGTCTCAGTGTCCGGGCTTGCGCTCAACACACTGTACTCCTTCCCCACCAACGACCTCGCTGGCGATTCTCCCTATGGCCCGCTCGCCAGGGGCCGGGATGGCAGGCTCTACGGCACCACGTTGGAGGGCGGGACGAATTCCTATGGCACGGTGTTCAGAATCAGCACCAACGGCGCATTCAATACCCTCTTTTCGTTCAACTACACTGACGGCGGTTTCATCTACGCCGGCTTGGCGTTGGGGACCGACGGCGCGTTTTACGGCGCGGCTTTCGAAGGCGGGGCGAATGGTGATGGCACGGTGTTCCGCGTCACCACCAATGGAGCCCTGACTACGCTGTTTGCGTACAACGAAGGCAATGGAGAGCTGCCGGTCGCCGGGTTGACGCTGGGCAGCGATGGATATTTCTACGGCACGACGCTGGAGGGCGGCGCCTACGGTTACGGCACGGTATTCAAAACCACATCCGGCGGCGCGCGAACCACGCTGGTATCGTTCGATTACAGCGACGGAGCGTATCCTTCCGCCGTGCTGGCGCAGGGGGCGGACGGCAATTTCTACGGCACGACGGAAAACGGGGGCACGAATGGCGGGGCGGGAACCGTATTCCGCATAACGCCCGCAGGAGTGCTGACCACCCTTTACTCGTTCTCTGGCGGCAACGATGGCGCCGGTCCCATCCCTGGTTTGGCCCAAGGGACCGACGGTAACTTCTACGGCACCACCATTGACGGCGGGTCGAACGGCGGTTTTGGAACGGTGTTCGAGATAACGGCTGCGGGGGTATTCACCAGCCTCTACTCGTTCACCGGGACAAGTGACGGCGCCAATCCCTGGGGCGGGCTGGTGCAAAGCACGGATGGCAATCTCTACGGCACCACCCAGGGCGGTGGGGCCTATGGTGACGGCACAGTATTTCGCATCGCGCCCAACGGCCCGCTGACCACGGTGGCGACCTTCGATGGCTATGAAGGCGCGGCGCCTTCCGCCACTTTGACACAGGGGGCGGATGGCAACCTCTATGGCACCACCGCCGACGGAGGGGCAGGCAGCTATGGCACGGTCTTTCAACTCAGCATCAATGGCCCGTTGCAAATTACTTCCCAGCCCCAGGACCAGGCGGTCTTTCTGGGTGGGACCGCGCTCTTCAACGTGGCCACCTTCGGCGGTCTGCCCGTGACCTATCGGTGGCAGCAGGGCGGAGTCAATTTGACCGATGGCGCAAACATCTCCGGCTCCGCCACCGCGACTCTGCGGATCACCAATGTTACCGCCGCCAACGCCTCCCTCTATTCTGTGATCGTCAGCAACGCCTACGGGGCGGTGGCCAGTGATGCTGCTTTCCTCGAAGTCCTGGTGTCCCCGCCGCAAATCACCAGCCAGCCGGCCAGCCAAACGCTGCTGGCGGGCGAAACGGCCACCTTCAGCGTGCAAGCCACCGGCGACGTGCCGTTGTCGTATCAATGGCTGGAGAACGGAACCACTTTGACGGATGGCGGCCAGATTTCCGGCTCGGCCACGAGCACCTTGACAATCGGCAATTTGACGACCGCGAACGCCGGGGCTTATTCCGTGATCGTTCGCAACTCGATTACCTCGGTGCCCAGCGCGCCGGCGTCGCTGGCGGTTTTTCCCGTTTCCCCACCCTTCGCCGCTCTGACCACCGCGCATTTGTTTACCGACGGCAGCGACGGCGCTTTCCCGTCCGCGGGCTTGATGCAAGCCAAAGACGGTTATTTGTACGGCACGGCCTCCGGCGGCGGGACCGATTACTCGGGCGCCATCTTTCGGATGGCTCCGGGAGGCGCGACGGTCACTCCGCTCTACTCGTTCACATACGGAAACGATGGCGCAAACCCTGTGGCCGGTCTGGCGCAGGGGGCAAATGGCTTTCTTTACGGCACAGCGCTCAACGGCGGGACTAATTACTATGGCACGATCTTTCGGATCGCTTCGGGAGGCACTTCGGTCTCTCCGCTTTACTCGTTCACCGATGGAAATGACGGGGCTTATCCTTACGCCGGACTGTTGTCTGCCGCGGATGGCAATTTCTATGGCACCGCCTCACAGGGTGGAACGAATGGCTATGGCTCGATTTTCAAAATGACTGCCAATGGCGTGGTAACTCCGCTTTACTCTTTCACCGGAGGCAACGACGGGGCGTATCCGTATGCCGGTCTGGTGCAAGGTGCCAATGGCAATTTGTACGGCACTACCGCCGAAGGCGGGGCCAGCGGCGACGGCACGGTGTTCGAATGGGCCACCAACGGCGCGCTGACCGTTCTGGTATCCTTCAACGGCACGAACGGGGCCAATCCCTCAGCGGCGCTGGTGCGGGGCGCCAATGGCAATTTGTACGGCACTACCGCCGAAGGCGGGGCCAGCGGCGACGGCACGGTGTTCGAATGGGCCACCAACGGCGCGCTAACCGTTCTGGTATCGTTCAATGGCACGAACGGGGCAAATCCCGCGGCGGCGCTGGTGCAGGGCACCGACGGCAATCTTTACGGGACGACTGCAACCGGCGGTTTGGGCAATTACGGAACGGTATTCGAGCTGACCACCAATGGCGCGCTGACCACACTGGCCTGGTTCGATGGCCTCAACGGCGCCTATCCGGAGGCCACGCTGGTGCAGGCCACTGATGGGAGCTTCTACGGCACGACGGTTTATGGCGGCACGGGTTTCAACGGCACGGCCATGAGCGGCCAGGGCACGATTTTCAAACTGACCGTGCCGGCCTTTGAGAGCAATCCATTCACGATGCCGGCCGTTACCGCGGGCCTGCCCTATTCCACCTCACTCTCAGGCAAGGCCACGGCTCCGCCGGGCGATACCTTCACCTTCAGCCTGCTCAACGGCCCGGCCTGGCTCAGCGTGGCGCCCAACGGCGCCCTCTCGGGCACGCCCGCCAAGTCGAACGTCGGCACCAATGCCTTCGTCGTGCGCCTGACCGATGCCAACGGCTGGTCCGGGAGCGCGACGCTGCTCGTTCCGGTGTTGGCCGCCGTGGCCCCTTCGTTCACCAGCAACCCCTTCACGGTGCCGCCGGTAAACGTCGGCCAGCCGTATTCCGGCACGATTGCAGGCAACGCCACCGATCTGAATATCGGAGATGCGCTCACTTTCGCCCTGGTCACCGGGCCGGCCTGGCTGAACGTTGCGACCAACGGTTCGCTTTCCGGAACGCCGCCCAACCCGGCCATCGGCGCCAATGCGTTCCTCGTGAGCGTGACCGATCTTCTCGAGCTGTCCAATACCGCGACCATGTACCTCCAGGTTTATGGACCGCCTGCTTTCACGAACAATCCATTCAACGCGCCTTTTGGCGCCGTGGGCGTCGCCTACTCGGCCTCGATTGCAGCCAGCGCTACCGATCCCAACGCCGGACACGCGATCACCTTCGCCCTGGTCAGCGGCCCTTCCTGGCTCGCGGTGGCAACCAATGGCACGCTCTCCGGCACACCTGCCGCCGCTAACGCGGGCGCCAACACGTTCGTCGTGAGTGCCACGGATTCCAGCGGCCTGTCCGCCAGCGCGACGATGTCCCTCTATGTGTACACGACGCCGAGCTTCATCGTGCGGCCATTCTCGGAACCGTCTGGCGTTGTCGGCGTGCCCTATTTTGGAACCATTGCCACCAACGCCGCCGCCGACCCGGATGCGGGTATTGCAGACACGCTCACTTTCATCAAGAGAAGTGGCCCGGCTTGGCTCAACGTGGCCACCAATGGCCTGCTCTCCGGGACGCCTTCGAGTGCCGACGTTGGCTCCCCCATGTACGTCGTGAGTGTGGAGGACTCGGTTGGATTGTTTTCCACCACGTTAATGAGAATCACGGTGAACACAGACAGCCCGCCCTATTTCCTCACTAATTTCTTGGCGAAGCCAGACGCCAAATCCGCCGTGCCCTATTCCGGCACGATCGCCACCAACGCCACAGACCCCGACCTTGCGGCCGGAGATACGCTCACGTTCGCCAAGGTGAGCGGTCCGGCCTGGCTGACCATTTCGAATAATGGCGCGCTCGTGGGCACACCCGGCGCCGCGGACGCCGGCACAAATGCTTTTGTCGTCAGCGTCACAGATTACGACGGCTTGTCCAACAGCGCGACGATGTGGGTCAACGTGGAAGGCCCGCCGTTTTTCACCAGCAATGTTTTTAACCTGCCGTGGGCCAATGTTGACCAGCCCTATGCCGAAACGATCGCGGCCAACGCCCTCGAACCGGTCGCCGGGGCCACGCTGATCTTCAGCAAGCTCAGCGGTCCGGCCTGGCTGAGCGTGGCGGCCAACGGCGCCATTTCCGGCACGCCGGAATTGACCGATGCCGCGACGAACGCCTTCGTGGTGGCCGTGACGGATTACCGCGGTTTGACCAACAGCGCGATGATGTACGTCTATGTAAACAGCCCGCCCGCCTTTCAGCCCGGCCAATTCACCAAGCCCGCCGCCACGGTCGGCCTGCCCTATGCTGGCACGATTGCCACCAACGCCACAGACCCCGACCTTGCGGCCGGAGACACGCTCACCTTCTACAAAGTCACCGGTCCCGGCTGGCTCGGTGTGGCGGCCAATGGCCTGCTCTCCGGCACGCCGGCAAACGCCGATCTCGGCCCCGGGACGTTCCTGCTGCTGGCGGTTGACTCCGGCGGCTTGACCTCCATCGGGACTATGAACATCGCCGTCAACACCAACAGCCCGCCTGTGTTCACGGCCAATCCATTCACCCTGCCACGCGCTCACGCCGGGCAACACTATTCCGCAACGATTTCCACTAACGCCACGGACCCGAATTTTGGCGACACGATGACATTCGCCGTGGTGAGCGGCCCGGCCTGGCTGGCAGTGGCGCCCAACGGCGCGCTCTCCGGCACACCGGCCAACTCGGACGCGGGCACGAACACATTCCAGGTCAGCGCGACGGACTTCGGCGGCTTATCCAGCCGCGCAACTATGTACATTGACGTAGTGGGGCCCATCCAACTGGGAATTGCCCAGAGCGGCGGCAACATCACGCTGAATTGGACCGGCGGCAGCCCACCCTACCAAGTGCAGATGTCCACCAACCTGGCCGGCCTCGTGTGGAGCAACCTCGGCAACCCGGTTAGCACCACCGCCTTGACCCTCACGTCGTCTAATGCCGCTGCCTGGTTTCGTGTTCAGGGGTACTAGCCATAAATCGGTCATAACATAGTCATAACGCGCAAAGCTGTCATTTTCCCAGGAAATGCGCAGACGTCGAAGCAAAAACCGTATCGGGGTTCGAATCCCCTCTCTCCGCCACTTTTCTTGAGGTGCTCCCGCGCCCGTCAGCGCTGAATGCGCGCCGAGCCACCCTGGGCAAAGGCTCGCACCTGCTCCAGGGTGGCCATGGTCGTGTCGCCAGGGAAGGTGGTCAGCAAGGCGCCGTGTGCCCAGCCCAACTTCACCGCTTCGGCCGGGTCTTCCCCGGCGAGCAGGCCGTAGAAGAAGCCCGCCGCGTAGCCATCTCCGCCGCCGACGCGATCCAGCACGTCCAGCTCGCAGGTGGGGGCCATGCAGGTCTGGCCGTCGATCCAGGCCACCGCGCCCCAACTATGCCGGTTGGTCGAATGCACCTCGCGCAGGGTGGTGGCCACGATCTTGATCTGGGGATGCTTGTTGATGACTTTGTCGATCATCCCGATGAAGGCGCTCGGGTCCAGCTTGGACTTGGCGGCAACTTCCGGACCGGGGATGCCGAGTCCCAACTGGAGGTCTTCCTCGTTGCCGACCAGCACATCGACATGCTTCACGATACGATCCAAAACCGCCACGGCGCGCTCGTGCCCGCCCGAGATGTTCCAGAGCTTGGGC
>Ga0187860_1001419_pt1 | contig 21064 bp, 19 predicted proteins | sample June2016WEW_10_4_FD_132981 | JGI IMG/M metagenome (GOLD analysis project Ga0187860, IMG submission 132981) | Peatland microbial communities from SPRUCE experiment site at the Marcell Experimental Forest, Minnesota, USA - June2016WEW_10_40 | ecosystem: Environmental > Terrestrial > Soil >...
ATGAACGGGGCGAAGACTCCAGCCACCGCCGCCAGCCCAAGACTCAATCCGAACGCGATGGAGGAAACAAAATGCACGTTGATTCCCGTGCTCAGAGCCTCGTCGCGCGAGGCCATCACGGCACGCGTCAGATAACCGAGGCGTGTGTGGTAGAGATAAACGTACAGCAAGGCGATCGAGACCAGGCTGACGATGCCGGTGATCATCCAGGAGGCGGGGAAGGTCTGGCCGAGAACGCTCCATGGCTTGGCGCCCAGGACGACCCCGGGAATCGAGTACTGGCTGGCGCCGAAGGCGACCGTGGCCGCCGCCTCAATCACCTGAGCGAGACCAAAAAAAAAGATGAGCGACAGCATCTCCGGATCTTTTGCCGTGGCCAGCCGCCACGCGCCGAGATAGTACATGGGAGCGCCGATGACGGTGAACCCCACAAACGCGATCAAAACCGTAACCATGGGATTGATGTGGAATAGCGTGAACAGCCAATATGCGGTGAAGCCGCCCAGCATGAGGAAGTCGCCATGCGCCAGATTGACGATGCGCATGACACCGAACATGAGGTTCAGGCCCAAGCCAACCAGGCTGAAATAGAGGCCGAACAGAAAACCTGCCAGCAGGGCGTATTCGAGCATACGGTTTGTTCAGAGCCAGCGACAGCTTCGGTCTTGTTCACGCACCGGGCGCAATTCTGAAGTTGACGGCGTCCCCCGGCTATTTCTTGGGATATGCCTTCCGCGTATCCGGTCTACGGGGCAGGGTAGACCGGCTTCCCGTTTGCCAGATCATGGGGAACGACGGTGACGAACTTCACGCCTCCTTTACCATCGCTGACGAGCTGTCCGAGGGGCGTGATTTCGCCGATCTGCGCCCCGTGCTCGTCGAGCATAAAGTCGCCGTCGAGCGTTTTCAGCTTGCCCGACTGCGCGAAGATGGCTTTGCGCAAAGCAAGCTGATCCATGCTGTCAGTGGTGGCAAGCGCCTTTTCCAGCACAAGTCCCGTGGTGTAGCCGGCCACTGAGTTGAAGCCGAATTCGACATGGCCTCCCGCGTATTTCTTGTTCCATGCGGCCTTGAATTCGGCAAGGGTCATGCCAAAGTTCGGCTTGTAATTGATGACCGAAGAAGTGACGTACGAATAGACGTACTGCAAGCCCTTGGCGCCGACGTTTTTCTCCAGCAGCTCGGTTTCAAGTCCGGGATAGATGCAAAACAGCCATTTGAATTTCACTCCTCCGTCCTGCAGATTGCGGAGAAAAGCGATGTCATTATCAGGATAGCCCAGGTGTACGACGGCGTCGGGATTGGCGGCGCGAATGTTCTGCAGCAGCACCGTATAGTTGGAAGTATTGGTGGCAACGCCGTTGTCGTAGACAATCTGCACTTTCCCGGCATCTTTCAGGAACTTGCGAACGGCGTTGGCCTGGGTGCTGGTGAAATCGTTGGTGGCATAGACAATGGCCACGCGCCGGATGCCCAGTTGATAGCCATCGTTATTCAGAAACTCGCCAACGTACTTCGGCCAGATGCTGGAAACAGGGTCCGACATCAGCACAATGTAAGGATTGTCTTGATTGAAAAAAGTGGCGCCCGTGCCGGTCTGGTCGATGAGCAACATCTTGTGATCGCGAGCGATAGGCACGGCAACCGAGGTGAGCACCGAACCGGAATCGGAGATAAGCAGGTCAACCTTGTCGCGCGTGATGAGCTGGTTGTAAAGAGTCGCGGCGGTCGCGGTCGAACTCTGGTCATCGTAGGCGATGAGCTTGATGGGAATCTTCTTGTTGTAGGGCTTGACCATGACGCCGCCTTCGGCGTTCTTCTGGTCGACCCAGAGTTTCAGGCCGTAATTCACCGGCATGGAAATGGCGGCAAAAGCGCCGGAAGACGCATACAGCGTGCCGATCTTGATTTCCGTCGGGGCGTCGGCGCCGAATGTGAGCACGGAGGAGAAGAGGAGAAGACAGACGAGAGTGGCAACCGATTGTTGAAGTCTCAGCATGCGCATGGGGTGCAGGTTTCCATTTACGAAGGAGTGGGATGTGGAAGCTTTCCGGGAGGTTGTAGGTGGCTGGCTGAAGTTCCCGACGCGGATCTCAGGTGACAGGATTTTCTCGTGGCGCGATAGGTTAGACGCCCTAGGTGGCGATGCATGAGCTCTCTGTTGGAGGAAGCCATGTGCGAAGAATCGACGAAGGACGAGGTCGGTTGCGCGGCGAAACCAGAATGGCGGGGCAGCGCCTCGTTTGGCTCGCAGATGGGGATTTTGGTCTTGCAAAACCGCTAATCAGCAGTAGAATGCGAGCAATCGAGAGCTGGAAAAGGGAGCCTGTTTGATGAAGATAATGAGGACAAGGGCTAGCATACTCGCGCTTTTCTTGTTGGGCATGATTGCAATCAGTGCTGCGCAAACCACGAGACCGGCCGCCACGTCCAGGCAGTCCGCCGATGTGGCGGCACGCAAGCAGTTAGCCGCCCTCCTTGAGGAGTTTCGTGAGCAGCCCGGCGACACCGATCTACGCGACAAAATCATTCGCTTGGCCCGCAGCATGAAGGCTGCTCCGGCTATTCCGCAGGAGGCACGCGATTATTTTGCACAGGGAATGGCGCAGTTCGGAAAGGCGGCGAATGCAGAAGATTTCAGAGGTGCCGCGAAGCAGTTCGAACTTGCGGCCCAAGCCGCTCCCTGGTACGCCGAGGCCTACTACAACCTGGGGGCTGCTTACGCTAAAGCAGGGGACTATGAGAAGGAAAAACAAGCGCTGCGCGTCTATATGACAGCGGTGCGCGACGAGAGCAGCGTCCAGGCGGCGCAGGACCTTATCAAAGAAGCGGATTACAAGCAGGCACAAGCGGAATTCGAGCAGGCACTCGCCAGTCTCAAGAAGGACCCTTCCAACAGCGCTCTGCGTGGAAAAATTGTGCGGCAGGCCGCGTCATTCAATCCACCTCTCACTGTGCCGGAAGAGGCGGACCGTTATATGGCCCGCGGCAAGGTCGCGTTCGAAGATGCCAAGGAGCCGGCAGAGTTCAAAGACGCGGTGCGCGAGTTCCAGCGCGCCCGCGACGCGGCGCCGTGGTACGGGCCCATTTACTATAGTTTGGGCGTGGCTCAGAGCACCGCCGGCGAATACAAGGCAGCCAAGGAGAATCTCTCCATTTATTTGAACTGGGCGCTTGACCCCACCCAGACCAAAGCCGCCAAGGACTTGATATATCAGATCGATTACAGACAGGAAAAGGCTCAAGCCGAGCAGGCCAAAAAAGACGCCGAGGCGGAGGCGGAGCGCAAAAAATTGCAAGCAAAGCAGGCGCTTCTGGCGGGGCTCAACGGAAATTGGACTTGCAAGCAAGGGTGCGGTGGTACGGCCACTGTTCAACTTTCCCAGGGGACCTTCTCCCTCAACTTCGGCCAGTGGACTTTGAAAGGCACCTTGAACGAGTTCGCCGTCGAAGGCGTAGCCACACAGCCGGGCTTTTACCAAACCGAAACCACCTGCCAGATACCAAGCTCCACTCACAATTTCAGCGGCACAGTCAGTGAAGATGGGAAAACCATCACGATTCGCACCGAAGGAAACAACTACGTCGGGCACTGGTTCAAGCCCGCCGGTTTGTTTGCTGTAAAGAGCTGTACTGATATTGTACTGACCAGCGTCGAACCGATCATGATCGTGATATCCCGGTGAAACCAGGTGCGGCAATTTAGAGATCAGGAAGGTACGCGATGAAGTCAGAGATAACCCGGGGCTCCCTAGTTTTAATCGTCATGATCTCGTTAATCTTTGCTCAAATTGGCCGAGCCGACGATAAGAAGTACACCCCGCCTCCGCCGCCAAGAGCCGCCCCACGGCCGCAACCGCGTCCTACCACACCAGCCGCACCGTCGCGTCCTACTACGCCGTCGCGGCCTACCACACCGGCGGCACGTCCCACTACAACGTCACGCCCCACCACCACACCGACTTCGCGTCCTACTACGCCAACGCGTGCCACTATGCCGGCGCGCCCCGGCAAAATGCAACCAACGCCTGCCAGCACGACGCAACAGGCGCCTGGCGTGAGGGTGCCACGTACCAGCCTAACGCCGCCGCCCCCCGCCGCCACGCAGACGACGCACTCCAGCACGACGCCCCCGGCACACGCCAGCATCATGGTGCCCAGCGGGAGTACAACCCAGCCGGTGCATCCTGGCGCGATGCCAGGACACTCCTTCAGCCCGCCCCCTGGTGCCAAAGCTGGCACGGGTCCGGGCGGAAGCAATACGTTCTCCCATGCGGATGGAAGAAAGTGGGAAGTCAACCGTGATGGTCATTTGACCCACTTCTCCAGGCCCGGCACGGATGCAAGATTTGCGGACAACGGAAGGCTTCTCCATGCGCATGTTGTCCGTGCCGATCATAGCGAGATCACGGTGAGGAATGGACCGCACGGCCAACGATACGAGTTGGTAAGGCCAGACCACACGCGGGTTGTCGGGTTGGGCCCGCACCGCGGCTATGTGGAGCGCCCACTTGCATCGCGGCCAGGCTATGTATCGCGAACCTATGTTGTCGGAGGACATTCCTACGCGCGTGTGTACCGGACGTCCAGGTACCGAAGCGTGGTTTACTACAACTATGTGCCAGCCTTCTACTTCCAGCCTTTATATTACGGATGGGTCGTCCAGCCTTGGCCGGCGCCGATAGCATTTGACTGGGGGTGGGGCGCCGATCCGTGGTACGGGTTCTATGGGCCCTATTTCGCGTTCGCGCCGTTTTATCCGAATGCGTCACTCTGGCTGACAGATTACCTGCTAGCTGCAAATCTCAGAGCCGCCTACGAGAATCAAGCCGCTGCCGATCCCTCGGATCAATCGCTAGCGTCACCGGCCGCACAGAATACGCCAGCGACACTTACTCCAGCAGTAAGACAGGCAATCGCGGACGAAGTCCGACAACAGGTCGAAGCGGAGCGGACCGCCGCCGCTCAACCTTTTGCCAGCCTCCCCGATTTACCCCGGCCAGCCGATGACCGACCTCCGCCAGCCCTGGATCCGAAGTTTCGAACGTTTGTGGTTTCCCAGGATCTGGAGCTCGATGTTGGCGGTCAAACGTGTATGTTGACTCCGGGCGATATCGTTGTCCGCGCCAGTAACAACCTGGTTGAGCAAACCAAGGTGCCCGTCACGGTTCTCAGCAGCAAGCCGGGCGACTGTCCGGCAAGCTCATCGGGGCTGTTGGAAGTCGCCGACCTGCAAGAGATGTATAACGATTTTCGTGAAAAAGTCCGCGACGGTCTTAAAACACTCGCAGACAACCAGGGAAAGGGCGGGGTTCCCGCCGGGCCAGCGGCCAATCCGCGCGAAGTCATGCCGGAATTATCGGGTCCTGATCTTTTTGCGGAAAGCGAGCTGGCCAAGCAACAACAGGCAGCTCTGCAAGCTGCAACGGAAGTTCAGCAGGACGCGGCTGGAACCTAGAGCAGAAAGGCGCCGGGGAACTTTGCTTTCGAAATCAATCTAGGCTTTGGCTCTACGGGTGGAGACGGCCCACTGCGCGTCGGGGTCTTCCATCTCGAGGCGGCGCACTCCCTGCAGAAAACGGCTTTGGAGTCTTTCATACTCGGCGCGATAAGCGGCGTCGGGATGCTTCCATTCGTGCAGGTAAAATACTCGCTGAATGCCGGCCTGAAGCATCTCCTTCATGCAACTGAAGCAGGGTTGCATGGTGGTGTAGAGCGTGCCTCCTTCGACCGCGATGCCGAAGCGGGCGGCGCCGAGAATGGCATTCTGCTCGGCATGGACACAGATGCAGAGATCATAGCCGGTGCCGGGAGGATGCGATTCGCGGCTGGCGCAGCGCAGGCAGCCTCCGTCCAGGCAATTGGGCATGTTGCGGGGCGTGCCATTGTAACCGGTGGAGACGATGCGCCCGTCTTTGGCAATCACCGCGCCGACACGGTTGCCTACGCAATTGGCGCGATTGCGGACGGCGATGGCGATTCCCATCAGATACTCATCCATGTTGGGGCGAGAACGCTCTTCGGCCACGACGCATGCTCCCTGCGAACCCCCGGGTTCGGTTTCAGAGTAAGTGTATCTCGGAGCTATCACTCCGGGTTGACTGTCGCCCCGACAAGCGCTAAAGCAGCGTTTGCCGGGGACACCGTGTGCCCGGCTGCTTCATAGGATATACGCTTCGCAAAACTGGTCTAGTTCTGCGCACCGGCAGGCCCTGCGATGACGTTACGCATGGCTCGTACTTCCTGGCTCAGCAATTCCACCAGCTTCAGAGAGAGCGAGACGTCGTCTTGCATCAGGCTAATTAACGCCTCACGGGTGACAAATGCGAGCTCCGAATCCGAGAGGACCTCGGCGGTGAGGCTGTAAGGGGTGCCGCTGATGGCGGCGGGCAATCCGAGCAGGCCGCCGCGGCCAACGATTTCCTCTAAATGGATTTTGCCGTCAGCCGAGTGAAGCGTCAAACGCGCCCGGCCCTTGCTGAGAATATAGATACCGGTGACCGCATCGCCTTGGTTGAAGAGTAATGCCCCGGCTTGCCTGGAGATGTTCCTGGCCTTGCCGAGAAGCTTGGTTTCGAGTTCACTATCCACTTTGAAAGACACGAAAATCCTCCCCACACGACTGTCAAAATAATTTAGTCGTCGCCGGGGCGCGCCGCTGTGACACAGCTCACTGCCCTGTTGTGCGTAAATCGGGGTACTTGGCTCGGGGGCTTCCACCCCACTACGCGCAAAAGCGGCGTGTAGTGGGGACCCCGGGGAAGCTGCGCCCCTTCAAAGAACTATCTTAATGAAACCAGCTCTCTTCAAAATGCTTTGCCAATACCCCATAAGGTGTGAGTTCATAGAGTTTCCACTCATGCCGGAGGAAGGAATGGACTTCACGCTTACGCAACAGCAGCAACAGATGATCGAAGCATTGGACGAGCTGGGACAGAGGGAATTTGCCCCGAAAGCTCCTCGTTGGGACCAGAACCACGAGTATCCCTCCGAGAATCTTGAGCTGCTCAGGAAGATGGGCTTTCTGGGGATGACCATACCGGAAAAGTTCGGCGGGCAGGAGCGTCCCCTGATCGATGCGATTCTCGCCGTCACGACGGTAGCCAAGTACTGTGGCGTGACCGCGCGGCTGATCGTGGAAACCAACATGGGAGCACTCGGCTGCATCATGGCCTATGGCACCGAGGAGCAGTGTAAAACGGTCGCGCACCGCATTCTGGCCGAAGGTGACAAGCCGGCCATCGGCATGACCGAGCCGGAGGCGGGAACCGCACTCACCGATCTCACGACCAGGGCCGACAAGCGGGGCAACTGCTTCGCCATCAATGGCAAGAAACACTGGATTACCGGCGGCGGCATCTCGCAGACAAACCTGATTTTTGCCCGTTTTTTTGAGGACGGGAAAGAGCTGGGGATCGGCGGCATACTGGTCGACAAGGGAACGCCCGGTTTCACTTTCGGCAAAGTGGAAAAGGCAATGGGACTGCGCGGCATCCCCGAAGCCGAACTTATTTTTGAAAATTGCTCTGTTCCCAAGGAGAACGTCGTGGTGATGGGCGACGGCACCGAGGGCATCAAGAAGCTGATGTTCGGCTACAACGGCCAGCGGGTAGGCGCCAGCGCTGTGGCTCTGGGCATTGCGAGGGGTGCGCACGACCTGGCTGTGCAGTACATGCAGAAGCGTAAGGCCTTCGGCAAAACGCTGTCTGAGTTCCAGGGGTTGCAATGGGAAATGGCGCAGGCGGAGGTGAAACTCAACTGCGCATATCTGCTGATTTGCCAAGCCGCGTGCAATGCCCGTCCTTTGCGCAACAACGTTCGCATGCCGCTGATGAACGAAGCGTCGATGGCGAAGGCCTATACGGGGAACATTGCCATCGAGGTGGTGAGCGACAGCTTGCAGATGTTTGGCGCAGCCGGCTACGCGGAAGATTGTCCGCTGGAGCGCATGTACCGCGATGTCCGCATGTTCAAGATCGGCGGCGGAACCACCGAAGCGCAGTTGAACATGCTGGCGCGGCACGTCTTTAACCGCAAATTTGACTTGAGGAAGTAGCGCCCCGACGACGGCCCGCACTCAGCCCATCACGAGCGGATCGGCAGGGTGAAGTGGAACACGGAACCGCGGCCAATCTGGCTGGTGACGCCGACCGTGCCGCCGTGCAATTCAACGATCGCTTTTACGATGGCGAGTCCCATTCCGGTGCCCTGAATCGAGACTCGTTGGTTGCGCCCGCGATAAAACTTTTCGAAGATCATCGTCTGTTCGATATCGTCGACGCCGGATCCATGGTCGGCGACGCTGACGACGAGTTCCGAACGTCGCAGTTCAGCCGTGATGTGAATGGGCGTTCCGGGCGGCGAATATTTGCCGGCGTTGTCCAGCAACTGTTGAAGAACCTCGGCGATGCGGTCCAAGTCCATCGGTACGGGCGGAAGGCCGTCCGGGATTGTGACCTCAACCGGATGGTGCAAAAGCGCTGGTTTGGATTCTTCGAGCGCCGTCTCCACGGCCTCGCGGATTTGGTACGGCCGTACCCGAAGTTCGATTTTGTGGGCGTCCAGTTGGGCCACTTCCGTCGCCTCGCCGACCAGACGATTCAGCCTATCGCTTTCTTCGTTGATCACGTTCAGCAACTCCGTGCGCTGCGACCGGTCCAAATCGACCCCGGAGAGCAAGGTCTCGGCCGACGCCTTGATCGACGTCAGGGGTGTGCGGAACTCGTGTGTCACCGCATCCAGCAGCACGGAACGCAGCCGGTCGCTTTCGCGCGCCGCCTCGGCTTTGCTCAGCTTCTCCATGGTGGCTGCCCGTTCGATGGCAGTTGCAATCAAGCTGCCGACCGCCTCCAGGGTCTCCCGCGACGGAATGCTTCCGGTCAGTCCGAGGGTTCCCACGGAGCGCACTCCCATCCGCAAGGGCATGTAGCAGACGAAGTGTTCCGGGTCCAGGATCGGCTCTCCGCGTCCCGCCACCGCCTTGAGTTGCTCGGCCGGCAGCGACGACTGAGCCACAAGGTCGGAATAGTAGGCGTCGGGCTTGCCCTCAAGGAAGAGCGCACAGCCGGAGGCCGCGAAGGATTCCACGATGTATCGCGGAACCACGTTGAGCAGTTCCCGAACGTTTTCCGTGAGCAGCAACTGCTGGCTGAAGGCGTATAGGCGCTCGACTTCGTGGCGGCGCTGATTGGCTTCCAGGGCTTGGCGCCGGGCCCGCTCCGAAAGCTGACTGGCGAGCACGGCAGTGACCAGAAAGGTGAACAGAGCGACCCAGTTTTGAGGATCGGCGATGGTAAATTTAAGAATCGGGGGGAGAAAAAAGTAGTTGTATGCCAGCGTTGCTACCACCGACATGTAGATTGCGCAGGTCAATCCCCATGCCGCCGCGACGGCCAGAATCGCCAGCAGAAACGTAAATCCAACGGTCGTTTGATTTACGTGCAGCTTGAAGCAAGCCACGACGATCAGAAAGTCGATCGCCGTGGCGATTACGAACTGTAGTATCCGACGCGCCACTTTTCCCACGCGGGCGATTGTAATCTATTCGACAATTGCCAAGCTATTGAGAATAATACCAAGCATGCGTAAGACCCCCGAACAATGGCTGGAGGAGGCCGCTCCACAAAAGCAGCAGGGAATCTTCAAGGTCTTCCTGGGCTATGCGCCCGGCGTTGGCAAGACGTACAGCATGTTGAGCGAGGGCATACGCCGCGCCAGCCGTGGCGAAGAGGTCGTCGTCGGGTACGTGGAGACCCACGGCCGAAAGGCGATTGCGGAACTGTCGTCCAAGCTCGAAACGGTGCCACGGCGCCAGATAGAGTACAAAGGCACGTTATTCGAGGAAATGGACACCGAGGCCATCCTTGCACGCAAGCCGCAAATTGCGCTGGTGGACGAGTTGGCGCACACCAATATCGAGGGAAGCAAGCACAAGAAGCGCTACGAAGATGTAATGGAGCTGCTTGACGCCAAGATCGACGTACTGTCGACAATGAACGTGCAACACATCGAGAGCGTGGCGCCGCTGGTCCAAAGTATTACGGGAATCCAGATCCGCGAGACCGTGCCGGACTGGGTGATGCAGCGAGTCACGGAAATCGTGCTGCAGGATTTGACGCCCGAAGCTCTGCAAACGCGCATGCGCCGGGGCGACATCTACCCGCTGGAACGGGCGGAAAGAGCCTTGGGGCATTTTTTCCGTCCGGGCAATTTGAATGCCCTGCGTGAGTTGGCGCTGCAGCAGGTTGCCCGCGCCGTGGACCGGAACCTGGAATCGTACCTGGAGAAGGAAGAGCCAGGACGGGCGCTGGAGGTTCGTGAGCGAATCGCAGTGTGCATCAGCTCCAATCCCTCGGCGCAATATCTGATCGCCCGCGCCGCTCGCATGGCCAACCGCATCGATGCCGAGCTTGCCGTCATCTACGTCGATATTGGCGCCGATGATACGCCCGACCGTCAACGCACTTTGAATCAGAATCTGCGCTTCGCCGAAAACCTGAGTGCGCAGATTCTTCGCGCCAAGGGAAAACATGTGGCGGAAGAGGTGGCCAAGCTGGTTCGAGAAAAGCACATCACCCAGGTTGTGTTCGGACGTTCGGCACAGACGAACTGGCGCAGATACCTGTATCTTTCCGCCATTCACAAGTTCCTGCGGGATGCTCCGCCGGTGGACGTTCACATCGTTACCCAAGAGGTGAAATAGACGCCGATGGCAACCGCGGCAGAGAGACGCAACATTCTGGTCGTCGATGACGAGCCGCAGATTACGCGCGTGCTCAAGACTACGCTTTCCAGCCAGGGATACGCGATCCGCACCGCGAGCGACGGGGACGAGGCGCTGCAAGTAATGAAGGAGTGGATGCCGGACCTGTTGATTACGGATCTTCGCATGCCGCACATGAACGGGCTGGAGCTTTGCCGGCATGTGCGGGCGAAGTCGCCGCTGCCAATCATCGTGTTGTCCGTCAAGGGCGAAGAGAAGATCAAGGTGGATGCGCTCGATGCCGGCGCCGATGACTATGTGACCAAGCCTTTCAGCGTGAATGAACTGCTGGCTCGAGTGCGAGCGGCGCTGCGGCGCGTTGCCACCGGGCAACAGCCGGCGTCGGAGGTTATCGAACTCGGAAGCTTCCGCATCGATCCGCAATTGCGCAGCGTTCAGGTAGGGGGCAGGGAAGTGCACCTTACACCCAAGGAATTTGAGCTTCTCGTTTACCTGGCGCGCCATTCCGGCAAGGTGATAACTCATCGTGTGCTGCTTGCGGCCATATGGGGAGAAAACAGTGTCGAGCAGCCCGAGTATCTTCGCGTCTTCGTGGGGCACCTGCGCAAGAAACTGGAGCCCGAAGAGCACGCGCCGCGCTACATCCTGACCGAACCGTGGGTCGGCTATCGTTTCGACCCCGGCGAGTGAAAGCCGCAACGTGGACAAGGCTGAGATGGAAGCGCGGCTGCTGAAAAAACTGTTCTCCGAGGGTGTCATCCTGAGCGAAGCCGGGGTCCCCGGCGACGGCCGCTTTTGCCGTTGCTGGGGTGGGGGGAGCGAAGGATCTGCTGTTTGCGCGTGCTGAAAGCAACAGTATTATTTACTTCACAAAAGTAGCGGAAGTGGTCTATGATTAGGCCGCCCCTCGGGAAGCTCAGGCTGTCGGAACTCCTTCATGAGAGGGCTGGAGACCGAAGCATGACCTATATCTCGGCATTGCGCTCTGTTGACGGACTTGTTATGTGTGCCGATACCCAAGAGAGCTGGGGGGATTACAAGAATTACGTTGAGAAGCTAAGAATCGTAAGAGATCGGCGCTATCCTCTGGCGATTGGCGGTGCCGGAATCGGCGACCTACTAGATGCGTTAATGCAAGAAGTTGTTGAACGCGCCGCCAAATCGCAGCCTCGCACTGTTGCGAAACTTCGTGCCCTACTAGAGACCTCTGTCCAGACTGTGTATCGAGACGACCTTCCGTGGCTCGTAGTTAAGAAGCAGGAGAGAACACCTCAGTTTCTTGTGTGTGCAAAGCCATCCCATGACGATTACTGCATATTTAAGATTCAAGGGAAGAGAATCTCTGAGGTTAAAGAACATGCCATCATCGGCTATGCGACGCCAGCAAACAACAATCTTTTGAGCCGTCTGTATCGCCGAGACCTTTCGATGCAACAAGCGGTAATGCTTGCGCTCTATCTCGTGTCGCTATCAAAGAAACTCGACGAAGGCGTTGGAGGAGAGAACTCGGCCATAGCGATTGTGACGGATGATGGGGTGTGGGCTGACGATCCCGAGTACACCAGGGGATTCGAGAAATTCATCGACAACTTTCGCACGTTGACTGATTCTCTTTTCCTCACCTCCCTTGATATGAGCATTCCGCCTGATAGTGTATTTCCGGTAAAACTGAAGGAATTCGGCGATGCCATTAGCATATTGCGAGACCAAGCATTCCGCTACTCAGCTGAATACATCGCCAATTCGAGTAGGTCAAGAGATGCGCAATATCACCGCAAGGACGCCCCCTATCCTAAATTTTTTCCTGGTGCCTCGATTGAGTCCGGCACAGATGGGACACTTCAAGTCAGAGAAATGACCAAGAACGAACAAGAGCAGGTATTTGCTTCGATGGAGTTTGAAGGGGGAAAGTTCATCCGGGTTAAACGCGCAAGAAACGGACTTTATTCGTTGGTGCCAATTTCGCGCTTTGAAGAAGCTGTGCGAGGCTTAACCAGGCAAGAGGTTATCGAGCATCTTGCCGGAACCGAGGTTTACGGGGAGCCGATTGAGGATGTCTTAGCGCTCGTTGACCAGTGTTCCTCTTACTACATTCACTCTCGCCCGGCTCGAAGCAGGTCGGGGAGAGCGAAGAGGAAAGGACGAGGATGGTTCTTGGTTCCTAAGCGGTCAAGGACTCAAAAGTGAGCGGGTCAGCAGTGACCATGTGGCGCAGTGTGTCAAGAAACAGAGTATGACTCTTGCGGCGGTCGAACCGAAAGCACATTTCGTCCAGGTAGGCTTGCAAATGTTTTGCGCTAATCCGATGCCAAGTCCCGACGATACCGCGCTTCAAAAGCGAGAAAGCGGACTCGACTGTATTCGTGTGGATGTCGCCACGCACGTACTCTTCGGCACTGTGATTAACGCTGTGATGGTGCTTATTCTGTTCCTTATTGAGCGCGGACGGGTAAATCGACGATTCGTCGGTGATGATGACTTCTACATCTTCACTCAGGTTGGCCCCAATGATGACGCGAGCAGTTTTGGCTCTGGCATCGGAAGCATGAATAAAGCGGAGTTCGCCATTGCGCTGGCGGATACCAAACACTACTTGTTTGTTGTCGAATTTTCCTCTGTGTCCCTTATGGTAACCGCCGATGTAGGTCTCATCGATCTCAACCGTGCCGTCCAACATCGGGCGATCCGCTTGGAGCATGGCTCTGCGGATGCGATGGCAGAGATACCATGCTGTCTTGTAGCTGACTCCAAGTTCCCGCTTCATCTGATTTGCGGAGTGCCCCTTGCGGGATTCGCACATCAAAAGAGTAGCAATGAACCATTTCGACAAGGACAGGTGCGAGTCATTAAAGATCGTACCAGCGGTCACCGTGAACTGATAATCACAGTCTTTGCAGTAGAACAGTTGCTTCGCCGTCGCCAGCTCCGCAACCGGACCGTGACAGCGGGGACACTCAGGCGCGTTCGGCCAACGCAAGCGGCAAAGCACTTCACGGCATTTTTCGTCGGTATCAAACAGATTCATCACGTCAACCAGCGTCATAAGGCACCCCATGAATGAACAAGAGAAACGCGAGTTGCTAAAGAAAGTTCCGACCCGAAAACTACTTGCTTCAATAAAGCGGGATATTCGGCAGACTGTACGTGCTGCTGCATCCGCGAAACCGAAGAAACGTAAGTAGTTAACGTCATCATGGGTACATACTAGGATGTCGTTTAACTTTTGTCAAGTAAATAATCTTGGAAAGCAAAGCAGATCCTTCGGTCGCGCAAAATCGGCGCAACCTCAGGATGACACTGGTATGAGTTTTTCAGAAGCGCGCTAAAATCTTCGTCATGTCCAGGACCGACCAGGTCGGCGACGTACAGCGCAGGATGCTGCGCTCGGTCGCGATTCTGGAGCTGGCAAAGGGGCTGCTGGTAGTACTCGTTGGCTTGGGCCTTCTCTCGCTATCGCACCGCGGCCTCGATTTCGCAGGCATCGCCGGGAGCCTCCTCGGGGTGCTGCATCTCAACCCCGAGCGGCATGTGTTCAAGGTGTTCCTCAAAGCCGCCGCGCAGCTTGGCGACACCAATCTCGCAATCGTGGCCGTCGGCGCAGGGGTGTATTCCGCCATGCGCTTCGTCGAATCGTACGGCCTCTGGAAACAGCGGGTTTGGGCCGAGTGGCTGGCGCTGGTTTCCGGAGCCTCTTACCTGCCGCTGGAGATTTATGAGCTGAGCCGCAGGGCCACTGCCGCGAAATGGGCGTTGTTTCTGCTGAACCTGGTAGTCGTGCTCTACATGGCGTTTCTGCGGGTGCAGGACAGGCAGCCTCACGGCCGGGCCAGGCGGCGTGCCGGTGGGATCTGAAGAGGTAGGCTAGGGTCTGTTCGCGGGAATTCGCGTAACAATTCTTGGCTGAAGGGCGATGGCTTTACGTGCTCTGGCCAGCTCGCCTGTATTGGCCTGCGCCGACAGCGGGCATGACGGTGCTCCATATGCCGATCGCGGGCCGGGCCGTGGTGAACACCATCAGCGCAGCCTTGTTGAGAATAACCAAGGTTGATCCCTTAATTTCCACGATCTTTTGTTTCTTCAGCTCAGCGAGCAACCGTGTCACCGTCTCACGCGAAGTTCCGATCATTTGCGCCATCTCCTCTTGCGTGAGCATTTCTACGCGCGGAGACTGTCTATTCGCTTCGCCGTTGAGAGTACTCAACTTCAGGAGCAGCTTGGCCAGCCGGTCTCCCACCGAGCGCGACAGCGCGAGCAAGCGGATCTCGCGAATGGCGGAATTGTATTTATCGCTCAACTTCTCGGCCAAACGATATCCAATTTCGTTGTGCTCGCGCAGCAGACGTAAAAGATCTTCGCGCCTGACAAAATTGGTCTGACAGGGATCAATCGCCTCGGCCGTCCATTCGTGAAGCTTTCCGCTGGTTGCAGCGCTTAGCCCGATTACTTCGCCTGCTTCGGCGATCCTGCGGATCAGTATTTTGCCCCCTATCGAACAGAGCGACAGCTTCACGCGTCCTTTGCACAGGATAAAAACACCGCGTGATGCTTGACCCTCCGCGAACAGCACGGAACCTCTGGGGAAAGTGGTGGTGCACTTGATCGACTCTAATGCCTGTAGCGCAGCCTGAGGCAGTTGGCAAAAGCCATCCATCGCCTTTGACTTGCAAGTGAGGCAGCTTTCAATCAGATCCGATCCAAGCATTGCGACCATCGCGACCCCCGTGAAAGGTAGCGTCACACATGAATGATCGTTACATATAGTAAGACTGTCACAATGTCGTGTGACATGCGGACCAGCCGGTTCAGCCTGCTTTCGCCCGTGACACGGTTGGACGCCCCAGGCGCTGAAATCGCGAACCCGGCGTGCTGGTCGCATTTCGTGTTAACCCAGGCTCGGGAAACTCTGTTTCCGGCGAGAGCGGGGGTGTCCAGAAGCGGCTGGGGTTACCCTTTTCGTCAAACTTGTCTAACTCGTTGTGGTAAAAGAAGTAATACGCACAAGCGCTCAATCGCCGTTCCGGCGGTATTCCGCCATTGGCTAATACCCGGAATTCTTGCCGTCAGTCGCAATTCTGATTTTTTTACTTGCCTTATCGACCCATTAGGATATTTAATTAAATTAGCAAATGCGGTGACAACCCACACCATGAGGGGAGGCAAGGTCCAATGTCGTGGGAGATCGAGTATTCGCGGAAGCTGAAAACGGCGGCAGAGGCACTGAAAGTTATTGAATCCGGAATGCGCGTCTGGGCGCATGCGAATAGCGGATGTCCGGCGGCTCTGATGAGCGCGTTGACCGATCGCGCCCCCGACGTACGCAATGTGGAAATCTGCCACCTGCTCTCGTTCACCGACCTGCCGACCGCCGAGCCTCAGTATGCCGCGAGTTTCCGGCACAAGTCGTTCTTCCTCGGTTCCAATGTGCGTACCGCCGTGGCTGAGGGCCGCGCCGACTACGTCCCGATACACTTGCACGAGGTGGAGCGCCTGTTGGAGTCAGGCAAGTTTCCCATTGACGTGGCGGTGATCCAGGTTACCCCGCCCGATCGCCACGGCTTTGTCAGTCTGGGCCCGTGCATGGAAGCGACACTGACGGCCGCGCGCTGCGCCAAATACATCGTCGCTCAGGTAAATAGCCACGTGCCGCGCACCTGTGGCAACACGCACCTGCATGTCAACGAAATTGACGCCTTCGTCGAGCATTCAGAGCCGGTGGCCGAGCTTCGGCCACACCAGAGCAGTGAAATCCAGAGACTGATCGCCAGGAACGTGGCCGGCCTGATTGAGGATGGCAGCACGATTCAGGTTGGCATCGGCGGCCTGCCCGACGCCATACTTGCTTACCTGACGGACCGGAGAGATCTCGGGGTGCATACGGAAGTCTTGTCCGACGGCGCCATCCCGCTGATCGAAGCGGGTGTTATCACTGGCAGGCGCAAGACGTTTCATCCAAACAAGATTGTCGTCGCTATCGCTCTCGGAACGCGAAAGCTGTACGAATTCATCCATGAGAATGCCGGGTTTGAGTTTCTGTCCAATAAATACATAAACGACCCATTCCTGATTGCGCAAAATGATCGGATGGTCGCGATCAACTCGGCGCTCCAGGTTGATCTCACGGGACAGGTTTGCGCCGAGTCCATCGGGCAGCAGTTCTATAGCGGTTTTGGCGGCCAACTGGACTTCATCCGCGGGGCCGCGCGCGCCAAAGGCGGTAAGCCGGTGATCGCGCTGGCGTCGACAGCGAAGAACGGAACCGTTTCTCGCATCGTCCCCATGCTGAATCCCGGCGCCGGCGTGCTGACCACGCGCGCCGACGTTCATTACGTTGCCACCGAATTCGGCATCGTCGATTTGTTCGGTAAGAGCGTGCGGAAAAGGGCGGAACTGCTCATCGGCATCGCCCACCCATCGTTCCGCGAGGAGTTGTTCGATCATTGCCTGCGTGCGCGGTGGTTTCAGCGCAATGACGCCAAGAACACGCTAGCTCAAGCCGTCTGCGTGGGTGGCGCGGTCTACAGCAGTTTCGCGAAAGGTGATCTCATACAGCAGGACTCCGGATTCTGAAGCCGATATAATTGCTGGGATTTACGCGAGATCCCGTCAAGACTTTCTCTAGCCACGTTTGTGTTCAGGCCGCCGGGATCGGCGGCCTTTCCGCATGCAGAGAAGCTCACCGGACACCGGCCGCCTCCGGCCAGTGAAGCGCGCGGTGAGGTGTATCCTTGGGTAAGCTGAAAATCAGGATAGAACGATGAAATCCAGATATGCGGCCGGTCTGCTGGCGTTGTTGCTGACTTGCTCATTTGCGGCGGCGCAGGAGCGGCTCAGAATGTCAACCACGACTTCGACGGAGAACACCGGCCTGCTGAATGTGTTGCTGCCTCCGTTTGAAAAAGAATGCGGGTGCAAGGTGGACGTGATTGCCGTCGGCACCGGCAAGGCATTAAAGCTTGGCGAGGCCGGCGACGTGGACGTTGTCCTGGTGCATGCTCGCAGCCTGGAAGACAAGTTCATGGCAAACGGCTTTGGCGTAAACCGGCGCGATGTCATGTACAACGATTTCGTCATCATTGGTCCGGCAAATGACCCGGCGCATGTGAAAGGCGCGAAGACGGCTGTTGACGCATTGAGGAGAATTGCCGCCGCGCAGGCCGTCTTCATTTCTCGTGGCGATGAATCGGGTACTCACGTGAAGGAGAAAGAGATTTGGTCCGCGGCGGGGATAAACCCGGCGGGTCGATGGTATCGCTCGATCGGACAGGGTATGGGCGAGGCCATCATGATGGCTACCGAGGAGCGAGCTTACACCCTCTCCGATCGCGGCACGTACAACGCGTTCGCGGGCCCCAAGACGGACTTGGTAATCTTGTTTGAGGGCGAAAAAGGGCTGTTCAATCCTTATGGGGTTATTGCCGTGAACCCGAAGAAGTTTCCGCACGTCAGGTACGATCTCGCCATGAAGTTTGTTGACTTCATTACCGGCCCGACAGGCCAGGCGATCATTGGCCAGTACCAGGTGGCGGGCAAGCCCGTGTTCTTCCTTTATAAAGCGAGGTAGGAAGTGGGCTTCATCGCGGAATCTTTCAGGACGGCGCTTTCCCTGATCTTCTCCGCCGACCAGGATGTCTTCGCCGCAGTTCGGACCTCCGTCGGTGTGGCGACGTGGTCAGTTCTATTGGCTGCGGTATTCGGCATTCCGGTTGGATTGGGTGTTGGCGTCAATCAGTTTCCGCTCAAGCGAGTGGTGATCGTTGTGCTCAACAGCCTGATGGCCATGCCGACCGTTGTCCTGGGTCTGCTGGTTTACGGGCTGGTGAGCCGGCAGGGACCGCTGGGTGGCCGGGGTTTGTTATTCACGCCCAATGCGATGGTTATTGGGCAGACGCTGCTGGCGGTGCCCATCGTTGCCAACTACACTCTGAGCGCCATCAAGGGCGCCGATTCCCGGATTGTTCCCACCGCGCTCACCTTGGGAGCCGGCTCGCTGCGCAGCATGATGCAACTTACGCGCGAAGTTCGCTTCGGCATCATGGCCGCTGTCATTGCGGGATTTGGCAGGGTGATCTCCGAGGTGGGCGTGGCCATGATGCTCGGCGGCAACATTCGCTGGTACACGCGGACGATGACCACGGCGATTGCCCTGGAAACCAGCAAAGGCGAATTCGCCTTCGGCCTGGCGCTCGGAATTATTCTCATGGTAGTTTCTTTTTCCATCAATATTCTCTTAACCTTCATGCAAGAGAGCCATCAGCCATGAAGCCTCCGCAATATCGCCTCACGGAAATACGCGCGTTTTATCGGGCGAACCTTGCCCTAGAGGTGGATGAGCTTACAATCGCCAGTGGACATCTGCATATTCTCGCCGGCCCGAACGGCTCCGGCAAAAGCACGCTGTTGGGCATCCTGGCTTTTCTGATGAAGCCCGGCCATGGGCAGGTCGCGTTTGCCGGAACTCAGGTCGACTGGCAGAGAAAACAGCTCGCCAGTTTACGGAAACAAGTCACGCTGCTCCATCAGCATTCGTTTTTGTTTTCCGGCACCGTGTTTGCGAATGTCGCGTTTGGGCCCAGGGCTCGGGGCATGGCGAAGGAAGATGTGCAACGCACAGTGGGGGAAGCGCTGGCGATGGTCGGACTTGACGGGTTTGAATCGAGAAATGCCAGGCATTTATCAGGTGGCGAAGCTCGCCGCGTTGCCTTGGCCAGAGCGCTGGCGTGCCAGCCGGAGGTGTTGCTGCTCGACGAACCTCTGGCCCACGTGGACAAGGAGAGTGCGCAGATTATTGAAACGCTCGTGATCTCTCTTTCCAGCCGGGGAACGACGGTTGTCATGTCGAGCCACAATGAGCAGCTTGGACAGAGGACCGAGAGCAGAGTGATCCGGCTTCTCGATGGCAAGGTGGAAAGGATTGTCGAGGACAACGGGCAAGCGCCGGGCCGCGCCGTGGACGGATATCGTTATGCCAAGCTTTGAAGAAGCACGCCGCTTGATTCTGGACAGTATTACGCAGTTGGCGTCGGAACGTGTAGAACTGCTGGAATCTCTCGGGCGAGTGACCGCCGAGGACATCGTGACGCCGTGGGACCTGCCCTTGTGCGACAACGCGGCCATGGATGGCTACGCTGTCCGCTGGGCCGATTGCCAGCAACCGGCCAGCCTGCGGATTACCGGCTTTGTGCCTGCCGGTGCCGTGGCGACCGGTCCCGTCGACGCGGGCTGCGCGATAAAGATCATGACCGGAGCGCCGATTCCTCCGGGTTGCGACACCGTAGTGCCCTTCGAGGACGCAGAGGAGTGCGGCAATCAGGTCCGCATGACAGCGCCTGTGGTTCGGGGCCAGCATATTCGCTTTGTGGGCGAAGACGTTCGCTGCGGCGAAACCGTCATCCCGTCGGGCAGGGTCATCCGCGTGGCGGAGATCAGCATGCTGGCTTCATGCGGCAGGGCGCTGGTGTCGGTTCATCGCAAGGCCACGGTCGCCATTCTTTCAACGGGGGATGAACTGTTGGAAGCCGGGGAAGCGCTGGCCCCTGGCAAGGTTGTAGACAGCAACGGATTGTCGTTAGCTGCCGGCGTTCGGGGATGTGGCGCGACGCCGGTGATCCTCGGGATTGCTCGCGACAACCGCGCCAGTCATGTGCAAAAAATGTCCGAAGGGCTCAAGGCGGACGCCTTCATTACTTCAGCAGGGGTATCCGCCGGCGAACGCGATTTGGTGCGGGAGGTTCTCGCCGAACTGGGCATGAGGCAAGTCTTTCGCCGGGTCGACATAGGACCTGGAGCGCCAACCTGCTTCGGCCTTCGAGAGGGGAAACCAGTTTTCTGCCTGCCCGGCAATCCTGTCGCGTCGATGATTACCTTTGAAGAGTTCGTCAGGCCCGCGCTCTTGAAGATGATGGGGCACAGGCGGGTGCTGAAGCCTCTGGTTCGTGCAATTCTGCAAGAGGAAGCGCGGAAGAAGCCGGGCAAAATCAAGTTCCTGCGAGTCAGACTTGAGTCGGTGGACGGAAAGCTTCTCGCCTACAGTTCGGGTGATCAGAATACAGGTATCTTGAAGACCATGCTCATGGCCGACGGACTGGCCATGCTTCCGGCCGAGCGCGTCTCGTTTTCCGCGGGAGACGAAGTTGAGGTGCACCTCATCTCCGAAGACGCGGAGATGCTGGAGCCATAGCCCGGATTCGCGGAAGGTGTGCCCGGTGAAGCCGTGATAGACATGAGCATGCCAACTATAGAGTGCTCTAGCAGGCCACGCCCGCCGATTCGCAGCTCGATGTGATTTCGCCGCAGGTTCTCACATCGAAGCCACGAATCGTGCGAGCCGGTCCGACTGCGACG
>Ga0187860_1001420_pt1 | contig 21058 bp, 22 predicted proteins | sample June2016WEW_10_4_FD_132981 | JGI IMG/M metagenome (GOLD analysis project Ga0187860, IMG submission 132981) | Peatland microbial communities from SPRUCE experiment site at the Marcell Experimental Forest, Minnesota, USA - June2016WEW_10_40 | ecosystem: Environmental > Terrestrial > Soil >...
ATTCCCATTCCCCAAGCCATGATTCTTATTCGTTTAAGCCCGAAAATGCCTGCAAACGGGTTGTCCACCGATCCTCCTTGATAAGCGCGTCTTCCTCCAAACCCCCCGCCTCGTCGACCGCCGCCTCCTCCGAAGCCCCCTCCTAAGCCGCCGAATATTACACCCATCAAGGCGGCCGTTGAAGCTGTCTGTGCAATTTGGGCTGTTTCATCTGTGGCCACGATGCTTGTTCTAGCTGAGACACTTACAATCCAGTAAGGCACGTAGGTGAGGCTCATTTCTTCTTGTTTAGAGTCTTCGTGAAGGTGCCTGTGCAGAAGACCTTTATCCATCATGGGCGTAATTATCGAATTCACTTGATCAACGGTGGCAACCTTCAAAACCAGCATTGTCTGCTTCTGAATGTTAGTCCACCCTTGGCTTCCCAAGGTCACTCCTGTGCCACAGTACTCGCAAGTGATAACCATTTCTCCGAACTTGGGCGCAATCGGTGCTCCGCAACTCGGACATTTCAAGGATGTTACTCCCGAAGGTGCAAGAACAGGTCCAGCTGCCGAAGTTGGCTTAACCGTATTTATTCCCGTGCTCGTTCCGCATTTAGTGCAGAACGCAGCGTCGTCTGGAAGCTGAGCACCACAATTATGGCAATACAATCCATTCCACCGACTTTCTAAATAAATCTTCTTTCTCTTAAATTTACCTCAAATAACTTCCTTAAGCAACTGTTTATTCTAATGTTTTCTGCGTCAAAACCGGTTTCGTAGGTTCAATGTCTTTTTGGGAAAAAACTAAATACCTGACTATATACTCATGTCTCCATGGCGTTCAAAAAGAAGGGTGTAAACAAGAAGATAATTCTCGCCGTCGTTCTATTAGCTGTAATTGTAGTGGGAGTTATTGCGGCTGTTGTCTTGTCAAATCCGAAGCAATCTACCACAACCACTGCAAAAGTCGGCGTTCAGGTCGGTGACACCTTTACCTACGCTCTATCTGGCTCCAGTTCAGGTCCAGTTCCGGATACGATAAGTTCAGATTTTGGAATTTACAACGCCACCCAGTACTACACCGTCACTGTGACAGCCATTAACGGAACAAGAGTGACGCTTGACACGGATTGGGTGTTGCGAAATGGAACAAAATTTGATAGTCCTCAGACGATAGATTTGGCTTCTGGAATTTTGAGTGATCAAAGTGGGTTTTATCCACTTTACCCGGCTGACATGAATGCAAACCAGACGATTTACCCTCATCTCTATCAAGGTGTCCATATCAACGGCACAGATACAACAACTTATTCAGGTGGTACAAGAGAAACAAACTATTATACGGCTACAAGTCTGATTTACTACACTCAAGATCCGACGGGCAGCACACAAGGCTCGACATACGACCAAGTATACTTTGACAGACAAACAGGAATGGCGACCAGCATAGTAGCCATAACCGACTACAATAACCCGGTAATATCCACCGAGATCATTTGGACGCTTACTAGCACAAATGCTTGGCCAATGTAAGCCGACATTTTTTAACAATTGATTTTCTGTTTTTCTCCATTTTCTTTAGGTTGAATTTTCTGGCCAAATGATCCAAAGATTTTTGGGCAGGCGAAAAAATGAAATAGTCAAGCAATCAAATTGATACAACAAGAGGCGACTTTATTGTCTTATTGCTCGAACATTCAGCAAGCAGCTAAGAGTAAGGGTTCTCGAATAGTTTTAGCTTTAGATTTACCGTTTGAAGCTCCAGCAGACCGAAGCAAAATCTTGGCTAAAGCTCAAAGTATCCTCAAAGCGGTTCATCCCTGCATTTGTGCCGTCAAGATAAATCATCATCTTGTTCTTCCGTTAGGTACGTTCGACGGAGTTCAGCAGCTCGTTGAGAAAATTCGAGGGCAGGGACTAATAGCGATTATGGATGCTAAAGTCAACGATATAGGGTCCACTAACCAAGTCATAGCGCAATATTACTTTGCAGCTGGCTTTGACGCGTTGATTGCCAACCCATTCATCGGTTGGGAAGAAGGCTTAAAACCGCTCTTTGAAGTTTCCCGGCGACTTAATCGAGGCATTATACTTCTTTGCTACATGAGCCACAGAGGGGCACAAGAAGGCTACGGACAAACCATAATTGACCTGGAAACGGGTAAGCAAAAGCTGCAGTACCTTTCTTTTGCTGAAAAAGCGGTGAAGTATCGTGCTGACGGAATAGTGGTTGGCGCAACTTTCCCACAAAAAATAACTGAAGTGAAACACGTTGTTGGCGAGAAAGTAGCGATTTATTCCCCAGGCGTAGGTGCGCAGGGCGGCTCTGCGGAAACTGCGCTTAAAGCAGGCGCCAACTATCTTATTATTGGAAGAGAAATTACTCTTGCAGTTGACCCCGCCAAAGCGGCAGGCGAAATTTTGGATTCAATAAAAGGGGTTTAAGCGGCTTATCTTCCGCGTTTGTTCTCCCAAAGCTCTTTCTTAAGAAGGTCACGCACTGCTGACCTTATGACGCTGCTTCTGCTAGGGTACATGTTCGCTCGTACAAGTTCATCTAAACCTTCCAGATATGCTTCTGGCAACAAGACTGTTACAAGTTTCATTTCATTTATCCTCCCACTCAAACTATAATATGCTTATAACATGCGGCAAATATAAGAATTAACTCGCAAACTCTAATTGCACAGCAGACCTTTGATGCAGATTAGGTTCCTCTTCTTTGCTATCGAATTCGTAGTCACCTGTTTCGTTATGATTTGATTCCGACAAAAACTGGTGGGACAAAAGTTGTGTCTTAAAGATTTCTTAGCTGGTTCAGGATCCCAAGATAGGTCCCGTCCAACAAGTAAAGCTCAGAGTTATCCACATCCACAGCCTCCGAACGCAACACAGGTCCAATCAACGCTTCGGCGCCTAGTTCTTTTCTTGGTCTAGTTTCGTTTATAGGTCTGCCGCCTAGGAAATCGTTGAAACTGGGCATTATGAAAATCTCCTTGACTTTAAGCTTGACGCCATAGTGCTTTCGCAAAGTTTTGGCGACTGACCCCTCGATTCTTACATGGTGCTTTTGTAGAAGAATCTTGCCAAGCACTTCGGTGTCGCAGCTTGCCCTAATCCAGACTTGCCTTGTAATTTTGAAGCCTGCCGGGTCACGGAATACAACAACGGGGTGCAGGTGCCCCATCACAAGTGTTTTGCAGCCGAGCAGCGTAGGTGACGGCCACTTGTGTCCGTGAAAAACGCCTACATCGCCGATTGTTATGCCAGTTGCGGGCAGAAGCTTGATGTTTTCTGGCAGAAGAGGCTCTATGTTCGCGTCGTGGTTTCCGCGGACAACTGCTATGTTTCCAATGATGCCCTGCAATTTGGTAAAGAAGTCGGGTACATCGTGCCACTCGCCGAGTTCGCTTGAAACAACCGAGTACTTCACGTCGCCGACGATGACTAGTTGCTGAGGCTTGTACCTGCAAAGAATTGCGGTTAGTTTGTTGAGGATTTTGGGTGTCTGGCTGGGCACATGGATGCCTTTTTCCTGGAGCTCTATTTCCCATCCTATGTGTGGGTCAGCGATGAGAAGAGTCTTGACGCTTCCCGTCTTTACCATTGCAGCAGGGTTGGGCCAAAGCAAACTTAACATTGTTTTTTAACCAGGCTTAAGATTTTTTCGTGGATTTTCCTGTTGCTTGAAGCGATAAAACTCAACGTCCGCTTAGGGTCTAACTCGACATCTACGGCTTGATCATCTGGGGTTGTGACAATTCCGCCTGCCTCTTTTATGATGAGGAAACCCGCTGCGACGTCAGTTGTGCGCAGTTTCCCTCGTAAGTCGACAAACGCGTCTGTTGAGCCATCGGCCACGTAGCAGAGTTCCAGCGCGTTTGCACCGAAGTGGCGTATATGCTTAGTTTTCTCGATAAGTGCAGTTACTTTGGGCGCAACTTCTTTGACTTTGTATGTATTCAGATCTAAACCTATCAGCGCCTCATCCAACGAAGCAGTTTTTGAGGGTTCAATTTTTTTTTCGTCCCGGAATGCGCCTTTCCCTAAGAAAGCAGTGTACGTCACGTCGTGGAAGAGGTCTGTAACCAATCCAGCGTAAACATCCGCCAGTCGAGGCTTATCTGAAACTGCGATAGAGCAGGCGTAGAAGGGTAGGCCATGCATGAAATTTGTGCTTCCATCAACCGGGTCAACCGTAACAAAACATTCCTTCGCCGAAGCGCCAAATTGCTTTATCCCCGATTCCTCGCTGATCAAAGTAAACGAAACACCATGTAGGTTCAAGGTGTCTATGATCGCTTTTTCAGCAGCTAAATCCATCGGCTTCATCGAGTCGCCGCCTGCGCCCACTCCAAGGTCGGGCTGAGTTTCTTTGATGGTTTTGAGGCAGGGCGCGATTCTTTTCTGAACGTTGTTTTTGCACTCAAGAAGGACACTTTGCCAGTTGTTTTGTTTTTGAGTTTTCATGGCGGCTCTTCCTGCTTGTTTTATAGAATGGACAAGTTGATAAATGCTATACTCAGATTTCAAAGCTTAAAAGTCGCATGCAGACGACTAAAATGGAGGCTGAATCCGAAACGCTTATATTTTCTATTTTATGACTCATTCTGCAAGGTTCGAAGCTTCAATGTCTAATCTCGCATTCAACAAAGAAAACGTTGCCTCATGGTTCCAGAGCTTCGACTACTTTTACTATAGTTATTTTCCTTAAGCCCAGAACTAAAGAATTTTTTTGGGGTTGGTTCTGGGCAAGCACGGGTGTAACAAATGGAGAAAACTCGCTCTAACAAAACAATTGTTGTTAAATTCGGTGGGTCTAGCTTAGCGGATCACGAAAGACTCTTAAAAGCTGTGGTTGCCGTGGTTAATGAAGCTAAAAAAGGTACCCGGATTGCTGTTGTAGTTTCCGCTATGGGCAAAACAACTGATGTCCTCATGGCTACTGCGAAGAACGCTTCCAACGGGAAACTAGAGAAAAAAGATTTAGACGATATCTTGTCGATGGGTGAGCGGACCAGCATCCGAATCTTCTCAACAGCGCTAAGAACGAACGGAGCGGAATCCTGCTATTTTGACCCTATTGACAGCAACTGGCCTATAATAACTGATGCAGCCTTTCAAAATGCTAATCCAATCCTCAAAGACTGCGAAAAAAATATCCGTGAATGCGTCCTGCCAATCATGGAAAAAGGCACAATTCCCGTGGTTGCAGGTTTCTTGGGTAAAACCAAAGACGGCAAAATCACAACTCTTGGAAGAGGTGGAAGCGACACAACGGCGTTCGTTCTCGCCGAAGCGCTTGGAGCGAATGAAATCATCTTGGTAACTGACGCTAACGGCATCATGACGGGAGACCCGAAACTTCTTTCCAACGTTGAGCGTCTAAAAGAAATCGATGTCAATACGCTGGTTGGGCTTGCCGATTCAGGTGCGAAATTCATTCACAGTAAAGCGTTAAAGTACAAGCCCAAAAATATCAACGTCCGCGTTATCAACCACGCCTGCGGCAACCTTTCAGAGGAAGGAACGTTAGTTACGGGTGGACTAGCCAGTGAGCTTGACGCTGAAATTGCGCATCCTTTCCCAGTCGCCGAAATTACCGTGATAGGGAACGGCATCTCAGCTAACCCGCAGATCGTTCAGGAGATGGTTGAGAAAGCGAAGCTGCATTCGCATCTCTTGGGCATGTCGATGAACACGAACTCCGTTATACTTTACGTTTCAGAAGAAGCAAACTTGGAGGGGTTATTCAACGATATCCACAATATAACAAAGAGTAACAAGGAAACGATCGCTATGGCTGTGAAAAAGGACCTTGTTTTCATAAAGACAAGCGGCGTTGGCTTGGAGGAAACCCACGGCATAATTGGGAAAATCAGTGAAGATTTGCGAGTTAGCGGCATAAACATTTCAGGAATACTGACAATAACGTCAAGCATCCTACTTTTTGTGGATTGGAATGAACGGGAAAAAGCCCTCAAAATGATTAAAAACTCTTTAAGGAGCGCTAAGTAAGGTGGAAACATGAATCAAGGAAAAAACCGAAGACTAAGAAGAATAATGCAGCAAGACAACCGTACTGTAATCGTGCCTATGGACCACGGCGTAACAATCGGCCCCATCCAAGGGTTAACCAACATGCAGAAAACAATCGATCAACTCATCAAAGGCGGCGCCGACGCCGTCCTTGTCCACAAAGGCATCGCTAAACACACCGACGCTGATGACGTAGGGTTAATCGTGATGCTTTCAGGCATGTCAAATCTCAGCCCGAACGTGAATGGCAAAGTCCAAGTTTGCAGCGTACAGGAAGCAATTCGCCTTGGTGCAGACGCGGTATCAGTGCACGTTAACATCGGCGCCCAAGATGAAGACAAGATGCTTCAAAACCTTGGTAGCGTTGCTGACGAATGTGACGTTTATGGCATGCCGCTTCTGGCAATGATGTATCCGCGTGGACCCAAAATACAAAATGAACACGCAGCCGACGTCGTTGCTCATGCAGCACGAATAGGCGCCGAGCTTGGAGCAGACATCATCAAAGCAAACTTTACAGGAAGCATAGACACCTTCAAAACCGTGGTGGAGGGTTGCCCCGTTCCAATGGTGATTGCCGGGGGACCGAAATGCAAGACTTCTGAGGAAGTTCTCCAAACCACACATGATGCCCTTTCAGCTGGAGCGTCTGGGCTTTCAATCGGACGCAACGTCTTCCAACATGAAAATCCAACCCTAATCGTCAAGGCACTCTCAGCAATAGCTCACAGCGGCGCCAGCGTGCAAGAAGCGCTAAAGATTCTCGGTGAAAAAACGTGAAGGAACTTTGGTTAGAAATTGAACCTGCAGCTTCACCGCAAGAAAAAGAAAACTTGCTCAGCACTGCACATGAAAACGCGGATGTAGTGCTTGAAGGAACCCAAGCGAGCACCCGTAGCGGCAAATTAGAAATAGTTTTCCTCGCTGATCTGTCTGAGAAAAAAATTTCCCAGATCAAAAATGAAAACAGAAAAACCGCCGTTAAAATCAACATAACTGGGAAAGAAGAAGAGAACCGTGCTGCCAAAGCGGCTGAGATGGGAGTTGATTACATAATTATTAGCACGTTTGATTGGCGTGTTATCCCGCTGGAGAACTTGATTGCGAAGGCGCATGGGGGTAAAAGCAAACTTATCGCGGAAGTCGCCACGGCACAAGAAGCCAAAGTGGTTCTTGAAGCCTTAGAACTGGGAACAGACGGTGTTCTACTAAAAACCTTAAACCTCAATGAACTCACCAAAACAGTAAAGCTGGTCAAGGGTCAAACTCCTAAGGTCGCGTTGACGATTGCAAAGGTTCTCTCCATTCAAACTATCGGCACAGGTGCAAGAGTGTGCGTTGACACTGTAGATTTGATGGTTCCAGGCGAGGGAATGCTCGTTGGCTGCCAATCAGCAGGATTCTTCCTCGTTGAGGCGGAAGTAAATGAGAACCCATATGTGCAATCCCGACCCTTCCGAGTGAACGCTGGACCTGCATCACATTACACACTGACATCGATCCAGAATACTCGGTACCTCTCCGAACTGAAAGCCGGGGATGAAGTTCTAATCATTAACAGAGAAGGAAAAGTAAGAATAACCAATGTGGGCAGGTCAAAAATCGAGTTCCGACCGCTCATCTTGATTGAAGCGCAAGCGGACGACACAAAAATCAAAACTATACTCCAAAATGCTGAAACCATCCGCCTTGTCACGCCGAAAGCCTCCAAGCCCGTCACGGAACTCAACGTAAACGACGAGGTTCTGGTACATTTAGCCGCTAAGGGAGGCAGACACTTTGGCGTTTCCGTGCCTGAAGAAACGGTGATTGAAAGGTGACAATTAGAATCTGCGTTTCTATTCTTCCAAAAAACACGGCTGAAGCGTTAAACCTCATCAAAAGCGCGGAGGAAGCCAAAGCCGACCTAATCGAAGTTAGGCTCGACCGCATAGATGTTACAACAGACTTGAAGGCATTTATTCAGAGCGCAAAAATCCCTTTGATCGCGACACACAAACTGACCAGTGAAAACGGTTTTTCCTCGGCATCGGAAACCGAACGGCAGCAAAGTCTTCTAAACGCAGCCCAAAACGGGTTCGAGTACGTTGACGTTGACCTGTCAAGCCCGAATCGCCAAGAAATAATCGAAAAACTCAAACAACTGGGCGCCAAAATAATAGTTTCCTACCACAAATTCGACGGCGCATTAAGCCGTTCAGCGATGGAAAAGGTTCTTGAGCACGAAGTTGCATGCGGCGCCAACGTCTGCAAAATTGTGATGGCAGCTGAGAAAATTGAGGACAATTTGGAAGTCCTGAATTTTGTATCTTCACATTCAGGCAATGTGAAGCTTGTCTGTTTCTGCATGGGCGAAGAAGGGAAGGTTTCAAGGCTTATTTCACCGATGTTCGGCGCTTTCTTCACTTTTGCATGTCTTGAGCAGGGTAGCGAAACTGCGAAGGGGCAAATGTCTATCGGCGAAATGAAAGCTGCATACGAGCTTTTGGGGGCACCGTAAAATGGCTGTCTCTGGGAAAACCAAGGTTTTCGGAGTAATCGGCGACCCCGTTGAGCACAGCTTAAGTCCAGTTATGCAGAACGCGGCGTTTGCATCAACCAAAATTGACTCTACATTCTTAGCGTTTAACGTAAAATCCTCTGACGTTGGAAAAGCTATGGACGGAGTGCGTGCGTTGGGTATTCAAGGATTGAACGTTACGATGCCCCATAAAACCTCTGTAATTAGCTTCTTGGATGAAGTTGACTCGGTAGCCAAGGCTCTGAAGGTAGTTAACACAGTGAAGAATGAGAACGGCAAACTTTTGGGCTTTAACACTGACGGCGTCGGTGCATTGTTAGCTTTTAGAGAAAATGGGGTTGAGCTCAAGGGCAAAAAAGTAATGTTGCTTGGCGCAGGCGGCGCTGCAAGAGCTATAGCCTTCGCTTTGGCCGAGCACGCAGCTGAGATTTCAATTTTGAATCGTTCAATTGTGCCAGCTGCCCAGCTAGCTGACCTCATAAAGGAAACGTTTGACATCAAAGTATTTGCATATGCGCTTTCCCCCCTCACGGTCAAAGGAAATCTAGTTGATGCTGACATTCTGATTAATGCTACCTCAGTCGGGATGAAACCGAACGATAACGAAACTCTGGTAGCCCCCAAATGGCTCAAGCCTGACTTAGCTGTATTGGATATTGTCTACAACCCAATCGAAACCAAATTGGCGAAAAGAGCGAAGGCTGCAGGCGCCAAAGTGGTCAGTGGGGTTGAAATGCTGATTTATCAAGGGGCAGCGTCATTTGAAATCTGGACTGGAGCCAAAGCGCCAGTTGAAATTATGAGGGAGGCAGCGCTTAGTCACTTGCGAAAGGTGCAGAAGAGTTGACGAGAGAAGCCATAGCTATAGCACATGGCGCAGCAACGATTGTTAACGCAATGGCGCTGGGCAAAGGCGCCGCTTTCGGAGTTGACCTGTTTACAAAGGCGCAGGTGGAATTGACGAATGAGGTCGCGATTTTCAACGCAGAGATAGCTTCTGATCCGAAAGAAAGCACGGTTCTGATGGAAAAAACTGTCGCGCGAGTTCTCCAATATTTTAAGATGGAGAGGAGATTCGGCGCCAAAGTCAAAACTTGGTCCAACATTCCCATCGCAAAAGGGCTTAAAAGCAGCAGTGCCGCAGCTAATGCGGTTGCGTTGGCAACTACAGCGGCTCTTGGCCAAACGCTGGATGACGTTGAAATCGTCAGGCTGGGCGTTGACGCTGCTTTCGACGCAAAAGTGACAGTTACAGGCGCTTTTGACGATGCATGCGCTTCATATTTCGGCGGCGTGGTCATCACTGACAATTTGGAGCGGAAACTTATCAGAAAATCACCTTTGCCTGAAGATATGGTTGTGCTTTTCCATGTTCCTCCGGAAAAATCCTACACAGCTGACTCAAACGTTGAAAGGGTACGAAAAGTAAAACCGCTAGTTCAAGTTGCCTACGAAGAGGCTTTAGCGGGCAAATTCTGGGAGTCGTTGACGCTCAACGGCATAATCTACTCATCAGCATGGGGGTATGACTCATCAATCGCGATTGATGCGTTGGAAGCTGGGGCGGTGGCGGCTGGGCTCTGTGGGAAAGGACCAGCGGTAACAGCAGTTACGCCCAAGGACAAAGTTGATTCGGTGAGGGCCGCGCTTAAGAAATTCGACGGCGAAGTCTTGCAAGCCAACTTTAATCAGGAGAAAGCAAAGGTGATTTAGCATGGTCGACGTAATCGTTAAAAAATCTGAAAAACTAAAAGGCGAATTATGCGCTCCCCCTTCAAAATCTTACACACAGAGAATGCTTATCGCAGCGGCTCTTTCATTGGGTACCGGAAAAGTGTCAAACCCGCTTCTTTCCGAAGACACAGAAGCTACCTTGCGCGGGATAACGGCGTTAGGTGCGGAAACAAGCTTTGAGGAAAACTGCTGGGTTATCAAAGGCGCAGCGCCGATTCAAAACGCGAAAGCACCCGTTGACTGCGGAGAATCTGGGGCTACGCTACGTTTCATGATACCCATTGCTGCCCTAGCAAGTGACTCATCCACGCTGCTCTTCCGCGGCTCTCTTAATCGCAGACCAATCGAACCACTAATCAAAAGCCTAGACGATTTGGGTACAAGGGTTCATATAAAAAAATTCGGAGGCAAAGACGCAGTAATTGTCGAGGGCGGTGGAATCCTCGGAGGACAAACCTCTATTCGGGGTGATGTTACTTCCCAGTTCATTTCGGGTCTGATGTTTGCATGTCCAATGGCTAAAGTTGACACCGAAATTAAGCTCACCTCGCCGCTAGAGTCAACGGACTACGTCAAGATGACTTTGGACGTGCTCTCAAAGCATGGGATCAGAGTGGACGTTTACGGAAATTTCGAAAGCATCGTCATTCCAGCCAACCAAACCTTCAAGCCCGTTGATTGTCGAGTGCCCGGAGACTTCTCTTCAGCCGCATTTCTATTGGCAGCCGCAGCCGTTACTAATTCAAAAGTGCAGATAAATGATCTCGATTACGAGACCATTCAGGGCGACAAAGCAATTCTGGGCATTCTCAAGCAAATGGGCGTAGCTGGCAAGGTTTGTGAGAACAGCGTCGAAATAGACGGCGTCGGAAGTCCGCTTGAGCCACTCAACATCGATGCAAGTAACATCCCTGATCTTGTCCCAGTGTGCACGGCTCTCGCATGTTTCGCCAAAGGTACCTCAAAAATCAGCGGGGCACAAAGGCTCAAACTAAAAGAATCTGATAGGCTGCTATCCCTCCATTCTGAATTCGCAAAGATGGGGGCCAAAATAGAAGTGGATTCAAGCAGCCTAACTATAAAGGAAACCGCTGGTCTGCACGGCGCCACAATTAACCCCCACAATGACCATCGTATAGTAATGGCCTGCGCGGTAGCAGCCCTAGGCGCCGAAAAACAAACTCTCATTCAAAATGCTCAATGCGTCAGAAAGTCTTATCCACAGTTTTTTATTCATCTACAACAGTTAGGAGCGGAAATTGTTGGCGGGAAATTCGATAGGTAAAGAATTCGTTATCACCAGTTTCGGAGAAAGCCACGGCAAAATCGTAGGTGTAGTTGTGGACGGTTGCCCGGCAGGCTTGGCTCTCTCTGAAGCGGACATTCAAGACGAGTTAGACAGACGCATCCCATCTGATCCCAAAATTGTTTCGGGAAGGATCGAAAAAGACATGCCTAAAATCCTTTCAGGCGTCTTCAATGGATTCACGACTGGCGCACCAATAGCGATGACAGTGGAGAACAAAGAAGTTGACTCCTCAGACTATGAGGCAAACAAGAACCTGCCAAGACCTGGGCACGCAGACTATCCTGCAAGTATCAGGTACGGCGGCTTTAACGATTACCGTGGGGGCGGACGCTTCAGCGGAAGACTCACAGTGGCATTAATAATGGCTGGCGCCGTAGCCAAAAAACTGCTAAGCCGCTTCGACGTCGACGTTTTAGCGTATACAAGAGCAATAGGCAAAATCAGAAGCGACAAAAAGTTTAGTTCTGAAGTAATCCGAAGGAATCGTTATGTGGCGGCGACTAGATGCCCTGACTTGAAGTGCAGTGAAATCATGAAGGAAGCCATTGTTGACGCCAGAAAAAAAGGTGAAAGCGTCGGCGGCGTAGTCGAATGTCTTGCTCTCAACGTTCCAGTGGGGGTAGGAGAACCAATGTTTGACTCGCTTGACGCTGATTTAGCTAAGGCGCTGTTTAATGTTCCAGCGGTCAAGGCAGTTGAATTCGGGTTGGGTTTCGGGATCGCTGAGTTAAAAGGCTTAGAAAGCAACGACGCTTACGTCATGCAAAACGGGAAAGTTGCAACTTCCACCAATAACATGGGTGGAATCTTGGGCGGCTTATCAAACGGAATGCCTATTCTCATGCAGGTAGCGATTAAACCGACGCCTTCGATCAGCTTGCCGCAGAAAACCGTGAATCTGTCCGATATGGAAGACGCATCTATTACCGTCAAAGGAAGGCATGACCCCTGTGTGGTCCCGAAAGCCGTGCCAGTGGTGGAAGCCGTAGTGGCTGTTACGTTAGCTGACCATATGATTCGTGGTGGATTCATTTCGAAAGTCTTGGAGGCAAAGAAAATTGTTAGATGAGCTTGAAATGTACCGAAAGCAGGTTGACCAAGTAGACGATTTGATTTTGAAATCTCTGACTGAAAGAATCAAGATATGCATGGCTATTGGTCTAGTGAAGAAGAAGCGTGGCATGCCTGTAAAAGACGTCTCCAGAGAAAACGATGTTTACAAAAAAGTGAAAGAGAAATCTGGTGAATTAGGCTTAGATTCCCAGAAAGTTGAGGCACTCTACCGCGAAATAGTTAATATGTGCAGTGCAGTTCAAGAGTAAGAAATAATCAGAAAAAGGAAAGTTCACTAATGCTCTACGAAATAAACGAGAAAGCCATAAGACTCGAAAACCAAGGAAAAAAAATAATCCGCTTAAACCTAGGTGACCCTGACCTAGCCACTCCCACGGAGATTGTAGAGGCAGCATACGCTGCAATGAAGGCAGGGAAAACCAAGTATTCTTCAGCTTATGGCGAAGAAAAACTAAGGCAGAAACTCGCTAAAATTCATGGAGTAAAAGCCGAAAACGTGGTTATCACACCAGGTTCAAAATGGGGCGTCTTTGCAACCCTCTATTTAACGATGAAGGCTGGTGGCAACATCATTATACCCACGCCTTACTGGACCGCTTACGATCTGATGGCTAAAAGCATCGGCGCCCAGACGCGGCTGCTTAGAACTGAAATGGAAGACGGCTGGAAAGTGGATCTATGCAAGCTTGAAGCATTGATTGACAAAAACACAAAGATGATAATTCTAAACAACCCGAACAACCCGACAAGCAAAGTTATGGATTCCAAGACTTTAGACAGCATCGTGGAAATCGCCAACAAGAAAGGCATTACCATTCTGTCAGACGAAGTTTATGGTCCTATCAGCTTCGTGAAAACCAAAAGCATCCTTGAATACGATGGCAACAACACCCACGTTCTTTCAAATGGATTCTCAAAAATGTTCACCATGACAGGCTGGCGAATCGGCTACATCATAGCCAACAAGCCACTAATTGACAACATCACAAAACTAAACCAAATTACCATAAACAACGTACCAGTCTTCATCCAAGAAGCAGCTCTTAAAGGGCTTGAAATGCAGAAGAACCTTACTAAAACCATCGAAAAAGAATACGCACAACGCGCAAAAATTGCCTGCAAAACATTGGTGAAAGCAGGGCTTTCCTTCACAGAACCAGAAGCACCCTTCTACGTGTTCCCGAAACGCAAAGGTTTGGACTCGGAAAAATTCACATTGGACTTGCTTGACAAAGGCGTCGCAGTGGCTCCAGGAACAGCATTTGGCGACTACAGAGAACACTTCCGCATATCCTTGACTGCCCCCAGAGAAGAAATAAAGGTCGGGTTGGATAAAATCAGCGAGGCGCTTAAATGAAAACCGCCGTTCTCGGCGCGGGAAAAATGGGTGTTTGGTTCGCAACGTTTTGCAAAGAGAAAGGCGACAGCGTAATTCTGTCAGACAGAAAAGCTGAGAAACTGTCTATACTCGGAAAAGAGCTGGGTGTTGAAACCACAACTGACTTCACAGAAGCAGTCAAGGCAGCCGACGAAATCGTGATTTGCGTTTCTATCAGCAGCTTTGAAGATGTCGTTAAAAAAATAGCTCCTTACGTTCATGACGGGCAGGCAGTCACGGACATATGCTCAATCAAGGAATACCCCGTCAAAGTCATGCATCAATACATCAAGCATGGCTTGGTGTTGGGCACTCATCCGGTTTTTGGTCCAGGCAGCAAAGGCGTAAAACACAAAGCTTACGTCCTCACACCTACGAATGATGCCGAAGAGAAGTATGCAGATGGCTTTAGGAAATGGCTTGAAAAGGAAGAAGCGCACGTTTTCATCATGACCCCCCAAAAACATGACCAACTCATGTCCGTCGTTCTCGGATTGCCCCATTTCCTTGGATTAGCCGTCTGCGAAACTCTCCTTGAGCAAAAGGGCTTTGCTGAAACCAAGCAAGTGGCTGGGACGACTTACCGCATGCTCTTCACCCTGGCGGAAGTAACCGCGCTTGAAACTCCCGACCTATTTGCTAACCTGCAGATTAAGCTGCCTGAGATGGCAAAAATCGAAGACCTTTACATCGCAAAAGCGCAGGAATGGCTGGACTTGCTTAAGCAGAAGAACCCGCAAGCGATCGTTGACCGAATGGAGCAGCTAAAAGCAAAACTGCTCAAAGCTGATCCTGACTTGGCCGAGTCTTATGAAGTCATGTACAAAATGCTTGAAGCCACGGAGAAGTAAGGAAACCAGATGCCTAAATCGTTGGTTGTGAACTGTTCTTTAAAAACGAAAAATGAGGCTTTAGTTGAAGCCGTCGGAAAGTTCAGCCAATGCCAAATTATCCAGTTCAAAGACATTAATGAAGACTATTGCGTGAAAGGAGAAATTGACGCTGTCATCGTCAGCGGTTCTGGAGCTAGAATAGTTGACTCTTCTGACAGGCGCCTCTTCGATGGGGTTGTTAACTTGATTCGAACCTGCGAGTTGCCTACATTAGGCATTTGCTTTGGGCATCAGTTGCTCTGCTGGGCGTTCGGCGCCAAAGTCGGGTCACTGAACCAGCCAGTTTTGGACCGTTTTGAGGCGGTCCGTGTAGCTGAATTAAATGGAATATTTGATGGGTTCAGAAAAGACCAAACTGTTCCGCTCTCAGAAAACCATTTCGATTACGTTTTGAAAGAAAACTTGAGCGAAGCAGGTTTCATCTTGCTCGCGGATTCAGCTTCATGCGAAGTGGAAGCCGTCAAACACAAAAGCAAACCCTTCTTGGGCGTCCAATTTCATCCTGAACGCATAACTGTAAAAAGCGAAACCCATCCCGAGGGACACAGACTAATAGGGAACTTCTACAAGAACGTGGTCAAGCGATAAAATCTGCTTCTATTCGCTGCCTCTGCAACGCTCAAGTAACAGTTGTTCTTCGGTAAAGCCGTATTTGCCATAGAATTTTCGGGCCTTCGCATTTTTCCATCCAGTTGACACATGGAGTTCAGCCACGTTTTGTGCTTCCGCACATTTAACAAGAGCTTCAAGAAGTTTTGAACCTACTCCCTTAGCCTGATACTCATCGCGTACGAAGAAGTCAGCTATCAAGCCCTGTTTTTGGCCTTCCCAAAACGAAGGGAAAATGATGCAGTCAATAAAACCTATGATTGAAGATTTAAATTCCGCCACCAAAGCAATGGCTTCGCCTAGATCTTTGAGGTTTTCAGCCACAAACGCTGCTTTGGCCCTCCACTTTTCCTCGTTCAGACTTATTGAGGTTAGCACCCCGATTATTCCCTCTACATCCTTACAGCTTGCTTTTCGAACAATAATTTCCTTTTCAACCACCATATGGCAACTCGCTCTCAACAATGTGCTTGAAAACTTTTAGCTTTAGTTTGGATAAAAGCTTGTCGAAGCTTACGCCTTAGCTAGACGGCTTTTTAAATGACTCTTGGGTAAGATCCCAGAATCTTCACGAAAGTAGCGTATTTTTCCAGCGCCTCTAAGGCTTCTGCGCAGCGCTTTTCGGTTCTGTGCCCCTCGAAGTCGAGGTAAAAGTTGTATTGCCAAGCTGTGGTTTTAGTCGGTCTGGATTCTATTCTGGTTAGATTAATGTTTCTCGACGCGAACTCTCCAAGAGCATGGTATAGAGTTCCAGGAGCATGTTTGGCTGAAAAAATGATCGAGGTCTTATCGTCACCCGTGGGTGCTGCATCTTCATTGCCGAGGACAAGAAATCGAGTGTAGTTAGATGGATTATCGGCGATGTCTCGAGAAAGAATCTTCATGCTGTAAATGTCTGCAGCTTTTTCGCTTGCGATCGCAGCAGCGTTTTTGAGGTTTTTTTCTTTAATGATTTTTACGGCTCCGGCAGTATCATAAGCGGGGATGATTTCCCACTTGTGCTTTTCTAAGTATTTGCGGCACTGCGCTAACGCTTGGGGATGCGAATAAACGGTTTCGATGTCCTCGAATTTGGTCTCTGGATTACCGATTAGGACATGGGCAAGTTTCACAGCAACTTCACCGCAAACTTTTAGGTCATAGGTGAGAAATAGGTCGTAGTTTTGGTTGACGCTGCCTTCGATGGAGTTCTCAATCGGGACCACACCATTTGGGACAGCGCCTGTCTTTACGGATTCGAAGACATCACGGAAGTCCTTGCAGGGCAATGGCTCCACTTTGCTGCCGAAAAACTTGTAGACGGCCATTTCGCCGTAGGCACCAGCTTCACCTTGATAGGCCACTTTCACTGTTTGTTTTCCTGCTTATGCTTAATCAAAAGCTTGTTCATACCGTTTATCATAGCTTCAACGCTTGCCATCACAATGTCTTCTCTTGCTGCGCGGGCTGAGACGATGTTGCCTTTCTCATCTTCCACTTTGATGATGACTTCTGCAACGGCGTTTGAGCCGCCCGTGATGGCTTCAAGCCGATATTCTCTAAGACGGATCTTTTCCTGGCTGCTAATTAACTTCTGAATTGCCTTAAGAACTGCGTCAACTGGACCTACGCCTGTCTCGGCTGCAACGTATTCTTTGCCGTCTAGAACCAGCCGCACTGATGCTGTGGGTATGACTTTTATGCCTGTGACGACTGCCATATCGCATAAGTCAACGATTTTTTCTTCTCTGATGACTTCGCCCATAACTGCGGAAGTTAACGCCAGCAAATCTGCATCTGTAACCATTTTGCCCTTGTCGCCAAGTTCTTTGACACGTTGGACAATCTCTTTCAGTTGCTCTTCGGTTGGGTTAATGCCAATTTCTTCCAACTCTGCTTTGATGCCGCGTGTTCCCGCTAGTTTTCCAGCTACAAGTTTTCTTGTGCGTCCGACTAGTGCGGGGTCTATCGGTTCAAAGGTTAATGGCTTCTCAGTTACTCCGCGTGTGTGGATGCCGGATTCATGTGCAAAAGCGTTTTCGCCGACTAGTGCCTTGTTAGCCTGCACAGCTATGCCGGTTAATGCGGAAACCATTCGAGATGTGCCGTAGAGCAGTCGGCTGTTTACGCCTGTCTTGTACTTGTAAATTACATGCAGTGCCATAACCACTTCTTCCAGGGAAGCGTTACCTGCCCTTTCGCCTAACCCGTTGACGGCAACATGCACTTGAGCGGCGCCTGCCTCAACCGCAGCCAGTGAGTTTGCAACTGCCAATCCGAAGTCATCGTGGCAGTGGATGCTTATTGGAACGTTAACGACGGATTTTACATCTTCAACGAATTTTATGATTGATTTTGGGATCATTATGCCGACTGTGTCGGGCAGGTTTAATGTGTCCATTCCTGCTTGCTGTGCGGCTTTGCAGATTTTTTTGAGGAAGGGCATTTCAGAGCGTGTTGCATCCATAGGTGAAAACTCGCATCTCACCCCGTGTTCCTTGACGTACTCAATCGATTCAACCGCTGAAGTTAGAACTTGTTCAGGCGTCAAATCGACGGCGTACTTCATCTGAACTGCAGAAGTCGGGATGAAAACGTGAATTAAGTCGACTTCGCAATCCAGTGCCGCGTCAATATCTCCTTTTGTCGCTCTGGAAAGAGCGCAGATTTCAGAATTCAAACCTAACTTGACAATTTCTTTTACGACTTTTTTTTCGCCGTCGGAGGAGCTTGGAAAACCAGCTTCGATGACGTCAACGCCTAGTTTGTCTAGTTGGCGTGCAATCTCAATTTTCTCTTCAGAGGTTAAAGAAACCCCGGGAGTTTGTTCACCATCTCTTAGGGTAGTGTCTAAGATTCGAATATATTTGCTCGTCATTTTTTCAGCCAGTTTTCGCCGTTAAGGCTGCAGCAATGGATTCCGCCATTCCCACGGTCGTTGTGTTGCCGCCGCAGTCTGGAACAGTTTGACCGTTTCGTAACGCGTAAACGACGCCGTTCTCAATCGCCGCGCCCGCTTGCATGCATTTTTTATCGTTGTATTTTTCGCCGAGCCACTCCAGCATCATTTTGGCGCTTAGAACCATCGAGATTGGGTTTGCGGTGTGTTTTCCTGCCCTGTTTGGAGCTGAGCCATGGATGGGTTCAAAAAGTGCAAAGTTTTCACCGATGTTTGCGCCAGGAGCCATTCCTAAGCCGCCGATTTGCTGGGCTGCTTCATCTGATAGGATGTCGCCGAACATGTTGCATGTGCAGAACACATCGAATACCTGAGGCTCTTTGATAAGACGCATTGACGCAGCGTCAACATAAAGCTCGTTAAACGCGATATCTGGGTAGCGTTTTGCGGTTTCCCGGCACACGCTTGCGAACAAGCCGTCTGTTACGCGCATAACGTTTGCCTTGTGAATAGCGGTTACTTTCTTTTTGCCGTTGCGTAAACGTGCGATTTCAAACGCTTTTTTGGCTATACGTTCACAATTTCCTCTTGTAATAATTCTCATGCATATCGCTGTGTCGTTGCCAACGGTGAATTCTAAGCCTTTGTAAACGTCCTCGGTGTTCTCGCGAACAAACATCATGTCAATGTCGGGTCTAGCTACAGGAACGTTTGGGTAAGCCTTCAACGGACGCAAATTCGCGTACAAATCAAACATTAATCGCAGTTTAACTATGACGTCTGCTGCCGTTTCGCCAACCGGGCCTTTAAGGCAAGCGTGTGATGCCTTAATGATTTCTACGCTTTCCGCAGGTAGCGCTGCGCCTCTTTTTGCCAAGGTGTCGTCGCCTGCTTCCGCCTCGATTATTTTCAGTTTTATGCCGTATTTTTTCTGGGCAGCATCTAACACCTTCAGAGTTGCTTCTGTAAGTTCCGGGCCGATTCCATCTCCGGGAATCAGCGAAATCTTGTATTCTGTCATTTCTTGTTCATTCTCCTACGTAAATTCTCTATTAATCCGCCATCAGCTAAGATTTCTAAGATAAACGGAGGTAGCTTCTCTACTTGAAACTTTTTGCCGTTTGAGACGTTTTCTACCTTACCAGCTTCGAAATCTACAGCCAACTCATCGCCTGTCTCAACAGCTGCCGATATGCCTTTGCATTCGATTACTGGCAAGCCAATGTTGATGGCATTTCGGAAAAATATACGCGCGAAAGACTCAGCTAAGACGCATTTCACGCCAGCATACTTTAAGGCTAAGGGCGCTTGTTCTCTGCTGGATCCGCATCCAAAGTTTTTGCCGCCAACTACAACCACGCCTTTCTTTGCTTTCTGGGGAAAATCTGTATCTACGCTTTCCAAGGCATGCTTTGCTAGCTCGTGGGGATCAACCAGCGTCAGGTATTTTCCTGGCAGAATGACATCTGTGTCAACGTTGTTTCCGAATTTTATAACTGGGCCTTTGATTTTCATGTTCATTGTTTTGTCTCCAGTTTTCTTGGGTCGGTGATTTTGCCTGTTACTGCTGAAGCAGCTACTGTTGCTGGTGAAGCTAAATACACACTTGCTTGGGTGCTGCCCATTCTTCCGATGAAGTTTCTGTTGGACGTGCTGACGCAAACTTCGTTTGCCGCCAGTAACCCTATGTGTCCGCCTAAACATGGTCCGCACGCTGAACCGCAAACCATGGCGCCTGCGTCTGTGAACACTTCCATTAAGCCTTCGTCTAATGCCTGCTTGTAAACTTCCTGTGAAGCTGGAATCACCAGTGCCCTAACGCCATCTTTGACGCGCCTGCCCCTCATGACTTGAGCAGCCAAGCGCAAATCTTCGATTCTGCCGTTGGTGCATGACCCGATAAACGCCTGCTCGATAGGAACGTTGCCGACTTCTGAAACTGGCTTGACGTTGTCAACTGAGGATGGGCAGGCAATCTGTGGCTCCATCTTTGAAACATCAAAGTCTAATGTGCGTCGGTAAACCGCATCTTTGTCACTTCTCAAAGCTTCAAAGTCTGGCAGGACTTTGACTCTTCCCTCTAAGAACTTTCGCGTTATTTCATCAGGTTCGATAATGCCATTTTTAGCGCCCATTTCCACTGACATGTTGCACAGGGTCATTCTTCCCGAGATGCTCATATCTTTGATTGTTGGACCGGTGAATTCGGCGCTTTCGTATATGGCGCCTTCAACACTTACTCGCCCAATTATGGCCAGAATCAGATCTTTTGGAGTTACATACTTTGGGAAACGCCCTGTGACGTTCACTTTTGTTGCTTCGGGCACTTTTAACCAGATTTTTCCCGTAGCTAAGACTGACGCTGCTTCAGTTGAACCTATTCCCGTGGCGAAAGCTCCGAAGGCTCCGTATGTGCATGTGTGTGAGTCGGCGCCTACGATTACTGTCCCAGGAACCACGTGACCCTTCTCAGGCATGACTTGATGGCAGACTCCACCTCTCCCAACATCGTAAATGCGTAGGTTTTGGTCCTTGGCAAATTGACGCATCGTCTTGTGCAGTTCAGCCGCTTTCACGGATTCAGCCGGTACCTGATGATCCAGTATCACCACTGCCTTTTGGCTATTCCAAACTTTCTG
>Ga0187860_1001431_pt1 | contig 20998 bp, 20 predicted proteins | sample June2016WEW_10_4_FD_132981 | JGI IMG/M metagenome (GOLD analysis project Ga0187860, IMG submission 132981) | Peatland microbial communities from SPRUCE experiment site at the Marcell Experimental Forest, Minnesota, USA - June2016WEW_10_40 | ecosystem: Environmental > Terrestrial > Soil >...
CTCTTGAACGCCGGCTCGCCCCAATTCACGCCGGAATGGAAGGCGATGGTGAGGCTGCGCTCTTCCATCGCGCGATAGACTTTCATGTAGGCGTTGTCGTGCACGCCCATGCCGGAGCGCACGGTGGTCACCATGAACCCGCCGACATTCTTGCGCTCGCCGAAGGTTTCGACGTGGCGCAAAGCCGCGTCGGGATCGCTGAACGGCAGGCACAACAAGGAAAAGAACCGGCCGCCGGCTTCCGGCATCACCTTCTCGGTGAGCCAGCGGTTATAGGCCCAGCACAGCTCGACCTCCATTTCGGTCTGCGGATGCAGGCCGATATTGAGCATGCCGGTCGGGAACAGGCAGGAATAATCAACGCCCATGGCATCCATCCAGCGATGGCCGAGCTGCACGTCGCGGATCCTGCCGTCATCGGTCTTCTCGGTCTGGCGCAACGGGTAGCGCGTCACGCGGCCGCCCATGTCCTGATAGCCGGTCGGGATCGGCACGATGCCCGGTTGCTGCTTCTTGTTGCGGCCCGACATGGTGAGCTGGCGCAGCACATCGTTTTCCATGAACGGCAGGAATTCGTCGTAGTGCTCGTTCTCGTAATGATGCGCGTCGGCATCGACGATCAGAATGTCGTCGAAATTCCGTTTGTACGCCTGCTTGCGCGCATGCGCCAGGAGCCGAGAGGTGTTGAGCTCCTCGGTAGGCACGCGGCGGCCGCGGTCGGATATCAGATCCATGATGTTGCTCCGGGCATTCCAAACTCTTGCAGCGACTATTAACGTCCCGTCCAGCCTTGCCACATGCCGAGCTCGAAGGCGGCAAGGTCGGCGGCGCGGAGTAATCCGCTGGCGGTGACCATCACGTCGGTGGCGGACAGCGAGTTCTTCGCCACCGGCATGAACTGCTCGCCGGCTTCGCGGCGCGCGGTATAGAGCCGGCAGGCGGCCGCGATCACCGTCTGCAACGCCTCGGCGCTGAGAACGTCGAGCCGTCCGTCGGCGATGCCGCGCGCGATCGCGGCAGCGACGCGTTTTGCTTCCGCGGAATTTGCGGCATTCGCAGCCTTGGCGTCCGGCTTCGCCGGCCGCTCGGCGGTGCGTGAGGCGCGAGCGGCCTTGGCCGCGCGATCGAGTGCGTCTTTGGTGGCGCGTCTAGGCGAGGACATAGACCTCGTCTCCCTTTTGCACGATCTTGTACTTTTTCAGCTTCATGCGCCGGTCGCTGACGCATTCGCCGGTCTTCATATCGTATTCCATGCCGTGCCACGGGCACACGAAATGCAGTTCGCTCTCGGAGAAGAACAGCCCCATCGAGGTCTTGTCCGGCCGCAACCGCTCCTCGACCTTGGCGATGGTCAGCCCTTCGCAGGCCGGCCCGCCCTGATGCAGGCAAAAGTTGCTGTAAGCGTAGAACTCGCCCTCGTGCCGGAACACGCCGATCTCGTTGTCGCCGACAAAGACGATGCGGCGCTCTCCGTCCTTGAACTCGCCAACCTTGGCGACAAATTTTTCCGGCATTGGCGTTTCCAGTTATTTCATTCCACATAGCATGAACCGAGTTGGGCGTGCACCGCTCGCCCAGCGTTTATTTCCGTCACCCCGAGGTGGCCGCGAAGCGGCCTCGAAGGATGCCAGCCCGGGCCGGCATCCTTCGAGGCTCGCTTCGCTCGCACCTCAGGATGACGGATACCTCTACGCGATCCGGTTGCTGAACTCGCCGATACCCTCGATCCAGACCTTCACCACATCGCCGGCCTTGAGGAATTCGCCGCTCTCAGCGCCGACGCCGGACGGCGTGCCGGTCAGGATCAGATCGCCGGGATGCAGCGTCATGTTGATCGAGAGTTGCTCGATCTGCTCGGCGAGCGTGAACAGCATTTTGCCGGTGTTGGAATCCTGCTTGAGCACGCCGTTGACCCATAGCTTGAGATCGAGATTCTGCGCGTCGGTGATGTCGCTTGCCGGCACGATCCAGGGCCCGATCGGGCACGAGCCGTCGAAGCTCTTGTGCTTGGTCCAGTCCATCTTGAAGAACGACGTCTGTTCGACACCGGCCCTGCGGCCGCGATCGCGCGCCGAGAAGTCGTTCGACGCCGTATAGCCGGCGACGTAGGCAAGCGCCTTCTCCTTCGGTACGTCCTTGGCCGGCCGGCCGATCACGGCGGCGAGCTCGATCTCCCAGTCCAGTTCCTTGGCGTAATGGGACGCTTTGATGGCCGCGCCCGGATCGGCGATGGTGCGCCCCGCCTTGATGAAGAACCACGGCTTGAGCCCTAGCTCGTGCGGATCGGGCGGCACCGGTTGCCCCGACTTCTTTGCCATCGCCGCGGCATGGTCGGCATAGTTGGCGCCGGCGCAAAAGATTGTCGGCGGGAATGGCACCGGCGCGAGCAATTTGGTCTTGGCGAGCGGCTGGTGTTTGGCGCGGCTTTTTCCGGCGCCGGCGGCGGCTTTCTTCAGCGCGCCTTCGGCCGCCCTCCAGTCGGCGAGGATGCCGGCGACCGTGGCGTAAGCGGCCTTGCCGGTGAGCTTGGCGGCGTCGAACACTTCTTCGCCCACGACGATGCCCGCCCGCGGACCCTCGCTTGTTTTATAGGTCGCGAGCTTATACCCGGCCCGCTTATCGCCAGCCATTTGCGTTTTCTCCCTTGCGGAAATTCATTCGCGTCGCAGGGCGCGCATTGTAGGGGCCGGCGGGCTCCGGACAAGGGCTTGACCGCTCACACCCGGCCGAGCGCGCTGAGCACGCGCTCCGGCGTGAACGGCATCTCGACGAGTGGCGCGGCGCCGAGCGGCCGGAGCGCGTCGTTGATGGCGTTCATGATGCAGGCCGGCGCGCCGGCGGTGCCGGCTTCGCCCGCGCCCTTGGCGCCAAGCTCGGAATCCGCCGTCGGGGTCACCACATGGCCGATATCGATGTCCGGCATTTCGCCGGCCATTGGCACGAGATAGTCCATCAAATTGCCGTTGAGGAGCTGGCCGCTCTCGTCGTAGAGGCAGTGCTCGTAGAGCGCGCCGCCGATTCCCTGCACGATGCCGCCACGGATCTGCTCGTTAACGAGCTGCGGATTGATCACGGTGCCGCAATCCTCGACGCACCAATGCTTGAGCAGCTTCACCGCGCCCGTCGTGGTGTCGATTTCGAGGTAAGACGCCTGCACGCCGTTGGTGAAGGCGAACGGCCACGCCCGCGGCACGTAATGGCGCGTTACCATGAACTCGGCCTGGAAGCCGGGCGGCAGCGTGTCGGGGCGGAAATAGACCACGCGGGCGACTTCATCGAGCGGCATGCGTTCACGCCCGCTATCGGCGTCGACAACGATGCCGGCGCGGATGTCGAGCGCGTTCGGGTCGGCTTGCAGGATCGAGGCGGCGGCCGCGAGCACATTGGCGCGCAACGCCTTGCCGGCCTGCCAGGCGGCTTCGCCGCCGATGCCGGCCGCCCGCGACGCCCAAGTGCCGCCGCCGTAGGGCACATTGTCGGTGTCGCCGGTGACGACACGCACCCGCTCGATCGGCACGCCGAAGGACGATGCCACACATTGCGCCATCACCGACTCGGCGCCCTGGCCCTGCTCGGTGACGCCGGAATGGACAAACACGGTGCCGGTGGCGTCGAGCCGCAATGTGGCGCCGTCCTGCGAGGAGATGCGGGCGCCGCCGACGCCGTAGAACGCGGCGGACGGATTGGTCACCTCGATGAACGACGCCAAGCCGATGCCGCGATGCACCCCGCGCTCTCGCAACTGCGCCTGCTCGGCGCGCAGTTTTTCGTAATTCATCATCGCCAAAATCTTGTCGAGCGAGGCGTGATGCGACAGCTTCTCGAACTTGATGCCGGAAGCGCCGGCCGCGGGATACGCATCGTCGGCAATGAGATTGCGCCGCCGCAGCTCCGCGGGGTCCATGCCGATCTTCGCCGCCGCCAGATCGACCAGGCCCTCGGTGACCGCCGTCGCGATCGGATGACCGACGGCGCGGTACTGGCACATGACATTCTTGTTCTGAAACACGACGCGGGCGCGCGCGCGGTAATTCGGGCAGGTGTAGGGCCCGCCCACCAGATTGACGACCTGGTTCGCCTCGATGCCGCTGGTGCGCGGATAGACCGAATACGGCCCGATGCCGGTGAGATCGTCGATCTCGAAGGCGGTGATGGTGCCGTCGCGCTTGACGCCGATCTTGGCCTTGACGCGATGATCGCGCGCGTGGATGTCGGTGACGAAGCTCTCGAACCGATCGGCAACGAATTTGACCGGCCGCTTCAGCAGCTTTGCCAGCGCCACGGTCGCCATCTCGTCGGCATAGGTATGCACCTTAATGCCGAACGAGCCGCCGACGTCCTTGGTGAGAACGCGCACCTGGTGCTCTTCGAGACCGAGATGCTTGGCGAACAGGTTTTGCATCATGTGCGGCGCCTGCGTACCCTGATAGACCGTGAGGCGCGCTTCGCCCGGATTCCAGTCGGCGACGATGGCGCGCGGCTCGTTGGTCACGCCGGTATGGCGGCCGAATAAAAATGTCGTCTCAACGATCGCGTCGGCTTCGGCAAAACCCTTGTCGGGATCGCCGGCGGTGAGCGCGCGCTCGAACGTCAGATTGTCGCCAAGCTCGGGATGGATCACCGGCGTCGTCTTGTCGAGCGCGGTTTCCGCGTCGGTGACGGCGGCAAGCGGCTCGTAGTGGACGTGGACCAATGCGCAGGCGTCTTCCGCCTCGGCCCGCGTGCGGGCGACGACGGCGCACACCGCCTCGCCCTGCCAGCAGGCGCGATCGACGGCGATGGCGTGCTGCGGCGCCGATTTGATGCCTTTCAGATGCGTGAGCACCCCGACCCAAGGCGTGATTATCTCGGTTAGCTCGGCGCCGGTGACTACCGCGACCACGCCCGGTGCTTTTTTCGCTTCCGCCGTCTCGATGTTTTTGATGCGTGCATGGGCGTGCGGCGAGCGCACGAACGCGGCATGCGTCATGCGCGGCAGCACGACGTCGCTGACATATTGGCCGCGGCCTTGCGTCAGCCGCGCCAGATTCGGCCGCGGTACCGAGCGGCCGATATAGGAGTTCGGCCGGTCGAGCGCGGAAAGTCCGGAAGCCTGATCGTCGGCGATTTTCATGCCTTCGCTCCCGCGCGCGCTTGCGCCACCGACTCGATCGCGTCGACAATCGCCTGATAGCCGGTGCAGCGGCAGTAATTGCCGGAAAGATGCTCGCGAATGATTTCACGGCTGGGTACGCCGCCGCAGGCCAACAGCGCGTCAGCCCCGATGAGCATGCCGGGCGTGCAATAGCCGCATTGCAGCGCATTGCGCTGCTGGAACGCGAGCTGCAAATCGGCGATGGCGCCGGAATCCGACAGGCCTTCGATGGTTTCCACCTGCGCGCCGTCGCACTGCACGGCAAGAACGAGGCAGCCGCGCACGACCTCGCCATCGAGCCGCACCGTGCAGGCGCCGCACACGCCGTGTTCGCAGCCGATATGGGTGCCGGTGAGCGAGAGATCGTCGCGCAGGAAGTCGACCAGCGTCTTGCGCGCCTCGACGCGGGCGGAAATATCCTCGCCGTTCACGCGTATGCTGATGTCGAGATGACGCGCGCTCATGCAAGCCCCGGCGGCCGCTTTTCTTACGCTTTGATAGCATCGCCCGCCAAAGGACGCCAACCGTGCAATCGCGGCGCCCAAGCCTGTCGTCTCAGTAAATTTAACAATTGCGCGGGCGCGCGCTTACCGATTTGGTAGGCCGCCGAAGGCAGCCGGCCGGGCGCTGCCGCAATATGAGGACCGATCGTGCCGGATCAATTGACCGATCTCATCGAGGAACTGGCGCTGGCCAACCGCATCCTGTCGCATGAAGGCGTGCTCGATGCCTTCGGCCACGTCAGCGTGCGCCACCCGACCGATCGTGGCCGCTATCTGCTGTCGCGCTCGCGCTCGCCGCTTTTGGTCGAGCCGGACGACATCATCGAATACAAGCTCGATTCCGAGCCGGTGAAGCGCACTACCGCGCGGCCCTATTCCGAGCGCGTCATTCACGGCTGTATCTATCAGGCGCGCAGCGACGTCATGGCGGTTTGCCATCATCACGCGCCCGCGGTGATGCCGTTTTGCGTTTCCGGAAAGCCGATCGTGCCGGTCTTTCACGTCGGCGCCACGATCGGCGAGCAGACGCCGTTCTGGGACCAACACGACGAATTCGGCGACACCAACCTTCTGGTCGTGAAGCACGAGGAAGGCCATTCGCTCGCCCGCGCGCTCGGCAAACATCCGGTGGTGCTGATGCGGCGGCACGGCGCTACCGTTGTCGGCGGCGGCTTGAAGGAGGTCGTGTCGCGTTCGATTTTTCTCTGCATGAACGCCCAATACCAGATGCAGGCCTACATGCTCGGCGCGCCGTCGCCGTTGCGTCCCGGTGAGGTCAAGCTCGCGGGGACGGTCAATGTGATGCCCACCGTCGTGGCCAGGACCTGGGAATATTGGACGATGCGGCTGGAAGCGAGCGGCGGCTGGCCGCCAAAGTCAAAAGCGAAACCGACGGATGATGCGCGGCTGAAGCCGGGTGCGGCCGTTCCCGAGGCCGCAGCCGAGAGCAAGAAACGGCGGTGATATGCTGAGCTTCTCGCGCCGCGCCTTTCTGCCGTTGCTCACGGGCCTGCTCGGCGCGCCGCTTGGGTTACGTTCGGGTGCAGCCATGGCCGAAGACAGTGCGTTTCCCGCGGACTTCGTCTGGGGCGCCTCGACTTCGAGCTATCAGATCGAAGGGGCGGTCGACGCGGACGGGCGCGGCAAAAGCATCTGGGATATTTTTTCCCATACGCCGGGACGGGTGAAGGGCGGCGATACCGGCGACGTCGCCTGCGATCACTATCACCGCTGGCGCGAGGATGTGGAATTGCTCGCGAGCGGCGGCTTTTCCGCTTATCGCTTCTCGACCGCGTGGCCGCGCATTCTCCCCGCGGGTGCGGGCGCGGTCGAGCAGCGCGGCCTTGATTTCTACGATCGCTTGGTCGATGGGCTCGTCGCGCGCGGCGTCACGCCGTGGCTTTGCCTCTACCATTGGGATCTGCCGCAGGCGTTGCAGGATCAAGGCGGCTGGCTGAATCGCGACATCGCCGAAAATTTCGCCGATTACGCGCGCGTCGTGGCGCGGCGGCTGGGCGACCGCGTCAAGCATTGGGCGATGTTCAATGAGGCCAACATCCACGCGCTGTTCGGGCATGGCATGGGCAGCCACGCGCCCGGCCTGACCGGCTTGCCCAACATGCTCGCCGCGATCCATCACCAGAATCTTGCGCAAGGCCGCGCACTGCAGGCGCTGCGCGCGGAACGCGCGGGGCTTTACCTCGGCACGGTGGCGAACATTTCGCCGGTGCGGCCGTCGTCGGATCGCGATGAGGATCGCCACGCCGCCGTGCGGTTCGACGCGTTCTGGAACGGCGTAACGCTGGACCCGCTGTTCAAAGGCTCTTATCCGGCTGCTGCCGCAGCCGACTTTGCGCCGCTGATCGTGGACGGCGATCTGCAAACGATCCGGCAGCCCGTCGATTTTTTCGGGATCAATTACTACGCACCGGCGTATGTCGCGGATGCGCCGCAAAGCCTGTTCGGCGCGTGGTTCGGCGCGGTGCCCGCCGGCACGCGCTTCACCGCAATCGGCTGGCCGATCGACCCGAGCGGCCTCACCGAGACGCTGATCCGGCTGCGCGACGATTACGGCAATCCCGACGTGTACGTGACCGAGAACGGCGCCTGCTACGACGACCCGCTTGCGGCCGACGGCACCGTGCACGACCATGATCGGGTCGAATATCTGCGCGCGCATGTTGCAGCGGCGCGCTCAGCCCTTGCCGCCGGCGTCAAGCTGCGCGGCTATTTGGTCTGGTCGCTGCTCGACAATTTCGAATGGGCGGAGGGCTATAGCCGGCGTTTCGGCATCGTCCACGTCGATTTCGCCAGCCAGAAGCGCACGCCGAAGGCGTCGTTCGCGTTTCTTGCCGATACGATTCGCAAACGCGGGTGATCCGCCACGCCTGACCACTCATTCCCGCGCAAGCGGGAATGCTACTGCGCTACTTGTGCATCTTTGCTGCGGCTCGCCTCACGGCCGCCTCACTAACTTTGCCGGTTCTTTCCCTCATCGTGCCTAGCGTCGTATTCCCTCGAAACTGAGGAATGGGTGTCGAAAGATTCTTGTTGAGCGTATCGCTGCGTTTTTGCTGAATCTCACCGTCCTTATCACGATGACGGCCGTCTAGTCCGGGTTCTTTCATAATTTGAAACTCGCTTTCTGAGTCGTAAGAATTATACCGCCTGTTGGCGGTCGGAAGCCATCCCAGAGGATATTGGTTCACTGCGTCAACGTCGTTCGCCAATCCCGTTGTAACCGTTGCTCGCGCTCGTTCGGATGCCTCCGCCTCCCGAGCGGCGTTGGCCAAGTCTGTGTGAAGCGACGCCGCAGTATCAAGACGAGGGATGGGTAGATTGAACATTACTTTATCGAAATGACGGGCACCGAACTGCTCATCGTCATTGCGAGGAGCGAAGCGACGAAGAAATCCAGACTGCGGTGCAGCAAACTGGATTGCTTAGCTTCGCTCGCAATGACGACGGGGCGGTAGTTTCCCTCTTTCGGGCCATCAATGCCGGTCGCGGGCGGCGGCGCTGATGGCGTTGAGCATCGCCGCGCGGTCCTTCTTGAGGACGCGGCGCACGGATTGCTGGGCGCCGATCTGGCCCATTTCGCGCTGGCGCATGACCGTGGCCGACGTCATCAGCGGCTCGACGCCGAGCTCGCGCAACGTCGCCACGACTTCTTCCATTTCGGCGGCGCGCCGTTCGCCGTGGCTCGCCATGCGTTCGAGGTTGTAGGGAACGACCTTCGACCAATCGAGGCCGGGATAATTGTGCTTCAGCGACGCCGCGACCTCGTCCACCACGCCGGCGCGCGCGGCGGCGAGAAAACATTCCAGCGTCAGCGCCTCGATGCCTTTGATCATCACGCCGCGCACCATCTTGATCGCCGCCGCAGCCCCGATCTCCGAGCCGGCGATGCTCGCGCGCATGCCGAGTGCGGCGAGCGCCGGCGCGATGGTCTCGGCATGGTGGCCGGCGAGCAGTAACGGTGTCTGGTGCCGCGCCGGATGAATTGGCGCCATGACGGCGACGTCGACGTAGCGGCCGGCGTCACCGAGAAGTTTTGCGGTCTCTTGCTTGCGGCCGGGCGACACCGAATTGATGTCCAGAAAAAACGGCTTGCCGGCAAGATGCGCCTTCACCGATTGCGCCGCTTCGACGCTCGACGCCGCGGTGACGGCAGATAGGACGATGTCGGCCTCGCGCACCGCATCGGCCGCGGCCGATGCACAGCGCACGCTCATTGCCTCGGCCGCGCGCCGGAGAGGCTCGCCTTCGGTTTGTGGAAACAGAATGTCCCAGGCCGCGATGCGTTCGACGCCTGCTTCGCGCAAGCCGGCGGCGATAGCCTGGCCCGCTTCGCCAAAGCCGATGAAACAGATGGCCGGCTTCGTCTCTGTCATTGTTATTCCTTGCATCGACGCTCGCCGATGATGGCAGGATCGGTGTATGTTTCGCAATCCCGTCCTCGCCCTCAGCTCTGGACATTTGCATGAAACATCTTTCCTGCCGCGACCGGCTTGAACAGGCGCTGGCGCGCATCGCCGACCCCAAAGGCGAGGGGGCACGGGCGTGCCTGACGGTCTATGCGGAGCCCGCCCGCGCGGCGGCTGATGCGGCCGACGCCCGCGCCAAGCACGGCGTTTCGCTCGGCCCGCTCGATGGCGCGATCGTCAGCATCAAGGATCTGTTCGACGTCGCCGGCGAGCCGACCCGCGCCGGCTCGAAAGTCCTCGCCGACGAAGCGGCGCCGGCCAGCGCCGACGCGGCGATCGTGCGGCGGCTGCGGGCCGGCGGCGCCGTCATTGTCGCCAAGACCAACATGACCGAGTTTGCCTTGGGCGCGATCGGCGCTAATCCGCATTTCGGTACGCCCGGCAATCCGCGCGATCGGGCGCGTGTGCCCGGCGGCTCGTCGGCGGGCGCAGCGGTAGCCGCCGCCGATGGCATGTGCGAGATCGCGATCGGCAGTGACACCGGCGGTTCGGTGCGCATACCGGCAGCTTTGTGCGGCGTCACGGGCTTCAAGCCGAGCCGGCAGCGCATTCCGACCGCGGGCGCGTTCCCGCTGAGCACCACGCTCGATTCCATCGGGCCGCTGGCGCGCAGCGTCGCCGATTGCGCCAAGGCCGATGCGGTGATGGCCGGTGACGACTTTACGCCGCTCGAACCGCTGGCGCTCGCCGGCCTTCGCGTCGGCATCGCGCAAGGTTTTCCCCTCGACAATCTAGACGAGACTGTCGGCGGCGCGTTTGCCGCGGCGATCGGGCGGCTGGAGCAAGCCGGCGTCCGGCTCACGCGCGAGCCAATGCCGTTGTTCGATGAAATGCGGGAGGTGAATGCCTATGGCGGCATCGTGCAGCCCGAAGCCTGCGCCATTCATAAAGAACGGATGGCGCGGCGCGCCGCCGATATCGACCCCAACATACGTGTGCGCCTCGAACGCGGCTGTGCGGTCTTGGCGGCCGACTATATCGGCATGCTCTATGCGCGCGAGCGTCTGGTGCGCGCGCTGGATCGGCGGCTTGCCACGCTCGACGCGCTGATCATGCCGACTACCGGCATCGTCGCGCCGACGATCGCGGAGGTGGCGGACCCGGAAATATTCGCCGCGCGCAACGCGATGCTGCTGCGCAATACCTCCATCGGCAATTTCTTCGATCTCTGCGGCGTTTCCCTGCCGGTTCCGGCCGCGCTTCCGGTCGGGCTCATGCTCGTGGCGCGCAACGGCCAGGATCGCATGCTGCTCCGCATTGCCGCCGCGGTCGAAAAAATGCTGGCGGGTTGAAAGCCTTCCTCAGAAATCGCGCAGCGCGTCGAGCATCGTTTGATGACGTTCGGCGCCGAGCCTTTCGATCAATCTCTTTTGGTGCCGTGCCGCCAGTATCTTGGCGCGGGCGAGTAGCGCGCGGCCTTGCGGCGTAAGCTGCAAGGCGTGGCGGCGGCCGTCGGCGGAGGATGGTAGCCGCTGGATCAGGCCGCGCTCTTCGAGGCGATGCAGCAGACGCACCAGCCGCGCCCGCTCGATGCCGAGGGTAGCCGAAAGCTCCGCCTGCGAGAGCCCGCGGTTAGCGCCGGCCACGACCAGCACCGAGAACTGCGCCGGGCTGACGTCGATGCTCGCCAGCGCGCGGATAAAATCCTGGAAAACCCAGACCTGGAGCCGCCGCACGAAGTAGCCGAGATGGCCGTTGAGCACGTCGAGCGCGATAGCTGGGCGCGGACTGTGCCGCGCCGGCGCCGGGCTGCGCAGCGGCAGGGTCGACCTTTTCGGTTTCCTCGTCCCGGCCATTGCATCGTCCTCCCAGCGTATCGCCGGTCCCAGTCGGGCCGCTGCGACCAACGTGCTATTGACGACAATTGTTGTCCTGGTCAACAATACGTGCGGTGGTCCTTGGGACGAGGGGCCGTCCAGTTGCGACACTTTCGAGCTTGTGGCCGCTCAAATAAATCCGGCATCATAGGGCAAAACCGGACAGTATGAGCCACGGGAGGATCACGCTATGAAACATAAATCGCAGTCGAATTCCGCGCGCGTAACCCGCCGTACCTTTGCCGCTGGAGCAGGCGCCGCCGGGTTCGTCGCCGGCATCGCACCCTTCAACATCGTGCGCGCGCAGGGCGGCCCGCTGAAGGTCGGCGTACTGTTGCCGCGTTCGGGCATCCAGGCCGGCATCGGTCAGAGTTGTCAGCTCGGCGTCGATATCGCGCCGGCGATCTTGAAGTCGCTGGGCCTGCCCGATCTCGCGATCATGAACGCCGACACCGAGTCGAATGTCGATACCGCGCGGGCCCGCGCGGAAAAACTGATCAGCGACGGCGCGCAGCTTCTGGTCGGCGCCTTCGATTCCGGGCAGACCACCGCCATCGCCCAGGTTGCCGAGCAGAAGGGTATCCCGCTCGTCATCAACATCGCCGCCGCACCGCCTATCACCGAGCAAGGCTACAAGTTCGTGTTCAGGAATTTTCCGACCGCGCCGATGATTCTGGGCGATGCCTTCGCCAGCCAGAAGGAAATCTTTGCCATCGTCGGCGCGGCGCCGAAGACGGTGGTGTTCATGCACGTCAACGACACCTACGGCACGGCGATGGCGAAAGGGATCGGCGCGATCATGCCGAAATTCGACATGCCGTACACGATCGCCGATGAGATCGCTTACGATCCGGCTGCGCGCGATCTGTCCGTCGAGGTGGCGAAAGCGAAGGCGGCCAATGCCGACGCGCTTCTGGTCGTCAGCCGCCTCAACGACGCGATGCTGTTGACGCGGGAACTCGTCAAGCAACGCTGGACGCCGCAAGGGATCCTGAGCATGGGGCCGGGTTGGTACGAAGATCAGTATATCAAGACGCTGGGCAAGCTTTCCGACGGTCCGATCAGCCTCTCGCCCGCTCCCGACCCGCACAAGAGACTGACGGCGGTGCTCGAAGCCGCATTGGCCAAGATAGACCCGGGCATCAACCTCAACGCCAACCACACCTTCACCTTCGAGGCGCTGCTGGTTGCCGCCGACGCCTATAAGCGCGCCGGTTCGACCGATCCCACGGCCCTCGCCGATGCCATCCGCAAGACCAACATCACCGACAATGTCAACATCGGGCCCGGTATCACGTTCAATGCCAAGGGCCAGAACGACAAGGTGAAGGATGGCGCGTTTCAGAATCGCGGCGGCAAGCTCATCATGCTGGCGCCGAAGGAAGCCGCCAACGGCAAACCGGAATGGCCGCTGCCGCCGTATCAAAGCCGTGGGTGAGACGCTGCAATCGATCTAGCGTCGTTCCCACGCAAGCGGGAACGAAACCGCTTGACCTGGGGTTCATCGGTGCCGTTTGACGTCTATCTCAACGTCGCCGTCGGTGGAGTTTTGACCGGCCTCGTCTACGGTCTGATGGCGCTCGGACTTTCGGTCATCTTCGGCGTCGTGCGTGTGGTCAACTTCGCCCACGGCGAGATGATGACGATCGCGATGTTCATCGCGGTCGCGCTGTGCACGGGACTCCACCTTGACCCGTTGATTGTGCTGATTCCGATCGCGGCCGTCATGTTCGCGTTCGGCTATGTGCTGCAACGCGGACTGATCAATCCGTTCATCACCCGGCCCGAGCACACGCAGTTTCTGCTGCTGGTGGCGCTGGCGATCATCATCACCAATACGCTCCTGATCATCTTCGGGCCGGACGCCCGGTCGGTGCAGACCTCCTACGGCTACGAGAGTTTCCAGATCGGCCCGATGATCATCGACGCCGCCAAGGTCTATGCCGGCGCAGCCGCGATTATCTTCGCCGCGGCGCTGTTCGCGTTCTTCCGGTTCACGCTCGTCGGCAAGGCGATCCGCGCCTGCGCCGACAACCATACCGGCGCGCTGGTGGTCGGCCTCGACGTCAAACGCCTGTATGCGCTGACGTTCGGGCTCGGTGCTGCCTGCGTCGGCGCCGCCGGCACGATGATGGTGCTGCTCATCGACGCCACCCCGATGCTCGGGCCGAGCTATACGCTGCTTGCCTTCGTCATCGTTATCACCGGCGGTCTCGGCTCGATGCCGGGGGCGCTCGTCGGCGGGGTGCTGATCGGAACGACCGAGGCGCTGGCCGGGCTTTTGTTCACGCCCTCCATCAAGAGCATGTTCGCCTTCGCCATACTCGTCCTGGTGCTGCTGTTCCGGCCGCAGGGCATCCTTGGCAAGAGGCTCTCATGATCGAGCGCATCATTGCGCGCATGACCCGCGGCGTGTCGAGCCGCGCCGCAATTCTGCTTGCAGTGTTGCTCGCGGTATTGCTGGCGGCCCCCTGGATCGTCAACGATTATCTGCTCACCGTGCTCATCATTATTCTTTATTTCGCCTATACCGGGCAGGCCTGGAACATCATGATGGGCTTTGCCGGCCAGCTCTCGCTCGGGCACGCGCTCTATCTCGGGCTGGGCGGCTATGTTGCGGCGATGTTGTTCACGCAGTTCGGCATCGCTCCGTGGCTCGGTCTGCTGGCCGCAATTCCCATTGCCGCGGCGTGCGGCGCGGTCATCGGATTTCTCGCTTTCCGGTTCCGCGTCGCCGGCGTTTATTTCGCCATCCTGACCATCGCCTTTGCCGAGTTTGCCCGCATCGGTTTCGACAACTGGAACTACGTCAACGCCTCGAGCGGCCTGTTTCTGCCGGTCAGGCAATATGCGCACAACGACGCGTGGCGGCTGCGCGGCGATCCGACCATGTTCTATTACGTCATCCTTGCCGCGACGGTGGCCGTTTTCGTGCTCTGCCATTTCCTCCTCCGCAGTCGCGCCGGCTATTTCTGGCTCGCCATCCGCGAAGACGAGCAGGCGGCGCGCGCCGCCGGCATCAACACCTTCCGCTACAAGATGATCGCGGTCATGGTATCCGCCGCGGTGACCTCATTCGCCGGCGTTTTTTATGCGTTCTTCTACAACAACCTGTTTCCCGAGCAGGTTTTCAGCATTACCCGTTCTGTCGAGATCATTCTTGGCCCCATCATCGGCGGTATCGGTACGCTGTTCGGCCCGATCCTCGGCGCTTTTGTACTCACGGGCCTCGCCGAAACACTCAACTCCGCCATGACATCGTTCGGCATCGAACTACCGGGAGCGCGCCAGGTTTTTTACGGCATCTGTCTCTTGATCGTCGTCGCCGCGCTGCCGGACGGCGTGTGGCCGCCGCTGGCGCGCCGGCTTGGCGTGGGGAAGGCCAAGAAATGACTGCGCTCCTCACGCTCGACCGGGTCAGCAAGCGTTTCCGCGGTCTTGTCGCCGTCGACGCGGTCAGCTTTATCGTGCCGCAAGGCGCCATCTTCGCCGTCATCGGCCCGAACGGCGCCGGCAAGACCACGTTGTTCAACATGATCGCCGGCGCGATGGCGCCCGACGCGGGCTCGATTACGTTTGCCGGCAAGCCGGTCCAAGGCCTGACCGCCGACGCGATTTGCCGGCGCGGCATTGCCCGCACCTTCCAGATCGTGCGGCCGTTTCCGGCGCTGAGCGTCGAGGACAACGTGACCATCGGCGCGTTGCTGCACCACCACGATGTCGAGGAGGCGCGGGAGTGTACCGGGACGCTGCTGCAGCAGCTCGATCTCTTCGACAAGCGGCACCGTATCGCCTCGACGCTGACGCTGCCCGATCGTAAGCGGCTTGAGGTCGCCCGCGCGCTCGCGACCGAGCCGCAGCTTTTGCTGCTCGACGAGGTGATGGCGGGTTTGCGGCCGCCCGAGACCGACCGCATGGTCGCGATCTTGCAGGCGCTCAACCGCGACGGTTTGACCATCCTGCTGATCGAGCACGTGATGCGCGCGGTGATGGCGCTCGCTTCCCAAGTCCTTGTGCTCGACCACGGCATCGCGATCGCCGAAGGCTCGCCGGAACAAGTCGTGCGCGATCCCGCGGTGGTGCAATCCTATCTCGGCGTCGAGGTGGTGTGATGCGTCTACTCGAACGCGTCGTAGATCGTTTCCACGACCTGGCCGGTGGTGACGTTCACCAGCAGCAGGTCAGGTCCGTAGCGCACCCATTGGAATCCCGGCGGCGGCGGATCGAGGCCAAGACTAGCCCAGTCGGCATAGTAGTAAGCCGGCGCCAGGAAGAGCGGCGGCAGGATCGCGCCGGCCGCCCAGCGCCGGTATTCCCAGCCGCTCGGATAGACGAACGGCGCGAGATGGATGCGATTGAACGAGCGGCCGTGCCAGCTGAACTGGTGTCCCGCAACAGGCAGACCGCCGGGACGAGGCCCTCCGGGCCCGGGATGCGCGCCACCGAAGCCGGGGCGTGGTCCGGCATGCGGCTGAACAAAAGGCTTTGCGCCGCCCTGAGGTTCGCCAACCCTCGCAGGAGGTTTTCCGCCGCCGCCCGGTGGTTTACCGCCGCCCGGATGATGCTGCTGATTGTTCCCTTGGGCCACGGCAAGCGTCGGCACCGCGAGCGCCAACATCGCGGCAATGGCAATTATGCGCAACATTCCGACCTCTCGTTTTTTTCAATTTGCGAAGCACTCGTCGAGGACAACACTATCAAAGTCCTTGTGGCAGTGTAACCCGCCATGCGCGTTGGAAGGTCGAGACGTGATGTTGAGCGTCGAAAACCTCGATGTGTTCTACGACGACGTGCAGGCGCTCGACTCGGTGTCGCTCGACATCGAGCAAGGCGCGATCGTTGCTATCGTCGGCGCGAACGGCGCCGGCAAAACGACGCTCATTCGCGCGCTCGCAGGAATGCTGCCGCAAGCGCGCGGCCGGGTCGTCTTTAACGGCGCGGATATTTCACGCTGGCCAAGCCATCGGGTCTGCGATCTCGGGCTCGGCCAGGTGGCGGAAGGGCGCCAGGTGTTTCCGACGCTTTCTGTGGCCGAAAACCTCGACATTGGGGCCATGGTCCCGCGCGCCCGCGCTCGCCGCGCCGGGAACCGCGAACGCGTGCTGGCGATGTTTCCCAAGCTTGCCGAGCGGTTGCGGCAGCCGGCGGGCACGCTGTCCGGCGGCGAGCAACAGATGCTCGCCATCGGGCGCTGCCTGATGGGCGCGCCGCAACTCATCATGTTCGACGAACCCTCGCTCGGCCTGGCGCCGGTCATCGTTCGCGGCGTGCTCGACACCATCCGCGATCTGAACGGCGAGGGCATCACCTGTCTCTTGGTCGAGCAGAACGTCGCGCTTTCGCTCAAGCTTGCGAGCCGCGCCTATGTGCTGGAAAACGGTCGCGTGACGCTGTCCGGCAGCGGCGACGAGCTCCTGGCCGACGACCGCGTCCGCAGCGCTTATCTCGGCTTGTAGGGATTAACTCGGGGGCCGTCAGAACGAGCGCCGCAAGCGTTCCATGATGACGCCGAGCGCCGCAACCCGCGCGCTCAACGGCGCCAGCGGAAAGGATTGCCGAAGCCGATTGTACACGTCGGCGGCAGTCGGCGCATCGATATCGGCGAGCGCCGCGGCCATGGCGCGGGCGAGGTCGGCCTCGGGCCGTGCGCTCAGCCTGGCCGGCACCATGGTCACGTCGCCGAACGGAATTGGCGGTTGCACGCGTGACGTAACTCGGCGGGCGGCCATCGGCAAAGCTCCAAAAGAGACCAGACTTCCCCCTCAACCCGCCAAATTTGCTAAAGTTCCATTGTCGCCGTTGTAGCCGCGGCTCCTTCCGCTTACTTGTTGTTGGGCCTTCATATTCGGCCACGTTCACAGGCACTCTGTGTTGGGGAGTTCACCGTCATGAAACTTTATTACGCGCCGGGCGCCTGCTCACTCTCACCGCACATCGTTTCGCGCGAAGCCGGCTACGAACTCGAACTCGAACAAGTCGACCTTCGCGAAAAGAAGACTAAGACCGGCAAGGATTTCTTGAGCATCAATCCGAAAGGTCAGGTGCCGGTGCTCGAAATCGATGCCGGGCAGCGCCTCACCGAAGGGCCGGTCATCCTGCAATACCTGGCCGATCAGAAAAACGCCACCGACCTCATGCCTGCGGCCGGGACGCCCGAGCGCTATCGCGTGCAGGAGTGGCTGAACTTCGTTGCATCGGAATTGCATAAGACATACGGCCCGCTGTTCCGGCCGACCACTCCCGATGAATTCAAGAGACTGTCGAAGGAGGTTATCGGCAAGCGGCTCGATTGGATCGACCAACAGCTCGCCGGCAAACACTACCTCATGGGCGACAAGTTCACCGCCGCCGACGCTTATCTGTTCACCGTGCTGCGCTGGTCGCCGCGCGTCGAGATCGATCTGAGCAAGTGGCCCAACGTCAAGGCCTATGTCGATCGCGTCGCTGCCCGCCCGAAGGTGCAGGAAGCGATGAAGGCGGAAGGGTTGCAGTAAATAAGTGCCGCGGGTGGCGGATGGATTTTCCGTCGTCCGTTATCCGACCGCGACGGACTCCAGCGCGGGACTCTGCTCCTTGAGCTGCAGCCGATAGAAGGAGGCGTAACGGCCACCTTTGCGCAGCAGCTCGTCATGCCGCCCGGATTCAACGACCAAACCGTTCTCGACCACGAGAATGTTGTCGGCATGGGTGATGGTGGAGAGCCGGTGCGCGATGACCAGCGTCGTGCGTCCTTTCCGCAATTCCGCGAGTGCCTCTTGCACATAGCGCTCGGATTCCGAATCGAGCGACGCGGTCGCCTCGTCGAGCAGGATGATCGGCGCGTTTTTGATCACGGCGCGAGCGATCGCGAGGCGCTGGCGCTGGCCGCCGGACAGCTGCATGCCGTGCTCGCCGACGGGCGTGTCGTATCCGGCGGGAAAGCCGAGGATGAATTCGTGCGCATGCGCGGCCTTGGCCGCGGCGACGATCTCGGCTTCGCTCGCGCCGACCCGGCCGAGCCCGATATTCTCGCGGATCGTGCCGCGGAACAGTTGCACAATCTGGCCGACATAGGCGATCTGCCCGCGCAGCGAGTCGCGCGACACGGTGGCAACGTCCTGGCCATCGATCAGGATACGGCCGGAGTCGACGCTGTAGAAGCGAAGGATCAGGTCGAGCACGGTCGACTTGCCGCCACCCGAGGGGCCGACAAGGGCCGTCAGTTTTCCCGGCTGCGCCATGAAGCTCATGCCGCGCAGCACCGGCGTGCCGGGACGATAGGCGAAACGCACGTCGGTGAATTCCAGACGCGCCGTTGAGAGTTTCAGCGGCGGGCGGTCGGTATCGTTTGACTCGCCCGGCGGGGAGTCGATCACCTCGTAAAGGACGCGAACGCCGACCAGATTGTTATTGAGGTCGATGTTGAGCCGCGCCAGCCGCTTGGCCGGTTCGTAGGCGAGCAAAAACGCCGCGAGAAACCCAACGAACTGGCCCGGTGTCGCCCCGCTCGCAATGCCGCGGTAGCCGCCATAGATCATCGCCAGCGCGATGGCAAAACCGCCGAGCGTCTCCATCAGCGGACTAGCTCGATTGGCGACTCGCGCCATTTTGTTCGATTGACGCTCGACCGCTTCGACGCTCACTGCGAGTCTTCGTCGCATCTCGTTCTCGAGCGAAAAGGCCTTGACCATGCGTAGGCCTTGCAACGCTTCCTGCATGGTCTCGATGATGCGCGTGCCACCGGTGAACTGAATCATTGCGATGTTGCGCACGCGGCGGATCAGCTTGCGCAGGAAAATGATGGCGGGCGGTGCTACGATAAAGCCGGCAAGCGACATCACCGGGTCCTCGGTCACCATCACGACCGAGAGCCCGATCAGCGACATCAGATCGCGGCCGATGGCGGTGATGAGGAGATTGATGACCTGGCTGACCGCGTTGGCGCCGATGGTCAACCGGGCAATGAATTCCGAGGAATGGCGGTCGGCGAAAAAGCCCATATTCTCACGTAACAGCTTGTCGAACATGCGCTGCTGGTTGTCGGCGACGATGCGGTTGCCGATCGAGGTGAGCATCACGGTGGACCCGTAGGTCGCCATGCCTTTTGTCGTGAAGATCGCCATCGCGATGATGCCGATGATGACGATGCCTTGAAAGTTGCGATTGACGTAAGCCTCGTTGGTCATCGTGCCGAGGAGATAGGCGCTGAGCGCCGTACCAGCGGCGGCCACGAGCATCAGCAGGGAGGCGATGGCGTAACGCCGCCAATGCACCAACGCCTCGTCGACCAGGAGACGGCGCACCAGAACAAGCGTCGAATATTGATCCGGGGATCCGGCCGTAGAATCTTTCATACGCGATCCGTTGCGTCCTGCTGCGGCCGGCATGCGCGAGGCCCGCGCCCCCGTGCGTTCCATGCCCGGAAGGGCCGGAGTTTTCAAGCTATTTCGGCGCCGCTATGACCGTTCGGAACTTGCGATTGCGGGAGCGGCCGGCGCGAGTTCCTTGCCGTGATGCCGCTCATCGGCGCGCCGCTTCGTGAGCGCCCGCTCCCAGGCAAGTGCGTGCGCGACAATGATCGCAAGGCCGTCGAAGCGCGGCTGCCAGCCGAGCGTCGCGCGTGCTTGCTGCGAATCGGCGACGATCCGGGCCGGATCGCCCTCGCGCCGCGGCGCGATTTCGACCTTGAAATCGACGCCCGAGACGCGCTTGACGGTCTCGACCACTTCGAGCACCGAAAAGCCGTGGCCGTAGCCGCAATTGAGCGTCAGAGACGGCGCGCCGGACCGCAAGTGACGCAGCGCGTCGGAATGCGCGCGCGCAAGATCGCTGACATGAATGTAGTCGCGAATGCAGGAGCCGTCCGGCGTCGGGTAATCGTCGCCGTAAATCTCAAGCTTGGGCCGCAAGCCAAGCGCCGTCTCGACTGCAACTTTGATCAGATGCGTCGCCGCCTTGCTCGACTGCCCGGCGCGGCAATCGGGATCGGCGCCGGCGACGTTGAAGTAACGCATAATAACATGACCGAGACCGTGCGCGCGGCCGGCGTCGCGCAGCATGATTTCGCTCATCAGCTTCGACCAGCCGTAAGGCGAGATCGGCTGCGTCGGCGCATCTTCTTTCACCAGAGGTTCCGCCGGATTGCCGTAGACGGCCGCGGTCGAGGAAAAGACAAGATGGCGCACGCCGTTGTTCACCGCGCATTCGATCAGCGCGCGCGAATTGACCGTGTTGTTGCGATAATAGCCGAGCGGATCGCGCACCGAGTCGGGAACGACAATGGACGCGGCGAAGTGGATGATCGCGTCGATCCCGTGTTGGTGGATGAGACGGGTGACGAGGGCCTGATCGCCGGTATCGCCGACGATGAGCGGAACGCCTTTGGCAACCGCCCAGGGAAAGCCGGTGGAAAGGTTGTCGAGCACCACGACGCGCTCGCCGGCATCGGCCAGTTCGAGCACCATGTGGCTGCCGATATATCCGGCTCCGCCAGTGACCAGGACCGTCATGCCGTAACCTGTCTCCTCAACGGCCTCGCCTTACGCTGATTTGATGAATACGGCGTTATGCCGGTACTTC
>Ga0187860_1001435_pt1 | contig 20974 bp, 20 predicted proteins | sample June2016WEW_10_4_FD_132981 | JGI IMG/M metagenome (GOLD analysis project Ga0187860, IMG submission 132981) | Peatland microbial communities from SPRUCE experiment site at the Marcell Experimental Forest, Minnesota, USA - June2016WEW_10_40 | ecosystem: Environmental > Terrestrial > Soil >...
CAGCCGCCGCCCGGGTTTCGCAGCACGGTCGCTGGCCAGGGCAAACCCGGTGACTGGAAAGTGATTTTGGAGGAGGTGCCGCCGGCGATGGCGCCGCTCACCGCCCAGGCGCCGTCCGTCAGCCGGCACGCGGTGCTGGCGCAACTGGGGCGCGATCCGGCGAACGACCATTTTCCGATGCTGATCTACGACCGGGACACGTATGGAGATTTCACCCTGACGACGCGGTTCAAGATAGCGGGCGGGGCTGTCGCGCAGATGGCCGGCCTGGTTTTTCGGTTCCAGGACGAACGAAACTTTTATGTGCTTCTGGCCAGTTCGCTGGATGGCCGTTTCTGGTTCTACAAAGTGGTCGATGGCATTCGGGGCCCGTTGATCGGCCCTGAAGCGGCCATTCAAAAGGGCGAGTGGCATGAGATGACCGTTCAGTGCGAAGGCAACCACATTCACTGTTTGCTCGACGGCAAAGAGCTGATTCCAATGTTGACGGACAACTCGTTCGTCAGGGGCAAGATCGGATTCTGGACCAAGTCCGACTCGGTCAGTTATTTCAACGACGCAAAAGTTGCCTATACCCGGCAGGAAAGTCTTGCCGGGAGATTGGTAAAGGAGGAGATGAAGGCGTATCCGCGCCTGATCGGCTTGAAGATCTATGCGGTGACCGAGAGCGGAGGAAAGCCGGTGGTTGTCGCCAGCAGCGACCCCAAGGAATTGGGTCTGGCCGGCGGCGAGACCGAACAGGATGTGATCGCGCGGGGGACACCCTATGTCGGCAAGACCCGCGGCAACGGGATCGTGACGGTCCCGTTGCGTGACCGCAATGGGGATCCGATCGCCGCGGTGTGCGTCACCTTGAAATCGTTTCCGGGCCAGACCGAAGACAATCTCGCGGTCCGCGCCCAACCCGTCGTTCATGGAATGCAGGTCCAGGTCCAGTCGCTCGAGGATCTCTTGAAGTAATCAATTCCGATCGGGACGGGACTTGGCTGAAACCGGGACAAAGATCGGGACCAATCGCGGGTTGGGAACATTTCCAGGACTCCCTCTCTCTCACTTTTGAGACGAATCCGAAGTATTTTTGGACAGCGATTCCGAGAAAATATCTCTTTCGAGCGGTGCCGGCCAGCAGGCGAGGTTTATGCTCTGCTCGGGTTCATGAAGGTCGGTGTATTCATTGAGCGTGATGGCGTGCTGAACAAGGTGCGCGTGGAGGGACAGCATCAGGTCACTCCATTGACTGCGATTGAATTTGAAGTCAACCCCGAGGCGGTGTCACTGGTAAAAAAACTCAGGGCGGCCGGCCTGGTCGTGATCGCCACGAGCAATCAGCCGGGGTTGTCGCACGGCCATTTGTCCCGGCGGGAACTGGATCGCATGCACGAAGCGTTGCGGCGCGCGATGCCATTGAACGATATCATGATCTGCCCCCACGCCGAAGCGGACCACTGTCCCTGCCGCAAGCCGAAGCCGGGCCTGCTCATCGAGGGCAAATTCAAGTGGCAGTTGGACCTGGAACGCTCGTTTGTGATCAGCGACAAATGGCAGGATGCCGAAGCGGCGCGGGCGGCGGGGTGCACTTCGCTGATTCTCAGATCACCCTGGGCCGGCCCGGTCCACCACGATTTCCTTTTGTCCAACTTCTCCGCCGCGGTCGATAAGATTCTCCAACTTCAGGTTTCCGGCCCGGCGGTGGCTGCCTGATGTTCCCTCACGGACGACCGGCCGCGGTTATCGGGCTTCCACAGGGGCGGCTTCCCCGAAGATTCTTCCACATTCGCCGTGTCCTTGCATGAAGGATCCGGGCGCTATTCGCCCGACCGGAGTCGCGGCACAAATTCAAGGCGTGGACGCCGGGGCGTTGGTCTCCGCCGTTGTCGGCGGAGACAGATCGAGAGCGTTAGGGTGGCGCTTGCCTCCCACCACCGTGAGGTTTCCGTCGCGGTCCGCCTGCAGGCGCGGTCGCGTGGTGAAATCATAGGTCTCTCGCCGGATCACATGCCCGTTCGGATCAACGACTGTGTAACTGAACGAATGCGGCCCATTCTGGTAGAGCACGTGGAGATTGTTCGAGCGGTCCACCTGCGGTTCGGGCTGGCCGAACGAAAGCATCGGTCCGAGGGACAGCACTTTGTTGAGCCGGCCCGAGTCATCGGTCAGCCGGAGATAGAGGACCAGGTTCTTGCGGAGGTAATTGGCCTCCTGCAGCGTGTACTTCCGGACTTCGGGCGCCGGATTGGTCGCTCCCGGCGGTGGCGGCACCCCGATCTGCTGTTCCCAGAGCGTGGCTCCTTCGATGACGTCGAAAGACCTGTGATCACTGGTGATCTGCTGGTTCCACTCCTTCACGGTGACGGTGGCGGTCAGCGAATAATGGCCCGGTTCCACGAGGTTGAAATACGGCGCCAGGTTCACCAGCTTGATGGCGCGCTTCGAGGACTCCAGAGTGAATGGGCCGAGCACCGGAACCTCTCCGGTCTTGAGGACGGCATAACTGTCGCCGGATTCCATGGAAAAGGTGAGCCAGTCCGGGTCGCTGCCCAGACGCAGGGTTTGCCCCGAGCGATTGGTGATGCGCACGATGGCCGGCAAGTCCTCACCGGGAAGGTATTGGTTCTGGTCCAGAGTGACCTCGACTGTCACCTGCGCCGACAGGTGGACAACAGAGGCAAGCAGGACGCCAAGCAACAGACCTGACTTTTTCATTCGACCACTCTATGAAGCTTCGACGAAGTCGCAAGCGGCAATTATGCGGCGGCCATTCCCAATGCTTCCCGGGCGCGCGCGAGGATGGTGTCGGGCGAAATGACATGCAGGCATTCGAGCGGTTTGAAGTAGGAGCACCGCGGCTTCATGCAGGGAACACAGGGCAGGCTTGCCTGAACGGCGCCGCGGAGCCGTCGGTAAGGTCCCGTGCGCCGCGGTTCGGTGGGCCCGAAAATTGCCACGACCGGTCTGTCCAGGGCGGCGGCGACGTGCATCGGCCCGGTGTCGTTGGAAATCATCAACTCGCTCACGCGAATCCACTCCACCATTTCGGGCAGGGAGATCCGGCCCGTCAAATCGAGGCAACGCTGCGGGTCGGCCCGCGCGATGACGGCTCCCAGGTCGCGATCCGTTTCGCCGCCCAGAATGGCGAATTTAAAGTCCGGACAGGCCCGGCCGAGGTGGCGCACCAGCCCGGCGTAGTTCTCGGCGGGCCAGCGCTTGTTCATCCAGCGGGCGCCGGGCTGCAGCGCAATCCAGCGCGCGGAATCCGTCCGCCATTTGCGCCGGACTTCGGCGGCAACGGCGGGCCGTTCCGGCAGCCATGCAAAGTTCCAATGGACCGGCACGCTCAACGCCGTGAGCACGCCGAGATACCAGTCCACGGCGTGCGTGTAAAACGAGCGGCGGGGCACGACGAGATCGTAGAATCCCCTGGCGCCCTCCCGGGAATCATCGAGCCCGATCAACAGTTTTCCGTCGGCCAGCCAGGCGAACGCCCCGCTGCGCGAGAGAGATTGGAGGTCAATGACCAGGTCGAAAGACTGGTTGCGGCTCCAGCGGAGGCTCCGCCACAGTTCGCCCCAGTGCCCGGGCGCCGCCCAGCCCCGCCGGTTGAAGCGAACGACGTCCGTCAGATCGGGATCGCCCTCCAGCAGAGGCGCCAGCCTGGAATTAATCCACCAATAGATCTCGCTATCCGGCCAGTGCAGTTTCAACAGCCGCAGCACCGGCACGGCCTGCACCACGTCGCCGAGGGAACTGGGTTTGAGAATAAGGATTTTCAAAATGCAGAAGGAAGGATGCAGAATGCAGAATGAAAAGAGGGAATCGCGCCGAGGCCCAGAGGCCTTCAGGCGGGAACATTCTTCATCCTGCATTCTTCATTCTGCATTCTACCTTCCGTAAGCCAGCCGCTCCGCCAGCCGCTCCGGCAAGCCGGCACTGCGAATCTTCTTCTGTGCCCCTGCGATGTCGTACTCCAAACGCCGCAATTCGATGGTGCCTTCCTCCATGTCATACACCACATAAGCGGCCTTCGGATTGTTGTCGCGCGGCTGCCCGATGGCTCCGACGTTGATGAAATACTTTTTGCCCGGCTCGACCTTGAATTTGGAATAGGTGCCGCCGCGCACCACACTGTCGCGCACGAACGCGACCGGCACGTGGGTGTGTCCGAAAAAGCAGACGGCCGTGTTCTGGTAGGTGAAACTGGCCGCAGCGGCCAGTTTGTCGAACACATACCCCCAGCGTTGGGGACCATCCAGCGTGGCGTGCACGATCGAAAAGCTGGTGACCATGCGAAGGTACTTCAGCTCGCGCAGCCATTGGCGGTCCTCCTCGTTGAGTTGCTGCCGCGTCCAGTTGACCGCTTCCGCCGCCGCCGGGTTGAATCCGTCGAGCGGAGTGTTTCCGGAGCAGTATTCATCGTGGTTGCCCTTGACGCACGGGATTCCAAGGTTCCGGACGATATCCAGGCATTCCTTCGGGTTCGCGTTGTAGCCGACGACATCGCCCAGGCACGCGGTGTGGGTGCATTTCTGGAGCTTGATGTCTTCCAAAACGACTTGAAACGCCTCCAGGTTGGCGTGAATGTCGGCTATAATCGCAAACTTCATTAAAGTTATCTCACAATCTCGAATCCCCGGAATCCACCGGTGGGCTCGCTCCAGAGGATCTCTTCGCCGCGAATGAAGTGATCCAAGCCCGCCTCACGAATGGCCTTCCGGAAGGCTTCCAGTTCCTCTCTCAGCCCTTCGGCGACCAATTCGACACGGCTGTCCAGCAGGTTTCGGACCGTGCCAGTGACCTCAAATCCCGCCGCCACCGACTTCACGGTGTAGCGAAACCCAACGCCCTGCACGTAGCCCGAATAGACAACCTGCATCCGGCTTCGATTCATATTCCCTGCCGCCCACAACTTGAGCCCCTCGTCGGATTGCGGCAGAATTCGTTCATCGCCCCCCCCGCAGCTCCGAGCACGCCTGATGAAGCCAAATCGAGGCGGCTCGCGCAATGTTTTTGTGCAGGTTCCAGCTTCCGTTCCGACACGGCGTCCATCATTGGAGCGGGACGCGTTCATTCGGGCCGGAGCCGGAATCCCGGTGTCGCAGGGCGGAGAGGGGAGGGACCCGTTCATGGCCGCGATCCGTTCTTCCAGGTTCTGTTACTGCCGCTCATACTCGCCTTTGCCGATCCGTTTGAGCACGCTGAAACCGGCCTTTTTGGCGTCCGAAATCGAGAGCGGCTTGAGTTTCATCGGGGAATTGAACCCCGAAACAAGCTTGCGAACGGGCTTTTTGCAGGCCGGGCAGTGCGTGAGTGGCGACGCTGAAAGGGGCCGGCGCAGGGTAAACCTGCCGCCGCAGACTTTGCAGTTGCCTTCGCACAATTCGTATTCGTAAAGAGGCACAACTCAATTCAAGACTACAAGTTGCGGAGCCTGAAGCGGAAAGTCAACGCGCCACGGCTAGGGATTCTTTACACAGCCACTTGACATTCATGCCGGGACCGGCTTTCTGGAGGAGGATGTTTGCCCGCGGACCCTCCCGTGAGCCGCGGCAACCTGCCGCTAAATGGCCGCCGCAACCAGATCCCCCACTTCCCGCGTGCCGTAGCCCATCTTGCCGGCTGCAAGGGACTTGATCCGGGTGTTGACGACTTCGATGACGGCGTTTTCGATGGCAGCCCCGGCCTTGGTTTCACCGAGATAATCCAGCAGCATCCCGCCCGCATTGATCGCGGCGAGGGGGTTGATGACGTTCTGGCCGGTGTACTTCGGCGCGCTGCCGCCCATCGGCTCGAACATCGACGCCCCTTCCGGATTGATGTTGCCGCCGGCCGCGATGCCGAGACCGCCCTGGATGATCGCCGCCAGATCGGTGATAATGTCGCCGAACATGTTGTCCGTGACGATCACGTCGAACCATTCGGGATTTTTCACGAACCACATGCAGGTGGCATCGACGTGGGCGTAATCCGTCTTCACGGTCGGATAACCCGGGGCCAGTTCCTGGAACGCGCGCCACCAGAGATCGAACGCGTAGGTGAGCACGTTGGTCTTGCCGCAGAGCGTCAACTGCGCCGTCTTGCCCGCTTTCAGGTGCTCCGGCTGGAGGCCTTTCCACGGCTTGCCCTCCCGGCGCTTCCGGGCGAGATCGAACGCGTACTTCAGGCAACGTTCCACGCCGCGGCGCGTGTTCACCGATTCCTGCAGCGCGACTTCGTGCGGCGTGCCTTTGAACAGGAACCCGCCCGCGCCGGTGTAAAGGCCCTCGTTGTTCTCCCGGATCACGACAAAGTCCACGTGTTCCGGGCCCTTGTCCTTGAGCGGGCAGTCCACCGCGCGGTACAGTTTCACCGGCCGAAGATTGATGTATTGCTCCAGCTCGAAGCGGAGGCGGAGCAGAATGCCCTTCTCGAGAATGCCGGGCTTGACATGGGGATGGCCGACTGCGCCCAGGAAAATGGCCTTGAACTTGCGCAGCTCCTCCACCGCGCTGTCGGGCAGCACCTCGCCGGTCTTCAGGTAACGTTCTCCGCCGAAATCGTAAGGGTGCCAGTTCAGCTTGAACTCGAATTTTCGGGCGGCCGCCTCGCAAACCTTCAGGGCTTCGCGCGTGACTTCCGGGCCGGTGCCGTCGCCGCCGATGACTGCAACATTGTAGCTTTTCATGAGTCGATGTCGTCTCTCCCCGAGAGCCATCGGGGGAGCCGTGATGCTAATGCTTTGACGCGCGGAGGCAATGGAATTCGACAGGGAATTCGATCAAGGAATCCAGATCAGATCGGGATTGTTGGTGATGGCTCGATGCCGCGGGAAATCCCAATACGCCGTGTTCGGGAAGCGGACGACGTGGCCGTCGAGGAACAGAAACTGCGCGCCGCGACTGTGGAGGTTGGTGTGGACGTTGTTCTGTTGCGCGACGGGCGCGGCGCCGCCGTTGTCGAACAACCAGACCGTGCAGGCAGGGCGGGGGATGGAAGTGATGCTGATCCGGTTGCCGGCTCCCAGGCCGTTCACGTGCTCGTTCAGGCAATAGTGGAAAAGGTTCTTTCCATTGCTGCGGCGTGAATTCGCCGGGCAAATCCAGACGGAACGGCCCGGATCCATGTTCGCGTTCGTGCGCCACCGCATGTCCGCATACGCCGGCAAACCCATCGCCCGGGGCAGTTCGACATACCAACCTTCCTCCGTCGAACTGCCGCTCGCAGATCCGTCCTTTGGGAGAAAATCCTCGTTGTTGATCGCGAAGAGGCGGGTGGCGATGCCCCATTGCCGGAGATTGCCCAGACAGGCCGCCGCTTTGGCCTTGTCCCTGGCGCGCCCAAGCACCGACGAGAGCAGTGCCGCCAAAATGGCGAGGATCACCATCCCCACCAGCAGTTCCACCAGCGTAAACGCCCGACATGCCCTCGCCCTTGCCATAACCCCGTCCCGAGGCCAGCGTGAAAGCTTTCGCCCGCCTCGTCAACTTTCAATTTTCCTCAGTCGGATGATGGGGCGTATCTCGACACTGCCAACAGATGCGCCACGTTCCAGTGGCAGTGTCAAGCTGCGCCCCGGGTGATGTCAGTGATCATTCTCATGAGCGTGGCGATAAGGGGGTGGCGACGGCTCGTTGCCAGGAACCCCGGTTTTCTTTGACCTGACTGGGGACGAGCCGTCCCCACCCCGTCATGAATTAACGCGGGTTGTCGTTGCCATCCGACGGCACCCCTTTTAATTTTGCGCGCGATGATTCGCCTGGTCTTGTTCGACATCGACGGCACGCTCGTCCACACGGGCGGGGCTGGCGTCCGGGCGTTCGACAGGGTTTCGGCGACTGAATTTGGCGCGGCAAACGGCTTCGAGCGCGTCCAGTTCGCCGGACGCACCGATCCCAGCCTCGTGCGCGAATTCTTCGGTCTCCACCGCATCCCGGCAACGCCCGGGAATTTCGAGCGGTTCTTCATACGGCACGTCCATTGGCTCGATCATATCCTGGCGGCCAGCCACACCGGAGAGTGCCCCGGCGTCCGGGAATTCATCCGTGATTTAAAGGTTTTGCCGCATCCGCCGTTGCTCGGGTTGCTCACCGGAAATATCCGGCTCGGCGCCGAAATCAAACTTCGCCATTTCGACTTGTGGGGCGTCTTTGAGATCGGCGCGTTTGGCGACGACAGCGAAAACCGCGATGAGATCGCCGCCCTGGCGCGCCAGCGCGGGTGTCGCGCCCTGGGGGAGAATGTGCGCGACGATCAGGTGCTCGTCATCGGCGACACGCCGCTCGACATCCGTTGCGGACGCGCGATCGGCGCCAAAGTCCTGGCCGTGGCCACGGGCGGCGCCACGCTCGGAGAACTGGTGCGACACCACCCGGACTGGGCTGTGGAAGACCTGACACGGGTCCGCGCCGAAGAAGTGGCCCGGTGAAGTCGTTCAGACGTTGAAAGGCTTCGCCGCCACGGCGGCCGGACTGGGCCGCGGTCCGACCGCGACCCAATTTGACGGTTCAACACCTTGACGACGCGACGCAGCGCCCCGCCGTCAGTGCCGATGCGGTCCCCCGCCACAGCAGCCGCAACCGCCGCCACTCCCGGTTTCACACGCGGAAGCTCCCCCGGCGCTGCCGGCGCTGGAAGCGAACACGGAGAATTTCTTGGCGAGGTCTGTCGAGCCGCAATGCGGACACCGGGTTCCCGCCCAATCGCTGGAGCGAACAAGGATTTCGCTGTCGCGCTCGCACTTGCCGCAATGAAATTCGTAAATTGGCACGGGCTGAGAATATCGATCCCGCACGAAAACTCAAGCCCGTCCCGGTGCGCCCGGCTGGTTTGGGTCGCAGTTCATTTTTGTTGGTCTTCCTCCGCGGTGGTCGTGTATGCTGATCGAGGCTGGAACGCCGGACGAAACCGCAAAGACTTGAAATTGAATGAAGACTATGAGGAAGCAATGGCTTCAACTTTTGGGTTCAATCGCCGCGGGCGGCCTTTGGGTCACGGGCTGCGCCTGTTCACACACCACCCTGGTCCGCGAACCGGCGACCCTGTATTATCCAAAAGGTGAAGAGGTCCTGAGAGAGCCGGTCCCGGAACCTCGGCGCAGGATTGAAGGCGTTGTTCCCGACCGCACGTTCGTCTGGGTGCCCGGGTACTGGACGGGAGCGAACCAGAAATGGATGTGGATCGCCGGCCACCCGGAAACATCCGCGCCCCGCTAGACGTTGAACCTGAACAGCAGCACGTCGCCGTCCTTCACGACGTAGTCCCGCCCTTCGATCCGGTAGCGGCCCGTTTCGCGGGCGTGGCCCACCGAGCCGGACTTGACCAGGTCCTCCCAGTTCACCGTGTCCGCCTTGATGAAGCCGCGCTCAAAATCGGTGTGGATGGCGCCCGCGGCCCTCGACGCCGTGTCGCCCGCGTGAATCGTCCAGGCCCGGACCTCCTTTTCGTTGAACGTGAAAAAGGTCCGCAGACCGAGCAATTGATAGACGCTGCGGATCAGAACCGGCAGGCCGGACTCCGCCGCGCCGAGTTCCTTTAAATACGCCGCCCCTTCCTCCGGCGAGAGATCCGCAAGATCGCTCTCCAATTGCGCGCAGACTGCCACCGTCCCGCAGGCATGGTGCGTGCGGGCAAACTCGCGCACCGCGGTCACGTGCGGGTTTGCGTCCGCCGACGCCAGGTCGCCTTCCTTCACGTTCGCCGCAAAAAGGGTCGCCTTGTCGGTCAATAGGAAGAAGCTGCGGACGATGGACTTTTCCTCCGAGGCCAGAGGCAGCGCCAGCGTGTTGGCCGGCTTGCCGGTGTTCAAGTGCGCGCCGATCTTTTGCAAAAGATCCGCCTCCAGCAGCGCGTGTTTGTCACCACGCTTCACATCTTTGGAAATCTTTTCCTGCCTCTTCTTGACCGTCTCGAGGTCCGCCAGCACCAGTTCCGTGGCGACAATCCCAATGTCGCGCACCGGATCGATGCTGCCCGCAACGTGCACGACGTTCGGGTCTTCAAAACAGCGCACGACCTGCACGATCGCGTCCACCTCGCGGATGTGGCTGAGAAACTTGTTGCCCAGTCCTTCGCCTTGCGACGAACCCTTGACCAGCCCCGCGATATCGACAAACTCGATCGTGGTCGGGATGAGCGTCGTGACTTTTGCGATCCTGGCGACGGGTTCGAGCCGCAGTTCGGGCACGGTGACGACGCCGAGGTTCGGTTCGATGGTGCAGAAAGGGTAATTCTCCGCCGACGCCTTGTGAGAGCGGGTGAGGGCGTTGAAGAGCGTGGACTTGCCGACATTGGGAAGACCGACGATGCCTGCCTTCAACATGGGGGAATGATAGCCGCAAATGAACGCGAAGAACACCAATAAAAACCCGAAACCCGAGATTCGGTAGCTTGCCTCAACGCCACAGGTAATCTTTCACTTTAGCCATTGAATCCTGATTTCCTTCTCCGCTGCCTTGAACTCCGGGTCGCCGGTCACGAGGTCGGCCTTCTTCTCCTTGGCCAGCGCGGCGGCGAAAGCATCCGCGAGGCTGAAGCTGATACGCGATTTAAGATCCGCCGCCCGGTCGGCCAGTTCGCGGGTGGCCGGATGGAATTCGATGGGCAGCACGGGCAGATCGCGGGCAATCCCTTCCCAGGCAGCCGCGCCGTCTTTGCGGAGGATGATGTATAGGAATTATGACTTAAAGCCAGAATGTGGCGGCGATGGTTTCGCCCGTGCGGGGCTTCAGGGGGGTGAGGATGATTTACCCAAGGCTGCGCGGCGCTTGCCCTGGGCTATTCTCTCTCGTCCCGATGGGGCCGGCCTGTTTCAGAATTCAAACACCGGCAGGAGGGCCATCCTGCTTCGCGGCTTCCTCCACCGCTTCTCGAATGGCCTCTTTGAATTTCCCGGTTCCCTGATCGAACGCGGCGGCCATCGGCAGAACGCGCGTCTTGAGGATCCGGCGTTTGAACTTTTTCAGGTTCTCCCCGGCCACCGGTTCATCCATTTTGTTGGCGACCACGAGGCGCGGCTTCCGCATCAGGGCGGGATCGTAAAGCTCCAGCTCGTTCAGAAGACTTTTGTAGTCGTTCCACGGCGCGCGGCCATCCGTGCCGGCCATGTCGAGCAGCAGCACCAGAATCTTGCATCGCTCGATGTGGCGGAGAAAAGCATGGCCCAGGCCCGCGTTCTGGTGCGCCCCCTCGATCAATCCCGGCACGTCGCAGACCGTGAGGCGATAAAAGTCGGAATACTCCACGATCCCGATTTGCGGATGCAACGTGGTGAACGGATACGCCGCGACCTTCGGTCGTGCGCGGGAAATGGCCGTGAGCAACGTGGACTTGCCGGCATTCGGATAGCCGACCAGTCCGATCTCGGCCATGATCCGCAATTCAAAAAGGAATTCCCCTTCTTCGCCCGGCTCGCCCGGTTGCGCGAAGCGGGGTGTCTGGTGCGCGGCGGTGGCGAAGTTCCGGTTGCCCAGTCCGCCCCGTCCCGCCTTGCGCAGGACGAAACGCTGTCCGTGTCGGGTCAGGTCTGCAACCAACTCGCCTTTGGAGGAGTCGCTGAACTCGGCCGATCCGCCCGCCCGCTCCTTGGACAAATCCAATTCCATCGCCCGGGCTCCGCTGGAGTGGCGAATGATCGGGCGCCGGCTCGCGCTGGTTCGGAGGACGCGGGGTTCTTCCCCGGACTCAGGAAGGGAGGCTTCGCCCGCGCCGCTGTCCGAAGGCAGTTTCCACACGAGCGTCCCGCAGGGGACCTTGACGACCAGGTCTTTTCCCGCGGGACCATCCATGCCTTTGCCCAGGCCCATGGTGCCATCCTCTGCGAGCAGGCGCGGCTGATAATACTGCGCGATGAGATTGTTGAGGTCGTGGTCGGCTTCCAGGATCACCTCGCCGCCGCGGCCGCCGTTGCCGCCGCTGGGTCCTCCCTTGGGGCGATACTTCTCGCGCTGGAATGCCACGCAACCCTTGCCGCCGTGGCCGGCGCGCGCGTAAACCCTGATCTCGTCAACAAACATTTCTTTAATCGCGGCCGCCGGCGTCAGCCGGCCCTGATCCAAAAGGCTTCGTGAATCGAAGACCGTGTGTTCCCCCGGCCGCCGCCGGGAACAAAAAGGGCGAGGCTTGATCACCTCGCCCGCGAGTTCAGTTTGAAATACCTAGTTGTTCGCGGCCGGGTTCGCGACGATGTTCACGCGGTGCCCGTCCTTGTCGAAAGCAACCTTACCGTCCACAAGCGCGAACAACGTCCAGTCCCGCCCGGTGCCCACGTTTTCTCCGGCAACGAACTTGGTGCCGCGTTGGCGGACGAGAATGCTCCCGGCGGTGACATACTGGCCGCCATATCGTTTGACGCCAAGCCGCTTGCTGACGCTGTCGCGTCCGTTGCGAACACTGCCTTGACCTTTCTTGTGTGCCATAAAAATGGATCCGTTAAGCTTTGATTTCCTTGATCTTGACCACCGTCAGTTCCTGACGGTGACCGATCGATTTGTGGTAGCCTTTGCGGCGTTTCATCTTAAAAGTCAGTTTCTTCTCGCCGCGAATGTGTTCAACCACGTCGGCCACCACGCTGGCATTCGCCACCGTCGGCGAACCTACGCTGAGCTTGCCATCGTTGTTGACAAAAAGCACGCGGTCAAAAGTCACGGGCTGCCCGGCTTCAACAGTCAGACGCTCGATTTCCAGCGTGTCACCCGCGGTGACCCGATACTGTTTGCTTCCGGTTTCCAATACAGCGTACATAAAATTAAAATCCAAACGAAATGGAGAGTGATAAGACCAAAAACCCATGGGGGTGTCAATGGTTGATTTTGAGATGCTTGCGATAGCAGGGCCAGTTCATGAGGGGCGGGGACGGCTCGTCCCCAGTGAGAATGCAGAAACTCAAAGGATCCTGGGGACGAGGCCGTCCACGCCCCGATATCGCCATCTTCATGATGGCCGAGGCGCCCACTCCCGTCTTCCGCGAGCGGGCTGCCGTGATTTTACCGCACTGAGCATAACACCACAATTCAGACGATCCTATCCCTTCCAGTCCGCAGACTCATCCTTTTATAGCCAAACAACTTAAGATAGACGTGCTGCCGACGGCACAACAACTGCATTAGCGTGGCTGAATGCAATTCCGAGTTTACCTGATCATCCTTCGCGCGGTCGTGTTTTTGCAACCGGCCGCTGCTTGTGCGATGGATGACAGTAACCTCCCGTCCGAGTTCCAACACGGGTTGTTCCGGGCGCACGTCTGCAGGTTTGAGTGTGCCCATCCGCTCCATTTCCCGACAGTGCCCTGATTTCAAGGGTGGAGGCCACCCAAGGAAGAAAATGAAGAAAATGTGAGGGGATTTGCGGTCTCCGGCGTATAATGGGTGTCATTGCAGCACATTCAAATTATGAAACGCATGAAAATCCTTTCAGCCGTTGTCCTGTCTCTGTCGGTCCTCACCGTGCCGCTCGCCGGCTTCGCCGCGGATAGCGTGGATACACCGAAGCCCGACAAATTGACCACCTGCCCGGTCTCGGGCGACAAGCTCGATGAAATGGGCAAGCCTTACGTATTCGTTTACAAAGGCCAGGAGGTCAAACTCTGTTGCAAGAATTGCAAAAAAGACTTCGACAAGGACCCGGCCAAATACATCAAGAAAATCCGCAGCGCCGACAAGACCGGCTCGACGGACAAGGACGCCAAAAACTGATGAAAGGTAGGCAACAAAGGGTTGGCTGTGTCTCACTCGCGGGAGGATAGTGCGGCTGTGAAAGTGATGCTGGCCATCGTTTGCAGCCTCGTGTTGGGCTGGGTGCAGATCGCCCCGGCCCGGACACCGGCGTCCAGCGTCCAGCGTGGCGCAGACGCCTGTTGCCATTGTGGCAGGGCGAGTTGTTGCGCCACGCCGAATTTGCCGGGGTCGCCGCAGCCGGCCGCGACTCCGGTTTCTTCCCCCGCCCAACGCCAGGTCCTGTCGCTGGCGGCGGCCATCGTGGCCTGGGCGACCCCTGCCGCGCCGGTCCCTGAACTTTCCTCCTCCTCTTTCCCGCCGCTCGTGGCGGCGGGCACTCCGCTTTACGCGCGGAATTGCTCCCGGCTTCTCTGATTGTTTTTCCCGGACGCCCGCAGTATGTACCCGCGCAGGCATGCTGTGGCTTCATGGGACGGATCTGCGCGATTTTCCAGGATGAATTTGAATCAGTTTTAGACGGTGACTTGTAAGTGAATGTGAATCCTACACGGTATCGACGTTTCGGCCTTGGAGCTCTTGGGCTGCTCCTGGCATTGCTCGTGTTCGCCGGATGCAAGGGGGTTCCGGCCCCGGGCGAACGCGGGGCGCGGAGCGATCTCGAAACCGTGGCGGCCTCTTATCGCACTGGAAATCGCAAGCCGGATCTGCCCCCGCTCGCGCCCGGCTCCGGCCTGAGCAACTACCTCGCCTTTGCCCTGCTCGAGTCACCCCGCGTCGAGGCCGCCTATTATGATTGGGCCGCCTCGGTCGAAGGCATTACGGTGGGACGTTCCCTGCCGGACCCGCAACTGACGCTCCAAGCCTACATCACCGACATGTTGACGTCGCTGATGCCGGGCTTCCTTTGGAATTTTCCGGGCCCCGGCAAGCTGTCGGCTCGGGGCGCGGCCGCCGCCGCCGCGAGCCAGGGCAGGTATTTCGCGTTCGAAAGCGCCGTGCTTCAGGCCGCATTCGATCTCGAAAAGGCCTTTTACGAGCTCTCGTTCCTCGACGAACGGCTGCGCATCAACCGCGAAACACTGTCTCTCCTCGACAACCTCGAGCACATCGCCCGGGCCCAGAATGAAGTAGGCAAGGCAACGCTCCAGGACGTGCTTCGCGCCCAGATCGAACGCGACCGTGTCGCCACCGACATCGCCAACCTCGAGGACTCGCGCCGCCCGAGGATGGCCGCATTCAAGGCCGCGCTCGGCCTCACCCGCGGCCAGCCCGACCCGCCAGTCCCCGCGCGGCCGGAACCTGCCGCTGCGGCCCCCGATTCCGACGCGGTGCTGCGGACCGGCTTCGACCGCAACCCCCGGCTCAAGTCGATGGAAGCCGATGTGCGCGCCGCGGAAGCCGGCATCGCGATGGCCTATCGGGAAAGGGTGTCGGATTTCAGCGTCGGCCTGAGCGCGGATGTGAAGGCCTCACCGGTTCTTTACTGGCCGCAGGCGGGGATGTCCCTGCCCGTGTGGCGTGACAAACTGGCCGCCGAAATCGCCGGGGCGAAGAGAACCGAACTGGCCGCGCAGGCGCGTCTCGGCGCCGAACAGATCGGTTTGACGGTGGATTTCGCGGAAAAATCCTTTGCGTACCGCGAGATCGGCCGGAACCTTTCCCTGCTTCAAACCCGGCTGATCCCCAAGGCCCGGCAGTCGCTCGAAATCGCGCGGGCGGGTTATCTCTCGGGCACGATCGACTTTTTCAATCTCATGGATGCCGAGCGGACGCTGCTCGAATTTCAGATGAAGGAAGTCGAGGCCCGCACCGATCGCGAAGTCGTGCTGGCCGAACTTTCACTCCTGATCGCGGGCGTGCCGCCCGCCGGCGCCCCTGTGCTTCCGGCGCCCCGGATGCCTTCAACCCGGGCTTCCACCTCCATCCATTGAATCCGCTATGAACTCCCCATTGAAACTCGTCCTGGCAGGACTCCTTCTTGCCGCCATCGGCGGCGGACTGTTCCTGGCCGGCTGCTCGAAATCGCAGGAAGGCGCCGTCGCCGTCTCAGGCCAAAAAACCCTGTACACCTGCGGCATGCATCCGCAGGTGATCCAGGATCACCCCGGCAACTGCCCGATCTGCGGCATGAAACTCGAGCCGATCCGCAATGTCGCTTCTTCCGGCGCGCGCAGGATCCAATACTACAAATCCACCATGATGCCGGGCGAAACCAGTTCCACCCCTGCGAAGGACAGCATGGGCATGGACATGGCGCCGGTGTACGAAAACGAAGCCGGAGCCGCCGGCTCCTCGGCCATCGCCATCGACCCGGTCACGATCCAGAACATGAACATCCGCACGGCGCAGGTCGTGCGCGGGCCGTTGCGCCGGACCATCCACACGGTCGGCTCGATTGATTACAACGAAACGGCCCTGGCCGAAGTGACCACGAAGTTCAAGGGTTGGGTGGAAAAGCTTTACGTGGATGCCACCGGGCAATTGGTGCATCGGGGCGAACCGCTCTTCGCGGTCTATTCGCCGGAGCTTTACAGTTCCGAAGTTGAGTACCTGCTCGCGCTCAACCAGACCTCCACGATCGACCCCGGCGCCGCTGCGCTTCGCGACACCTCCAAAGAGAAGCTGGCGTTCTACGACATCTCGGCCGCACAGATCGCCGTCCTGGAAAAAACCGGCAAACCCAGCAGGACGCTGGATGTCGTCGCCCCGATCGACGGATTTGTAACGGAGAAAATGGTCGTGGCGGGGCAGATGGTGGACGCCGGGATGAAACTCTACCGGCTGGCCGACCTGGGGATCGTTTGGGTGTTCGCCCAGATCTACGAACAGGATTTGCCCTATGTCCAACTCGGACAGGAAGCGGTGGTCCGGATCGATTCCATGCCCGACCGCGAATTCCGCGGGCGCGTCACTTACGTCTATCCCACCGTGGACGACAAAACGCGCACGGCCCGCGTGCGGATGGAGTTTGAGAACCCCGGCTATTTCCTCAAGCCGGGCATGTTCGTGTCGGTGCACATCGTTTCCGAACTCGATCCGTCCGCGCTGCTGGTGCCCGACTCGGCCGTGCTGCGCAGCGGCGAAAAGAACACCGTGTTCGTCGCGCTCGACGGCGGGAAATTCGATGCGCGCACCGTGGTGCTGGGACCCGGAGCCGAACCGGACCTGTGGCAGGTCCTCAGCGGGCTGAAGGAAGGCGAGCGTGTGGTCACATCCGGCCAGTTCATGCTCGACTCGGAAAGCCAGTTGCGCGAGGCCATCCGGAAAATGAGCGGACCGGCGGACGCCGGCGCAGCGCCGCAGACAACGGCGGGCGCCGCCGCCGCGCAGGAATCCACCAACGCCGCAGCCGAAGGCGTCGTTTATGTCTGCCCCATGCCCGCGCATGTTTCCATCACGTACGATCATCCTGGCAATTGTCCGATTTGCGGCATGGCGCTGGTGCCGGTGACGCCGGGCGATCTCAAGAAGCTTCAACCGGGCGGCACGGTGCTTTATTACACCTGCCCGATGCCGGAACACAGCGCCGTGCACTCCGACAAGCCGGGCAAATGCCCCATCTGCGGCATGACGCTGATACCCGTAATGGCGCCGCCCGCGGCGCGGGCGCAGCCGGAGCGCTGAAGTGTATCACCCATGCTCCAACGCATCATAGATTTTTCGCTCAAGAACAAGTTCCTCGTCCTGCTGGCGACGATCGGGCTCGTGCTCGGCGGCGTTTATGCCGTCCGCCATATCCCGCTGGATGCCATCCCGGACCTCTCGGACACGCAGGTCATCATCTATACCGGGTGGGAAGGCCAGGCTCCCAACATCATCGAGGACCAGATCACGTACCCGATCACCAGCAAAATGCTGTCGGTACCGCGCCAGAAAGCCGTCCGCGGGTACTCGTTCTACGGCTTCTCATTCGTTTATGTCATCTTCGAGGACGGCACCGACCCGTACTGGGCGCGCAGCCGCGTGCTCGAATACCTCAGCGGCCTCAGCGGCCAGTTACCTGCGGGCGTCACGCCCTCGCTCGGACCGGACGCCACCGGCGTCGGCTGGGCCTTCATGTATTCCATCAACTCGACCCACCGCGATCTCGCCGAACTGCGCTCCCTCCAGGACTGGTATTTGAAATACCAACTGACCGCCGTCCCGGGAGTCGCCGAAGTCGCTTCGGTGGGCGGGTTCGTCAAGCAATACCAGGTTACCGTCGATCCAACCCGGCTGCGCGCCTACAACCTGGCCCTGCGCGACATTGGCACGGCCATCCAGCGGAGCAACGGCGAAGTGGGCGGGCGTTCGCTCGAACTTTCCGAGCGCGAGTTCATCCTCCGCGTCAAGGGTTATATCCGAAACCTGGATGATTTGAAAAAAGTCGCGGTGGGTGTCGGCGCCAACGGCGTGCCGATCCTCCTCCGCGACGTCGCGAACATCCAATTCGGCCCGGACATGCGCCGCGGCATCGCCGAGCTGAACGGCGAGGGCGAAACGGTCGGCGGCATCGTCGTCGTGCGCTACGGGGCCAACGCGTACCAGGTCATCCAGGATGTGAAACAGCGGCTCGATCACGCGATGAAAGCACTGCCGGCGGATGTGAAATACACGGTCGTCTATGACCGCTCGGCCCTGATCGATCGCGCGGTCCGGACGCTCGAGGAAAAGCTCCTCGAGGAAAGCCTCGTCGTGGCCCTGGTGTGCATCGCCTTCCTGCTGCACCTGCGCAGCGCCTTCGTCGCGATCCTCATCCTGCCCATCGCGGTGTTGATCTCGTTCCTGGTCATGTTCGGCCAGGGCATCAGCTCGAACATCATGTCGCTCGGCGGCATCGCCATCGCCATCGGCGCCATGGTGGATGCCGTCATCATCATGATCGAAAACGCCCACAAACACCTCGAGCGCGACCAGGGCGCCAAACCGCACTGGCAGATCATCCGCGATGCCGCGGTCGAGGTGGGCCCGACGCTGTTCTACTCGCTGCTGGTGATCACGGTTTCGTTTTTGCCGGTCTTCACGCTGCAGGAACAGGAGGGCAGGATGTTCAAGCCGCTGGCCTACACCAAAACCTATTCAATGGCCGCGGCCGCCCTCCTCTCGATCACGCTCGCCCCCATCCTCATGGGCTGGTTCATTCGCGGCAAAATTCCCGCCGAAGAAAAAAACCCGATCAACCGTTTCCTCATCTGGCTGTACCATCCCGTCATTGGTTTTGTCGTGAAATGGCGCTGGCCGGTCATCGCCGCCGCCGGGCTGCTCGTTGTCTGGGTGTTTCTGCCCTGGAACCGGCTTGCCACGCTCGTCCTGCCTGAGGGCGCGGTTCGCGACGAGGCGTTCGAGGCGGGCAAACTCTTTCCGTATCAAAATATCGGCTCCGAATTCATGCCGCCCCTTTACGAAGGCGATCTGCTGTACATGCCCACCACCTTTCCAGGCATCTCGCCGACCAAGGCGCGTGAAATCATCCAGGTCACGGATCGAATCATCAAAACGTTTCCGGAAGTCGAGACGGTCTTTGGCAAGGCCGGACGCGCCGAGACGGCCACGGACCCGGCGCCCATGGACATGGTGGAAACGACCATCCAACTGAAGCCGGAAGAACGGTGGCCGGCGGTGGACATCCAGGGCGATTCCGGAAAAAGCGTCGCGCACCGTCGCCGCACGCCGGACGAATTGGTGGACGCCCTGAACGCCGCCGTCCAGATTCCCGGCCTCAACAACGCGTGGACGATGCCGATCAAGACGCGCATCGATATGCTCTCGACCGGCATCAAGACGCCCGTGGGCATCAAAATCGCCGGAGCCGATCTTGCCGAACTCGAGCGCATCGGCACGGAAGTCGAGGCCGTCCTGCGCAAGGTCCCCGGCACCACCAGCGCCTTTGCCGAGCGCGTCACTGGAGGGCGGTTCATCGAGTTTGAAATCAACCGCGACGCCATCGCCCGTTACGGCCTGACCGTCGGCGATGTGCAGGACGTCTTGTCGGTCGCTTTGGGCGGGATGCCGCTGACGACGACCGTGGAGGGCCTGCAGCGTTACACGGTGAACCTGCGGTACGACCGCGATTTCCGTTCCGACCTGCGCGCGCTCAAGGAGGACATCGTAGTGCCCACGCCCGGGGGGGCCCAGGTCCCGCTGGGCCAGCTCGCCGCGATCAAGGTCGTGGACGGCCCGATGGGCATCAAGAGCGAGGGCGCCGTGCCCAACGCCTGGGTGTTCGTCGATATTCGCGGCATTGACATCGGCACCTACGTGCAAACCGCCATGCACGCCGTGAATGAATCCATCGCCCGCGGCGACATCAAACTGCCTCCCGGTTACAACCTGTTCTGGAGCGGCCAATATGAATACATGCAGCGCGCCAGGGAACGGCTCATGATGGTGGTGCCGCTGACCGTGCTGATCATCGCGCTCATCATTTATCTCAACACCCGCTCGCTCGTCAAAACGGCCATTGTGTTGCTCGCGGTCCCGTTCTCCCTCGTCGGTGCGTTCTGGATCCTCTATCTGCTGAACTACAACCTGAGTGTCGCCGTCTGGGTCGGCATCATCGCGCTCGCGGGGCTCGACGCCGAAACCGGCGTGGTCATGCTTCTCTATCTCGACCTCGCCTACGAGGATTGGAGGAAGAGAGGGATGATGCGGGACTCCGGCGACCTGCGCGACGCGATCTACCACGGCGCGGTCCGGCGCGTCCGCCCGAAGGCCATGACCGCCTGCGTGATCGTCGCCGGCCTGGCGCCGATTCTTTGGAGCCACGGCGCGGGCGCCGACGTGATGAAACGCATCGCCACGCCCATGGTGGGCGGGGTGGGGACATCGACGCTGATGGAATTGCTGGTCTATCCCGCGATCTTTTACATCTGGCGCGCGCGCGGTTTGAACGCCCGGACGATGCCAGGCACCAGGCAATCCTAAGCCGGAACGATGCAGTTGGAATTGGGGAGCACACGCGTCCTCGCGTGTTCCGACGGGCGTCTCGCCGGTCGGTTCGATCGCAGCAGCACGAACCGAATCGTGCGACTGGCTCCGAGGCTCCAAGTGGTGGGCGAGGGCGCCCGCCACTGCACCCGAGGCGGGTGCGCTCCCCAGAATAACGGAATCGTTCCGGCTAAGCGGTGACTGGCCGCACAGCTCAAAAGTGGTTGGCGAGACGCCAACCACTGCACGCGAGGACGCGTGCGCTCCCCTGCGACTGAATAGATACGGCTAAGAGCCGACCTGTTAGTCCAACAGGAAACCCTCCGGCTCTGCCGGAGGACTCCCGAAGTTTGACAGCTCCGGGAGTCAATGCGGAGTCTGTGTTTCGTGAACCGCTCAAAGTTTACGAAAGGGACAGACAATGC
>Ga0187860_1001439_pt1 | contig 20944 bp, 19 predicted proteins | sample June2016WEW_10_4_FD_132981 | JGI IMG/M metagenome (GOLD analysis project Ga0187860, IMG submission 132981) | Peatland microbial communities from SPRUCE experiment site at the Marcell Experimental Forest, Minnesota, USA - June2016WEW_10_40 | ecosystem: Environmental > Terrestrial > Soil >...
CGAGGGCCTCTCCAAGAGGGAGATCATCCGCTGCCTCAAGCGCTACGTCGCACGCGAGGTCTTCCGAGTCATCGCCGCCGAGCGTGAACTTGCCCGGGCTGCTTGACAACCATAGAAGCATCAACCCATCCGGTCCGTACGAGGGTCTCTTCCAGTTCCTCCCGTCGACCTTCCGGGCCCACGGTGGGACCAACATCTGGGATCCGAACCAGCAGGCCCAGATCGCGGCCAGCATGTTCGCGGCCGGCGAGTCGGGGGAGTGGCCTGTCTGCGCGCGCCGATAGGGAGTGGCCGGCCTGCCCGCACCGATAGGGGAGCGGCCGGCCTGCCTGTCGCGATAGGGGAGTGGCCGGCCCGCCCGCGGCTCTGTGACAGCCGACGGTCTGCGCGCGCCGGTGGCCGGTCCGCCGGCGCCGTTGGGGAACCTTGCTTCGCCGGCCGGCTCAGACCCGCGTTCGCCGAGCCCGTGGCGCCGGCCGAGCCGGCTCCTCGTCGCCGCCGGCCAACCCCACCTCGGTGCGGACGCCGGGAAGCGCCGACGGGTAGCTCTCCTGGAGGAACGCGAGCGCCCTCTCGCGCACCTCGCACTGCAGGTTCCATGACCGGCTGCTGTCGGCGGAGCTCATCAGCGCCCTGAGCTGCACGGTCGCGAGACCGAGGTTGGTGACCTGGAGGTTCCACACCTCTCCGTCCCAGTCGGGCGAGGCGTGCACCACCTCGGTGAGGTGGGCGCGGAGGGCCTCCACCGGCAGGGTGTGGTCAACCTCGATGTAGACGTAGCCGAGCAGGTTGGAGGGGGAGCGGCTCCAGTTCTCGAACGGGTTCTGGGTCAGATAGGCGATCGGGACGATCAGCCGCTTGCGGTCCCAGACCTTGATCACCACGTAGGTGAGGTGGATCTCCTCGACCACGCCGCTGTAGTCCTTGATCACCACCGTGTCCTCGAGGCGGAGCGGCTGGGTGATGGCGAGCTGCAAGCCGGCGATCAGGTTGCTGATGATCGGGGTGAGGGCGAGTCCCGCGATCAGGCCCACCACGCCGGCTGAGGCCAGGAGGCCCGCACCGGCGGCGCGCGCCTGGGCGAAGGTGAGGAGCACCCCGCCGAGGCCGATGAGCGCCCCCACTCCGACGGTGAGCCGGCGCAGGACGTGGATCTGGGTCTCGAGCTGCCGGGCGCGCAGGCTGTCGGCGGCGTCCACCTGGTAGCGGGCCAGCAGGGCATCCTCGAGGACGTAGGTGAGCCGGACCAGCAGCCAGGAGCCGGCCAGGATGAGCCCGATGGTGAGGGCGTGGAGGAGGTCTCCGCGCTGCCGGTCGGAGAGGGGCACGAAGGCGGTCGCGACGGCGGCGGCACCGAGCGGGAGCAGCACCTGCACCGGCCGGTGGGTGTTGCGCACGAACGAGCGGGCCATCGCCCGGCGCGGCTCCGACACCCGCCGCCGGAGCACGGAGTAGGTGACCCCCTGGGCGACGGCGACCAGGACCAGGGCACCCACCACGATGGCCAGGGCTTCGACGACGGACACGATCTCCATCCCGTTGGGTGCCGGCGCCGGCGGGCCTCGAGCGGGGGACGCACGCCTCATCCGCGGCGCCGGTCGGCGCCCTCCCGCGGGCGCGCCCCGGTGACGCGCCCGACCCATGCTATCCGACCGGGAGTGTGGCAGTCGGAGTGTGGCGGTCTGGGAGGCCCCGCGCTCGGCGGTCGGGGAGAGGCCGAGGCTGGCGGTCGAGGTGACCCGGCCCGCCCCGCGGGGCGGCGGCTCGCCCCGGCCTCAGGTCCCGAGCGCGGAGCCGATCAACCTCCCCAGGCCGAAGGTGACCCCCGCCGCCAGCATCCCGAAGAGCAGCTGCCGGCTGCCCGAGAAGAGCACGCTGCGGCCGGTGAGCAGGGTGATGAGCGAGCCGATCAGGAACAGCCCGATGGCGGCGCAGCCGATCGCCAGCCCGACCGCGGGCGCCCCGGTGGCGAAGAAGAAGGGGATGAGGGGCAGGATGGCGCCGATCCCGAAGAGGAAGAACGACGCCCCCGCCGCGCTGTTGGGCGATCCTCCGAGTTGGGACGGGTCCAGCCCCAGCTCCTCGCGCACCATGGTGTCCAGCGCCATGCCGTGCTCGGCCATGAGCCGGTCGGCCACCTCCTGCGCCTCCTCCACGGAGAGTCCCTTGGCCTCGTAGATGAGGGCGAGCTCCTCCCGCTCCTCGTCGGGGACGGTCAGCAGCTCGGCCGCCTCGGTCTTCACCTGGCGCTGGTACAGCTCGCGGGTGCTCTGCACCGAGATCCATTCCCCGATCGCCATCGAGCAGGCGCCGGCGAGCAGGCCGGTGATCCCGGCGATGAGGATCGCCTTGGGCGGGAGCCCGGAGCCGGCGACGCCCATCACCAGGGCGAGGTTGGAGGTCAGCCCGTCGTTGGCGCCGAGCACCGCCGCCCGGAGCGCGTTGCCGCCCGGTGCCCGGTGCCGCCCCTCCAGCTTGCCGAGCGTCTCTCCGGCCACCCCCACGGGCGACCCTCCGGCGATGTAGCGGAGCACCCGGGCGTGCGAACGCTCGTCCTCGGGCATCCCCGTGCCCTCGGTCTCGCGCTGGTCGTCGTAGTCGAGCTGGTCGGCGCGCTCCAGGGTGGCGACCGTGGGCAGCACGAGCTGGGCACCGAACCTGGCGGCCAGCAGGCTCATGGCCCGCGCCCGCCACGACGGTCGCCGGGGGCCGGGGTCGCGGCCCAACGAGCGCAATTGATCCTCCCAGAAGCCCAGGTGGCGCTCCTCGACCTCGGCGAGCCGGAGGTAGACCGAGGCCAGCCGGGCGTCGGACTCCGCCTTCGCCATGGCCCGGTAGACGATCGCGGAGTCGATCTCACCCTGACGATTGGCCCGGTATCGCGCCTCGTCGGCTGCCGGCTGCGCCACCTGCATCTCCCTCTGAGCCCTGGGGTTAGCGGGCATCTTCCACCATCGGCGCGGCAGGCGTGTGGGGTGGTGTCAGCGCGCCTCGCGGCGGATCGCGGGCTGAAGGATCGGCGGCAATGCGGAACCCGGCATCAGGCACGCGCCTCCGGGCGTCACCCACCAGCGGAACCTCGCGATCAGCTACCGCCGCGCCCCCGGCCGCTGCCGGAGAGCGCGCAGGTCCCGGGCCGGCTGAGCCAGGAGGGCGCCTCGCTCGATCTCCTGCTCGCGCACCGTCGCCGGGACATGGCACCGGTTGAAGGTCTGCCGGCTCAGCACCTGTCGCTGGGCTTCTACGACCACACCAAGAACGCGCGCGGCGCCTGGTGCAGCATGCGCGTCTGCGGGAGCCGGGCCAAGGCACGCGCCCACCGGGCGCGGCGGGTCGCCTCCCGCGCCCCGATGCCGGCGCAGCCCTGAGCCGGCGCGCCGGGCGAGCCTCCAGGACGGCGGGCGAGACCGGCGGTGCGGGCGCGCCGAGTCCCATTTGTCGCCCGCAGAGGTTGCGGTCGCGAGCACCGGAGCGGGGCTGGGTGGGGCACAATAGGCCGGCGCACGACGCGTCGATAGTTTCAATCTGATCCAATCACACGGCGGCTGCCATGCATCACCCCCGATCGCGACCCTCCGCTCTCCTCGCCTGCGCGGTGCTGGCGCTGGCCGCGTGCGGGACGACTCACGCCGCCAAATCGCCGACGCCGACGGCCACCCCCATCGCCACCCCCACCGGCACCCCGGTCCCAACCCCGGTGCCGACCCCGGTTCCGCTCAACGCACCGCTCCTGATCCAGGTCGAGAACCTCTACCAGGCGCGTCCGCAGTCGGGGCTGAGCACCGCCGACGTCGTCTACGAGTACCAGACCGAGGGTGGGATCTCCCGCTTCACGGGGATCTGGTTCACCCGCCCGCCGATCTCCGACCTGGTGGGCCCGGTCCGGAGCGCCCGGCTGATCGATCTTCGCCTGCTCCGGATCTATGGCGGCGCGCTGCTCTTCTCCGGGGCGAGCAACTACACGCTGGCGGAGCTCAACTCCAGCGGCCTCAAGGCCTACAGCCCGGACAACGCGGTGGTCGGCTCGACCATCCTCTACCGGACCTCGTCGCCGCCGCCGGCCTACCGCTACGGTGCGCCGCACAACCTCTACACCAACGGCACCGAGCTGGCCACGTTCGCCCAGAAGGTCGGCCTCACCACCGTCGGCTACCAGCTCTGGCCGCGCACCGCCAGCGACGACCTTCCCACCGGGAGCGAGGCGGTGACCAGCTTCGAGGTGCCGATCTCGGCCGAGGAGACCCCGATCTTCACCTACCAGCCGACCACCGGGGAGTACCAGCGCAGCGAGCCGGCCACTCCCGAGTACCCGGGGACCGGTGTTCTGGACGATGCTGACACCAACACGCCGTGGGACGTCCCCAACGTCGTCATGATCCAGGCCCCGGTGATCCCGGTGCCGGCCGACAACGAGAACCCCAGTGGTGGCTACACCGAGGGCGTCGACTTCGGGGTCGGCCCGAGCTCCAGCGGCAGCGGGCAGCTCGCGGTGGGAGGCCAGCTCTACGCGATCAGCTGGACCCAGGGTGCCAGCGGTCCGCCCCAGCTCACCCTCGCCGACGGGCAGCCCGCCCCGCTCGTCGCGGGGCAGGTCCTCTTCGAGGTGGTGGGCAGCGGGGCGACGGTCACCGTCGAGGGGACGCCCGCCGCGTAAGCCGTTCCTCGGGAACTCAGGACGTCCAGTCGTTGCGAGACGTCCAGGCGTTTGCTCCGGAGTTCGGGACTTCCAGCCATTGCGGGGCGCCCAGCCATTCCCCCGGAGCGCGGGCTGCCCCGCGCAGCCCACCGCGACCGGCGCCGGTGCCGGATCGGGCGAGCCGCGCGGGGTCCGACCGGCGCGATGGGCGCCGGCCACCGCGGATGGGTCAGCTCACGGGTAGATGCCGCGGGCGGTGGTGGCCTCGGCGACCCGCTGCACCGCCACCGTGTAGGCGCCCAGCCGGAGCGGGACGTGGAGGTGCTCCGCCGCCTCCCAGGCGGTCTCGAACGAGGCGGTCATGATGTGCTCGAGCCGCTTGTTGATCTCCCCCTCCTCCCAGAAGAAGGACTGCAGGTCCTGCACCCACTCGAAGTAGGAGACGGTGACCCCGCCGGCGTTGGCGATGATGTCGGGGACGACGGTCACCCCCCGGCTGTGCAGGATCTCGTCGGCGTCGGGCGTGACCGGGCCGTTGGCCGCCTCCAGGATGAGCTTGGCCTGGATCCGTCCGGCGTTGGCTCCGGTGATCTGGTTTTCGAGTGCCGCTGGGACCAGGACGTCCACCGGGGAGACGAGCAGCTCGGCGTCGCTGATCGCCCGGGTGCCCGGGAAGCCGGCCACCGACCCGGTCCGCTTCTTGTGCTCGATGACGTCGAGGACGGGGAGCGGCTTGTCGCTCCAGATGGCCCCGCCGGTGTCGGACACGGCCCGGATCGCGAAGCCGTCGGCGGCCATCAGCCGGGCGGCGATGCTGCCGGCGTTGCCGAAGCCCTCGACGGCGACCGTCGACTGGCGCGGCTCCCGTCCCATGTGGGCGCAGGCCCGGAGGGCGACCACGGCGACGCCCCGGCCGGTGGCCTCGTTGCGCCCCTCGCTGCCGCCCACGGAGAGCGGTTTGCCGGTGACACACGCCGGGATCGAGTACCCGGCGCTCATCGACATGGTGTCCATGATCCAGGCCATCACCTGGGGCGTGGTGTTGACGTCGGGGGCGGGGATGTCTCGCTCCGGTCCGATCAGCACCGAGATCTCGGCGGCGTACCGGCGGGTGAGCCGCTCCAGCTCGCCCAGGCTCAGCCGCTTGGGGTCGACGACCACGCCGCCCTTGGCTCCGCCGAAGGGGATCCCGGCCGCGGCGCACTTCCAGGTCATCCACATCGCCAGCGCCTTGACCTCGCTGAGGGTGACCCCGGGATGGAACCTGATCCCACCCTTGGCCGGTCCCCGGGCCAGGTTGTGCTGGACGCGGTATCCCTCGAACATCCGGACGGACCCGTCGTCCATCTTCACCGGGAAGTTGACGATGAGCTGGCGCTGGGCCTCGCGGAGGAAGGCGCGCGTGCCGGCCTCCAGTCCCAGGAGATCCGCCGCAGCGTCGAATTGGCGCTGGGCGTTACGCCAAGGGTCGTCGACCGTCTCCGCCGTCAGTAGTGCCGTCTGAGCCACGATGCTCACCTCCTGTGATGACCGCGGGGCGTCGGCCTGGGTCCAGAGATGGCGGGCAACCGGCTCCGCGGCGTGCCGGGAACCATCCTCCCACCTCGAAGCGCTTCCCGCCACCCCCTCGGGCGTCTTCGTCACGCCTTCCAGGCGCTTCCCCAGATCAATCCCAGGGGCGTCTCAGACGCGTCACTTATACTTCGGCGCGGTCGGGGGTGACCTCCGTTTCCGTCATCGCAGAGATCGCATAACAGGAGCTCACGTGTACTTCCGCTATCTGGGGCGCGAGCTCCGCCGCCGGGCGCGCTCCGCCGCCGTGGTGGCCATCGGCCTGGCCCTGGCGGTGGGCCTGGTCATCACCGTCACCGCCGCCGCCTCGGGGGTCAACGCCGCCCAGGGCCAGGTGCTCTCCTCCCTCTACGGGGTCGGCACCGACCTCACCGTGACCAAGGTCCCCACCGCGGGCAGCGGCGGCTCCTTCAGCTTCAACGCCAACCCGGCCAGCCGCGCCCAGGCCGGCCAGGCCTTCAGCCAGGATCACCTGAGCTCGAGCCCGGGCCTGGAGGTCATGGCCGATTCGGACGTGACCTCGATCTCGGCGCTCAAGGGCGTCGAGGGGGCCACCGGCGCCCTGGTGCTCAACTCCATCCACGTCAGCGGCAGCTTCGGCAGCTTCTTCGGCGGAGGGTCGTCGAGCAGCCCGTCGGCAACCGCGACACCCACCCCCACGCCGGCCGCGACGTCGACCCCGACCGCCGCCGCGACCCCGACCGCCTCGGCGACCCCGGGGGCCTTCGGCATCACCAGCTTCTCGGTGGACGGCATCGACCCCGCCTATCCCGGTGTGGGCCTGCTGAGCGGTGCCAACATCACCGCCGGGGCCGCCGCGGTCCAGCAGTGGTTCGGCGAGGCCCAGCAGGGGACCGATGGCGGTGAGATCGCCCTGGTCAGCAGCAGCTACGCTACCCAGAACTCGGTCAAGGCCGGTTCCACCATCACCGTCGCGGGCACCAGCTTCACGGTCGTCGGGCTGGTGACCGTGTCGGAGACCGACGGGGCGGATGTCTACATCCCGCTCAGCCAGGCGCAGACGCTCGCCGATGACGCCAGCGACGTCAACACCATCTACGTCACCGCCACCGACTCGTCGGCGATCTCCACGGTCCAGTCCGAGATCCAGAAGCTGATGCCGTCGGCGACGGTGACCACCGCCTCCGACCTGGCCAGCAACGTCTCCGGCTCCCTCAGCACCGCCTCCACCCTGGCCAACACGCTGGGGACCTGGCTCTCCGCGCTGGTCCTGCTGGCGGCCTTCGTGCTGGCCGTGCTGCTGACCATCGCGTCGGTGAGCCGGCGGGTGCGCGAGTTCGGGACCCTCAAGGCGATCGGCTGGCGCAGCCGGCGCATCGTCGGCCAGGTCATCGGCGAGGCAGCCGTCCTGGGTGTCATCGGAGGGGTGGTCGGGGTCGGCCTCGGCGTGCTGGGGGCCTTCCTGGTCACCCATCTCGTGCCCCCCCTGAGCGCCACCGTGGGGGCGACCGGCCTCGGCGGGTCGTCCACCACCAGCACCGGAGGCGGCTTCGGCGGGGGCGGTGGGTTCTTCGGGGGCCGGACGCCCGGCGCCTTCGCCAGCGCGAACCCCGGGTTCGCCCGCACCTTCACCGACCGGACCCACAGCGTGCCGGTGCACCTGACCGCGCCGCTCAGCCTGGAGGTCCTCATGGTCGCGGTCGGACTGGCCATCGTGGGCGGGGTCCTCGCCGGGGTCCTCGGTGGCTGGCGCGCCGCCCGCCTCCAGCCCGCCGAAGCGCTGCGCCGCGTCGAGTAACGGAGAAGCCATGTACGAGCTGAAGAAGCTGTCCCGCGTCTACCCCAAGGGCAGGACCAAGGTCGCCGCCCTGAGCGGGGTGGACCTCCAGATCCCCGACGGCGAGTTCATCACCGTCCAGGGGCTCACCGGGCACGGGAAGACCACATTCCTCCAGATGCTCGGAGCCCTGGACAAGCCGACCTCCGGCAGGATCATCTTCGACGGCAAGGACCTGGGGGCCATGCCCGAGTCCCAGCTGGTCGACGTGCGCGCCCAGAACTTCGGCTTCATCTTCCAGAACTACAACCTGCTGCCCACGCTCACTGCCGAGGAGAACGTCGAGGTGGCGCTGGTGCCGCTCAAGGTCCCGGCGGCCGAGCGCCGCGCGCGCTCGCTGGCGGCCCTTGCCGAGGTCGGGCTCGCCGAGCGGGCCAACCACTTCCCCCCCGAGATGTCGGGTGGCGAGCAGCAGCGGGTGGCGATCGCCCGAGCCCTGGTCAAGGAGCCGAAGGTGATCCTCGCCGACGAGCCGACCGGGAACCTCGACGAGGTCACCAGCCTGGAGATCGTTGCCCTGATGGAGAGGCTGTGGAAGCAGCGCGGCATGACCCTGGTGCTGGTCACCCACGACACCAAGGTGGCGCGCCGGGCCCCTCGAACGGCGGTGATCACCAAGGGGAAGCTGGCGATGCGCGACAACCGGGCCCCCCGGGTCGCGACCACCAAGCCTGGGTCGACGCCCGGTTCCGCCCAGCCGAGCGGAGCGGTCCAGCCGGCCTGATCGCGGGCGCGATCGCGGACAATCGGCCGAGCCGATTCCCGCACCCCTTGACGGTGGAGGTCGCCCGGTGGATCTGGACATCGATGCCGCCAGCGCGCTGAGCCATCTGCGCGCCTCGGATGCCGAGCTGGGCCGGCTGATCGACAGCGTGGGGCCATTCGCCCTCCAGCTCCCGGCCGACGCCAGCGCGTTCGCGGCGCTGGCCGAGGCCATCGTCTATCAGCAGCTCGCGCCCCGGGCGGCGGCCACCATCTTCCAGCGCTTCTGCGCGCTCTTCCCCGATGCTTCCCGCTGCCCGACCCCCGAGCAGGTGCTGGGGGCCTCCACCGAGGCGCTGCGCGCCGCCGGTCTGTCGGGGGCCAAGGAGCGCGCCGTCCGCGACCTCGCCCAGCGCTCCGTCGACGGGGGGGTCCCGACCCTGGAGGAGGCGCGGGGGATGGACGACGAGGCGATCGTCGAGCGGCTGGTCGGGGTGCGCGGGATCGGGCAGTGGACCGCGGAGATGTTCCTGATCTTCACCCTGGGCCGTCCCGACGTCCTGCCCGCCGACGACTACGGGCTCCGCCGCGGATTCCAGTTGGCGTTCGGGACTGAGACGATGCCCACACGCCAGGAGGTGGCCGGGCGCGGGGCGCGGTGGGCGCCGTACCGCACGGTGGCGAGCTGGTACCTCTGGCGCGCCCGGGAGGCGGTCGCGTGACCTCGGAGCCGGATGGCGCGTCCAGCGGCCGCTCGCGTACCCCCGGTCGCCGCCACCCTCCGGCGGTGCCCCGGTGACCGGGCGCGAGACGCCTCAGGCCGCCTCGCGCGGGGCCCTCACCCCGCTTCGCGCGGTGCTGCTCGACGTCGACGGGACCCTGATGTCGCGTGGACAGCCCATTCCCGGTGCGGTCTCGACGCTGCGGTGGCTGCGCGAGTGGGGACTCCGGATGCGGCTGCTCACCAACATCGACTCGCGCACCCCCGAGACCGTCTGCCGGGAGCTCTCGGCCGCCGGCCTGGAGGTCGAGATCGCGGAGATCTTCACTCCGGTGGTGGCCGCGCTGCGCTTCCTGGAGCAGCGGCCGGGGGAGCGGTGCCACCTGCTGCTCAGCGCCGAGCTGGCCGCGCGCTTCGCCGCCCACGACGCCGGGGAGGGGCGCGCTGATCACGTCCTGGTGGGGGACTGCCGCGAGCTCGCCGGGTTCGCCCCGCTCGACGCGGCGTTCCGGCGCTTGATGGACGGGGCCGGGCTGCTGGCGCTCCAGCGCGGCCGCTGGTGGCAGGCGCAGGACGGCCCCTCGCTCGACACCGGGGCGTTCGTCGCCCTCCTCGAATACGCCTCCGGGCAGACGGCGCGCACCTTCGGCAAGCCGTCGGTCGACTTCTTCGAGATGGCCCTCGCGGACCTCGGCTGCACCGCCGCCGAGGCGCTGGTGGTGGGGGACGACCCCGAGAACGACGCCGGCGGCGCGCGGGCCGTCGGTGCCCCCTGCGTCCTGGTGCGCACCGGCAAGCTCGGCACCCGGGGCGTCGAGGGGGATCAGATGGCGGTGATGGTCATCGACTCGATCGCCGCCCTGCCCGCGCTGCTCGAGGCTCGACGGCACCGACGTACAACAGCGACAAGAGGCCTCCGTACAGGCCGCCACCCGTCCTGAGGCGGCTGGCTACGGGTGCTTGGGCGGGCTGTTCCACCGCGCTGCTGCGGCCTTCGCCGCGATCTTCCGCCTCTCCTCCGGCGTGAGCTTGGCCGCCCTCGCCTTTCCGCCCTTCAGCCCCCCGCGGCGGCCAAGGGAGACGGCAGCGGGGTCCTTCCCCGTGTCGGGGTCGGGCACGGTGGGCTCCCCGACGGCATCCCCCACGATCGAGGCGGCGAGCGTGTTCAGATCGGCCGGGGGGTGGTTCCTTGACCGGTCAGGCATGCTCCCACGGAAGCACACACGGCCCCACGCCGTCAAGCCCGGCCAGATCAAACTGACCCACTGCCCGCCGGCTCATTGTTTGACGCGGCTAACAAGTGGCTGATATGCTCCCGCCCCATGCGGACCGGAGCCTCCATGCCCGTCTTCTTCTCCCGGTGGGGTGAGATGGACTTCGTCCGCCACGTCGCCTGCGCCTGTATGTAGCCGCCCTCCGCGGCCGGCCTGAGCCTCCCAGCCCACATACAGTCACACCTTCCAGGCGCATCCCCGAGCGACCTCCGGGCTCTCCGGCCGCACCCCCGACCGCTGACGACTGCCCATCGCCGGCCCCGCCCGGCCGGCCCACCCGGAGATGAACCCGAAGTGCCCTGGACCCCCGCGACGCCCGCGACGACCCTGGCGCCGGTCAGCGCCCGCCGCCGGCGCACCCGGCTCCGAACCCTCCTCGCCCGCCGCCCGCCCGTCCGGCTCCAATCCCCCCTCGTCCGCCGCCACCCGGCCGGCCGGCCATGAGCGCCGCCATCGACCTCCCCGCCGACGAGCTCGAGGCGGCCGCCCACGACCTCGAGGACGCCGACCCCGAGGCCATCCTCGCCTGGACCTACGAGCGCTTCCGGCGGGTGGCGATCGTCACCAGCCTGCAGGCCGGGACCATCGTCCTGATCGACATGGCCAGCCGGCTGAGCTCGGAGGTCGAGGTCATCACCCTCGACACCGGCCGCCTGCCTCAGGAGACCCACGACCTGATCGATGAGGTGCGGCGCCGGTTCCGGGTGAGGCTCCACATCCTGACCCCCGACCCCGGCGAGGTCGGGTCGATGACCGGGGAGCACGGCGCCAACCTCTTCTACCTCTCGCCGGAGCTGCGCAACGTCTGCTGCGACGTGCGCAAGACCCGGCCGCTGGCCCGCGCCCTCGCCGGGTACGACGCCTGGGTGACCGGGCTGCGCCGCGGTCAGGCCTCGACCCGGCGCGACACCCCGGTGGTCGCCCGCGACGAGGTGCACGGCGGCATCGCCAAGGTGGCCCCACTCGCGCGCTGGACCAATCAGGACGTCTGGGGCCACGTCCGTGCCCACGACCTCCCCCGCCACGCCCTCTACGCCCGCGGCTACACGTCGATCGGCTGCGCGCCCTGCACCCGGGCCACCCGCCCCGGCGAGGACGAGCGAGCGGGACGGTGGTGGTGGGAGGGGGATGCGCCCAAGGAGTGCGGCCTGCACGCCGCCCCCTGGCGTTCCGGGGCCGGAGCGTCCACCGGCGCAGTCACGACCGCTCGGGGAACCGTCCGATGAGCTACCCGGTCACCCTTCAGCTCCAGGGCCGCCCCTGCACCGTCCTCGGCGGCGGAACGCTGGCGGTGGAGAAGGCGCGCGGTCTGGTCATCGCCGGTGCTCGCGTCACCGTCATCGCCGCCACTCCCGACCCCGCCCTCGAGACCCTCGAGGCCGGCGGCGCGATCCGGCTCATCCGTCCCGACCACCTCCCCGGGGACCTGGCCGGCAGCTTCCTCGCCATCGACGCGCCGGGGGACGAGGAGACCAACCGCCGGAGCTTCGCCGAGGCCGAGGAGCGCGGGGTGCTCATCAACGTCGTCGACCGGCTGGAGCGCTGCCACTTCCACGCCCCGGCGCTGGTGCGCCGCGAGCCGCTCAACGTGGCCATCTCGACCGGGGGCGAGAGCCCCTTCCTGGCCGGGGCGCTGCGGGCCCGGCTGGAGCGGATCCTGGGGGAGGAGTGGGGGCCGTTCACCGCCCTGGTCGGCGGGGTGCGCCGCCGCCTCCGCGCTCGCGGGGTGCCGATCGAGGAGCAGAACCGCGTGTACCGGCGGCTGCTCCGCTCCGAGCTGCGCGACCTCCTGCGCGAGGGCCGCGAGGCCGAGGTCCGCTACGCCGCGGCGGCCATCGAGACCTCCGCCGGGCAGCCCCGTCCCGGCCGGGTCGCCCTGGTCGGCGCCGGGCCGGGCGACCCGTCGCTGCTCACCGTGGCGGCCCGCGAGCTGCTCGCCGAGGCCGACGCCGTCTTCCACGACGCGCTCGTCGATCCCCGCACCCTCGCCCTCTGCGGCCCCCACACCCGGCTGGTCGACGCCGGCAAGCGGGGCGGCCGGGCATCGGCCGACCAGGCGTGGATCACCGCCCAGCTCATCGAGGCCGCGCGCGCCGGCGAGGACGTGGTGCGGCTCAAGGGCGGCGACCCGTTCGTCTTCGGCAGGGGAGGGGAGGAGCTGGCCGCGCTGCGCCGGGCCGGGCTCGAGGTGGTCATCGTGCCCGGGGTCAGCGCCGCGCTGGCGGCGCCTGCCGTCGCCGGCATCCCCGTGACCCTGCGCGGGGTCGCCTCGTCACTGGCGATCGTGACCGGCTCCGGCCGCGACGGGTCGAGCCCGGAATGGCTGGAGAGGATCGCGACCGCCGTCGACACCCTGGTGGTGCTGATGCCGCTCGGCAATCTAGGGGACGTCTGCGCGCGGCTGGTGGCCGCGGTCGGTCCGGACCGGCCGGCGGCGCTGGTGTCGTCGGCGACGCTGCGCGACCAGGAGGTGCTCCGCGCCCCGATCGCGCGGATGGCCCGGGTGGCGGATGAGGCCGGGATCGCCTCGCCGGCCACGCTGGTGGTCGGCGAGGTGGTGGATGCGATGCCCGCGGGCGAGGTCGGCGAGCTGGTGGCGGGTGCCGGGTTCCACTCGGGCGTCGCCGAGCTGGTGGTGGGCGCCGGGTTCCGCTCCGGTGGCGGCGAGCTGGCAGGCGCCGGGGCCGGCCCCGGCATCCAGGAGCTCCGCGGATGATCGGCGAGCGGGAGCTGACGATCGCGCCCGCGGTCGCGGCCGAGATCGAGGAGTTCGAGCGGCGGGCGCGCGCCTTCGCCAACCTGGAAGAGGACGAGGAGAGCTTCAAGCCCTACCGCCTCTCCTACGGCATCTACGGCCAGCGCCAGCCCGGCTACCAGATGGTGCGCGTCAAGATCCCGCACGGCCGGCTGACCTCCGACCAGCTCGATGCGCTGGCCGACTTCAGCGAGCGCTTCTGCGACGAGGGCGAATACCCCGGTGGTGGTGGTCGCGGCATGGGTCACGTCACCACCCGGCAGGACATGCAGTTCCACTTCGTGCCGCTGGCCCGGGTGCCGGAGGCGATGCGCCACCTCGCCCGCGCCGGCCTCACCACGCGCGAGGCCTGCTACAACACGGTGCGCAACATCACCGGCTGCCCGCTCGCCGGCGCCTGCGGCACGGAGGCCTTTGACATCACCCCGTACGCGCAGGCGGCGACCGAGCTCTTCCTGAGCAACCCGATCTGCCAGAACCTGCCGCGCAAGTTCAAGATCGCCTTCTCCGGCTGCGAATCCGACTGCGGTCTCGGCGCCATGCACGACATCGGCGCGGTGGCGCGGGTGCGCGACGGTGAGCGCGGCTTCAGGGTCTGGGTCGGCGGCGGACTCGGCAACTCGCCGCGTCCGGCGACCCTGCTCTACGACTTCCTGCCTGTGCGCCAATTCTTCCTCGTGATCGAGGCCGTCATCCGCATCTTCGACGCCGAGGGCCCGCGCAAGAACCGCAACCGCGCGAGGATCAAGTTCCTGTTCGACAGGACGTACACCGCCGAGACGTTCCGGGCCCGGGTCGAGGAGGTGGTCGCCGAGCTGCCGCCCGGCGCCTGGTCGCATCGGATCGTGGAGGGGCTGCCTGAGCGCGTCGACCGCGAAGCGGGACACCGCGCTTCGCTCACCCCGCGGCCCACCTTCAGCATCGATGGGGTGGCGCGCGGGGTCCGATTCGCCCGCTGGCGGGTCACCAACTTGATGCCCCACCGGCTCGAGGGTTACGCGCTGGTCTCCCTGCGGCTCACGCTCGGCGATATCACCGCCACCCAGCTCCGGGTCGCCGCCGAGGCGGCGCGACGGTGGAGCGGGGGAGAGGCGCGTGCCAGTGCGGGGCAGAACCTGGTGCTGCGCGACGTGCGCCTCGACGACCTCGCCGCCCTCTACGACTTCCTGCTGCCCCACGGGCTCGCCGAGGCGGAGGCGCTCGGCATTCGCGACGTGGTCACCTGCCCGGGGGCGGACACCTGCAACCTCGGGATCACGTCGTCCCGAGGTCTGGGCCGGGCGGTGAGCCGGTGGCTCGACGACAACCGGCTGCAGGACCTGCCCGAGTTCGCCAGCACCAGCATCAAGGCGAGCGGCTGCCCCAACTCCTGCAGCCAGCACCACATCGCCACCGTCGGCTTCTACGGCAACAGCAAGCACGTCGGCGACGACCCGGTGCCCCATTACATGCTGATGCTCGGCGGCGGGATCGACTCGCGCGGGGCCCGGATGGCCCAGCTGGTGATGAAGATCCCGGCCCGGCGGGTGCCGGTCGCACTGGAGCGGCTGGTGGCTCAGTACCGCGAGGAGCGCGACGGCGGGGAGCTGTTCGCGGAGTGGGTGGAGCGGGCCGACCGCGAGGCCGTCAGGGCGCGTCTCGCCGACCTGACGCTCAGCGATGCTCCGGCCGCGGAGGAGGTCGTCGACTGGGACCAGGACACCGCCTTCACCGGGAAGACGGGCGAGGGGGAGTGCGCCGCGGTCTGACCGGCAGATGCTGCGCATCTCGACCTCGACGATCCGATGGTTCTTGCCGCCCGACGGGTTCCGCGTCGCCTGCCTTGACCCGACTCTGGCGGCCGTCGAGAATGTGATCGTGTCGGAGGCCGAGATCGACGCCTACCTGGCCGGACTCGACGAGCCCAAGCGGAGCACGTTGGAAGCCCTGCGGACGACCATCCGCGACATCGTTCCCGACGCCGAGCAGGGCATCGCGTACGGGACGCCCGCCTTCCGGCTGCACGGCAAGGTGATCGCGGGTTTCGCCGCCTTCACCAATCACCTGAGCTACCTGCCCCACAGCGGGTCAGTGCTGTCCCAGCTGCCCGGGGAGACCGCCGGCTACGCGACGACGCCGGGCACGCTCCACTTCGCGATCGACCAGCCACTGCCGCGGGAGCTGGTGGAGCAGCTCATCGCGGTCCGGCTCCGGGAGGTACGGGACGCGAGGCCGCGGAGGGCCGCCGGGCCGGCCGGCTGAGCCGGGCTCGGTCAGCCGGCCTCCTCGTCAGGCTCGGCGGGTGCCGGCTCGTCCCGCTCGACGTCCACGGTCAGGGCGGGGTCGTCGGCGGGGTGACCCAGGTCGCGCAGGCGCTCCCGCAGCATCCTCACCTCCCGCTCGGTCTGGGCGAGCTGGGCGGCCTGGCGGCGGACCGTGTTCTCCATCTCCCAGGTCGCGTGGCCCCACGCCCCGTGGCGGGTGGGCCACGGGTTGTCGATCCGCCGGCGGCGCTCCTGGACCTCCTCGCGGAGCTGGCGTGCCTCGTGCTCCCGGTGCTCCAGCTCGGCTTCGAGCCGGATGCCCAGCTCGGCCTGGAACTGCTCACGCAGGGCGAGCTCCCAGCGCTCGAAGAGCTGGGTCGCCAGCTCGGTCGCCAGGGCGCGGATCTCGCCCACCCCCAGGGTGACGGTGCCGTCGCCCGAGAGCGCGGCCAGCGCGGACGACGGCTGAGCCTCGGCGCCGTCGGTCGCTCCGCCACCCGTGGACGCCTCGGCGTCCTCGTCCACCCCGGCGCTGGTGGGCGCCTTGCCGGCCGGGGCCTGGTCCCCGAGCGCCGGCTCATCCCCGGCTTTCGCGGGCCGGTCTCCGGCTTCCGCGGGTCGGTCTACGATCCCCATGCTGTGTCTCCTGCGAGGCCGCGGCCTGAGGCCGTGCGGTGTGGGCTCTGCCGCTCCACGCTAGCCACTCAGTCCCCTCTGCACCAGGGGACTTGGACCCATCGGATTCCGTCGGATCGCCTCGCCAGGGAAGGACCGCGGCATGCGTAGACTGCCCTCGAGATGACCCGCGTCGTTCTCGTCACCGGGGCCAGTAGCGGGATCGGGGCCGCCACCGCGCGACGCTTCGCCGAGATGTCGCGAACCGAGCTGGTGCTGGTGGCTCGACGGGAGGAGCGCCTGCGGGCCCTGGCGCGGGAGCTCGGCGGGGCCACCGTGGTGGTCGCCGACATCACGGACCCCATGGCTCTCGGGCGCATCGCCGACGCGGTGGAGGGGGAGCACGGGCGGCTCGATGTCCTGGTCAACAACGCCGGAGCCGGCTGGGACGGCCGCTTTGCGGAGACCGGATGGGCCACCGTGGCCCGGACCATGGAGCTCAACTTCAGCGCCCATGTCCGGCTGACCGAGGCTCTGCTCCCCCTGCTCCGGCGCTCCGCGCCCAGCGCCATCGTCAACGTCTCGAGCACGGCCGGGCGGGTCACCCGGGCCGGGTCGGGGGCGTACGGGGCCAGCAAGGCTGCCCTCTGCCTCTGGACCGAGGCGTTGCACCTGGAGGAGCGCCCTCACGGGGTGCACGTGGGGCTGGTCATGCCCGGCCCGGTGCCGACCGAGGGATTCCCGGTCGAGGAGGTGCTCCGGCACCCATTGGGCCGCTGGTTCGTCGGCAGTCCCCGCGGCGTCGCCGAGGCGATCGTCGACTGCGCCGTGCACCGCCGCGCCGAGCGCTACTCGCCCCGCATCTACGGGCTGGCGGCCGTGATCCGGGCGGCGGCCCCCGGGGTGGTCCGCACCGCGCTGGTTCGGGGCGTCGCCCGCCGCTGAGCCGCCACGCCCGACCTCGGGAGCCACGCCTGACCTCGGGAGCCACGCCCGACTCGTGAGCCCACGCCCGACGCCGCGTTACCCGAGGCGCCCGCGTAGGCTCTCATCTGTATGGAGGGCCACCGCGGCGGTGGTGCCGAGACGCTCGCGCTGGATCTCGGCCGTGCCGACACGCATGACGCGGATGCGTTTGCCGACGCGCTGGTGGGGCTGGTCCCCGCCGCGGTGCGGCTCGGCCGGGCGCTGGGTCTGAGCAGCGACGAGGCCGGCGACGCGGTGCAGGAGGCGGTGGTGCTGGCCTGGCGCCACCGCGACCAGCTGCGCGGAGCGATCCAACCCTGGTTCCTCGCCATCGTGCGGCGGCGGGCCGGAAGGGTGCTCCGCTGGCTCACCGTCCCCGCGTTCTGGTCAGTAACGTCCAAAACAGGCTGGCCGGATCCCGAGGGCGTCGATCCCGACCTGGCCGCCGCCCTGGGCGGGCTCCCGGAGCGGCAGCGGGGTGCGCTCCTGCTGCGCTACGGGCTGGACATGAGCACTGCCGACGTCGCCCGGATCCTGGGCATCAGCGAGGCGGCCACCAAGCAGCTGTACCTCCGCGCCCGCGTGCCCGCCCTCGGCTTCGACCAGCCCGCAGCCCGGCCTCTGCGGGCTCCCCTGCCTGTCGTCGCCCGCGGCCAGCCCCGAGGTGGCCGTCTTCGATGCCGTCACGGGGGCGGAGCTGCGCGTGCTGCAGACCCTGCCCTTCATCGGCGGGCAGTACGAGCTCGACCGGCTCTCGTCCTTCGCCTTCTCGCCAGAGGGCACGTCTGCGATCTGGACCGAGGTGACCCCACCGACCGCCGCCAACGTCTGGCGGTGGAGCGGGGGAGAGGTGGTGCAGGTGCCCTTCTCCGCGCCGGAGGGGGTCGCCTGGTGAATCGCCTGGGGAGGAGGCGTCGCCCCGGCCACCGGGGCCGGCGCGCCCCCCCGCGCGCCGGTGGTGGGCAGGTACCACCGACCGGCTCTCGCCGCGGGCCCGTCTACCCGCCATCAGCGTCGCACGGCCCGGAGGCCCGGGGAAGCCCCCCATTCAGGCGGCCCGCGAGTTCGGCCGAGATCACCAATCTGGGGGGTGCCCCGGCGCTGACCGGGGGGTGAACCAGGCCGGCACGTCCACGTGCCCCACGCCGCCGTTGGGCATCTGCATCTACTCCGAACGCGGGTGGAGGAGGAGCGATCCGTGCTGATCTCCCTCGGGGTGACCGCGGCCCAGGGGTACCTCTTCGGGCGTCCTCAGCCCTGCTCCTGCGCGTGCCTGCGGCTCGAGGAGCTCCGGGCGGTCGCGCTCTCCGCCTGATCGCCTGGCCGGCGGCGCGCGGCTCAGCCGCCTCCCGGTCGATCGCCCGGCCGGCAGCGCGCGACCAGGCCACCGCCTGAGCACTCGATCAGCGGCGCGCGGCTCAGCCACCTCCCGCTCGATCGCTCGGCCGGCAGCGCGGGGCAAGGCCACCGCCTGAGCACTCGGTCCGCGTCCGGATCACCCGTTTCCTGCATCAGTGATCAATGCATCCGGATGACTGCGGGCACCCAGCAGCGGGGCGCCGCCGAGGCGCCAGACGCCGACCACCGTCGCCGCGGCGGCGAGCACCAGCGCCAGGCCCGATATCGGATCGTGGGCGGCGAGGCGTTCGCCGAAGAGGGTGAGGCCGAGCAGGGTGCCGGTCAGCGGTTCCAGGACCGATGAGGGGGGGAGCGCGGCCTTCAGCTCGCCGACCCGGTATGCGTGCTGCTGGAGCAGGAAGCCGGCGGCGCCGACGACGACCAGCAGGTAGGGAGGGAAGGTGGTCAGCACCGCCAGGTGGAGCACCGTGGCCGAGCTCACGGTGGTCTTGACCAGCGCGTCGGAGGCTCCGATGGTCATGCCCGCGATCGCGCCGAGGCCCATCGCGGCCCGCGCCGGCAGCCAACGCGACGAGCGCCAGAGCGCCAGGGCGCCGAGCGTCCCGAGGCCCACCAGGAGGGGGGCCCACCACAGCGCCGGCGGCTGGGACCGCCCACCGGTCGGTGCGGCCACGACCAGGAAGAGCGCGACGCCTCCGGCCGCGAGCGCCATGGCGAGCCAGTCCGCCGGGCGCGGCCACGAGCGGTGCCGCAGCGCCGCGACGACGAGCGCGACCACGAGGCTGGTGGCGAGGATCGGCTCCACCACCGCCAGCCGCCCGAGGTCCAGAGCTGCTGCCTGCAGCCCGAATCCGGTGACCATCACGGCGACTCCGACCAGCCAGATCGGGCGCCGCAGGAGGATGCCGATCAGCCCGATCCCGGCCGAGCCGGAGCCGGAGACGCCGTGGGCCGCCTGCTGCTGGAGGGCCGCACCGGTGCCGATCGCGCCGGCGGCACATGCCGCCAGCAGCACCGGCCAGCCGGCGGTTCCCATCGGCGGCGGCTACTGGAGCAGCCGGATCAGACCGCGCCCCAGCGGACCTCGTGCCCCACCGCGGTCGTCGGCCGCCTGGAGGACGCGCTGGGCGCCGTTGAGCAGCGGCCAGCGCAGCGGCTCGGGCGGCAGCCGCATCGGCCGGCGGGTGACGAACGGCAGGGTGAGCCACTCGGTGTCGCGCTCCAGCAGGAGGTCGACCGCGACGCGGGCGAGCAGGGCCGACGGGCCGACCCCGTGGCCGCCGTAGCCGAGGGCGTAGGCGAGGCGTCCGGTGTGGAGCCAGCCGACGTTCGGCAGGCAGTGCACGGTGGCGCCGACCGGCCCGCCCCAGCGCTCGGTGATCCGGACGTCGTCCAGCTGCGGGAAGGTCAGGCGGAAGGTCTCCTCGAGCCGCGCGAAGATGCGGGGGTCCTGGTCGCGCAGGGGGTCCGGCCCGATCGGTGAGACGGGGGCGTCACGCCCGCCCCAGAGGATGCGGCCGTCCGCCGTGGGCCGGTGGAAGTGGGGCATGACCCGCCGGTCCTCGATCCCCATCCGGCGCTTCCAGCCGACCCGGTCCCACTGCGCCGCGGTGAGTGGCTCGGTGCAGACGATGTAGGCGCAGATCGTGAAGAGGAATCGCCGGATCCGCGGGATGGCGTGCGCGTACGCGTTGGTGGCGAGCAGGGCCCGGTCCGCCCGCACGCTCCCCGTCGGGGTGCGCATGAGCACGCCGGACCCGGTCCCCTGGGCCCGCACCAGCGCGGTGCGCTCGAAGATCGCGACCCCTCGCCGCTCGGCGGCCCGCGCCAGGCCGAGGGCCAGAGCGGCGGGGTCCACCAGGAGGGCGTTGGCCTCGTAGTGGCCGCAGCGGACGCCCGAGGCGGCCACCAGCGCGCGGCACTCGGCGGCGTTCAACGGGGTGATGTCGTCGAGGCCCAGCCGTGAGGACGCGTCGAGATCCTGGCGGATCCGCACGTCCTGCTCGGGACCGTTGGAGACGGTGAGGAGCCCGGGGCGGGTCACGTCGGCGTCGATCCCCTCGGCGGCGCAGAAGGCCTCGATCTCGGAGAGCGTCTCAACCATCGCGGTGTGGACCCGCCCGGCCGCGACCGACCCCACCTTGCGGACCAGGTCGTGGATGCTCCGGGTCACCATGGTCATGGCGAAGCCGCCGTTGCGGCCGCTGGCGCCGAACCCGACCGTCTCGCGCTCCAGGACCACGATGCGCCGGCTCGGCTCGAGCTCGGCGAGCCGGATCGCCGACCAGAGGCCGGTGAAGCCG
>Ga0187860_1001445_pt1 | contig 20909 bp, 16 predicted proteins | sample June2016WEW_10_4_FD_132981 | JGI IMG/M metagenome (GOLD analysis project Ga0187860, IMG submission 132981) | Peatland microbial communities from SPRUCE experiment site at the Marcell Experimental Forest, Minnesota, USA - June2016WEW_10_40 | ecosystem: Environmental > Terrestrial > Soil >...
CGCGTCCAAATCAAGCGAAACTGCGGGGTTTTATTTCCGCCCGCGTACCCTTCATCCGCCCTTGTCCAAGCCCGTGGCTGTCAAATTGGCTGTCAAAACCATCGCGCAAGAACGCATCAGATTTTCGATCTCGCGTACCAGCTATCGGTACCGAGACTTTGAATCCACCTCTTTCCGGGGGGGCGAGGCTGTCTGAGCAATCTTCTCCTTTAGCGGGACCTTGGAGGACCTTGACGCCCAACAGGTGACAAATCGCGACGCTGCAACAAATAACGCCCGGCAATTCGCCACCGAAGTCATCGGGATGCTCCGCCATAATGCGGCGAGCCAGCCACGGCGGAGATCGCGTGACGTACGGCAGGTGAGCGAGCATTTTCGGAGACGACGCCGAACTAGACCTTAGCGGCTTCGTTCCCCGACCTGCCGAGAATCCCTCACTCCACCCGACAAGATCAAGACAATCTCTGGAGCAGCGAACTTCGTGAGCCGTGAGCCGAGAAGGCAAACCTCATCGCCCGAACCGGCAAAACCTGAACCTAGACGACACCGCACGGGGCGGAACGTCCAACTCAACATCAAAGCCACTGCCCACACGGTCGAACGCTTTCACAAAATTGCCGACAGCAACCGCTGGATACTTGGCGACACCTTCGACCGTGCCATTGCCGCGCTCGAGCGCGAATTAGCATCCTCCACCTTGTAGTCAAAGACAGGCGCCGCCTGCGGAAAGGCTTCCACAATAAGACCCCTTTTTCAGGTCATTACGGGGCCGGTCAGCCAAGAACCTTTAGTACAGCAAAATAAATGCCCAGCATGGCGATTCCCATCGGCATGCCGACCGTCGCCCACTCGCGGCTGGTAATGCGCAGCCGGCTGGCAGCAACAATGTTGGCGATGTTGCCAGGAACAAACATCCCACCGCTGATTAGCAAACCGAGCAATGCCGCGCGCTGCTGATTCACGCTGAGCGTCGGCCCCATCTCCACTACTGCCAGGGTCGAATTGTTGACGACTGCGGAAATCGTATTGAGCCAAAATAGCGATTCACTTGGGAGCCGGGGGACGTACGCATCGAGCAAAGGCCTGAGGCCTTCCGATAGTGCGACTAGTCCGGCGATAAAGACATACACTTTACCCGGTCGAGCGAGGAGGACAACCCACCACGAATCCCGCGGTGCGATTACCACGGTCTGCTCCAACTCGATTGAGCCAATCCGCAAAAGCAACGTCGGTAGCGCGCTGAGCACGATTCCGACCACAACGAAGGGACCAAGCAGTCGGGTCAGGTACCAAAAGTCCGCATGCAGGGCGTGCAGAACCACCGCGATTCCGGGCATGCCCACAGGCGTGAGGCCTGCGCCAAGACCGATAGCGAAACATGCAGATACCGTCACGAAAATCTCGGCCGGCCGCTCAAGGCGAAGTACAGAAATCGCCTCCACGAATACCAAGGCAGAAACAACCGGAGTTATGATTGCCGCGAGAAACCCAAGAATGATCGTTAGCAAAAAACAGACCGCCTTTGGGTCGAGCACTTGAACTACAGAGGCAAACAGTTCATCGAGAAAGTCGCGCAGAAGGCGAAACCCTGCGCCAAACACCAGAACCGCCAGCGTGAATGACAAGGGCTCGCGCAGGGCTGCCCAGATTAGCGCCGAGCTGAATTGTCCCATGAGACAAGCGGTCGCCACTCCGGCCACCAGGAAAAAAAGCTCAACGTTGCGTTTGATCGGCCCGATAAAGACGGGACCGACCAGAACTGCGAAGACCATTAACGCGGCAAGGACCATCGTGAGCATCTTCCCGCAACTAATGCATTAATACGGCGTTCGTGTAATCCGGAATTTCCATATTGAATCTTGATTCAGACCCGCATCAAGACCAGGTGGTTTGCAAGCGGGAAGCTCGAGCCAGATTTTGAGTCCAAAGAGCTTTCCACGGCGCCGCAACCAGCCAGTTCTGCCTCGCGTTGGCATGAAACACGCGAAACTAGCACTTCCCCCCTATCTCATCACCGGAATCTGCTCCACTCTGCACACCGCGCCGCCGGAGGTACCCGAAGTCGACATGCAGCGCGGGCAGGACCAGCGTACTGGCCGGCATCCCCAGGGGCGTCGTGACCGCGAATGGGCCGCGCACGGCCTCCGCACCGGAATGCTGCTTCTCATTTGTGTTTCGGAGTTTTGGGCCTCATGGCTGCTTTCTGACAGCCTTTTCCAGTGGTCGTTCGCTCAAAGATGAATGTATTCAGTTTTACTTGCCACGAGAGTGGACCGGCGCTATAAAATAATGAATGGATTCATCTTTAGAGAATCGACCAGTCGGACTTCGCGACCGGCAGAAGCAGGAGCGGGAGCGCCGTATTATCAAGGCCGCCGAGCGACTGTTCGCCAGGAAGGGCTACGTCGAAGTCGCTATGGAAGATGTAGCGGGGCGCGCGGGCTTCGCGGTCGGCACGATCTACAACTATTTCCCGTCCAAATCCGCGCTGTTGCTCGCGATCGTCAGGCGTGAAACGGAATCGCTGCTCGCGAGCGGACGGAAGATCCTCGAAGACCCGCCGCGCAACCCGGTCGCGGGGGTTTCCGCGTTCACCGGGATTTTTTTCGACGACTTCACGCGTGACGACCGACGGCTGTGGCGCGAACTGTTCGGCGCTGCGATTGCGGAGCCGTCCACCCTGGGACAGCGCCTGTTCGAAGCCGATGTGCAACTGGTGACGCAGCTCGCCGCTCTGCTCGAGCGATACCGCTGCGACGGGATTCTCGCATCCGACATAGAACCCATGCCCGCGGCGACCGTCCTTTACGGCGTCTGCTTCACCTGGATGACCGCTTATCTGATGAACGACGCGATCAGCGCCGAAATGGTGCGCAACGAGATTCGCCGCGGCACCGCGATCGCAATGCGCGGATTGTTTCGCGACGCCGACGCAATCTCAACTATTACCGGAGGTGCTGAACTATGATCGAGATTATCGAAGGCCTTCCCGACCATGTAGTGGGAATCCTGGCAAAGGGCGAAGTGACGAGAAAGGACTACCTAGAGGTGGTGATACCGGCAATAAAAAAGTCGCTGAAGCAAAATGCCAAGCTGCGGCTCTATTACGAGCTGGGTTCGCAATTCACCGGAATCGACTTCGGCGCCGAATGGGAAGATTTCAAACTCGGAATTGAGCATCTTTCACGTTGGGAACGGATGGCCGTCGTGACCGACGTCGCCTGGATCAGGAATTTGGTCGGTGCTTTTCGCTTTCTGATGCCCGGAAAGATGAGAATCTTCACGACCGCCCAGACATCAGAGGCCCGCAAATGGATCGTCGCGCCGTGAGCGGGAGCCATCCATGAGAATCTTCGGAGATCCTTTCTTTTGGGCACTGGTCAGCATGTTCGGATTGGCAAGCGCCACGGCCGGGGTGGGCAGCACGAGGCTGGGGAAATTTAGATCACTGGGATTGGTAACCGTGGGAATGTTCACCTTGGGGCGAGTGGTGCTGGTCCTGCCCGCGGTAACTCAGCCGAGACTCGTGGCGGGTGACTGGATCTGGGTTGTCGGAGGCGTGATCTTTGCCGCAGGAATGGTTTTCGCGCTTCCTGCGTTCGCGATCAGGCCGTTCACAGGGCCCGAGGCTGGTGTGAGCCTGAGGACCGGAGGATTTTACCGGATCGTCAGGAATCCTCTCTATCTTTCAGATGTGTTGTGGTGCCTCGGTTGGGCAGTGATGTTCCGCTCCGAGATCGGCATCGCTCTCGTTCCCGTGTGGTGGGCGGGTCTGTGGCTGCTAACTATAATCGAGGAGGAGAGCCTCGAGCGGAAACTCGGCCAGCCGTACATCGAGTACAGGCGACGAATCCGTGGACGTATCCTCCCCGGCCTGCCACTATGATCGCACCGAGCCCAAATCCGCGCGGGAATGAGGGGGACCGCTCCTGATGCCGGACAGATTGAGGTATTTCGGTGATTGCCGACATCGCCAACTGGTGCTGGGTGCGCGCCCAAAAGCGGTTGGACCTTTCGATCGACGGCCTCGGAAATCTGCGACACACGACTATCCAGTGCTGCCCTTAAGCGGTCGGAGCGGCCGCCTTGGCGGGGACTGGGGCCGGATGAAGGCTGGCGTTGACTCTCGCAAGGTGGCGCTGATGGCGTGCCGTGCCCAGATGCATCAGGCGGTAAACCTCAACCTTCACCATGTCGTTGATGAAAAACCATACGAGCGCATAGCCCCACACTAACAGTGCGTACTTCCATCCCAGCGGCGTCATGCCCCATCCATAGACCGCGGCCAGGGTTCCGATGACCTGGGTTGTTTCGCAGGCAACGACCAGACGCCAATTGGGCCACGGGCGCTGCCAAAACGTTCCCACGCTTCGCGTGATGTAAATGGTGAGGTGCCCGGCGACCAGCAGCTTGAGGAAGATGAGGCTTTGAACGACGGGCCGGGGGAGGTGAAAGTATTTCTCTGCGATCCAGAAAAGGCCGAATGCAGAGATAACTCCCATCACGCCGAGCACCGAGCTGACCGTGAGTACGCGTTCCATGTCCCAGCGCACCGGGCGTGGAGCTACAATGGTGTTGTCGTAGGCGATCATCATGATCGGGAAGTCGTTGAGGACCGCGATGAGCACGATCATGACCGCGGTTACGGGGTAGAAGTTGAACACCACAATCGCGAGCGTCATGAAGAGCAGGACGCGGATGGTTTCCGAAATCCGGTAGATGGCGTAACTGTTCATGCGTTCGAATATCTTGCGCGCTTCTGCAATGGCGGCGGTGATTACCGAGAGACCTGTGGCCGTGAGCACCAGATCCGAGGCGGCGCGGGCGGCGTCGGTCGCGCCGCTTACCGCGATGCCGCAATCAGCCTGTTTGAGCGCGGGAGCGTCGTTGACGCCGTCACCGGTCATTCCGACGATATGTCCACCCGCCTGGAGGGCCTTGACGATCTTGAACTTATGCTCAGGAAAAACCTGTGCGTAGCCGTCGGCCGCGTCTATCTTGTCACTGTCGTCAGGCTTACCGTCGGGGAAAAGATCGCTCGCAACCGCGATGTTCGGTCCCAGCTTGAGTTCGCGCGATATCTGGCGCGCTATTGCGAGATTGTCGCCGGTTACCATGCGAACCTGCAGACCCATTTTTCGCGCGGTCGCGATGGTCGAGGCTGAATCGTCGCGGGGCGGATCGGACAGAGACAGTAGTCCAAGGAATTCCCACTTTCCCTGGGCATCGGTGCGCGCGACACCAAGGGTACGATAGCCTTTGGCCGCCAGATCGTTAACCTGCCCTTCAGCTTGTTTGCGCGCGTCCGCGTCGGGATGGACCAGATCCAGAATCACCTGCGGGGCGCCCTTCGAGACTTTGAAAGTGGCGTTGTCGTGTTTGACCTCGGCCTCGGTTCGCTTACTGACCGGATCGAAAGGCGTGAAATGAGTGATTTGATAGGCTTTTAACGCCGATTGATCGCTGAGACCTTTGAGGACGGCCTCGTCGATGCCATCGCCGCCCTCCCTTCGCGACGCCAAGGCTCCTCCCAGGATCAGGTCCTGATCGTTGCTCGCCTTGAAAACCACAGGGCTGCCCAGCTTGAGCTCGTTCTTGGTCAGCGTTCCGGTCTTGTCTGAGCAGAGAATGTCCATGCCGGCCATCTCTTCGATCGCGGCGAGGCGGGACACGATAGCCTTCATCCTGGCAAGCACGGATGCGCCGACGGCCATCGTGACGGACAGGACGGCGGGCAATGCGACCGGGATTGCAGCTACCGTAAGAATCAGTGCGAATAGCAGGGTTTCGACCAGCGGGTCGCCGCGAAATAGCGCGACTGTCAGGATCAATGCGACCAGGCCGAGCGTGATCAGAATGAGAAAATTACCTATCTTGAGGACCGCCTTCTGAAAGTGGGACACGGTCTGAACGCTCTCGACCAGTCGCGCGGTGCGGCCGAAGAGCGTGTTCATTCCGGTGGCGACGACCAGCCCATTCATCTGGCCCATTCGCACGATTGATCCTGAATACGCAACGTCATTTTTCTTCTTGTCGACCGGCAGTGACTCTCCCGTCAGCGCCGACTGATCGATGCTGAGGTAGTCGCCATCGACCAGCTTCAGGTCGGCGGGGACGACATTGCCGAGTTTGACCATGACAATATCCCCACTCACCAGTGTCTTTGCCTCGACGTCGCTCCACTTGCCGTCGCGCAGCACTCGCGAATGCAGTGCGAGATTCTTTTTGAGCGCCTCGATCTCGTTGTCGGCCTTGAATTCCTCCCAGAAGCCGACGACCGCGTTCAGCGCCAGCATGAAAAAGATGATGACGAAGTCTTCCCAATGCCGAACCACTGCGGAGAGTATCGCGGCAATTTCGATCATCCACGCGATAGGTCCCCAAAGAAACGTCAGGAACCGCTTGAGGGGGCTGATGCGCTTCTCTTCGATCGCGTTGGGACCGTCCTTCTTGAGCCGGCTCGCCGCTTCTTCCTGGGTCAGTCCATGCTCGATACTCGAATGGAACTTGGTGAGCGCCTCCTGGATCGTCCCGGTATCAGCTGGTATCTGGACACCTTTGGACGCATCTGCCTTGGAGGCGTCGGCCTTGGGAGCGTCAGCCCTGGGAGCATCGGCCTTGGACGCATCTGTCTTGGCTGCATCTGCGGAAACTGAGGCCTCGGCCTTTTGCCAGTCCTCGAGCGCACTGCCGCGTTCACCATGGCGAGCCTGAAAGACTTCGAAGGCGCGCTTGCGAATCTCATCCACGCTCGGCTTCGAACCCTTGGACTCAGCTGTACTTGCCTCGGACCCTTCTGGCGCGGAGTCCTTTGGATCGTTTACAGTCTTCGCATCTTCTGGAGAACTCTTCTCAGTAGCCATCTTTTAACTCCTGCCAGATTCCTTCCATACAGCGCCGACCGACCTTGGTCGGGCGCTCTGCGGTTGACTGCGAGGTCGCCATGCCAGGTCATCGCTCATCACATAGATACTCAGGGCCACAAGCATCAAAATCACGGCGACCCACAAACGCCAATCATGATGCGCATGTTTCCAGTAAGGACGATGGAAGCCATGAGGAACACTGTCGCTATCTGGACCTTCGGACCGGTGGTGACTGTGCTTTATCTTATTCATCAGTTCCCTGCCTTCTCGACTCCATCCGGAATGATCTCGGGTCGGCGCTATTACCGCTCGTCTACTTCCACTTCCAGTTACGGATTTCCGGCAGGTCCTGGCCGTGCTTGTCGATGTAATGCTTGTGCTCGATGAGCTTGTCCTGCATCATCTGCTTCAGATAGGAACCCTTGGCGCCCAAATGCGGTAGGCGATCCACCACGTCTTGCACTAAGTGAAATCGGTCAAGGTCGTTCTGCACCCTCATGTCAAAGGCGGTCGTAATGGTACCCTCTTCTTTGTAGCCCCGGACGTGCAGGTTGCGGTTGGTGCGGCGGTAGGCCAGCCGGTGGACCAGCCATGGATATCCATGAAAGCCAAAGATGATGTGCTTGTCTCTGGTGAAGAGCGAGTCGTAATCCTTATCGCTCAGCCCGTGCGGGTGTTCCGTGCTGGGCTGTAGCTTCATTAGATCGACGACATTGATCACGCGGATTTTCAGATCGGGAAGATGTTCGCGGAGGATGGAAACGGCGGCCAGAATCTCCAACGTGGGCGTGTCTCCACAACAGGCCATCACCACGTCCGGCTCGGCGTCCTGGTCGTTGCTGGCCCATTGCCAGATGCCAATTCCTTCCTTGCAATGCACGACCGCGGCGTCCATCGTCAGCCATTGGGGTAGTGCGTGTTTGCCTGCAACCACCACGTTGACGTAGTGCCGGCTGCGCAGGCAGTGATCGAAGACCGACAGCAGACAATTCGCGTCGGGCGGCAGGTAGACGCGTACGATATCGGCCTTCTTGTTGATAACGTGGTCGAGAAAGCCCGGATCCTGGTGCGTGAAGCCATTGTGATCCTGCTGCCAGACGTGGGAGGCCAGCAGATAGTTCAACGACGAGATCTTCCGGCGCCAGGGCAGTTCCAACGTCACCTTCAGCCACTTGGCGTGCTGGCTGAACATCGAATCGACGATGCGAATGAAGGCCTCATAGCTATTGAAAAGCCCGTGCCGCCCGGTCAGTAGATATCCTTCCAGCCAACCCTCGCACTGATGCTCGCTGAGCATCGAATCGACCACGCGTCCCGCTGGCGCGAGGAATTCATCATTTTTTGCTTCGCGGGCGTCCCACTGACGGTCGGTGACTTCAAAAACCGCGCCCAACAGATTCGAGAGTGTCTCATCGGGCCCGAAGATCCGGAAATTGCGCTGATCCTGATTCAGCTTGGCCACGTCACGCAGGAACTTGCCCAGCACGAGCGTATCCTGGCCGTCGACGGCGCCGGGCGAAGGCACATCCACCGCGTGGACATGGAAGTCCGGCATCCGCAGGTCGCGCAACAGAATACCGCCGTTGGCGTGGGGATTGGCGCCCATCCGCCGCTCGCCCTTGGGCGCCAGCTCGGCCAATTCCGATCTAAGACGGCCATGCTCATCGAATAGCTCTTCGGCCTTGTAGCTCTTCATCCAGCTTTCAAGCAGCTTGACATGATCGGGATGCTCGGAATCCACCAGCAGCGGCACCTGGTGCGCCCGGAAGGTGCCCTCGATTTGCAGGCCGTCGACGACTTTCGGTCCCGTCCAGCCCTTGGGTGACTTGAGGACGATCATTGGCCAGCGCGGCCGAGTGGTGTCGTTCTTGTTCCGTGCATGGCTTTGGATTTGCCGAATGTCTTCGATGACCTCTTCCAAAGTACCGGCCATGAGTTGATGCATTTTCTCCGGCTCATCACCTTCGACAAAATGGGGCGTCCAGCCGCAGCCTCGTAAAAATTCCTCCAATTCTTCATGCTCGATGCGGGCGAGCACGGTCGGATTGCTGATCTTGTAGCCGTTGAGGTGCAGGATCGGCAGCACTGCTCCGTCGGTAATTGGGTTGATAAACTTGTTGGACTGCCATGCGGTCGCCAGCGGGCCTGTTTCCGCTTCGCCGTCGCCGATGATGCACGCGACGATCAGGCCCGGATTGTCGAACGCGGCCCCGAAAGCATGGCTGAGCGAGTACCCCAGCTCGCCACCTTCGTGAATCGATCCCGGCGTGGTCGGGGCTACATGGCTGGAAATCCCGCCGGGAAACGAGAATTGCTTGAACAGCTCTTTCATCCCGGCTTCGTCCTGGCTGACGTTCGGATAAATCTCGCTGTAGCTGCCTTCGAGGTAGGTATTGCCCACCAGCGCCGGGCCGCCGTGGCCGGGACCGGCGATGTAGAACATATCCAGGTCATACTTCTTGATGACCCGGTTCAAATGCACATAGATGAAGTTCTGGCCGGGCGTCGTGCCCCAGTGTCCGACCACCAGCGGCTTCACGTGCGACAGTTTGAGCGGCTCCTTCAGCAGCGGATTGTCGTAGAGATAGATCTGGCCGACCGACAGATAGTTCGCCGCGCGCCAGTATGCATCAATCTTGTGGAGCAGTTCCGGGGAAAGAGTTGTCGTCTTCATGGTTCAATTCCCTTTTTTTCAGCCAAGGCCGAGAACGCGGCAAACCGTCTTGGCAATCATGAGTTCTTCGTCCGTATGAATGACGCGGACAGCGACCCTGCTGGCCGCCGCAGAAATCACGCCCGCGTTCGCTGCGTTTCGCTTTTCTTCGAGTTCGATTCCAAGGAATCCGAGCCCATCGCAAATCCGGTCGCGGACCATGGGCGCGTTTTCGCCGATCCCGCCGGCGAACACCAGCGTGTCCAGTCCGCCCAACGCCGCCGCGAATGCGCCGATCCATTTCTTGACCTGGTAGCAAAACAGCGCGACCGCTTCAGCCGCCCGCACGTCCTGCGTTTCACGGCCGAGCAAGTCACGCATGTCGGAACTGGTTTCCGACACGCCGAGCAGCCCGGACTGGAAATTGACCATCTCGTTGAATTGCTTCGCGCTCATTTTTTCAGTGCGCGCCAGATAGCAAACCAGTCCGGGATCGAGATCGCCTGAGCGGGTACTCATCGGCACTCCGGCTGTCGGGGTGAAACTCATGCTTGTGTCCACGGATTTGCCGTGACGCACCGCCGCCAAGCTCGCGCCGTTGCCGAGGTGTGCGAGGATCACCCGGCCTTGTGCCGTTTCCGATCCGGCCAGGCGGGCCAGCTCTCCCACCAGAAACGCATACGACAACCCGTGAAACCCGTACCGCCGCACCCCTTGCGCTTGGTAGCGGCGCGGGATCGGCAACAACCGGGCGACTTGCGGCAGATAATGGTGAAAAGCCGTGTCGAAACACGCCACTTGGGGCAGGTCAGGAAATCGGCGATGAAATGCCTCGGTCAAGAGGATCTCTTCGGGCATATGGTCCGGATCGAATGGACTGAGCCGGTGCAGTTCCTCAACCATTTCCGCAGTGATTCGCTGCGGCTTGCTATACTTCGGCCCGCCATGCACCACGCGATGCCCCACCGCGGTCAATGCATCACGCGCGCTGCGTTTCTCGAGCCAATCCATCAACACATTCACCGCTACCGTGTGGTTCGGCGCGGCCAACGGTCGGGAAAAGTTCTCCGAACCTTTGACTGCAAACGTGGCGTCTGGCAGGCCAATCCGTTCGATACTCCCGTCCAACGCGCGGCGCAGCGGCTCGCCAGCTTCAAACAACGCGAACTTGATGCTCGAAGAGCCGCCATTGATCGTCAGAATGCGTGGGCTAGCTGGTTTCATGGATGACTCCTTCGGCATTCTGCAATCCTAACGAAGCCAGTTTCGCGCACGTGGACTTGTAATCCGCGTGAAGAATGCTTCGAATCCCCAAACCTTCCGCGATCTGGACGAACATCGGGGTGTTTTCGATATAGAGCACCTGCCGGGCCGGCGCCTGGGCGATGTCCAGCGCAAGCCGAAAGATGTCCGCGTCGGGCTTGCGGACGTGGACGAAGCAGGAGGAAATGAAAGAGTCCACAAACCTGTCCAGCTTGAACTTTCGAATCCGATACGCATTCAGTTCGCGCCCTTCGTTGCTGACCACTGCGATCTTGAGCCCATGCCGGACCTTGAGCTGCGCGACCAGCTCGATCATGTCGGGGTAAGGTTTCGATTGCGCGAACATGAAGCGCTGAAACTGAGCCCGGGTGAACGGTCGCTTTTGATAGAACACCACCCGACCCAAATATTCTTCCAGCGTGAGCTTTCCCTCTTCGTAGGTGTCGAAGGTCAGGTGATGCCGATCCTCCATCTCGGCCAACTCCAGCTTGAAGTTCGCCGCCGCCCGTTTGCGCGCAGGATGATCCCACCCGTTGGTGAGCAGGACACCGCCGATATCCAGAAACACGCAGGTGATTGCAGTCGCTTTCTTCATCGTCATTTCTTCCGTCGATCAGATGTCTTTTGATTCCGGTTTTCACGCTGTTTCGTGTTAATCGAAAATTTTGTTCCCGTTCTTCAACAGCTTGGTCATTTCTTCAGTCTCAGCAGTCGCGCGTTGACGGCCACAATCACAGTGCTCGCGGACATCAGCACCGCACCCAAAGCGGGAGTGAGCAGCACGCCCCACGCGTAAAGCGCTCCGGCCGCCAGCGGAATGGCGACGACGTTGTAGCCCGTGGCCCAGAGAAGGTTCTGAATCATCTTCCGATACGTGGCGCGAGAAAGCTGCACGATGGCCACGACATCCAGCGGATTGCTCCGCACCAGAATCACGTCGGCGGTTTCCACCGCCACATCGGAACCGGCTCCAATGGCGATGCCCACATCAGCTTGCGCCAGCGCCGGGGCATCGTTCACGCCGTCGCCAGTCATGGCCACCAATACGCCCCGGGATTGAACCTCTTTCACTTTGGCGGCTTTGTCCTGCGGCAGGACTTCGGCGAAGTATTCGTCCAGTCCGACCTGGTCCGAGACCCATTTGGCCGTCGCTTTGTTATCGCCGGTGAGCATCATGCAGCGGATGTTCAACGCCCTAAGGGCATCGATGGCTTGCTTCGCCTCGGGTCGGACGATGTCGGCCAAGGCAATCGCTCCTTTCAACTTCCCGTCAACGAGGACAAACACGACCGTCTTGCCTTGGGCTTGCAGCGGCTCGACGCGCTTGTCGGTGCGGTCGATATTCTGTCCGCGCAAGAAGCCCGGGCTAACCACTTTGACCTCTCTGCCCTCGACTCTGCCTTCGGCGCCTTTGCCCGGGATGCTTTTAAAGTTTTGAACGGGCAGCTTCTTTTCCGAAGAAGCGGCGATAGCCTTGGCGATGGGATGTTCGGAATTCGCGTCCACGGAGGCCGCGTACTTGCGCAGCGTTTCTTCGTCGATGTCCTGCGAAAGTACCAGTGTGTCGGTCACGCCAAAGCGGCCCTCGGTAAGCGTGCCGGTCTTATCAAAAATGATGGCCTGCAGTTTTCGGGCGCCTTCGAAAGAAACGCGATTACGAATGAGCAGGCCGTTTGTCGCGGCGAGTGCCGTGGAGACGGCTACCACCAGTGGCACGGCAAGACCTAGGGCATGCGGGCAGGCGATGACCATGACGGTGACGGTGCGTTCGATGGCGAACGCGAAGTCCTTGCCCATGAGAACCTGCCAGATAAGGAAGGTGATCACGCCGCCCCCCAAGGCAATAATGGTGAGCCACAGCGCGGCGGTGTTGGCGAGGTCCTGGGTCTTTGATTTGCTTTCCTGGGCCTGTTTGACGAGATCGATGACCTGCGACAGAAACGAATCCTTGCCGGTGCTCTTGATCTCAATGGTCAACGAACCTTCCCCGTTGATGGACCCGCCGATGACTTTTGCGCCCGTCTTTTTGGTAACGGGGGTTGATTCCCCGGTGAGCATTGCCTCATCGACCGAGCTCTCGCCGGCCACGATGACACCGTCAGCGGGAATCTTCTCACCGGGCTTGATCAGGACTTTGTCATTCACCGCCAGTTCGCCGAGAGGCACGTCTTTCACACTGCCATCGGGCATGAGTTTGTGGGCGTCGGAGGGCATGAGTTTGGCAAGCTCCTCCAAAGCCCGCGAAGCTCCCATCACGGACTTCATTTCAATCCAATGCCCGAGCAACATGATGTCGATGAGTGAGGCCAGCTCCCAGAAGAACATCTTGCCGGTCAGCCCGAATACCACAGCGCAGCTGTAAAGATACGCCGTAGCAATGGCGACGGAGATGAGCGTCATCATTCCGGGCCGGCGGGATTTGAGTTCCTCGAAAAATCCTTTAAGAAACGGCCAGCCGCCATACCAAAAGACCGCCGAAGAAAGACCGAACAACACATATAGGTCGCCGGGAAAACGAATGGCTTCTCGCAGTCCCACCAGCGTTTGGAGCATCGGCGAGAGGACGAGAATCGGCAGGGTCAAGACCAGTGAGATCCAGAACCGTTTCCGGAAATCCGCCGCCATGTAAGCATGGTGGTCGGGTCCGTCTTGCGGCATTTTAGCTTCGGCCTCCAACCAATTCTGCACGTCGCGTCCTTGCGGACGACCTTCCTTCAGATAGATGTCGTATGCCTTCTTGGCCACCTCATCATGCGCTGGCTTAGTTTCGGGTTTATTTTTGGTTGCGTGTTCGTGTTCTTTCATAGGGGGTCACCTGTCATTTTTTCTATGGTTCTTCCATCAACCCTGAGCGACCGCCCTCCGCGATGCTTTGAGCGGGCGTTGACAGAAACTTCTGCCGGCAGTGGTCACCGCAAAAGTAGAACGTCTGTCCATCAAGCTCGGCTTATCGGGCGACCCGTCTTTGTTCCCGCTGACTGAGCACCACGTTGTAAATCGGCACCCAGATCAGCGCGAAGTACCAGCCGTAGGCGATGCTCTCGACCAACCCCAGAACAAAACTGCCGAAGCTGATCCAGACGAAGCCGGGCAGGAGTCTCTCCCAAACCATGTGCATCTGGTACGCCGGCAGAATCAAATCGAGAGCGGTGCAGAGCACGAACGAGATGGCGAGCAGTCCGCTCGCCGCGAAGCCCGTCGCGGCCAAAGACATTCCCGATCTCATGCCGAGGCCCTCCCCTGTTCGGTGAAGCGCTGTGGTTCTGCGTCGAACTTGTCGAGGCAGTTGCGCGAGCAGAAGCGATACTCGCGCCCTTGATAAACCTCCGCATAGTGGCTGTCGGCACCGACCTTTATTCCGCAGACGGGGTCCTTGGTGTCGCCCGCTTCCGATTGGCTAGCATGCTGTTGATGATAGCCATGCACCGCATGCGAGCCGCACCCGAAACGCATCATCACGTAGAAAAAGACCGCAAACAGCAGAAAGCTCGTGATCCAGTCCATTGGATTGCCCTCCTACGCCTGGTTCACCGGTCGTGCGACCTCGTAGAGATGATCACTTCTCCCGATCTTTGGAACAAATCTCGGCGTGTGCTCCACATGACGCCCATAGCTGGCGCGGCGGACGCTTCGTCCACCGTCGCTTTCTTCATTACCTTTTCTTCCGTTTCTTCCATCGGTCGGATCATCGCTGCCACAGGATTCGTGGGTCTTCCAGTGGGATCGCAACGCCGCCGTAGTGCGGTATCACTCGTGCCGTATAGTCCGCTGGCCGGCGGGCCGCAGACACAGCCGCGCAGTAAACGTAGCCGCCCGACGCGCCGGCTAGTTGGCGAACGCGCTTCATCTCCTGCCGCACGGGAGCGCCGCCCATGACGCCGTCGGCGTAAAGCTCTACCCGCACCGCCTTGGGGTCGAGGTCATCGAGATGCACCTGCGCTTCAAATACGTGCTGCTCGCTATGAGTCTCAAACGTCACTTCGCCGAAGCGTAGCGCGGCCCATTTCTGTTCCAGCGCGTGCTGCCAATTAACTACCTGCAGGCCGATTGCGCCTTTGTCGGCAGCCCGCTCACGGTAGGCTGAGGCCGCCGGGAAGTAGTATTGCTCGATGTATTCGCGCACCGCGCGGTTGGTGGAAAAGCGCGGCGTCAATCGCGCCATGCTTTCCCGCATCCGGGTCACCCAGGCGCCGGGGATACCTTGTTCGTCGCGAGTATAGAACTCGGGGATCACCTCGCGTTCGAGCAGGTCATAGAGCGCCTCGGCTTCGGCCGCGTCCCAGGCCAAATCGTCGCCACGTTCCTTGCCATCCCCCAACGACCACCCAACTTCAGGCGTATAGGCTTCCGCCCACCAACCGTCCAATTCAGACAGATTGATGCCGCCATTGACCAGTACTTTCATGCCGCTCGTTCCACACGCTTCCCAAGGGCGTCGCGGCGTGTTGAGCCAGACATCCACTCCATGCACCAACTGCTCGGTCAAAAGCATGTCGTAGTCACTGAGGAAGACCACATGGGGGCGTGCCTCGGGCCGACAGATGAAATGCATCCATTCCTGAATCAAGGCCTGCCCGGCCCGATCCGCCGGATGAGCCTTGCCGGCCATGACGAGCTGTACCGGGCGCTGAGGGTTGTTCAATAAACGCAGCAGTCGATCCGGGTCGTGCAGCAGCAGGTTCGGTCTTTTGTAGGTTGCAAAACGGCGTGCAAAACCCAGCGTCAACGTATTGCTGTCAAACAGATGCTTCGCACCATCAACCATCTCGGGCGACGCGCCGGATACAGCCAATTGCCGGGACAATCGTTCGCGAGCGTACTTAACAAGAGACTTGCGGGCGGCGGCGCGAAATCGCCAGAGACTGGCGTCGGATATGCGGCGAATGTCCTGCTCCAGGGTCTCCGCCGTCCCCAGCCAGCGGTCCTTTCCACAGGCTTGCGTCCAAAGATCGTCGGCTGCCGCTGAATCCCAGGTCGGCATGTGGACTCCGTTAGTGACATGTCCGACCGGGATTTCGTCCTGCGGCCAGTGCGGGAAAAGAGGCAGAAAGATGTGCCGGCTCACCTCCCCGTGCAAGCGACTCACGCCATTGACCGCCCCGCTCCCGCGAACCGCCAGATAGGCCATGTTGAAAGGTTCCGACGAGTCGTTCGGGTTCTGGCGGCCCAAGGCCAGCAAATCGTGGAGGGGTATACCGAGCTGCGTACGTGCATAACCAGCGCCGTATTGCTCGATGAGCGCCGGAGCGAAACGATCGAAGCCGGCAGCCACCGCCGTGTGGGTGGTGAAAAGATTGCCCGCCCTGGTGACGGCCAGCGCGACCTCGAAAGTCCGCCCGGTTTCCTCCATGAAGCTTCGGGCGCGTTCGAGCACCGCGAAGGCCGCATGCCCTTCATTCAAGTGGCAGACTTCCGGCTTGACGCCGAGTGCCGCGAGCAATCGCCATCCGCCAATCCCGAGCAGCATTTCCTGTTTGAGGCGCAACTCCGGCCCGCCTCCGTAAAGCTCACTGGTAATGCTTCGATGCGCGGGGTAATTCGCTGCGTCATTGCTGTCCAGCAAGTACAGCTTTACGCGACCGACCTGAACCTGCCAGACGCGCAGCCAGACCGAGTAACCGGGTAACGCGATCTCCAGCCGCAACCACTCCCCATCCGGTCTACGCAACGGTGTGATCGGCAATTGTCCGGGGTCGTTATATGGGAAGAGGGCCTGTTGCGCTCCGTCCTGGTCGATCACCTGGCGAAAATAGCCTTGCTGGTAGAGCAGCCCCAGGCCGATGACTGGGACACCCAAATCGCTGGCGGCCTTGAGTTGATCACCGGCCACATTGCCCAGCCCGCCCGAGTAAATGGGCAACGCTTCGCTCAGCATGAATTCCATACTGAAATACGCAACACAGCTCAGCGGAGATTGCGGATAGGTTTGCTGAAACCACGCGGGCGCCTCGGCAGCATGCCGTCTGACTTGCACCAGATCGTCAATGTTTTTGCGGAAAGCGGGATCGGCTAAAACACGCTGGAGTTTCTCCCGCGAGACCGTTTGTAAAACGACCCAAGGGTTATGCGTGAGCTCCCACAGCACAGGATCCAGCTGCCGCCACACTTGGTCGGTGGCATGATTCCACGACGAACGCATATCCAGGGCAAGCTCGGAAAGGGAATCGAATCCCTCTACGTCCGTGGATAAGAGAGGCTCCTTCGGGTGACTGACCCGTGCTTGTTCGCTCACAGCCGCCTCCCCTCCAAATTTGTCTTGGACGCAGTCTCCGGCTGCTGCGTGGGTGCCGCCAGCGCGGCGATCGACGGATCGGGTCGCTCCGCGTAGTACGCAGTCACCAGCCTCGGGACATTGACCAGCATCGAGAGCGGGGCCGGCTTTCCTGCCAGCGGGCTAATCTTCGTGCTCATGGCTAGCTCCTGAGTTGAGCGCTCTTCTGCGCAATGCAGGCGAGAAGGTCGTCCCAGGATTTGACAAACGACGCCGCTCCCTCGCGCTGCAGGTCGGCCGCCAGAGCGTCGAGGTCGACACCCGCCTGCGTGAACCGCTCGAGGACTTGCTCGGCGTCGCCACCGTCGGGCGGTATCGTCGTGCCGATGTCGCCGTGGTCAGCGAGCGCCTGCAAGGTCTTCTCCGGCATGGTGTTTACCGAGTACGGGGCCGCCAGCGACTTGACGTATAGGAGGCCCGATGCTTTCGGATCCTTGGTGCCGGTGCTTGCCCATAACATGCGCTGCGCGCGTGCGCCGACATTGAGGAGACGCAGCCAGCGATCGGAAGCAAGCAGATCGCGGTACGCTTTGTAGGTGCGCTTGGCCACGGCGATACCGAGTTGGTTTTCGAGGCTTGCGGGGACCTTCGCCGCTACGGCCACGTCCCAGCGGCTGACGAACAGCGAGGCGACGGACGCTACCTGTGGATTCAAGCCTGCGGCGATGCGTCGTTCGATGCCGCGGATGTACGCCTCTGCCGCCGCCACGCATTGCTCGCGCGAGAAGAGCAGCGTCACGTTGACGGCTACGCCTGCGAAGATCGACTCCTCGATGGCCGCGAGGCCCTCGCGGGTACCGGGAATCTTGATGAAGAGGTTGGGCCGAGCCGCCCGCGCGTGGAGTTCTCGCGCCGCCGCAATTGTGCTCTTCGTGTCGTAGGCCAGCTTGGGTGAGACCTCGAGCGACACCCAGCCGTCGACCCCGTTGGTCGCCTCATGGACCGGAAGGAAGAGGTCGGCGGCGCACGTCAGGTCTTCGATCGCGAGCTCGAAGAACAGCGCCTCGCCCGACTTGCCTTCCTTCAATTTCCGGCGGATGGCGTCGTCGTAGTCATGGCTGTTCTTAATGGCGTGGTCGAAGATTGTTGGGTTCGAGGTAAGCCCGGTGACCGAGAACTCCTGAATGTAGCGGCGGAGCGTGCCGCTGGTCAGCAGACCGCGGGTGATATTGTCGAGCCAGAGGCTCTGGCCTATTTCGTGGAGCTGTTGGGTCGCTTTCATCATTTCTCTCCTGGGCAAAACGGTGTGGCCGGCGTGGCCGGCTGCGATCAGGGCGAGCAGAAACTCGGCTGCAGTGGGCCCATCATCTGGATGCCTCCTTGAGGCTGGGGTTGTGCCAATGGCCGTCTGAAGCGATTAGCGCGTCAGCCTCTTTCGGCCCCCAACTGTGGCGCTTGTAAGGGCGAACCCGGTGATGGTTCTTAAGGACTGGATCGACTACCGCCCAAGCGGCCTCAACCGCGTTCTCACGGGTGAACAGCGCTCCGTCGCCGGCCATCGCGTCGGTCAAAAGCCGCTCGTAGGGCGCTTCCTCTTCCGGCCCTTGTTCGAACAGGTGGAGCTCTCGCTGGTCGCCGACGAACTCCTTTCCTGCGAGCTTGACGCGAGCGGCGAGCGCGACGGCCGAGTTGGGAGAAAGCCGGAAGCGCAGATAGTTGGTGCGGCCAGTGGCAGGCACTGAGTCGGCGAAAAGCCTCTGCGGCGGCGGCTTCAGCTCCACCAGGACCTCGGTCGCCGTTTCGGCCAGGTATTTGCCGGAGCGCAGGTACCACGGCACTCCGCCCCAGCGCCACGAGTCGATGAAAAGCCGCAGCGCGCAGAAAGTCTCGACGTCGGAGTTCTTCGCCACGTCCGGCCCGTTGCGGTAGCCAGCGTATTGGCCGCGCACCAGGTCGTCGGGCTTCAAAGCGCGCATGGCTTGAAAGACCTTGGCTTTCTCGCTGTGTACGGCCCCAAAGTCCCTATCGGCCGGCGATTCCATCGCAAGCAGCGCGACCACCTGGAAGAGGTGGTTCTCGATCACGTCGCGCAGGCATCCGGCGGTTTCGTAAAATGCGCCGCGGTCCTCCACACCGGAATCCTCGGATAAGGTTACCTGGACGCTGGCCACGTAGTTGCGGTTCCAGATCGGCTCGAGAAAGGAATTGGCGAAGCGGAAATAGAGGATGTTCATGATCGCCTCCTTTCCCAGGAAGTGATCGATGCGGAAAATCGAGTCTCGCGTGAACACTTTCTGCGCGACGCGGTTGAGCTCCCGCGCGGACTCGAGGTCTCGTCCGAACGGCTTTTCAACAACGACGCGCGCATGCTCGGCCAGGTTCGCGGCGCCGAGCCCCTTGATCACCGTCTCGAAGAGCGAGGGCGGGATGGCGAGATAGTGTGCCGGGCGCCGGGCGTTACCCAGCGCCTCCCTTATCGCCGTGAACGTGCCTTGGTCATTATAATCCCCAATCACGTACTTGAGCTGGGACAGAAGATGGTGGAAGGCGCGCTGGTTATCGATCCCGCCCGATTGCTTTATGCTGTCCGTCACGCGTTTGCGCAGACGCGCCAGACTCCACTTCGGGAAGGCGACGCCGATTACCGGGATTTTCAGGGTGCCCCGTTTCGCCATCGCATAGAGAGCGGGGAAGATCATCTTGTGGGCGAGATCGCCCGTCACACCGAAGAGCACTAGCGCGTCCGAACGGGAGGTGGTCATCAGGCACCTCCCTTCCTGGCGGCGTTCATGAGCGCGATCGCAACCAGGTCCAGGAGCCACGAGGCGATGACGCTGCCGTTCATAACCACCCCCCGCCAAAACCCGCTCGCTGCAAGCCGCTGGCGATGTAAGGGCAGTCTCGCATCAATTGCCACAATAAGCCGGTACGATAGTTCTCGATCATCAAGATAATCGGCCCTTGATTAAGCCCATAATGCCATGGTGATACCCAGCCATAGGGATTGACGGATTTTACCGGGTAGGTCGGGTTGAAAGATGCTTTGAAGCCGTACGGGTTCAGCTCAGTCAATTTAGCCTGGTGTATGCAATAGTCGAGCGCGGGCAACACAATCTCGGGGGCGAACGGCAGCGACGCCGCTACGGCCCACGGTGCGATGGTTCCGTCATCGGGTCCGCACGGCACGCCGCGTCCCACGTAGTCGAAGAATTGGCGCTCAATGCCATTCAGTTTGATAGTGCCGGGTCCGGGGCCGTCGCTCGCGGTAATTCCCCAGCAATGGCGGCCATAGCCGGCGAACTTGAGCGGGTTGTCGATCGCGTACTGTTGTTGCAAATAAGTCGCGCGACGGCTGTTTTCGAAATAGTCGATGCCCTTGACGCGCATGAACGCGTCCTGAATGCCGCGAAAATCAATCCAGAGATGCGAGAGCTGGTGCGTGAACAACGGCCCGGCGTATAGATACTCTTGTCCGTAACAGTGTTCCCACCGGTAAGTGGAAGCCCATGCTGCGTAGCTCTCCTCGGGCAGCGGATGCGTCGGCGAGCCCAGCCCCAGGATATACAGCAGCATCGCCTCGTCGTAACCTGCCCAACGGTATTTGAGAAATCCGCTCTCGGGCTTCCAGCCGTGCGTCAGCGTTGCCCCACGGTTTTGCGCCCATTGAAAATCCGCGCGGCGATAGAGCTGGTCGGCGAGGGTGCGGATTTCTTGCTCGTCGGAGGTATCCCCATCAAAATAAATTCCTGCCGTCAACGCACCCGCCAGCAGAAAAGCGCTATCTATCGTTGACAGTTCGCATTGCCAGGCGCGCCGGCCGCTCCGCATGTCGAGAAAATGATAATAAAAGCCCTGGTAGCCGGTGGCGTCGGGTTCGGGGCCTTGCGGGCTGTTCCAGAAAAAACGCAGCGTGGTC
>Ga0187860_1001458_pt1 | contig 20830 bp, 18 predicted proteins | sample June2016WEW_10_4_FD_132981 | JGI IMG/M metagenome (GOLD analysis project Ga0187860, IMG submission 132981) | Peatland microbial communities from SPRUCE experiment site at the Marcell Experimental Forest, Minnesota, USA - June2016WEW_10_40 | ecosystem: Environmental > Terrestrial > Soil >...
AAGCTCGCGGTGATCTGGTTCACGACCAGAGGCGCCCCGACTCCAAGCGCAAACGCCGCAGTGAGCGTCTCCGCGGCAAACACGGAGGGCAGTATCCCAGCCCCGATCGCGATTCCGATCCGCACGACGTAGAAGACCCTTTGCCGGTACCACTTGGGCAGCCCTCCCTTTTGGAGGTAATAGTAGACGAGGACCAGCTCGGCCATCAGGCTTCCCGCCACCGCGTAGAAGGGTAGAATCATGGGGTTCATAAAAATCTTCATTCTTTCACGACATTTGTCCCGACTTAGCAACATATAAATATAGAAATTGTCGTTCCAAAAGGGCCCCGTCTTGAGCTTCGTTCTGTAAATTTTGCGTAAGTCTCTCGCAAATCGGTGGTTAAGCTCGAACACCGGGGGCTCTCCGCATCTGGGCTGTGTGCGTCAGAATGAACAAAAGGTACATGCCCCACATCGTGAAACGAGGTGAAGGACTGTGCGCACAGGCGGTCTGCTTGGTAGCTACGGCCTGAACGAAGGAATTAGGCCCCTGTTCCATGGTTATCTCCCCGATTAATCGCGTCGTAGACCTGGTTGATAACGATGGGCGCACCAACTCCCAAGGCGAACGCCGCGGTGGCGGTATCGACGGCGAAAACGGACGGGAGCAGGCCAGCGCCCAGAGCAATTCCAACCCGCACGAGGTAGAAGAAACGCTGGCTGTAGCAAGCAGGCAGCTTTTTACCCCGGTGAAGGCGGTAATAGACCGACACGAGCTCCGCAAGGAAGCTGCCAGCCACAGCGTAGAGGGCGAGTATCGCAATATTCATTTTACAGTATTTCGTTGTCTTACGGGGCCTCCGGCAGTGCCATTGGCCTTAATATAAATTGCAATCACTTCGCTGGTTTGTCCAATCCGGCACCCAGCGACTCCGAAAACCACCCAAAAACAAGCCTTTTCGGCCCGTTTCGGGGCTTGTTTAGGAGGGGCTTGACAACTGGCGGGACGCAACCGCTCGTTCACCATATTTACGCGCGGTTTGGCCGAAAGCTTCTACAAATGCTGATTCCGCCCTCTCAGACGCGCCCCCCGCAAACCCGGGTTTGCCCCGCGTCACGGCAATTCTGGCAAGAATTCCTTAGAACGCGCCCAACGTGGTTATTAACCATCTTCAGCTCGATCTCACCTTTGCGACCGATAAACCTGTTTCTCCGAGGAGACCCTTTGGATGAACGGGTTGATCTGCTCGCCCAGAACCGCAGTCCCAAGCATCCCTGTCCTGCGATCTCCCGCAAGCGATGCGGGACGAAGGAAGAACCTGCTCGCGGTCTGCCGATGGACCTATGGGACAGGCCCGGTTGATTTGCTTTCCGCCCCTGGTTGTGTTATTAATGCGTGACCTGATGGTCACCGGCTTTGCCGGGTGGCGGCGCCAAAACGGTGTCGAGCTCGGCGATAGAGAAAGGAAAACGCCGATGAACACCATCGAGGTGATCATTGCATCGCTTGCGTTGATCGTCGCCATCGCCCAATTGTGGGTTTCCCTGCGCGACAGGAAGTGAGCACGTGCAAGGGGATGAAATTATAAATGCAGTAATGCGGTATTGTATGGATCCCCACCGATCACCTGGAACGTTTTCCTTTCCAAATGGCCCTCCCCCGTGGAGGGCCTTCTCTTTTTGCCCTCTTGATCTCCTGCGATTTCCGGCTAGTGCAGGCTCAGCATTTCTGTTAATCATGCTCTTGCTATGTTCAAGCGAATCGAAATCGACCAGGAGCGGGACCTCGAAGACCTTGTAGTTAAGGACCCCGAGGCCGTAGAGGAGGGCCTTAAGTATTTGACGCACCAGCGCCACGCGAACGGCAAGTTCATTGATGTGCTGGCTGTGGATGGGGACGGCGTGCTGGTGGTGATCGAGCTCAAGGTGGGGGAGGAGGACGAAATGCTTTTCCAGGCGTTGGAGTATTACGACTGGGTCTCCTCGAATCGGGACCGCCTGGCCAATGAATACAAGACCCGGGGGAAGATTGTCACAGAGGAGGACCCGCGGATCATCCTGGTGGCGTCCAATTTTACCGACCGGCTAAAGAAGGCGGTTCGCTACTTCGAACCCCGGACCACCCTGATGGAATATTCGTATTTGTCGACCAAAGGTGGAGAAAAGGGGCTCTTCTGCAAAGAGGTGATCAACGAGTCCGAAAGCGGTTTCGTCCCATCCGTGTCCTTGGAGAGCGCTCTCTCGTACATCAACCCAGACAACGTAAAAAGCGCCTGCAAAAAAGTCCACGAGGAGATTTGCAGGATTGGACGCGACATGGAACCGATCCCTCGCGACGGCTATATCCGCTACAAGTGCAAGAACAGGGTCGTAGGGGACATTTCGCTCAGGCGGACGTTCTTCCACGTTTGGTGGTACAAGGGTAATGACGAATGGGATAGCGCGAAGCTCGAAAGCCTAAAGGAGTGGAATGGCAAGAAGGCTAAGATTTTGAAGGCGTACGAAAAGCAATACCGGGAGCTGGGCGGGAATTAAGGGCGGAGACGAGAGCTTGCCTGTCACCCGAGTTCGCCGATCAACCTGGACTGTCACCGAGTTCGCCGATCCCGAACAATAATCAGCTCTCCGCTTCCTGGTCTCCCAGCATCTGCTCCCACTCCAAGCGATAGCGGCGCTCTCGTTCCAGGAACGCCCGTTCTCCGCCCTCAAGTATATCGCATACCGAGGCTCGAATTTCCGGGTTTTCGAGGGATCCGGAGGTGTAGTCGATGGATGGGAGCTTGCCCGGCTCCCCAGGCTCACACGAAGCGACGATCACCTGGTCGGCGTCCGTGTTTACGACCAGGTTCGCGTTGTGAGTGACGATGATGATTTGGCGCCGCTTCCGGGCCTCTCTGAAGTGAGGCACTAAATCGTCGAAGACAGATTTGGGGTCGAGGTTCTCTTCCGGCTGATCGATTAGAAGCGGACGGCGGTCACTCTTGTCGATGGCCAGGTACAGGAGGAGCAGGACGATGCCTCGCGTGCCAGGGGAAAGCCTTTCGATTTCCACCTTGTCATACTCGAGGGCGTACCGAATCGAGATGTGGTCGGTGCTGTAGAGCCAATTACCGACCTTGCACATCCACGCGGCCTTTTCCTCGGGTTTTACGGAGGGCGGCATCGCAGCGAGAATGTCCTTCCAGAAATCGGCCACGAACTTGTGCATCGCCGCGGCAACGCCCTCAGGGGACATGACCCGCCACGCGAGCAACAGTTGGTTGGCGTGCTTGGCCAACGACCCAACTCCTCGGAACTGAGTTTGGTTCCGTAGATCCATCAATGCCTCGCCGGCCTTCACCCAATCGTCTAGCTTAACTTCGCGCCTGACCACAAAGCTTAATTTGCCGAGCGCACCCTTGGCCCCATCGATTTGCTTCTGTAATGGAGCATAGAGGGATTCGAGTTTTTCCTTCTCCTCCACCAGCGTTTCGAATGCCTCCTTGTAGGCCAAGCGCCGGGATTCAATGAGATCCCGCCTGCGCTGGTCGGCGCCCTCGGCGTGCTTGATATTGTTGTTGGCGGTTCGGATGGCGCCCTGGTTGGTTGTGATCGCTCGCTGGAGGGCCTCGTATCTGAGTTGTTTTTGGCGGTCTATCCCGACGGTCGCTTTAACCTTCGCCCGTTCGGCTTTCAAGTCCTCCAGCGGCCAATCGGCCAGCGGCGCTACGTTCCGGTCAACCGGATGGGCGGGGTCGCCATTGATGAGCCGAAGAGTCTCTTTCGCGACCGCCTTCTTTGCTGAGGCGATCAGCGATTTCACGTCCCCCTTGAATTCCATCCCGAATTGCTCCCACTCTTCGTCGGTGAATCCAGTCTCGGCGAACTGGATCTCCATCTGGGCAAGCCTCTGTGGCTCCTGCTGCTTGATGATGTAATCCACGTCAGCCAGCAACTCGTTCAGCGATTTCTCTTTCCGGGCCACGGCCTCGACCTTTCCCTCGGCTGTGGTGCAGGCTTCCTCCAGCGCCAACAGTCTCTTGGCCCTCTCCTCCTGACCCTTTGGCAGGATGGTCCGGACTTCCTTTTGCGCCTTGTTCAGTTGGTCGATCAGGCTCGCCCTGTCCTTCCTCAGCTTGGGCAACTCGTCGTGCAGGCGCTCCTCTTCCGCGATCTTCTCGGAAATCTCAGTGATGGTGCTGGCTTGAACCTCGCGCCGACGGTGGACCGGTTCCAGCAAGTACTCCGCCAGCTCGGCAAAGGCGTTGGTCTCGAACCGATCGGTGTGCTCGGTCTGTTCGAAAATGACCCGCTCAATCTCCTCCCGGAGCTCTTTGGCTAGGCCGCTCGCCGAGCACAGGCGGTTAACGAAATGCTGGGAGAGGTAGCAAACCTTCGGGTCTTCGACCTGAAACAATTCCGAAGGGGGCCGGAATGACACGGTCTCCTTTTCGCCGTCGGCCCAGGTTTCTTCAACCTCCGCTTCACCGATCAAGTCCTCGGGGTCAGTCGCGCGCCGCAGGAAGGATGACTCTCCGAGCGGGTCCGATAGAGCATGTGCCCCTGCGGCGAGGAGGTCGGTCAGGGCTGTTTTACCTGAACCCCGCGCTCCGATGACGCTGACCAAGCCGGGGTTGAATTCGACTACGCCCTTTTTCAGCCACGGAGTGCCTATGGGCCGGATTTGAGAAATCGTGACGGATTCGACATTAGTCAGGGGTGGCTCATCCCCGATCCAAACGCGCTCCTCGGGTTCGACCAGGATCTGACGGAGAGTTTCAAAGGAAAGGTCCCCTTTGACCCAGCAGTACCTCTTTTGGTCCGGCGCAGCGACCTGCTCCAGCCGATGCGCGTCGCATCCGTGCAGGCAAGCCTTAAGGCAACGGTAATTCTTCTCTACTTCTTCCGGGCTCAAGGCCTTCCGCCCCAGCCAGAATTCCCGATCGGATAGATGCCCCGAAAAGATGAGGTGTGCAAAACGCTCGATATCCTGCCGGATCGGCGTGAATGACGATTCATTTTTCAGGCCAGAGGTTCCATCCCCCTCTGCCGCAACCACCGCCACCAGACAGTTCTTTCGGATCCAGGTTTCCTCCCGGAATAGTCGCTTCAAGTCTTTGAAAGTAACCTTGAACTTCTCCACTCCCTCTTTAAACGCCCCATTCTCGTTCATCTGGTCGGGGTTGACCTTGCGACCGAAGGAGACGAGCTCCGTGCGAGTGCAGTGAAACTGCTCTCCATCAATGTCGCAGTAGAGCCGGTTCAAAACGCGCTCGATTTGGTTTACGTGGTCCGGATCCTCGGGCGAGAAGAGCAAGTGGATGTTCACCCCCTTGTTCCGGTCCGTCCTCAAATCTAACCGGAGCTCCACGTTCGGAAAGAGAAGCTCTACGCCGGGGAGCCTCCCTTCCTCCTTGAACTTAAGAACCGCTCTATACGTAGAGATGCAACAGTAATCGGTGACGCCCAACGCCCGTACTTGCGGGGTCGCCTTTTCGAGCCGGGATATATACCCCTCCCAGTCGCCGTCAAAACCATCCGCGAGAACCGTTCCCGGCGCGTGTATATGGGGGTCCCAGCGGTACCAGGCAGACCCTCGAGTGTCCCAATTTGTTGTTAATGGTCCCATACCCAACTGGGGCCGAGATTACCGCCGATTGGGGTTCCGTGTCCAGCAGCTACGGCTAAACCCCCGGGAGCGACAGCCCGGAGGGCGTGGAGTAAGCCCTCCTTGTTCGCCCGGAAAATTCTTAAAAATCCATTCTTAAAAATCCATTTGACAGGCTGATCGATGTGGTGTACAAGGGCCATACATTGATAGTCAGGCCCCGTTGGCCCGTTGCCGGTGGAGAGCCCCTACCAATGCGTACGTAAAACTGATGTAGCCCAGTCGTTAAAACTGGCTGCCTCAATAACTAGAAAGAAAAGACAGATGAAAGATAAAAACATTGGTCTCCTCGTAGATGCAGATAACACCACCAACGCCTCGTTAATCATTCCCATCGTTCGTGCAGCACATCGGGCAGGACATTTGTCCGGACTCGTTTTATTCGGAAACTGGGGCTCGCCGGCACTCGCAGCCTGGAAGCGCCCGGAAATAACCGCTCAGTTGGAAAAATGGGGAGCCGTTTGGTCCCCGGTGCCGAAGACGCGCCCCGGGAAGAACGCCTCCGACATCGCGCTCACCTTCGAAGCGGCCGTTATGGCCAGAGAGCGCCACGTAACAGAGATTTGGCTCGTGTCCGGCGATTCGGACTTCACGCCGATGATCACGAGATTGCGGGCCGACGGGATCTCCGTCGTGGTCTTCGGCCCGAAGACGGCGACCGAAGGCCTCCGAGCAAGTTGCAACTCCTTCGTCCTCCTGGATGATCTGCAGAACGGGGTGAACACGGCCATAACCGCGGGGCCTCCGGCTGACTGCCGGGCCTTCTCGGCCAAGCGGGTAACCGCGACGGTTCGCGAGATTGCCGACACCTTGGTCGCAGACAAGCGTGGGTGGTTCCACGGTTTCATCAAGAGCGCCGGAGAGAAGTTCGGGTTCATCCGGGTTAACCCGGTAGACGAGCTGTTCTTCGGAGCCCACGAGGTAGACTTGCCACTTACCATCCGCGACCTCCGGCCCGGTGACGCAGTCGAATTCCGTCTGGGCCGCAATCGGCGAGGCCTCGCCGCGTGTCACGTCCGCAAGACGCTGGCGTTCCGCCCGGCATAAGTCCGCAACACACAAAAGCATATGCCAGTACGAATCTACGAAATCTCCAAGAAACTTGGGCTGGAGAACGCCCAAGTGCTCACAAGAGCGAAGGAGCTGGGCATCCAGGCGAAGGTTGCATCGAGCCAGATAGACAAGATCACCGCGGAATACCTGGAGAACCAACTTCGCGATCATCCTCCGGCATCCACCGCGCATACCCCGGAGCCGGTGCCCGTTCAAGTCCCGATCATCCAGCCGACTTCACAGTCGGAAAGACCTCCAGGTATCACGCTTCAGACTCGCGACCCCGTGGTGCAAGGGCTGTTGGAGCGCATCCTAACGGGGGAAGAACCCTTTGTAATCGAGGTTTCGCGGCAGGGGCAACCGCCCCTCCGCGCCCACCTGGTTACGCAAACCCCCCGTATCGTCCCTGCTCCGGAACCCAAGCCCAAGCAGGAGGCGGCGATTCCTATACGGGCAGATCTCGACGATCGCACGAAGTATCTCTTCAAGGCGGCCTACTATAACGCGAGGTGCGTTTCCAAGGACGAATGGGTTAACATGGCTGAGTATGGCAACGCCCTCAAGAGGCAGGACCCGACCTTTCAGCCGCAGGACTTCGGGGAAAGGACTCTGGGCGGTTTGGTTCGCCGCATGATGGATGATTTCGACATCAAGTCGGACGGCAACGCTCCACCCGTCTACTACATCCGATTGAAAGCCCAGCCGGTGGCCAGCCCACAACCGGCTTCGCCACCACCACCACTACCCCAACCCGGGGCACCGAAGCACCACGCCACGGGTAAGGTGCATAATCTGAAGCTTGGTTTCGGGTTCATCGCTCCGGACGATGGAGGGGACAACCTCTTCTTCCACACAACAGAGGTGACGGGTAGCACGATCTTCGACCTGCGCCCGGGCGATCCGGTCGAATACGAGGCGGGTGTGAACGAACGGGGACCCTGCGCCTGGAAGGTCAAACGCCTCGGCGCCGGTAGCTCCGAAAACTAGCCGGCGCGTTACGCATTCGGCCCTCGTGGGATTGTCTCACGGGGGCCGGTCGGCTCACTACGAGATGGCCTCGACCAGGCGCTTGTAAATTGATTCCGGGCCGTGCCCGATGATTATGCGCTTCCGGTTCTTCGAATACGGGCGGCTCTGGTAGAAGATCACGCCCTTGAGCAGGGGGAGGTACGTAGGCTTATCTTTCTCCATCTTGCCGACGGGCAGCCAAATCCCGCCTCCGCTGACGCCTCCATACTTTTCGGGGAACTCGTGGATGCCCGAATGGACTTCCAGGCGAATGTAGTCGAAGTCTTTCCTGGTCCTCAGGGAGAGGAAGCGGGCCTCGGCGTGGATACAGCAACAGCGGACGAGGTGGCGCCCTCTGAGGGTTTGGGAGGTGTCGGTAAGCTCTTCCGGGCAGCCGCAGATCGACCACTGCATCTGGGGGAATTTGTCGGCGTAGGCGGCGGTCTGCCATTCTTCATCCAGCGGGAAGAAGGACTTTATGGAGCTCAAGCTGGAATAGACCTTCGGGTCCGTGATCATGAGGAACGACAGGTCCGGGCCGGTGTGTTCGAGGTGGTTCCGAGAGCTCCCGACGACGAAATGGTGAAATTGCGAGGTGGTCACCTTCAGCTCGTGGGCAGCGTTTTCCCGGAAGCAAATGTTGAACCTTTCCCCTTTCTTCTTCGATGGAACGATCGCCACATGATGGGCAGTCAAGATCCCGTACATGCCGCGAACTTTGACCAGCGTGCCTGACCCAATCACCTTGTCGTCCACCACAAAGGCAACGGCGTAATTGCTGGCCAGTTTCTGGGCCTCTTCGAGCGAGTGGTCGAAATCGAACCCGGGGGGGGCCTTGATCAGGTTCGTATTCTGCATTTCTGCCTCTGGTAGCATTGTGCACCCTTTCCTCTGCAATTCAGGGTGAAGTGTAGCGGTTCGCGTACGGTCTTACAATCCCCATGCCTGTCAATATTTCTGCATGGTGGCTGTCCCGACCTCACCTTGGCAATGGCTGACTATGCGTGAAGAACGAAATAGAAGTCGACCCGAGCGCCCGCTGGGTGCGGTGTGTCACGCTTTGCAACTTCCTCGACATCTCCGCGGATACTGTCGCTAGGCGCGCGACCCCCTGGCAGGAGACGCCCGTTCCCCACAAGTTTCGATTTCGCGAGTTGATGCTGGACGCAGGGGCGAAGCCAGAAAAGAGGTACTGGTTCCCCGATGCACTGAGCTTCCTTCGCAACCCTCCGCCATCTCAGCTTTCCCGCCGGCTGTCTGTCGCGCCGGTTTTTCATGTTTAACCGCAAGGAGTCCTAAGTGTGCCCGACCAGCCAACCATTCTCAAAGACGTATCCGAGCAAGCCTGGGCGGAGGCTTGCGAAGCTCACAAGGGATACATCTACCAGCAAGCCAAGGCATCCGCAGCTCACCCCGTAATTTGCAGCGCTACACGCGTACGATCCAATTTCCATCCTTTTCTGTAAGGTACTGCACCAGTCGCTGGCCTCGCGAACCCGACTCTTGAGACTTCGTTCGTTTTGCCATGTTGATCTGATATTCCTAATTTTGGGCAGCGTCGTCGCGCCTCTGCTCGCTGGGCAGTCCCTGTCCTGACGGCTGGTCGCGGGCATCGGCCGGACCGGACGGACCCGACACGAACCGCAGCGAGCCGAGATCCGCGACGAGCGGAGAACCCGGCTCGTCATCTTTGTCCCATGGCCGGCCCTGCAATTCGCCCTGCATTATCATCTGGATTCCCAGAATATCCCAAAGACCGCAGCTAGGCAACGAAGCCCTCCGGGTGGTGCTCGAACGATCACATCCCGGGCGAGGATATGCCGACAAATCATCGAATCGCGCGTTACGTGCAACGCGAACGAATTGCACGTCGGTTTGAAACCGAGGCCTTCAACGTCCACCGACACGCGGCCCTCGGCATCCTGCTCCCAGGCCTGCGGCAAGGCACCTCCCTCCGAAGGCATTTAAGCTTTCTGCTTCCTCGACGTCCATAATGGGTTAGTAGTGGGGCATATTATTCCTCGAAGTTGAGTTCGGGTTCTGGCCCCGGTGCGGGCGAGGTGGTCGCGGTCGCCGCCGGTTCCCGATCCTGCGACAGATGATCTCTGCCGTGCTTTTCCGCAGTCAACCTCTTTTCCTTTATCAATTGCCGCACCCGCACCGGGGTCACACCGAGGATCTGAGCGGCCTCGCTCGTCGTGACCAGGCTCATTCCACCAAAAGTCTTAAGCGCCCAAGCCCGACGAATCAACTTCAATCGCCCCTAAAACCAGCCGAACCGCAGCCCCGGTTCCCAGATTGAATTGGACCTAGCCCCGCACCTGTTACAAAATCGCCCCTGTGCAAGCATAATCCTCTAACAACGTTCCGCCCAGACCGCTCCCCTACGACCCTATGAGCCGCATCGAATTTCTCCCCGAAGCGCCACCCGTTAGGCACGCAATCGCCGCCTCATTCGACATGTCCGGCTTTAGCGCCTTCTGCCGCCGCCCCGACTCCCACGCCTACCTTACTCGCTACCTGAACTCCCTATTTCGAGCCTTCGACAATGCCTTCGAGGACGCATGGCGGGATTTCTTCAAGAACACTTCCGGCTTCCTGCAAGTCCCACGCCCCGATTTCGCCAAATACACCGGCGACGGCGCCATTGTGCTCTGGGTCCGAGACAGCGGCGACCAGTTCACAGCGGAGTTTTGCACATCACTGGTGGCAGCCCTTCGCCATTTCCAAAAGCAACTGCCCGCCCACGTTACCCAGTGGGAAAGCCAATGGCGCACAACCAACCTGCCGAAGGCGGCCCGCTTGGGAATCGCAACCGGCCCAGTCCAGCCCCTCCAGTCCAGCACCAATACCCTCTTTCCGGCCGTGGTTGACTACGCCGGTTATTGCATCAACCTCGCTGTCCGGTTACAGGACCACTGCCCGGCAATCGGCTTTATCGTCCACCAACCGCTGCAACCCAAACTCGAAGGTCTGGTTCCACTGGACGCCAAGCGAATGAAAGGTTCCCTGGACGAACCCGTTTACGTATTTGCAGATGATTTCCAGCGCTACTCCAACGCTGCTCCCAAAGAGGCCGCCGCCAAGTTCGCCACCAGCGCACCCGACTCGCACTAACAGTAAGCTCCCATCACACATGACCCACACTTCCACCCGTGCCTAAAGTTACCATCCCATACGCCAAGAACATCATCCGCCGCGCCCTACGCGAGTTGGTGGATCCAAGCCCCGACCCAGCACTGATTCCCGCGCTCTGGCAGCACTTCGATTCTTCATGCGCCTACTGCGGTGCACGCCTAGTGCCCGGCCAAAAGGCCGCCCACACCGACCACCTCCTTTCGGCCTCTTCCAAAGGCCCCAACCACATCTCAAACCGCGTTCTATCATGCGCCCGCTGCAACGAGGTGGAAAAGAGGGACATGCCCTGGGAAAATTTCCTCAGAACCAAGTGTCCAGACCCGGCAACTTTCGAGGACCGAAAAAGCCGCATCCTCGCGTGGCAGCGCCTGCACCGGCAGGATGCTGCCGCCATCAGCCAAGCACTTCTCGCCGACGCTGAGACGATGGCGGATGCAGTCGTCGCCCTGTTCGACGACAAGGTCATCGCACTCCGAACCGCGAAGAGGCAGCACCCGCAGGACCGGGTTAAATGACCGCAATGCTGGCCAGGGTTCGACCTCATGAAAGCAGCCACCCATTTTGATAGCGAGCACGAGTTCCGGGAGTGGTTCGATAAGAATCTCAGCCAGTTCGGAATCCGCAGCATCGTCCTAAGCCAGGAGGTCTGCCCGGACTACGTGGTCATTATGGACTCGGGTGAGACCAAGAAAGTCGAAGCCGAACTCATCGCTATCAACTTCAGGTATCACAAGCATTCGCCGGCCAAGGTGGATCTCATAGTTGCCGGTTACGCCAAAGAAGAACAGGTGGACGGCGTCCCCGTAATCGCAGTAAACCGGCTATGGGAATACCACCCGGGCTCCGAGACACCCCAACCCCCGCCGGAAGGGCCCCTGTCCGACGACGAACTCCGCATGTTGGACACCGTCCAATTCTTCGCCGGCATTGAGCTATCAGCGCTGGGCCACGGAGAGTTCGCCGGCCAGTGCCGCGTTTTTCTCCCCTTCTCACCGGACTCTCTCGCTGAAATGCCGAGAGGAGGAACCGATGACGGCTTTTTTGGCGTCCTCTCGTCCAAGGCGAAGAAGTTCATAAAGAAGTATCACTACGCTGTGATCGGCGCGGGCCTTTCGGAGCGAGCCTGCGCAGCCTTCGATTCCCTGAGCAGGCGCAGCCTGATTAAAACCCAGCCGATGTGCTTCGCCGCCGCCGCCTACGACGGAGCAATCCTGACACACCCCGGCTGGATACCAACGGAAGTTCTTCCCACCGAAAAGGCCCGCGAATACCTCAAGGGCTCCGTCTCCCAGATGTTGAGTCCACGGCCGCCGGACACTTCACCCACACCTCCGCCACCCCCTGATGCTACCAACCCCTAAGGACCCGCCAGCGAACCCACCAGCGGTCCAGGCCCCCGGCCCACTCCCGCTCCTCCAGGAGAAGATTCACGCCTACCACGGCACCATGTCGAGCGAGCACCACCGCTACCGCTCCTGGGAACACTGCTTCACACACTTCCAAACGGCCCATCCCAGCGGCCTCCAGGCAGACCCGAAAACCGCCGCTCTGCATCTCGCATTCTACCTCGCAAGCTGGGGGATGTATCGCGGCTCCAGTTTTCTGCTCCAACACGCCTACACGGTTCACTTGGGCGTCGTGGACCTGCTCGCATCCCCCCGCCTGTCTATCCTCTGGCAACAAGAGCTTGGAGCAGGGCCAAACGACACCCAATTACTGCCGGTCATTCTCAGCGCCGCTGACGCAGTCCGGGGCGCCTACCAGTCATTCGCTGCCGCGAACGAATCCCGCGACGCTTCAGACACCCTCGTCACCAAAGTCCTCCTCGGCACCGTCGGCTGCCTTCCCGCGTGCGACCGCTACTTCATCGACGGCTTCAAAGCCGCTGGCCAAAGCTATTCCTCCCCCAACGCCAAGTTCGTAACTCGCCTCTCACAGATCGCTGCGCGCAATCTGCCTTGCCTCCGCACAGCACAGGCCCAAATCACATCTTCCACCGGAGTCCGCTACCCGCTGATGAAGCTCCTCGACATGTATTTCTGGCAGCTCGGTTACGAGCGCGGCAACTCCGAGCCCCACGCCTAGCCGCTGCCACGCCACGGAGGTGACCCATGGACTACATCCGCATCAAGAATATCTCCGAGGCCGACTTCGACGGTGTCGTTCAGACGGCCGGTGGCTCCCGCATAGCCTCCGATGGCTCCGCCGACTACAGGCTGAATGAGGCCATCATAGAACTTAAACTTATCCAAGAAGAAGGTTTCGAAAAGGCGTCGCGTCAGGCGAAAATAGCCGCCCTCTTCCGGGCGCAGCAGCCGAAGGCGCCCGTCGTCGTGCTCGACCCCGACGCGCTCGACGCCGCCCAGTCCCGAGACTACTACAACATCGTCGCCGGGCCAATGAAAACTCACATCAAGAAGGCCGACAAACAGCTCGAGGCCACTGCACAGCGATATGACCCCCGGCCCACCAGGGTTCTGGTCATCATCAACCTCGGCTACACCGCACTAGCCCACGACGAGTTTCAATCGGTGTGCCTCAAATGTGTCCGCAACGATACCACCAAAATTGATTTCGTCATTTGCGGTGGCATCTACCATCATGGCGACAAATTCGACTACTACCTCCTGCCGCGGTTCGACCTCCTCCCCATCAACCTGGGCTGCCCTTTTCCCAGTTTCGACCTCCTGCTCAAAGCTTGGAACTCGTTTGAGGAACGCCTGGCCACCAACATGATCACGCAGCCGGTGCCCCCAGGAGAGGGCAGGTTGCCAGTCATTGATCTCGCCTTCGACCTAGATGGTGTTCGCTACGTAAAGCCCGCACCCGCGGTCCCCTCAAATGTATTCCCGGGCGGCCGCGCGCCCCGCGCCAACTCCTCTGGGCTTGAGAGGTGCCCCGCCGTCGCCCTGGTGTTCCCGGCGCTGCCCCTACAAGAGTGGCTAGAGTTCAAGAAAACACTCCCCCACGTGGCCACACTGAAAGCCAGCCACGCAGAATACCTGGCCTTCCAGAAGGAGACAGACGCGGAAGAAAGCACCACGCTAAGGCCCCTCGTCCCTGTTCCCATCACCTTCAAGGAATTCCGATCCCACACATCCAAACCCCTGGCTCAATGTCGCTTCGCCGACCTCTCCGCCTTCGCCAGTAGTCGCTTTGACGCGCAGATTCTTGCAGTAGCTGACCGGATACGAGAGACGCAGCCAGAGGCCATGCTCCCGCTCGAATACCTCCACCTCATCGTTCAGGAAATCGGCAGCGACGAGGTCAACGACCTGGCCTCCCTCTACCACGTTCACGACACTCCCGGATTCCAGCGCGAGCAGCCAATTTTCGAAAACCAGCGCCTTTTCCTAAACTACGCCGTCGCTGTCGCCGCGTCCTACGCTGTGAAGCGCCGTCTGGACTTCGTCGTTTTCTCCAAGGTCCGCCGCTGCCCCTAGACGCTTCACCGGCACCGGAATCCCCAGCCCCCCATCCGCTGAACAGATAGCAACTGCGCCTCGGAGGCTCGCAGTTGATTTTAGCCGGAACGATTCTGTTGGATTCGATGTTGCCTTTCTAAGGGCTGCGCTGCTTTTGCGCTTTAAGCCGTTGTTGCGCGGCAATCTTGGGGCACCATTCGGTGCGGAATTCCAACTGCATTGCAGTAGGCTTTTGGCCATGCAAGCTACTGGAAAATAACAAGTTAGCGGGAAGAGGGACTGAATCGTTCCGGTTTAGAGTGAAATCCCACCTGTCCCGCCAATCCAGTCGCCGGTTCTCCGCGCGCCCCTTCCGCCTCTGCGCCGCATACGCTTGCAAGCCTCTAGCCTCTAGCGCCGGCAGCGCACCCGGACTGCCCGAACGCGACAGCGGTCCGCCACGGCCCGGCAACCCAACCCCTGGCGCTAACCCCTGGCGCGCTTGCCAAGCACTGCCCCGCATGGATAGCTACGTGATAGCAAGCCCTCTCAGCCTCGTAGCGTGAATAGCTCCCGACGCAGTCCAGGCCAACGGTTCCAAAGCTCCAATTCCTCTTTTCGGGTCAGTGGAAGCCAGAGGTTGGGCTGGAGTAACAAATTGAGCCTGATACGCAGGTTATCCCATGGGGTCGAGCGACCGTCTTCGGGGACGCCCTCTTGCAGGAAGGCCATCTGGAGCACGCCCTGCTCGAGACCGATTCTGGTGACCATATAAGGCAACGGGTCCTCTGGCGATTTGCGGCCGATACACAGAAGCGGGGGCAACTGCCGGAGCCAGCAGGAAGGCAGTTCCTCCAGCCCAAAGGGGATGCAGCCATTTCGGCTGGAGAAGAATTGGTAAGCCACCGAGACCACTTCTTCCCGCGCGGTGGGCCGTTCGGTCAATTCAGCGGCTGCCGCAACCAGGGCCGGCGTCAGAATCTGTTTGAAAACGTGGGCGCGCAGGAGTTCGTGAATGCGACCGGCAGAACTCAAATACGTGGTTTCTAATTCCATCATAGCTACCCCTGAGTTGCGGACAAGCTGGCTCTTGACGAGCGGGGGCGAGGATCTCGAATAATGCGCCGGGAGCGATTTGCAGAACCGGGCAAGTGCCGCCGGTTCGCGGTCAGAATGGGATTGCCTTCTTAACCTCGGCAGGCATTTCAGCGTCCACAGGAGCCACGCACTGGACGGCGGGAGGGGCCGAAGATTTTGCCGCGGGGGAAACGAAGTGAAGCGAATCGCAAACCAGGATCAGTTGGGATTGCTGTACGCCGTCCTTTTCCCAAGTTTCGGTGCGCAACCGGCCCGAGACGATGGCCATCTCGCCCTTGCGATGATTGGCCAGCGGTTCGGCCCAGCGACCGAACGCCTTGCACGGGAGAAAGGCGGTTTCCTCCTGCACGGCGCCCGCTTTGTCCTTGTACCGTTGGTTGCTCGCGAGGGTGAAGTAGCCCATCAGCGTTCCGCCGTTGCAGTTGCGTAGATTGGGGTCGCGCACAAGGCGGCCCGTCAGTGTTGCGATGTTGATGTCGGTCATAGTGTTCTCATTTCGTTCATTGGTTGTTTTCTGCTGTCGCGGCGGTCCGCTCTTTCCATCCGCCGTTCGAGATGCTTGAAGCCCTTATCGAAATCTGTGTTTGACGCCATTTGCAGGGGTCACACTCGAAGCTGCCGAATCCGAAAACTTGCTGAACAAAGCGGCCGTCGCCTTCCACAGAGCCGCATCTCGGCGTTTGCGCGGTGACTTCCAGGCGGTGTTTGAAGACGCAGGCGTCTCGGCGCATTCGACGAAGGAACGCCAGCCGCGCTGATTCACCTGTTCCTGCGTGTGGGGTTGGGGTCGCCCTTCGGCTGAAACTATGCCGCCAGCTTGCCCCGGCGGTATCCGACCGTGTTCCCCGGTCGGTTCACTTTTCCACGGCGAGGGGTGTCGGCCTCATGTAAGGATTCATCTCTCTTCCACCAGCGGACACCAAAACGGACACCGTACGAGTAAAAAAGAGTATAGGTTAGCAGCGATAGATTATACTTGATTAGCCAGCAAAATCAGGCATATTGAGCTTGCAATCGCGGCGGGAAATGGCCAATTCCGCCCCCAGCCACCACTTTACGAACCTCTGGCAGAGCAAGCACTCTTTACTCATTCCCTCTGAGCGGATGCAGACTACCTCTGGCCGCTCTGCGGGCTGGGTATTCGCGCACCTCATGCCGGGGGTTTCGCTCCGCTCAACCGTCGGCGGCCGTCTATCAACCGTTGGGGTTACCGCGACTGGATGCGCTTGAGATTTTCCTTGGCCTCGAACTGCTCGGGATTGGCTTTGAGCGCATTCTGATACATTTCGGCGGCCTTCCGGAAATCGCCTTTCTGCGCATAGATGTTGCCCATTACCACATAAGCTTCCGCGTTCCGGTCGTTGTTTTCGACTGCCCGTTTGCAATAGGCGAGCGAGGCATCAAAGCTCTGCTCTTTGTAAAGTTTGACCGCCAAGTCGTAGCAAATCCTGGACATCGCTTCTTTCACCGTCGCCACAGACTTGCTGTCCGGATGCCAGTTGTGGTCGGGATAATAGCGGACCGCCCGCTCATAGGAATCCAAGGCCTTCTCATACTGCTTCTGTTCCTCATATTTGACCGCCATGTGGAAATGGGCACGCGGGTTATCCGGCTGATGCACCAGCACACTGGCCCAGAGGGTAGGCGCATTTTGCCAGGCGAAGTTCCGGTCAAAGGTCAGGAGGGCAAACGCGGCGCAGACCAGCAGAAGGCCGGTGAGGCATGCCTTCACCAGCCGCTGGTCTGAACCGTGATAAAATGCGCTGGCGGCCAGAAGCGAAACGCTAAGCGACGGCAGGTACAGGAACCGTTCACCCAGGAAAGCGCCGATGGAAATGATGTTTGATACGGGGAGGATGGTGACAAAAAACCAAAGGATGCCAAAGGCCAGCGCACTGGCGGTGTTTCGCAGTTTCCACGCCGCCGCCAGCAGGATCAAAATAACAGCCAGCGGGAGCATGACCCCAAAGGCGAGTGCCGAGACGGGCAACGGCACGTCGCTATAGTCCGGGGTGAGGGGCCAGGGGATGATCAACAGCCGCAGGTAGCAGCCCAGGGCCTTGATGACCGTTAAAGCCCGCTGAAACGCATGCTGTTGGTCCAGCATCCCGGTCTGGTGCACGGAAGCGAACCCACCCAAAACCGCGAATCTAATGGCGAGATAAAGGAGCACGATTCCGGCAAAGATGAAGTAGTTCCACCTCTCGACCCTCTTCTTATCCAGATACTCGCGCAGGAGAATCACCGCGGGTATAGTCACGGCGATTTCCTTTGAAAAGAGCGCCAGAAAGAAGAACCCGAAGGCAGCCGGCTTCCGGCCATGCAGGTAGCAAATGAAGGTCAGCAGGCCGAATAGCGCGGCCAGCAGTTCGGTGCGCCCGACCACCATGTTGACGGCTTCCGTATGGACGGGATGAAACGCAAAGAGCAGCGCGCAAAGCGAAAGAACAAAGGGTGACAGCCGGTCCTGGAACAGACCGGCGAGCAGCACGAATACCAGGGCCGCGTCCGCGGCATTGATCAGAACGTTGGTCAGGTGAAATCCGGCCGGTTTATCGCCCCACAAGGCGCGATCCAGGGCAAAGGTCGCGACGGGCAGCGGGCGGTAAAGCAGCACCCCCTTTTCATAGGGCGTGTTGGCCCAGTAGTTGGAGACCAGGATCTTCGGCAAGTTCGACAGCCGGACCAGGGAGTTGTTCTGGATGATCGTGGTGTCGTCAAAGTTGAAACCGTTGCGGATGGAATTCGAATAGACGAGGAAGGCGAGCACGAACACCGCCATCACGAAAGGAAGATGCTTTCTCATCTTTTTTCGATTGAACACCCTCCCGGCTAAACTGTCGATTATGATGTTAGGTTTGTTAGTTTTGTTAGTGGTTTTATAGGTGCGACGCAGGTTCGCCTGCGCGCGCGCCTTTTTTTGTTGGCCTCCACTTTGGGCTTGCGCCGTCCCTCGGGTTCCGTAGCGTGTGCCGCAAACTCTTGAGCCCAGCCCCTGCATTGGTTGTTTTAGCCGCCGGCGTCGGCGCCCGTTACGGCGGATTGAAACAGATGGAGCCTGTCGGCCCAGGCGGCGAGGCGGTCCTGGACTACGCGGTGTTTGACGCGAAGCGGGCCGGCTTCGGCAAGTTCGTTTTTGTCATTCGCAGGGAGATCGAGCAGGATTTCCGGGAGGTCTTTGGCCGCCGCTTGGCGAGGCACGTCAACGTCGATTACGCCTTCCAGGCGCTCGACATGGTGCCGACGGGGCGCTACGTCCCCCCCGACCGCACCAAGCCGTGGGGCACCGGCCATGCCGTGTTATGCGCCGCGCCGTCGCTGGACCGGCCTTTCGCCGTCATCAACGCGGACGACTTCTACGGCGCGGAGTCCTTCCGCGCGCTCGCCCGGTTCCTGACGCAGCCGGCCTCGGTCAACCCCGATCTGTTCGCCATGGTGGGTTTCCAACTGGACCGGACGCTGTCCGAGCACGGCACGGTGGCGCGCGGTCTTTGCCAGACGGACGCTGGAGGGTACCTGGCATCCGTTGAAGAACTGACGGCCATTGAAAGGCAGCCCGGCGGCGCCCGGAACAAGGAGCCTGACGGCAGTTTCCGGAACCTGACCGGGCGGGAGATCGTCTCGATGAACTGCTGGGGTTTTACGCTGGGGCTGCTCGGCGCGCTGCGCCGATTGTTCGGTGAGTTTCTGGAGCGCAACGAGGCCGACCTTAAAGCGGAGTTTTACCTGCCAACGGCAGTCAACGCGCTGGTCCAGAAAGGGCAGGCCCGCGTGAGGGTGCTGCCCACGCCGAGCCCTTGGTTTGGCGTGACCTACCGCGAGGACCGCTCCGTCGTGATGGAGAGCATCCAGGCGCTGATTCGCGCCGGCGAGTATCCGGAGCGGCTTTGGAGTTAAACCGATCCATGGCCGCGAGCCAGCCGAAACACGATTTGCGCTCGGTCGCCGCCCGTTTCCAAATCCACGGCGACTTCCGGGAAGCGGCGCCCTGCGGCAGCGGGCACATCAACGACACTTACACCGTGGTCTTCGACCAAGCCGGCAGCCCGATGCGCTACGTTTTCCAGCGCATCAACCACAACGTCTTCAAGGACCCCGCCGGCCTGATGGGCAATGTCGAGCGCGTCACGGCCCACATCCGGCGCAAGCTGGAGGCCGCCGGCGCCGATCAAATCTCCCGCCGCGTGCTGACTCTGGCGCCGGCGCGCGACGGCAAATGCTGGCATGCGGATGCGGAAGGGAATCACTGGCGATGCTGCCTTTTCATCGAGCGGGCGAAGAGCTACGACCAGATTGAAACGCCCCGGCAGGCTTTCGAGGCCGCCCGGGCATTTGGCGAATTCCAAAAGCAGCTCGCCGACCTGCCCGCGCCGCGGTTGCGCGACACGATTCCCAACTTCCACCACACCCGCAGCCGCTTCGAGGCGCTGCGCCAGGCGATCGAGCGGGATGCCTGCAACCGCGCCGGCGGGGTGAAGGCGGAAATCGAGTTCGCGCTGCGGCACGAGCCGCTGGTGGATGTGCTGCTCGATTTGCAGGCGCGGGGTCTGCTCCCGGAACGGGTCACGCACAACGACTGCAAGTTGAACAACGTGATGCTCGATGACGACACCGGCCAGGGCGTCTGTGTGATTGACCTGGATACGGTCATGCCGGGGCTGGCGCTCTATGATTTCGGCGACCTGTGCCGCACGGCGACCTGTCCGACCGCCGAGGACGAGCGCGACTTGTCGAAGGTCGAGATGAGCATGGAGATGTTCGAGGCCCTGGTGGGCGGCTACCTGGCGTCCGCCGGCGGGCTCCTCAACGCGGCGGAGAAGGGCCATCTGGTGTTCTGCGCGAAGCTCATCACCTTCGAGATGGGCATCCGGTTTCTAGCGGACCACCTGGCGGGCGACCGTTACTACAAAGTGCAACGTCCAGGCCATAGCGGCGACCGCGCCAGGGTGCAGTTCAAGATGGTCGAGTCTTTCGAGCGAAACGAGGCGGCGATGCGCCAAGCGGTGGAGCGACTGGCGAGGGTGCCAGTCGCCACACGCGAGGGCGCGTATGCTCCCCCAAACATAAGCGGTCGCAGGTTTGCTTAAACCGCTCGAGTGCCTGATTGTCAGAGTGAGAAGCCAACGGCGAGGCACCGTTGGCAGCACGCGGGGGCGCGTGCGCTCGTGCGCCTGAGGGCGAGGGGATAGAGCAGTGGAAGTCTGCTCCTGTGCGGTGAAGAATCGTGCGGTATCGAACCGTAACTGCGTTGCAGCAATGCGAGGTGGAGAGCAGCGGAACGAGAACGACCAGTCCGTAACACAGGTGGCCCGAGTGGGCCGCCGCCGTGAACTCGATTCGGTTGGTGAGGATGGGCGAGTCTTCGAGTGAAAGACCAGGCCTGCAAAGCGGGCGATAGGCGAGAAGCCGAATCGCCGGGCAGCCGGGCAAACCCCGGTCGTCGCGCCGATGGTTGGAGACGGAATGGACGGAAGCCCCCCTGCCGTAATCAGGGAGACCCG
>Ga0187860_1001461_pt1 | contig 20822 bp, 12 predicted proteins | sample June2016WEW_10_4_FD_132981 | JGI IMG/M metagenome (GOLD analysis project Ga0187860, IMG submission 132981) | Peatland microbial communities from SPRUCE experiment site at the Marcell Experimental Forest, Minnesota, USA - June2016WEW_10_40 | ecosystem: Environmental > Terrestrial > Soil >...
GCGGAAAAAATCAGGGCCTATTTCAGGCCCATCGAAAAACATGATCGTGCCGCGCGTGAAGCCGTGGAAAAACTTCGCCGAAACGCGGATGTGGTTGTGGGCATCCATATTCGGCACGGCGATTACCGCAATTGGAGAGGAGGCAAGTATTTCTTTCCGGTGGAACGCTACACCGCTTGGGCGAAGGAATTGGCGGAGCAGTTTCAGGGGCGCAAGGTTTCTTTCCTCGTGTGCAGTGACGAGCCCAGGCACCAGGGCGAGTTTCAGGGACTCTCGGTCGGATTTGGAACAGGACAGCCAGTGGAGGACATATGCGCGCTGTCCGAGTGCGATTATGTCGTAGGACCGGTGAGCACCTTTACGCAGTGGGCGTCTTTCTACGGCAACAAACCCCTCTTTCACCTCCGTGATACCACGTCGCGCATCGAACGCGATCAGTTCCAAGTTTCCTACTTGGAGGAAATCCCACGATAGGCTGCCGATGGACGGACGCCGACGAAGTCCCTATCCTCGAACACACACAAATGCGCGCGCCTTCAGTGAGCGTCTTGATACCGGTATACAACGGCGAATCCTTCCTGGGGGAATGCATCGAGTCCGTTTTGGCCCGGGATTTCGCCGACCATGAATTGTTCATCAGCGACGATGGGGCCGCGGACGATTCGTCCGCCGTGATCCGGCGTTGCGCGGAGCGCGACGGGAGGATTCGCTGGTGGCGGAATCCGCGCAATCTTGGAATCGGGGGCAACTTCAATGCGTGCCGGAAGGCGGCGCGAGGTTGCCGCCATGACAGTTCCGATTGATGTGGAATTGGGTGCCGCGGGGGTTGGCGGTCAGCGCCAGATGAAGGCGCCGGCCTGGCGGTCGGAGACGAGAGTGCAATCGAAGCGAAGACGTTCGCGGGTGCGCCACCAGGCATTGAGGAACTGGTTTTGGAGCCGCCATCCGCGGCGTTTGAGCCAGGTCAGCCGGTATTTTTGGCGGTAATAGGCGCGGTCGCCGAGGCTGCCCCGCGGTGTGTGCATGCCGGCCTTGATGGCGTTCTGGGTTACGGACCCGAAATGATGAAGGAAGGAGCGGCCGGTTGTGGCCAGGCGGAAGCCGGCCTGGCGGGAACGCCGGAAGAACTCATCATCCTCGTAACCGCCGAGGCGCGGGTCGTCGTCGAAGAGGCCGGCGGAATCGAAGACCAGGTGGTGGACCATGAAACAGACGCCGCTGGCGGTTCCGAGGCGTTTGACGCGAGCCATTTTCCGCATGAATTGACGGGCGTACGCTTCGAGGTCGTAGTCGTTCGCGCCGTTGCAGATGGCGGGGCTGACGATATCGAAGTGGTTTTCTTCGACGAAAGCGAGGAGTCCTTCCAGCCAGCCGGGAGGGACCAGAACGTCGTTGTTGAGCAGGAGGGTCCAGGTGGCCTGGCAGGCGCGGACGCCCTGGTTCCAGGCGTAGCCGCAACCGCGGTTGGTGTCGTTGTGGATGACGTTGAGTTCAGGTCGCTCGGAGAGCAGGGCGGCGGTGTTGTCGGTGGAGGCGTTGTTCACCACGACGATTTGAGAATCAGAAACTCCGGAGGCGCGCAAGCTGTCGAGGCACGATTGGGTGTATCGCGCCTGATTGAAGACGGGGATGACGACGGCGACGGCGGTGCGGGCGCGGCGGGAGGTTTCCGCTGCGAAAAGGCTGTTGAAGTCACTTTCGAAGAAAGAGCAATAGGCGAGGAAGTCCCGGGACAAGCGGTTCAGGGTCTCACGAAAGTGAGTATCGGGCGGGCTGGGGCGATCGAGGGCATCGATAATAATTCGATGGAGTTCGCGCACGGGATGGGGGGCGGTCTGGAGAGTATCGGGGGACGACAAGCTATGGCGGAGAGCCGGGCGGATGAAGGAGTTGAGGGTTTTCCTGAACGGCTCTTCATCCGCGGGCCAGGGGAGGCCGAGGATGGCGGAACATTTGCGCAGTTCGGGTTCCCAGGATTGCAGAAGCCGGTCGTAGCTGAGGAACGCGGTTGGGAGGCCGGCGGAATCGCGCAGGGCTGCGAGGGTATGGTTGAACCAGATGCCGAAAGCTTTGTGGAGGGGGATGCGGTCTCGTTTTTTGAGGGAACTGGCGACGTCGAGCGGGCTTCTGACGACGAACACGCAGGCGAGGTTGATTCCCAGTTCATCGAGCACGAGTCTCCAAAGCGGAAGCAGGAGGCAGGTTCTGGGATCTTTCCATGCCCAGATCGGGTGCTGGGCGAAGTTGGAGGCGATCAGCCGCTTGAGTTCTTCTCTACGGGGGCGAAGTTCATCGGAGAGGTGCCACTGGTCGGGCAATGGTGCGGCGGTGTCCCAGGTGCGCTTCATCTGGGTCAGGAGGCGTTCCTGGAAATTGAAGATATCGAGACGTTCCCAATAGCCTTCGGGATTTGCGCGGGTGGCGGGCATGAGATCCCGGTCTTCACCCAGAAATACGCCGAGGAGATTGATGGCGCGAGCAACGGTCGAAGTGCCGCTGCGGTGCACGCCGAGGATGCAGATGGCTTTGGACTTGGTCGCGCTGCCGTTCATGGCGGCCACTATGCCAGATCCGGAGGATGAAGGCCAATGGTTCGGAGGCCGAAGGGTGTCTTCATTTCACGGGGGAGGCGTGAGGAGCGTTCGTTTCGGAGGATTGGTCTTTCCGGAGCAGGTCGAGAGGACGTTCGGTGTTGAAGAATCGTTCCAACATTTCATCGATGACCACGTCCGGCTTTTCCCGTTCGATCAGAGAACGGTCCCAGTCGGGGTGCCAGATGTAAACGACCTCCCTGAAATGCTGGCCCAGAAAGGAATACCAACTGCCGGCAACGGCATAGGAATCATGAAAGACGATGGCTTTGCCGGAAGCCTTCTCGTTCAGCGTATAGCAGGGCCACGTTTCCGCCGGTCCCTTCTGGGGGAGACGGACGGGGTCGTAGAGCAGTTTCGGGGAGGACAACGGTTTCAAGGCAACAGGGGCCACGGTCTCAGTTTCGGAATAGGACTCCGGGCTTCCCAACATGATGGCGCAGTCCCCCGCGGGACGGGAGGGGAGGCACTTCCAATTGTAAGTATCGAGAGGGAGAGGTTGCAGGGCGGGCATTTGGCGGGACAAAGCCTGCAGCATGGCTCGGTAGGCAACGAAGCCGCCATAGATATTCCAGTGCGTGTCGGTTTTCAGATAGTCGATGCGTGTTTTTTTCGCCTCGATCAGGGCTTGGCTCAGGTCGGGAATTTCGACCGTCGAGCGTGTTCTCATGTAATCGACCAGTTGGCGGAATTTGGAGGGTTTGGAGGGCTTCTCCATCCAGGCCGGCAGAAACTCGGGATAGATGGTGTGTTTGTCGGGTGGCACGACAAAAATGTAACTGATGCCTCGGGCGCGCAGCCAATCCCGGCGCGTCTCGAGGAGGCGGCGCCAGTTTTCCAGGTCTTTCGCGCTCCACGTCTCGTTGCGGGTCCAGTTTTCCATCATGCGCTGCCCTCCGTAGAACAGCCAGCCGTCTTGCCCGATGAGAACCTCCTGGCGCGCGGCCCCCCGAAACAACTGGCCCTTCCAAAGATTGTTCCAGCGGACGAGCTGTTTGCGGAAGCCGAAGTGGTCGTTGAAATCGCTTTCGATGCCGGCGACGAATTCCCGGCTATGGCCGATGCCCTGGAACTGCGGCCAGGGGGCCGGCCGCCTGTTTTCCACGGGGATCGGAGCGCGGTCGAGTTTGAAAAAATGGTCCAGTGTCGGCAGCCACAGGAGCGCCAGGAACACCACGATCGTCAGCGTATCCAAAATCGCCTGCGGACTTTTGATTGTCGGTTCAGCTTTCACGCCTTGTCAGAACCGGAAATAGATGAACGGATTGTAGGTCCCTCCCGCCAGCCACGCCGCCGATATCAGCAGCAACGCCACCACCAGCAACAGCTCCAGTCCCAGCCCGGCCGTTTCCGCCACCGTCCCGGTCATCCCGGGCAGCAGCCGCCGCACCGCCCGCGCCCGGTCCAGGATCCATTCCCACGCTGGCATGGCGAAGAGCACTCCGCATCCGATCGAGCACGCCAGTTCCGCGTTCCAATACCGGGCCACTTTCTGGTTCGGATCGACCCCGCCCGTGACGCCGACCAGGTTTCCGAGCATAGTAACCGCCTGCCCGAAACTGTCCGCCCGGAACAGCACCCAACCCGCCATCACGACCACTAGCGCATAGCCGTGACGCAAGGGCCGCGGCAGACCATCGATCCATTGCCCAAAGCGCGTCCGCTCGATCACCAGGAAAATCCCGTGATACAGGCCCCAGATGACAAACGTCCAACTGGCCCCGTGCCACAACCCGCACAGGAAAAACACGATCACCAGGTTGAGATGATTGCGCCACACCGGACACCGGTTGCCTCCCATCGGGATATACAGATAATCGCGGAACCAGCTCGACAGGGAAATATGCCAGCGCCGCCAGAAAGCCCGGATCGACTGCGCCGTGTAGGGAAAGTTGAAATTCTCGATAAACTGGAACCCGAACATCTTGCCCAACCCCACGGCCATGTCCGAGTAGCCCGAAAAATCGAAATAGATCTGCAGCGTGTAGCACCCCACCGCCAGCCACGCCAGCGAAGGCGTCAATTCCCGGCCTGACAGGCCGAACAGTTTGTCGGCCGGCGCCGCCATCACGTTGGCCACGATCATCTTCTTGGCCAACCCTCCCACGAACCGGCGCACCCCCTCGGCGAAGCCCTCTCGGCTCACCGCGCGCCGGGCCAGTTGCGGCGCGATCGCACTCCACCGCAGGATCGGCCCTGCGATCAACTGCGGGAAAAAGAAAATATACAGCGCCACGTCGCACGGGGTTTTTGCCGACGCCCACTTCCGCCGATACACGTCGATGACGTAGCTCAGAGCATGAAACGTGAAAAACGAGATGCCGATCGGCAGCCGCACCGGAACCATCCGCACTGCTCCCAGGTGGAACACGCCCAGCAGGAGGTTCAGGTTGCCCACCATGAAGTTGGCGTATTTGAAGAACGCGAGAGTCCCGATGTTCAACGCCACCGCCACACCCACCGCCCATTTCCGCCGCGTGACGCCGGTCTCCCGATCCACCCAGCGTCCGAGAAAATAGTTCAACAAGGCCGAGCCCAGCATCAGGAAGACGAAGAGTACCTCGCCCCAGGCGTAGAAAATCACACTGAAGACCAGCAATAAGGCGTTGCGCAGCTTCAATCCCGGAAGCGCACACACCGCCAGCACGACCGGCAGGAACAGAAACAAAAATATTGGAGAACTGAACAGCATTCTACCGGTAAAGAATCTCGGATACTCGCAATGCACCTGTTCGGCTGTCAAGCGGATCGGCTGCAAATGACGACACGGTCCGCGCGCTGGAACGATGGACAAGGGAAGGCGGCGGCGATAGTTTGGGGCGCATACATGCGCGCGCCTTTAGTGAGCATTTTGATCCCCGTGTACAACGGCGAACCTTTCCTGGCGGAATGCATCGACTCCGTTCTGGCCCAGGATTTCGCCGACTATGAATTGCTCATCAGCGACGATGGGTCCACCGACGGATCGTCCGGGGTGATCCAACGCCATGCGGAGCGCGACGGCCGGATCCGCTGGTGGCGGAATCCGCGCAATCTTGGAATCGGGGGCAACTTCAATGCGTGCCTGAAAGCGGCGCGGGGCGAGTACGTGAAGTACGTGCTGCAGGACGACAAGCTTCTGGATCCCGCCGCGGTGCGGCGCATGGTGGCGACGCTGCAGGGCGACCCGACCGTGTCGCTGGTCGTGTCGGCGTCGCAGCGGATCGACGCGGAGTCGAGGGTGATTCGCATCCGGGACTGTTTCCGCCGATCGGGGGTGCGGGAGGGCAAGGAAGTGATCGCGCAATGTCTTGGCGAGAATGCGAATTTGATAGGGGAGCCATCGCTCGCGCTGTTCCGGAGGGCGCAGGCAGCGCGGGGATTCGACGAAGGGTTGAGGCAGTTGCTGGATCTGGAGTTATGGTTTCACCTGTTGGAGCAGGGGCGGTTTGCGTACATTGCCGAGCCGCTTTGCGCCTTCCGCGAGCATGCGGCTCAACAAAGCGAGGTCAACTGGCGCACCGGTGTCTCGGCGGAGGAAGATCTGACGTTGATGGAACGATACTACACCAAGCCGTGGATGAAGGACTTCATCACTCCGCAAGCGATCTTCACCCAGGTTTATTATTTGCGCAAACGCCGGAGGGAACGCCCGGCGGCTGTGGCCGCGGCGATGGCCAGGGACTTGAGCCGGCGCACCTACGTTCTCTGTTGGATGCGGCACAAGTTGACGAGACCCTTCTGCAATCTCCGGCTGTGGCTCGAGAAGCGCAGGGTGTTCGGCTGAGATTCCCGGCGCGCGGCTCTGCGAGCCGCAGCACGCCCCAAAACCTGGATGCTCTGGAATCTTCCCGCGGGCCACACCTCGTCCCCCTTGCTGCGGGTCACAGACCCGCGGTCCGGCGCGCGGCTCTGCGAGCCGCAGCATGTCTGTTCGGGGGCGTCTGGAATTGATTCCCGGGGACTGCCACGCCGTTTGTCCACGCGGGAGTTGCCACCGTGTTGGCGGTGGCGAACCATTTCGCGTTGAACGTCGCTTCTCCGGCTGGAGACTAGACCTTCCAGATCATGTCCGCCACCGTGCGCCCAGCCGGAATGAACGGCAGCACGTGCTCGGTGTAAGGCACGATGACGTCGAGCACGAACGGCTCGTCACAATCGAGCATCCGTTGCATCGCCGCGCGCAAGTCCTTCCTGTAAATCACCCGCTCGCATTTCACGTCGAAGCTGCTGGCCACGGCGATATAATTCGGATAGATCTCCTTGGTGTTGAGAGGATCCCCGAGATAGGTGTGGCCGCGGTTGCCGCCGTAGAAGCGGTCCTCCCATTGCATCACCATGCCGAGATGCTGGTTGTTCAGGATGATCGCCTTGGCCGCGATCTTCTCGATGTGCGCCGTAGCCAGTTCCTGAATGTTCATCAGGAACGAGCCGTCGCCGTCGATGTCAACCACCTGCCGGTCCGGGCAGGCGACCTTCGCGCCGAGAGCGGCGGGGTAGCCATAGCCCATGGCGCCCAATCCGGCGCTGGTGAGGAGTTGGCGCGGATACTTGCACTTGTAATATTGCGCGGCCCACATCTGATGCTGTCCCACGCCGGTCGTGATGATCGCTTCCCCCTTCGTCAGGTCGTACAGCGTCTCGATCACCATCTGGGGCAGGATGACCTCGCTTTCCCTGCCTTTGAGATGATTGCGCATGTGCTCCGATTTCATGACTTCTTCCGTGACGCGGTAGCCGAACGGCGCTTTTTGCTTCCACGCGGCGATCTGCCCGTGCCATTCCGTGAATTTCTTTTCGATCGGCCGTTTCCGGAGCATCTCGTTCAACCGGCTCAGCGCGTAGTTGATGTCGCTGACCACCGGCAGGTTGGCCGGTTTGTTCTTGTTGATCTCCGAGGGGTCGATGTCGATATGGACGATCGTTCCCTTCTCGCAAAACTTGTCCACCTTGCCCGTGACGCGGTCGTCGAATCGCACGCCCAGGGCCAGGAGCAGATCGGCTCCCGGCGCGATCAGTTTCATGGGATCGGCGGGGTTCTTGCGCTGTTCGTACTCGCCGTTGACGGCCCAATTCGCGAAGGCCGCGCCATGCATGCCCAGCCAGCGGAGGGACAGCGGATGCGTTTCCGGAAACGCGCCGCAGCCCATGATGGTCGAGGTCACCGGAATCTGCGTGGCTTCGATGAACTTTGCGAGTTCCCCGCTTGCGTTGCCGGTGATGATGCCGCCGCCGACATAGAGCACGGGCCGCTCGGATTTCTCGATCAACCCGATGATTTCGTTCAGGACGAGATCGCTCGCGCGTTTGTCGGGATTGTAGCCGCGCACGCGGATCTCGGTCGGGAATACCGGCTGGGTGCGCGCCTGCTGGATGTTCTTTGGCACGTCGATCAACACCGGCCCGGGGCGCCCGGTTTGCGCAAGGTAAAAGGCTTCCTTGACGATGCGCGGGATGTCGTTGATGTCCGTGACCAGATAGCTGTGTTTCACGACCGGCAGCGTCATGCCGAAGATGTCCGTTTCCTGGAAGGCGCCCTTCCCGATCATGGCCTGCGGCACCTGGCCGGTGATGGCGACCAGCGGGACGGAATCCATGTAGGCGTCGGCGATGCCGGTGACGAGGTTGGTGGCGCCGGGGCCGCTGGTGGCCATGCAGACGCCGGCCCGGCCGGTAGCGCGGGCGTAGCCATCGGCGGCGAAGGCGCCGCCCTGCTCGTGGCGGGGCAGGATCACGCGGATCTTCTTCGAGCGCGTGAGCGCCTGATGAATTTCCATGCTCGCCCCGCCGGGATAGGCGAAGATCGTGTCCACGCCTTCGCGTTCGAGGCAGGCCACCAGGATCTCGCTGCCGGACATGGCGGGGCCGACCTCGGCGCGCCTGGCGGCGGGGGTCCGTTTCTCGGTTTCAGTGGTTGTTGTCTTGCTCATGTGCTCTTTCCTGTTGCGGCTGCCGGTCGCGGATCAAATAAAAAACCCACGACCGTTTCCAGCCGTGGGTTCTTGTCGAAATTCAACTTAACAACGACAAGCGCCAACGGCGTCGCTTCCTACGACGACGACTGCCAGCACGACTTGTCGGTTGTTACTTAACATTTGCAAGGACTGTATCGGCGAAGCCCGGTCCAGGTCAAGCCCGGATTCCAAGAAATCTCCGCTCGATTTTGGCAAAAATGCAACCTGTATTGGCCGGCCTCAGGGGGCTCAACTTCACGAAGGATTGACGAAAGCCATGCTGGTCAACCGGGCGCGACGGGTTTAAGGTATCCGCCAGAATCAACCCAGATTGCGTTCACTCATGAGAACACTGCTTCTTGCGGGCACCAAGAAGGGCCTTTTCACACTGACCAGCACGGACCGCCGGAGCTGGCAAATGCATGGCCCGTTCCAGACGGGGCGCGAAATCAATCACGCGATTTACGACCCGCGCAACCGCCGCATCTGCGCCACCGCCAACGACTCATGGTTCGGGTCGGAAGTGGTCTGGTCCGCGGATCTCGGCAAACACTGGGAATCCGCAAAGCGCAATCCGGCGTTCGGACGAAAATCGAAAGTCAAACTGGACCGCATCTGGCACCTCGAACCGGGCGGGGCCGGCGAACCGAAAGTCCTTTATGCGGGCGTTGCCCCGGCCGCCCTGTTTCGCAGTGACGATGCGGGGAAAACCTGGGAGGAGATTCAAACACTCAGCCGGCACCCGACCCGATCCAGATGGCATCCGGGCGCCGGCGGACTCTGTTTGCACTCCATCGTCGTGGATCCGGTGAAACCGGACCGGCTGTTCGTCGGCATCTCCGCCGTGGGGGTCTTCCGCACTGACGATGCCGGCAAAACGTGGCACACGGCCAATCAGGGAACACGCGCCAATTTTCTCCCGCAGAAATATCCCGAGTACGGCCAATGCGTCCACAAGTTGTTGATGGCCGACAGCCGGCAGTCCCTTTTGTTCCAACAAAATCATTGCGGCGTCTATCGAAGCGGCGACGCCGGGCGGAGCTGGCAGGAAATCACGAAGGGCCTGCCTTCGGACTTCGGATTTCCCCTCGCCATCCATCCGCGCGAGCCGGACACGATCTATGTCATTCCGCTGAAGGGCGCGGAATTTCGGTGTCCACCCGGCGGCAAACTGCGCGTGTTCCGCAGCCGCAACGGCGGCAGAACCTGGAAGGCGCTGACCAAAGGGCTTCCGCAGCAAAATGCATTCGCGGGAATTTATCGCGAAGGCATGGCAACGGATTCGGGCGATCCGGCCGGCGTTTATTTCGGCACCAATACGGGCAAACTTTTCGGCTCGGTTGACGAAGGCGATTCGTGGCGCCTGATCGCCGATGATCTGCCCCCGGTATATTCGGTCGCCACCGGGATGATTTGACATCGCCGGCGCGGAGTTTTGCTTTGCGCTGAGCTCTTGCGAACGTTACTGTGCAGACGGCTTGTCCGGTGGTGTAACGGTAGCACTAGGCCCTTTGGAGGCCTCTGTCTTGGTTCGAATCCAGGCCGGACAGCCATTTGACAGCAGCTAAGGTTATGGACCAGCCACCGCCAATCCCGGAAACCACTCCCCCGGCTCCGCCGCCACCTTCGGTGCCGGCGACGTCGCTTGCCGCGCGCTTGTTGAACGTCTTCGCCACGCCGAGCGACGTCTTCGAGGAGGTGAAAGCCGCCCTGCCATCCGTGGGCAACTGGCTCGTGCCGATCGTGATTTTCGGACTGGTGACGGCCGTATCGTCCGTCCTGGTTCTCTCCCAGCCCGCCATGGCGCAAAAGATCCACGAGAAGCAGGAAAAGGTCTTCGATGACCAGGTTAAAGCCGGCAAAGTCACCCAGGAACGAGCCGATCAAATGGAGAAGTATGCCGAACTGGCCGCAAAAATTGCCGGAGGAGTCGGCGGCTTTTTTATGGGCTTCATCACGGTGTTCGGGTGGGGGTTCTTGTTGTGGTTGATCGGCCGATTCGCTCTCAAGGCCGACCTGCGCTTCATGAAAGTGACTGAAGTGGCGGGTTTGGCGACTTCCATCAGCGCATTGGAATCCCTGGTCAGGATGCTGCTCATCTTCGGATTCAACAACCCGCTCGCGTCTCCCAGCATGGCAATGCTGCTGAAGAATCCGGATCCAAAGAACGGCCTGTTCACTCTCCTCAGCATGGTCAATATCATGACGTTTTGGGCCCTGGTGGTGCGGTCGATCGGACTGGGCAAGCTGGCCGGAGTGCCTACGGGCAGGGTCGTTGTGTGGGTCTTCGGGGCCTGGGCCGTTGTGATATCGATTTTGACCGCTTCCAGCATGGCCCTGCAAGGGGCGTTTGGGGGATAAGGCGGACGACTCTGTCGTCAACCCGGCGACGCGCTCGTTTCCAAGTGAAACAAATCAGCCGCAAGCGTGTCTATAAAATGATCGACTGACATGGCCTATTCAAAAAAGCGCAAACGGATCCTCGTTTTTTCCAGCATCGGCGCCGTTCTCGTGGTCTTGACCCTCGTGGCGATCCTCAGGAAAAAGGATCCCGTCATCACGGTTCAGGCCGAGAAGGTGACGCGCCGGGACCTGGTCGAGAGGGTCGTCGCCACCGGCAAGATCCAGCCGGTCACCCAGGTGGTCATCAGTCCCGAGGTCAGCGGTGAGATCATCGATCTGGCGGTCAAGGAAGGCCAGCGCGTCTGGAAAGGGGATCTCCTCCTGAAAATCAAACCCGACTTCTATCTCGCAGCCTTCAACCAGGCCAAGGCCGGTTACGAATCTTCGGTCGCCAGCAAGGAGGAAGCGGCCGCGAACCTGGTCAAGGCCAACGCGGATTTCAAGCGCAACAACGAGCTGTTCAATCATAAATTGATTTCCGAGGCGGACTTTATCGGATTCAAGGCCGCCTTTGAGGTTGCCCAGGCGCAGTTGGAGAGCGCGACGCACCAGGTGGATGTGGCCAGGGCCACCGTGGACAGCGCCCAGGATTCGCTGGACAAAACCACCATCGTGTCGCCCCTCACGGGGACGATCAGCAAACTGAACTCCCAACTCGGCGAACGCGTGCTCGGGACCGTCCAGAATGTCGGCACCGAAATCATGACCGTCGCCGACCTGAGCGAAATGGAAGCCCGGGTGGACGTCGGAGAGGTGGACGTGGTTTTGATTGCGACCAACCAGATCGCGCGATTGGAGGTGGACGCGTTCAAGGACAGGAAATTTGCCGGAATGGTCACGGGAGTGGCCAAGTCGGCCAATGGCCTCGGCCAGACCGCCCTCAGCACGAGCTCCAGCAGCACGGACGCGACGAAATTCGAGGTGCACATTCGGATCACTGAAAAGGAATCGTTTCTCCCGGGGATGTCCGTGACCGCCGAAATTGAAACCCGCTACCGGACCAATGTCCTGACCGTGCCCATCGCCAGCCTCACCACGCGGATGCCGAAGGAACCAAAGAAAGACGGCGGCAAAGGCGCTGCCGCGACCAACGCGACCACGAAAGCGAAAGCGAAACCGGCCGGAACCAATTCCACGGTCGCCAAGGCCGACCCGCTGCCCGCCGCCGACACCAACGCCTGGAGATCCGATAAGAAATCCAAGGAAACCAAACCCATCGAGGTCGTCTTCGTGGTGGATGGCGATCATGCCAGGATGCTGCCGGTTAAAAGCGGCATCAGCGACGACGACTATTACGAAATCACCGAAGGCTTGAAGGATGGGCAGGAGGTGGTGTCCGGCGGATTCAAGGCGATCAGCCGCGACCTTGAAGACGGCAAGAAAATTGTCAAAGGCCCGGCGAATCCGGCGGCGGATACGAAGGAGCCGTGAGCCTGATACGACTCCAACAAATCTCGCGCCGGTATCAGATGGGCGCGGAGACGGTGCACGCGCTTCGCGAAATCTCCCTGGAAATCAACCGGGGCGACTATGTGGCCATCATGGGCCCGTCCGGCTCGGGCAAATCCACCCTGATGAATTTGATCGGATGCCTGGATACCCCCAGCTCCGGCCGCTACGAACTCAACGGCGTTCAGGTCAGCGAGATGGATGACAACGAGCTGGCGGAAATCCGGAACAAGGAAATCGGTTTTGTGTTCCAGACGTTCAACCTTCTGCCCCGGTCCGACGCGCTGCGCAACGTGGAACTCCCCCTGATCTATGCCGGTCTGCCCGCGGAACAGCGACGCCACACAGCGTTGGAGGCGCTTGCCCTCGTTGGCCTGGCCGACCGGGTCCATCACAAACCCAACGAACTTTCGGGAGGCCAACGCCAGCGCGTGGCCGTCGCACGCGCCCTCGTGAACAAGCCTTCCATCCTCCTCGCCGACGAACCGACCGGGAACCTCGATTCGAAAACCGGCACGGAAATCATGGCGTTGTTCGAACAACTCGCCGCGCAGGGGAACACGATCATCCTCGTCACGCATGAGGAGGAGGTCGCCAATCAGGCGCGTCGTGTCATCCGCATCCGCGACGGTTTGATTGCCAGCGACGAAGAGACTGCCAAGGGATGGGGGGCGAGTGCCGGGGGCCGCACCGCGAGGCGCCCGCCGCCGGGGACTCCGGTTCCCGGCCCTCGATCTTCAACCCCAGGCCCTGCTCCCGAATGAAGCTTCTCGGTGAATTGAAGGAGGGGTTCGGAATTTCCTGGAGTGCGATTCGCGCCAATAAAATGCGCTCCATTTTGACGACCCTGGGCATCATTATCGGCATCGTCACCGTCACGTTGATGGGCACGGCCATCCGGGGATTGAACACCGCCTTTGCCAACAGCATCTCAGCGGTCGGCACGGATGTGTTCTTCGTGCAGAAATTCTCCTGGTTCAGCGACGATCCCTGGTGGAAAGTGCGCAATCGCCGCGAAATTTATCTCGCCGACGGCCAGTCCTTCCTCCGCAGCGCCAATCCGGCCTGGGTCGTGGCGCTCGAATCCGTCGGCATCGGAACGGTCAAGAAGGGCAACAACGTTGCCACCGGCGTGGTCCTCATCGGAACGACCGAGGAAGAGATCGTCACATCCGCCCTGAATTTCAAGGAAGGCCGCTTTTTGAGCACACCTGAGGTCAACGGCGCCCGGCCCGTCTGCGTCCTGGGCTCCGACCTGGCGACCAGTTTTTTCCCGCAGGGCGGAGGGGTGGGACAGGAAGTGCGCGTCAACGACGCCAAGTTCGAAGTCGTCGGCATCCTCGCAAAACGCGGCAAATTCCTCGGCCTGGAAAACCTCGACAACACCGTTTACATCCCGGTCACACGGTTCGTCCGAAGATTCGCGTTTTTTCCCGGCATCCGCATCGTCGTCAAAGTCGGCACCCTCACCAGTCTGGATGACTCCAAGGAGGAAGTGCGCGGCATCATGCGCAAGTTGCGCCGGCTCGGTCCGGGAGACCCCGATGATTTCGGCGTCAACTCGATCGAAACGCTGGTGACCAATTTCAAACGGCTCAGCGGCATCATCGGCAGCGTCGGCCTCTTCATCACCGGACTGTCGCTCTTTGTCGGCGGCATCGGCATCATGAACATCATGTTCGTGTCGGTCGCCGAACGGACGCGGGAAATCGGCATCCGCAAGGCCATCGGCGCCAAGCGGCGCACCATCCTGATCCAGTTTCTGAGCGAGGCGGCGACAATTTGTCTCCTGGGCGGATTCATCGGCCTGGCCATCGCCTGGGCCGCCACGCTGATCCTCAGGACCTTCATGCCCGCCAGCATGTCGCCCGTCATCGTCGCCGTCGCGCTGGCCGTGTCCATCCTGACCGGCATCGTCGCCGGCTTCGTTCCCGCCTGGCGCGCGGCGCGGATGAATCCGGTGGATGCGTTGAGGAATGAATGAGGTTCAAACGCCCAACGCTGTTGTTCGCGGAAATGATGGAAAGCTTCCTCATGGCCATCGGCGCGCTGGTTTCCCACAAACTCCGCGCGTCGCTCACCCTCCTGGGCGTGATTGTGGGCGTGTTCTCGATCATCGTCGCCATGACGGCCATGCGCGTGCTCCAGCACAAGATCGAAAGCGATCTGAGCGGCCTGGGCGCGCACACTTTCACCGTGGATCGCTGGCCCGCCGTTTCCTTTGAAGGGCCGAAGGGCTGGGAGAAATACCGGCGCCGGAGGCCCCTGACGTTGCTGAATGAAAAACTGTTGCGCGACCGCGCCACGCTCGCCGTCGCCGTCGGGGCGGAGGCCTCCCTCGATTACGGCGAAGCCTCGTCCGAGTTCTGCAGGACGGACCCGGACGCCCAGTTGGTGGGGGTGACTCCGGATGTTTTGATTTGCAAGAACTGGGAAGTTGTGGAGGGACGCGGCTTTTTGGCCGTTGAAATGGACCGGGCTCATTACGTCTGTGTCATCGGCCACAAGCTTGCCAAGAAGCTGTTCCCGCACGGGTCCGCGCTGGGTGAGAAGATCAAGCTGGACGGCGTCAACTACACCGTCATCGGCGTCCTCAGCAGCACCGGAGCCATGGGCGGCCAGGAACAGGATCACGTGATGGCGGTGCCGATCACCACCGGCATCAATCCTTACACGAGCCGGCGGAGCCTGACTCTCTATGTGCAGGCGCGCGACCAGGCGTCTTACGACGACACGGTCGAGCAGGTGCGGGGGATCCTGCGCGCGGCGCGCAGGGTGCCGCCGGGGGATCCGGATGATTTCGAGATTTTTTCCAACGACTCGCTCATCCAGATGTTTCGCAACATGACGGTCGCCGTGCGGGTGGGCGTGGCGGTCGTCAGCTCCATCGCCCTGCTGGCGGCGGGAATCGGGATCATGAACATCATGCTGGTTTCAGTCACAGAACGGACGCGCGAAATCGGCGTCCGCCGGGCCGTCGGCGCCAAGAAAAGGAGCATCATGACGCAGTTCATCATGGAAGCCATTGTGTTGTGCGAAGTCGGCGGCGTCATCGGCGTCGTGCTCGGGATACTGGGTGGAAACGCCACGGCCCTGTTCCTCAAGCTCTCACCCGTGGTGCCGGTGGATTGGATCATCATCGGCCTGGTCATTTGCTCCATCGTCGGTGTTGTCTTCGGCACCTACCCGGCCTGGAAGGCGGCGAACCTGGACCCGATTGAATCGCTGAGATACGAATAAGCCGGAGCGACGGGATAAGGGAGATGGCTAAAGTCTGAAACGTGAGCGCCGAAAGCTGACAGTTGAGGATGGGGAAGAATCCCTTCATATACTTTAGCGTTTAGCCTTCAGCATTTAGAATTCTGGTCAAATCGAGGAATCCAGATTCTTTCTCATCGGGGTATTCATGCCGACAGGGCCGAAGGCTCGAAATGTGATAGCCCGGGCTGGAGCGGAGCGAAGGCCCGGGAAACATGTCCAAGCCATTCTCGCCCGCCCTGCAGGGGCGGCACAAAACCGACGCGCAAATCAACCCGGTGAAATTCAAACCCACGCGTATCGCACATGCGAGAGACGCCCTTACAGGGTTTGGGAGGTTTGTGGGGTCGGGTTACCCGGGCCTTCAGCCCGGGCTATCACATTTCGGGCCTTCGGCCCTGACGGATATTGGCGGAGTCCTGGCGGCTTGGTCGCCCTTCGACCCGAGGGATCGGCGGGCTGAAAGCCCGTCCTGTGACAGCCTGGGGTGGAAGCGCGAAGCGCGCAGCCCCAGGCAAAGAGACACAACATCATCGCCACCCTGAAAGGGCGGGACATCGCCGGCGGGAAAACCGCCGGGAAAAGCCTTGCACGGGCCGGGGGGGGTTGTTTAGTGTGCGGGCCGCCTTTAATTTTGCCCTGCCGCTGCAGCACGGTTTCAGTTTCCCGACGGAACGAATCCGTGGTAACGTTTTCGGGGCGGGTTGGTAGCTCAGTCGGTAGAGCAGCCCCGATTTATCGGGGTTGGTCCTGGGTTGCTGGGACAATTGCGGTCAACAATTTCGGGTTGGTAGCTCAGTCGGTAGAGCAGCGGCCTTTTAAGCCGTTGGTCGCGGGTTCGAGTCCCGCCCAACCCACCAGTTTCTTCTACAAGGATATGCCAATAAATCCCAGTAAAATAAGGTGTTATTGCATTTCACTTGCTTGCACTCACCGTTGCAGCAAAACGCACCCGGCAGCACGCTTTGCCGTTAAATGACGTTTTAATGGCAAACTTAATGGCAAATGCTGCCCCGCTTGATTTCGAGATTGAGCCCGCGGAGTTGCACCCAACCTTTTGACTCGTACTCATTCTGCCAACGCCTTAAAAAACGCGTCCGCCGGCTCGCTGTAATACTCGATGTTGATCTTCGTCCACAGCGCGTCCGGGAGATCATTCAATTGTCGCCGCGCCGAGACCGGCATTAGCAGCACGGTCGCTTGTTTCTCGATGGCAATTTCCACCAGCGCCACCGCGTTCGGCAGCATCTCCACCGAGCCGCCGAGGTTCAGTGAACCCACTACGATCAGACCTCCGCGCGTGCTTCGCTCCAAAAGCCCTCCAGCCAGCGCGATGAGCACCGGCAGCCCCACCCCGCCGCCGCTCTTGTCATTGTCCATCGCCCGCATCTGCACCGAGAATTCATGCGTCCGCGGATCGCGGTCACCCACGAGCTTCTTCGCCAGCGAATAAAGGTTTTGCTCGCCGACCTTCACGCTCTCCTTGAATCCTGGCGGCGCCGGCGTGTTCAAGATGCGCACGCCGTTGCCCGGTCCCGCAGCAACTTCGATGCGATACAACCCCGGCCCGGCTTCCGTTGTCCCTGGCGAAATCGCCCACACCTGTCCCGGCGGCAGCGGGTCACTCTCGATCGCTTCGTCGCTGTGCAACTCCGGCGTCGCGACGAATTGCTCCACGCCTTCAGTGCCCAAAGTGTAGCTGAAATGTGTGTTGCGGAACTCGCTCTTGAGGCAGCGCTTCTGTTGCTCCTTCACTCGCCGGCGGGCTTCCAATGCCATTCGGACGATTGCCTCCAGGTCTTGGTCGGAAATCGGCATCTCCGGGTCCGGGAACAGCAGCTTGATCATTCCGCTCACGGTCTTGTTCACGGCCTCGATGTCGCGTCCGCTCAACGCGCCGCCCAGGTGAACGCGCCCTTGCATCACCGCCACCCGGCTGCCGTTGCGCAGTTTAGTCCAGCATTCGCTCAGGAAGTCGCTCACCAATCCAAAATGGTTTGTCAGGTGGACATTCGGATTCAGTTTCGGGAAGTCCCAGCCGGGCACATAGGAGTGCAGTCGGTCATGAAACGCCGTGTCATCCCGCATTTCCGGAGGCAGCGGACTCAGCAAATGCCCTATCTTTTGCTGCTGCAACACATCCACGTCGAAATTGCCCACCATCACGATGCCGCCCTCGGCCCTGATGCTCTCCTTGCCGCGAGAGAATTCGCCCGACGCCATGTAGCCCTTCAGGATGTTCACGCCGTCCTTCTGGTCAAACGAAACGCCGGACACCTCATCGAAGCACACCACATCGTAATGGCACACCAACCCGCGCTGGCCGCTCGCGTTGTTCACGAACATCTTCGCTACCGTCGCCTTGCCGCCTGAGATCAAATGCGAATACGGCGATATCTGCTGGAATAGATGGCTCTTGCCGGTGCCGTGCGGCCCGAGCTCAACCATGTTGTAGTTGCGCTCCACGAAAGGCATCATGCGCAACAGGACGACCAACTTGGCGCGCTCGGACAGTTCCGCTGGTTCAAGTCCGATGGACCGGATCAGCAGATCGCGCCATTGTTCCGTCGTGAAACCGCGCCGCCCTTTCGCCAGTACTTCCAGCACTTCCGACTTGGAAAGCTGGATCGGGCGCAGCGCCTCGATGGCGAACGGCCGACCGGCATTTTCCTCCGCGATTACCGCGTCGTACCCCAGCGTTACTTCCGCATAAAATCCATCCGTCAGCATCCGCTCGTGTTCCTTCACGAGTTTGTCGGCGATGCGCACGTCCTTCAGCGCGAGGCTTGGCAACTCTGCGACATAACAATCATTCTTGGCGTCCAGTCGCGCTCGCACGATGTCGATCAGCTTCACCGAGCCGGTCTCTCGCGCCTTCGACTTAAACAGCTCCTCCTGACCCGTCCGGACGGTACGGTTGTTCAGCTGCTGCTCGACAATTTGCAGCCCTTCGCGGATCTCAGTCTCATTCACCGTCGCGCAGTACCGGCCCAGCAGGAACTCCACGACATACGTCGGCACGGGATATTGCCGGCTGTATTTCCGCACGAGATCCTTCCGCACCAGGTAGCCATCGAAGGCTGACGCGGCCACCTTGTCCAATTCATCCATTTCCATGCTCATGATTTCAGCTTTCTCCAATGGTGGTTGCCTGTTTCGTCAATACGTTGCCGGCGGCGTCCAATAGCACGACCACTGCCGCAGCACCGGCTTGCTCGTCGTCGGGAATGATCAGGGACGCCTGTCCGGTCGCGTCCGTTGCCTTCGGCGCGGACGCCAGCGATGTGTCCGGCGCGTTCGCCTTCGTGCGAATGTCCACGGTCACGCCTTCCATCGGCGCTTCCAGCATCACGCGGCAACGCAGCCGCTGCCATTCCACAGTCTTGATCCTTGCCGCCAGCGGCGAGGCGTCCCGCGCCGGCTGGATGGTCAACGTAGGAATCAAGCACTCTTGCACGCTCAATCCGCCGTGCGCGTAAGCCACGCCGCCCGCAAAGGCCGTAATGTCTGGTGCAACCGCCGCCTCCGCCGTTGCGTTCCAAAACCAGCCGACACGCGGCACGGACACTTTCGATTGCCCGCGAATTGCTGCGCAGCGTGCCCAGCGGCTCTCCACCAGATAGCCGGGCAAATCTGTTTTAGGCAATCCGCCCGGCACGAGGAGCCAGCCATGGTCGGTGACCACCCGCACCACGCGCCACCCCGCATCCAGCAATTCGGTGATGCGTTCCACGATCCGGTCTAGTTCCTCCGCGACCAGCCCAGCCAACGCCAATTGCAAATCATGGCCGCGACGGTCAATCTGTGCGCACTCCGTCCACGCCTTGCCGCTCGCGTCACCCGTCTCCCCAACGCCGAGGAATTGATACCCCGCCTCTTCCAGCAGCTTGCGAAATCGCGCCGTGTTCAATTCCTGTCCGCTCGCCTTGATGGATGGCGTGAAATTGTCCGGCAGCGTCACGCCGCCCTGCAACAACCCGGCCACCGGCGACACCGCTGGCTTGGCAGTGGCAGTCACTGTTGGCGTGCCCGCCCACCGCCGGCCAAGTGCCACGCGCAAACCGCGCTCTTCACACAACGCCCGCAACTCCTGGCCGAGATCGTAGCGCAGACCGTCCGCGAACAGCAGGCACTCACCCGCGTTCGCTTCGATCAGAGGCTGCTGGCCTGCGCCGCCCAACGGCGTCTTGGCGGCGTGTTGTTGGAACAATTCCGCTGCCGCCCGCACCCACGGCAGGTAAAGCGCTCGAGCTGCCGCCTGAATCGCGGCCCGGTCATGGCTCGATTTTGCTTCGGCCAGCGCCCGCAGCAGCGTGAGGTCTGCTTCGTAACCGCCGCCTTCGTAGTTCTTTGCCACGTCCTCCAGGCTGGCGCCATTCAACGCCCGACCCGTTTTGTCCGCCAGCGCGGCCAGATGTTCCAGCGCCTCCGCCAACGGACTCCGTTCCATCTTGGCCCACACCCAGCTTCGTCGCCGGCCGTGTTCGCCCTCCAATTCCAGCACGCGATCGCGCGCTGTCACCCCGTCTGCGGGCGCCAGATCCAGCAGCGCCGCGCGCAACCGCGCCTCCGCCTTGTCGTTTTCATCCGGCCATGATTCGGGATTGAACAACAGCTCCGTGGGCTTGGCCCGGGTCAGCAAATCCGGCAGCGCCTTGTAGAGCACCGGCGCCTCGGCAAATCGTTCCCAGAGCTGCTGCCACGGCGCTTCCTTGCGCAGTCCCAGCCGTTCTGCCGCACCCAGGGCGCCGTCCGCGTCCGGGTCAAATCCGTAATCCTTCTTGCAGCGCGACCGAAAGGCGTGCCACTTGCCTTCGCCCCAGCCGGCGCGGGCGCCATTCGGGTCATTCATCCATTCGAGCAGGTCGCACGGCTGGTCGCCGACCATGAGCTTGTCAAAATCTTCCGCTTCCAGTCGCTTGCCTTCCAACTGCGGTACGGGCGTCTCCGCCAGCACAGGCAGCGAACTGTGCAACGAATTGCGCGTAGCCTCGTCCCGCGAAACATCCAGCCCCAACCCGTCGTCGGAAATCAGGAACGCCTCCACCGTCCAGTCCTTGCCGTTGCGCTGTGTCCACACCACACCGCGATATTGCAGTTCCACCAACGGTTGCAGCAGAAGCGGACAGTCCGCCGCCGCCCGCAACGTCTGCCGGCTGATATTCGGCAGATACATGATCGGCACAAC
>Ga0187860_1001469_pt1 | contig 20757 bp, 31 predicted proteins | sample June2016WEW_10_4_FD_132981 | JGI IMG/M metagenome (GOLD analysis project Ga0187860, IMG submission 132981) | Peatland microbial communities from SPRUCE experiment site at the Marcell Experimental Forest, Minnesota, USA - June2016WEW_10_40 | ecosystem: Environmental > Terrestrial > Soil >...
TCTCTGCCTTGCCCTGGGTGCAACTTGATAGTGAAGAGGCACAAGAGAACACGGTGTGTCAAAGTTCGGCCCGATAACCACTGATCGGAAGATTCGCCACTTCGGCGTTGTCGACCTTGAGTGGGTTCCGGGCGAGGTCTTGGCCTTGCCCGAGGCCACCGAGCTCAAGATCGACGGCATCGTCGATCCACTGGTCATCAATCTGCCTCCGCGCAAGGTGCGCACGGAACCCTTGCAGCTGCGTCTGGCGGGGTACTACGACCAGGTCGAGGAGGAGGATGCCGACGGCGAGCTGCTCATGAACGAGCGGTATGAGCATTTTCGGACCATCGAGGAGCTAATTGACTTCCTCCTGGTGCGCGAGCACCGGGGCATGTGGTTCTTCGCCCACGCCGGGGGCCTGTTCGATATGGAGTTCGTCCTGGATGAGCTCTTGAAGCAGATCAAGGAGGAGCTGTCGGGCAGCAAATCGAGGGTTGTCTATGATGCCGAGGGCAACAAGACCACCGAGGAGATTGTGTGTACCAAGGGCCAGACAACCTGGACCATCAGAGCATCATTCTCGGGCTCGTCGGCTATTCTCATCCACGTGACTCGAGGGAAGCACACGTGGCACTTCGTTGATTCGTATTGGCTCTTTCGCGATAAGCTGGCCAAGATAGGCGAGTCGATTGGTATAAAGAAGAAGGATGAGGAGAAGCGGCAGACGCCGGAGGAGACCCGTCTCTACTACGCCGAGACGCCTTTGTCCGTGCTGATCCCTTACAACAAGGTCGATTGCGAGATTCTGTGGAAGGCGGTTCACGAGTTCGAAAAGGAGCTTTTCGCGCTGGGCGGGCAGCTGCAACAAACGATAGCCTCCACCGCGATGAACCTGTTCCGGCGCAAGTACCTCAAACGAACAATCCAGACGTCCGAGGTGGCCAATCAGATCGCGGTGCAGAGCTATTTTGCCTCGAGGGTCGAGGTCTTTCAGCGCTTCGTGGAGAAATTCTGGATCTACGATATCAACTCGTCGTTTCCCTACTCGATGACGTTTCCTCTGCCCGGGGACCTGGTGGGGATGTCGACCACCCTGCCGAGTACCGTCTCCGATGAGTGTATCTACATCGCGGATGCGACGGTCGAGGTACCTGAGATGGCGGTGCCGCCGCTGCCCTTTCGCACGGGGGAAGATAGTCGCGTGTTTTTCCCCACCGGCAAGTGGCGAAGTTGGTTCACATCGACCGATCTGAACCTCGCCATGCGCGAGAACGTAATAATCCACAAGGTGCATGAGTGTTACGAGTTCGAGCCTTTCTACGACTTCAAGTCGTACGCCGTGGACATCTACAAGTTGCGCGTGGAATCGGAGAATCCATTTCGCAAGCTGCTTCTCAAGTATCTTCTTAACAGTCTATATGGAAAGGCGGCCGAGTCGTTACTCAAGCAAGAGATGCTCATAAATCCTCCAGAGGAGGAGTTGGACCGTGAGAAGCTCATGCTACTTCAGCCGGGCATCTGGCTAAGAGAGAAGACGGTTCCGATTGCACATAGGCACGTTGTTGTCTCCGCCATCATCACGGCGCTGTCAAGGCGTCACTTGTACGATTATGCCAAAATGTGTGAAGCCCAGGAGAAACCCATGATGTATTGTGATAGTATCACTGGAGATAGGACGGTTGTGCTGAAAGACTCAAAAGGGTGGATATGCATAGATCCAGTTGAAGAGGTCTGGGAGAAGGGAAAGATTTCTGCGTACGGCAAGGAGAAAGAGTCGTGCTATCTGGGTGAGGGGTGGACCGCGCTGGCAAAGGATTCCAAGGGTGTTACAGGATGGTTTCCCCTGAAGCGCTTGATACGCCACAAGACGTCGAAGACCTTGTATCTCATGAGCGCCAAGCGAGGGCAGGTTCACGTCACGGAAGATCACTCGCTGGTGGTTGACAATGAGGAGATCAAGCCTGTTGATTTTATTGCCAGAAATCTGCAGTTCGAGGTACTGACGGCTCCCAAGCCTGTAGTGCTCGATTGCATCGATCTGTATGAATACCTCAAAGACTTTTCCAGAATGTCGGAGGGAAGTGTTAGTCACGGTGGCGAAGTTGAAAATCACTTCGAGCTCGACGAGAGTGGTGAGTGGATTTATCTGAGCAACTACAGGAACGAACGTCGATACTTCAAGCGGTTCTACAAGAGGGGAACCGAGGATTTCCATCGGCTGCTCAGGTTACTTGGCGCTTTCATAAGCGAGGGAAGCTCGAGCGTGCGTGGTTATACGACAGAGACAAGGGACATGTTTTCGTTGAGTCAGAAGCGCGAGCAATGGTTGACGGACCTGCGTGGTGACCTGGAGGCTTTAACCCAGAACGTGGAGCTATTGGGTCCGAAATGGAGTCAAGGCTCAGGGGTCTACTATTTGCGAAGTGGGGCCGGCTTGCTTCCTTGCTTGTTTGGATATTTGTGTGGGATTCACGGATCGGCTGGTCGCAAGTTGCCCTCGTTTCTCTACGCGTTGTCGGAGGACGATTTTTCAGTTTTTTGGGGAAAGATTATGGAGGGGGATGGAACCATCGATGTGTGTGGCGAGGCTGATCGATATACGACCATTTCTCAACAGTTAGCAGCGGGCGTGTCGTACCTTTTCAGCCAACATGGCCTTGATCACCTTATTAACTACAGAGCCGAGAAAGGCAGTTACTTGCTAAGGACCCGAAAGGGCAAAGAACGGAAGCAACGTGTTCTTCATGTGGAGAAGTCAACAGTTACCGGATACGTGTATGATCTTGAAGTAGAAGGTGCTCACACGTTTGTTGATGGCGTAGGAAGGGTGTTGTTGCACAACACCGATTCTGTCGCAACGCGTGCAACATTACCGACTTCAACCGATCTGGGAAAGCTCAAATTGGAGAAAGACATCGAATGGGCTGAATTCGTTGCGCCCAAGATCTATCTTGGTGAAGGTCGGGAGCTGAAGAATGATGGTAGCTGGAAGGACGTGAAGCTGGCCAAGGCCAAGGGCTTCTCGCTAGGCAAGTTTCCCAAGCCCATAGAGGCGCTCCGGCGAATCATCGACGGCGAGCAGGTGGGAGTACAGTCCATGGTGCGCATGCGCGAGCTCTACCGCGCGAGCGACCCGGAGCACGCCGAGACAGCGCCTTACGAGAAGCTCGTGATCAAGGCATTAACACAACGCATGCTATCTAAGCGGTTTCAGTACCCCGACGGCCATACTCGCGCCTGGACGGTCGAGGAGCTCATGTCGGGCGATTTCCAGCGCCATGGATTTGACTTTGGCGATGAATTCATGAGAACTTTGGACACTACCACCCGCTCCATGCTGGCAGCCGCCGGCTAGAGTGCCCCGCTTGCGAGGCCACATGACATCACATCGGTACGACGTCCGCAGGCCGAACGGAACCTGCTCGCTAGGATTATGAGATGCCCCGAGGGATTCGCGACGTCCTAGCCAACACCGAGCGCATGGTGATCATGGAGACCCTGGCGCGCAATCGGTGGAATCGCAAGCTGGCGGCCCAGGCTATGAACATCTCGAGAACGAACCTGTGGCAGCGCATGAAGAAGCTCGAGATAAACCTGGCCGAGCTGCCCCGCGACCGGACCGGGCGCAAGGGATCTCTGAGCGGTCAAGGATCGGCAAATGCCAGCGCTCGGTGAGCAGGTCGAATTCGTCTACGACGACTTTGCCCAAAAACTCGAGCTCGATTTTGCGATCATGATCACGCCGTACTACGGCGACAGGTTTTCTCCCGACGCCGTGCGTAAGCTGGCAACGCGTTTAGCCATGCTGGCTTCGCGGCGGTGCAGGGAGGTGGGCAAGTTGCCCGATTTTCAGGGGACCAGGAAGTTTTGCCCGAGTTGTGCTTGTTGGTCATGTCAACTTGAAAAGGATAACTTGGCTAAAGAGGCCAAGGAAGCCAAAAAGGCGAAATCTGAAAAAGGTGGTTGACAGGGAGGACGACAGGTATAATCTGGTCAAAGATGTGATGTTTGGAGGTTTGCAGCATGATCTACGTTATCGACAACGGCGAGGAATACGACGATCACAGGATCTACTTCGTGGAAGCGCCGGAAAGCTTTCGCACGTGGTTCGAGACAACGCTCTTGCCCTGGCAGCGGGCCACCCTCGAAAAGTCGCTGCAGGATCGCGCTTGGTTCAAGATGCACAGTCTTATTTGCATCGCCAAGGATGTGGCGTGGATGACCGAAGGGTATCCTATCTCGGCCGAGTCCTATCTCGCCAAGAACATGTTCGTGGCGAGAGGGAATATGTTCGATGAAGATCTCGAGGGTCTGGTTCCGTACGCTCCTTAGATCTCGATGAAGGGACCAAGCTCATGAAACTGGTTGATGTGGGAATCGTGGCTCTGGCCCTGGTCATGGTCATCCGGGCGCGCCAGGGGTATAAGCTGCTTTTTTGGGTTACGCTCGCCTTTGTTGCGAGTGTCATGGCCGGCTACGGTCCCTGCTGGACCAGGTTCGCAACTCTAGTATGGAGAAGCTGAGATGTTCCGACGCTTCGTGTACTACGTGCTCATTTTTGCCACGGCCCCCTGCCTCTTCCTCGCCGTCCCGGTCGCCCTCTTCGAGGTTCTGGTGCTCGACACCGGCGGCGAGTGGGGGCAGAAGTTGGCCGGTCCTTTTCTGTGGGCTTGCGATAGACAGCCGTGATTGTAATGCGACACGAGATTCCCATGTCGAGGTGCCCCGGTTGCGGATTTGACGCGGACGCTGCCATCAACGTCCAGCTGGGCAACAACGATGCGCCTCGACCTGGGGATCTGGCACTTTGCACGCGGTGCGAGACCTACCTGCAGTTTGATGAACGCCTGAACCTGGTTCACCTCAAAGCTGATGTGATGCGGAGTTTGTCTGAGCTCGAATGGATGACACTTGATTGCGCTCGAAAAGAAGCTCGAATGAGGGCGACGAGCGGTGAGTGCCGAGTTTGTAACTGAGGGTTTTATGCCAAATAGGATCGATTCGCCGGAACAGCATCGTTATCTCATGGAGACCCATTCGGGCAAGGTTATCGATCTTGCCGATATCTACCAAGATGACATCGAGATCGAGGATATTGCCTATGCTCTTTCGATGATCTGTCGCTGGGGAGGGCAAGGGCAATGGATCAGCGTTGCGGCTCACTCCGTGGCCATGGCCGATTTTGCTCTCAGCAACGGGCGCGAGAAGATGGCCCTGGAGTGCCTGATGCATGATGCGGCCGAGGCGTACCTGGGCGATACGATCGGGCCATTACGCAAGTACCTGGTGACTATGGAACGATTTGTTCATCAACCTCTGTCCGATTTTCCGCCTACCGGCGTGCTCGAGAATCTGCACGAAGGTCTAAATGGTCTCATCGGAGATCGTTTTGGCCTGGTTCGGCCAGCGGAAACCGTGTCATTTGCCAAACACCCGGTCGTGATGATGATCGATCGTCTGGCTTTCGATGCTGAGCTTTTGCAGGGTTGGGGACGGAAGTTTTGGCAAGAACCGACTCCCGCCCCGGAGCTGTTCGTCATGTATCACGCTTTGCTATGCGCTCGTCAGTTAGAGGATGACGGTTCTCCTCGAGGCCGCGACGCCATCAGGACCAAGTTCCTGACGATGTTCAAAGACTTGCAAGCGGCCAGAAAATCCTAGATACTGGCCCGGCTCAAGGAGTGCTGAATGCTGTTTCGCGTGCTTGATATCGAGACGGTTTCCGACGATGGGGCCTTTACCCCGCGAGAGCCGAAATGGTCCCTGGTGCCCGAGGCTCCTAGTCCCGCCAATTATCTTCCTGCCTCTGTTGTTGGCATGGCTTTCCGGCGCGAAGACCCCTGGGCTCCTCCTCAAGCCAACCGTGTGGTTGCCATCTCCCATCTCACGCTGGAGACTGCTGCTGCCCAAGAAGGGGAAAGGCGATACTTGTTTCGGGAAATGGTCTCGCGCGCTGCCTGGGGACCAAACGACGAGGCTGGCCTGATATCCGACTTCGGCGACGTGCAAACCAAGAACGATGCGACGATCGTGACCTGGGCCGGGCGGAGCTTCGATTTGCCCGTTCTTGCGCTTCGTGCGCTCAAGCATGGTCTCGTCTGGGGCTGGTACTACAACGAGAAGTCGGTGCGGTACCGGTACTCCGACGAGGGCCACTGCGATCTTATGGACGTCCTGTCGGATTACGGCGCAAGCAGGTCGCTTTCCCTGGGCGATGCGGCTCGCCTGGTGGGCCTGCCGGGCAAGACCGACATGGACGGCTCCAAGGTGGCTGACGTGGTGGCCAAAGGGGAGGACAAGAAGGCGCAAGCCAAGATCGAGGAGTATTGCGGTCATGATGTTTTACAAACTGCGTTAGTCTTTCTTCGTTCGAGGCTCCTATTTGGACGCTTGACGCTAGAAGGCTTTCGTGCTTCAGCTGAGAGCTTCAAGCCCATTGTCGAGGAATACCACCTTAACGTGAACTGGAAGGCTTATTTGCTGCTCTAGGTGCGCATTTTTGTTTGATTCTTGCGTTCGGACTACTTGGTGTGCTAGGAGAGAAGAACCACCCCATGAAAACTCATGTAGAAGTGGACGCTGTGGTGTCCGACTCTACCTCCGCTGGGAAACCGGCGAGTTTTCAGATTTGCATCAAAATGTTCGGCGGCCACCCGATCACCGATTTGCGTAGCAAGAAGGTTGGCTACGTGCTCTGGCTCGAGCTCGACGAGGCGGAGAGCATGATCAAGAAGGTCGGTGTCGAGCTCGAGCGAGCACGAAACTTTCGGTCGAGGACGGCAACATGAAGCCAGAGCCGCTTGTCGCTTGTCCGTTCAAGCGAAGTCGCAGCAAGCAGCTGTATGCGCTTTGCATATCCGTCGACTACCCGGGCGACTTCGCTCTTTCCGGGCGTCACTGGCGTGTGGTTAAGGGCACCATGGCGCGGTCGGCTGAGGAAGCTTACAAGAGCTTCGAGTCGGCTGGCATCAAGGGGTCGCATGCCAAGCACATGACGACAACCTACGACCCGGCTCTCGATGTGCTCGATGCCCGGCGGGTTTTGCGATCTTAGATCGCTTTTGCACCACAACGAACGAAGAAGGAGACATGACATGGGAAAGAAGAAGCGTAAGACCACCACCCCGACCACCTCGGCAACTGCGGCGGGCTCCGATCTACTCAACATAGACGACATCAACCTGCGCACCGCCGGGCCGGTCACGAGAGTTCGCGGAGCTATACTCAGCATCGGCGACCGTCTGATGGCCGTGAAGCGCAAGATAACGGCCTGGGGCTGCGAGGACGCGAACGCCGCCACAGCGCTCGAGCTCTTGAATGAGATGACGAGTCGCATGCCAGCTATCCGGACTGCCATCGAGAAGCTGGAGCTCACCGGCTACTCCCCATCGCGCAAGGCATTCACATCGCGCACCGAGGAAGGCGATCACGTGTCGATCCTGCCCAAGTACCGCGCGCAGTACAAGGATCTGCTCCCCGAGGATCACATGGCGGACCTCACCGTGATTCGGAAGAACCCAGATCGTGGCGGCCTGATTCTCGAGTCGTCCGAAGGAGCGCGCCTCAAGACGGCCTCGGCCCACGTGGTGCGATTGCCGCAAGTCGAGTAGGCCACGCTTCGAGGTTTGCTGGTAGACTGATCGTTTCGCTCTATGTGTGAGATAGATGGCCCGACGAACGAAGATCAGGGAAGCTCGAACCGCTCAGCAGTTCCGCGATGCGGTTACGGCCAAGTGGCGACAAGTATGGGAGAGACACGCCCCCAGGCCCACCGAGCAGGCCCCATACTCCGAAACCCCCGTTCGTCGGGCCACGGCGTTCCCTTCGCAACGTTTGCCGAAAACGCGCGAGGGGAACGTTCATCTTCGGCCCTCGCACCCGTTCCCTGATTTTGATGATGACGACGAGGATTGACCCATGACCAGATTGTTCGTGTACAGCCTGCCCTGGACAGCAACGTCCGACGCCTTGATGGAGTACTTGACCTCGGAGCACTTCGCGGTCGAGTCGGCTCAGGTCATCATGGACAAGGAGACTGGTCAATCCAAGGGCTTCGCGTTCGTGGAGTTCACGAACGAGATTAGCGCCAAGGCAGCATTGCAGGCGTTTCAAGACGGCAAGCTGCACCTGGGCGGGCGCAAGCTCGGGGCCAACGAGGCGCACCCGCGTCCCGAGAGACCGCAGAGTCCATCCGAGCGACCGAAGCCCGCTGCTCGCTCGAAAGCTCCCGAGTCATTCGCTCCTCCTCATGACGAGCTTGGTCGAGGCAAGAAGAAGCGCTCGCGGCGCGGGGATTCGAAGCGCGACAAAGACTCTGAGTGGTAGAAGGAAGGGCATTCATGATCAAGAAGGCTAGCAAGTCCGACATGCTTGTGAAGAAGCATGTAGAGGCAATGGTAGCTTGCCCCACTCTTGATGAGAAGTCTCGCCATCTTGTCACCGTGAAAGGGATAGATGGTGAGAACGTGGCCGCTTTGGTATTGATTGCCTATGCGGCCTTATGTCGAGATGGGGTGCTTGTTACAGGCACTTTTCTCACTAATATCGCGTGGAATGCCAAGGATCCCTTTGCCGCGCTCAACGAGTTCAATGCGGCTGTCAAGCGGGCAATGCCCCGTTTCTTCTGAAACAGGAGTGCAAGATGGTTGATTTTGGCAACAACCTGCCACCGCCCACCGAGGGCCACTGCCTGATGTGTGGCAAGGATCGTGAGGTCATTGATGTTGGCATTCACGACCCACTTCAGGAAAGTCTCGCTCCGAGCTATGGCATTTGCGACTCCTGCTCTTACCTACTGCGCGAGGAGTGGAACATCGCCAAGCGCCTGCGCGTCCCCGCGCTCGATTCCAAGATCGCCACGACCTACGTGGTGATTCCACGCCTCATTCCCTCGAGATCGGAGCTCGACGTCTCCGGCTACGAGTTCGTCACCGTGTCCGGGGGCTGGCCTTCTACCGCGTTTCTCTCGCGGGATTTGCTGGTCAAGTGGCTGCGTGAGACCTTCAGGATCGTCACGTGGCCAGGCGGCATCCTGCGCATCTACGCCGGGTTCGATGAGCATGCCCGCTTCGCCGAGGTGGTGCTGCTCACCATCTGGGGCCAGGATTACGAGAAGACGGGGCGAGTCGTCGACCTCAAGTGGAGCAATTTCGACTCGCTCCTCACTCCCCCGACCGTGCGAGGGGCATTTGCCATCGGGGCCAAGGCAGGATTCGAGGGGTACCTTCTGCGCCGGGAGCTTGCCCCAGCTGCCACCGGCGAGTGCATCGTTCTTGGGGAGCCGGCATTGCGCTACCTCGCGGTCAAGCAGGGCATCGACAAGGACCCCGTCTGGAGCAACGAGGCCATGCTCGAGGCTTACTTCAAGGCGATGCCGGAGCGGGAGCGCCTGGTGGTGGGGCAGCTACTCAGCGAGCAGCAGGTTGCGCCTCCCATCAAGGCGGAAATCGTCAGGGAAGTTTCGCCCAGGATGACGAAGCCTTCGGTGGAGGCGGTACAGCAGGATCTTGAGTTCGAGGACGATGAGGGGTCGGCAGAGGTAGTCAGTCCTCTCAGCCCGGAAAAGTGAGGGCAACATGGCATGTGTTTGTGGTCATAGCGAAGAAGAGCATGGACATGATCCGGAATACCCCGGATCGACAGCTTGTCATGGTCTTGTTGACAGCGGGAACGATAGTGACGAACCGTGTGAGTGTGTTGCTTTTGAAGACGACGGTTCGGAATCTTCCTGATGGTCGTTAGTCGGATGAGCATGCGCGAAAGGAAGCAATCATGAGCGATGAAGAAAAAAGCACTTTCTTGTCCTTTATTGAAGAGGACAAGGAGCGCGTCCTTCACCGGGTATCGACCAAAGACTTGCCCAAGGATACTCCTACCCTATCCTTGCACATGATCGTCAAGAACGGTCAATCGGTTATTGCTCGAACGCTCAACCACGTGCTGCCCTACCTGTCCCAGGTTCGCATCGTGCTCAACGACACGGAGGATCGGACCCGCGAGGTGATAGCCGAGACCATGAAGGCGCGGCCAGAGGTGGAGTACGACGTGCAGGACATCACGAGCGCGTCACACCCTTATCTCTACATCATCGATACGCCGGAGACTTACAAGGGAGCTGGTCCCAGTCTTTCGGGCGAGGAGTTCCAAGGTCCCTTCACGGAGCAGCCTCTTCTCATAGACTGGTCCTCGGTGCGCAATGCTGGATGGGAGTCGAAGGCGGCCTACCGCCTGCAGATGGACGCGGACGACCTTCTGACCGCCCCTGAGACGCTGCCTCTCGCTCTCAAGGCCATGGAGGAGGTGGGAGCGGACCTGGCTGCCGCTCCCTACCACATCAACAACTCGATGCGCACGGTCTTCCGTGAGCGCCTGGCGCGCACGACGCCTGTCATTCGCTGGGAGGGGTTCGTCCACGACCGGTTGGTGGGAGGTTTGAGACGGATGCTCTTCGAGGATCTGCTGTACACGGTCGATATGCGCGACAGCAAGGCCACCGGTACCCGGGTGGTGGGCAGGGACTTCAAGGCGCTCTACTTCCTAGCGCGCAGGGCCGAATGGCAGGTTTCGTTGCGGCATTACCTGTACCTCCTCCAGGAGGCTCGGTACCTCATGCCGCTCGAGTGGGTGGTGGGGCCTTTGCTCGAGCGCTATCGCCAGGAATTCGAGATTCACGGTGTGCCTTCTCGCCTGCCGGAGAAGGCGTGGGTGTACACGATGGTGGGGGAACTTTTCGAGGAGAAGAACGATTGCGCCAAGGCGCTGGAGTGGTACGAAAAGGCTCTAACAGCCGACCCTACCCGGAACGGCTACTGGCGTCGTTGTCGGGCGGAGTATCAGCTAGGGCATTATACCCTCTGTGAGGAGGCGTACCTGGCGGGGCACAAGTGCTTGGTTATTTCCTCGGTGCTCGACGTGAAACCCATCCCGGAGCCCGCCATTCAGGTCTTGGTGGCGAGTGCCATATCGGAGCTCGGTCGACATGGCGAGGCGATAGCCATGCTCGACAAGGTCTTGGAGAACGGCAAGTATGCGCTCCCCGGAGTGGTCGCTCTGAAGCAATCGATCATGGACAAGCAGCTTTAGGAGGCCACCATGGCATTCATCGTTATCACCGGCGGCGACAAGTGCGGGAAGACCACACAGTGCAAGCTTCTTGTGGACAAGCTCAGAAATGTGAAAGTGGGAGCCGTGCTCTTGGGGGTGCCGGACTACGAGTCGCCCGTGGGCGAGACGATCAGGTATCTTCTCCAGGAAGGGCCTCCTTCGGACAAGCGCAAGCTCATTCATTGGCAACGGAGCATGGAGGCTCTGCACATCATCGACAAGCGGCTGGTTGCCGGCAAGGTCAGGGAGGCTCAGAAGCAGGGAGCAATCGTGGTTTGCAGTCGATGGTTCGAGTCGGCCAAGGTGTACGCTCAGGCGAACGGGTTCGAGGAGGAATGGCACGATTCCCTCATCCGCAATCTGCCTTACCCGGATCTCACCATCTTGCTCGACATTACGTATGCGACCTATCGAACCAGGCTCGAAAGCAACGGCAAGGAGGGCATCGACAAGTACGAAGCCAATTTCCTGATGCAGCAGAAGGTGCGCGAGCTATTTCGGGATGAGGTGGAAAATTCGTCCATGTGGATGGTGGACGGTGGGAAGAATCAAGATGAGGTGGCCAACTCCGTGTGGGGGCTTGTTCAGCACAAGTTGCTCGCAATGGCAGCCACGGCAAGTATTCCATTCGACACTTTCAAGGCGATTGCCGACCTTGCCTATCGGCATAATGCTCATGATTGAGACGATTTGACGTTTGATGTTTGTGTGAAAGGATGATTGTTCATGACTACACCAGATGCCGTTGAGCCCGTTTCTGATGATGTGACCTCGGAGCAGTACTCGCCAATCGCGGTTGCAGGCGAGCAAGAAAATCTTCCAGCTACCGAGCTCGTGGCGGTGCCCGATGCCGACATCGTCAAGCACGCCAAGGTTGGGTGTAGAACCTGCTTCGGCCGAGGGCTGCTATCGATCAGGGCTCCCGGGAGTGAGAAGCCGAAGAAGACGGTCTGTCAGTGTGCCCTCAGACGGTTCGTGGACGCCAACCGGCAGTGGCTCGTCGTACGCAATCGTCGCCTCTACTACACCGATCCGGACGAACGAGGCTCCGAGCTGGAGGCTGCGCCGGCAGTGACGGAAGTAGCGACGGAAGCCTTGACCGATGACCTGGGCGAATTCAGGACGAAGTACGAGCGCATCAAGATCATCGACAAGGAGCTGGCCGAGATCGATGCTCGGTACGATGCGCAGCTCGTGCCTCTTCGGACGAGCCTGACGAGTGCCGAGGAGGTTCTGGCACACGAAGAGGCCGAGCAGAAGATCGACGCTTTAGGGACCAAGTCGTTGTTGCTCGCCGGGCTCAACAAGGAGCTGGAATCATGACTCGCGAACGACTGCCCGTCGGTCGAACCGGCCATACAAAACGCATACACCTGCGTTACCCCCACGAGGGTGCCGTGAGCGACCTTAAGATCTACATCACCACGGGGGAATACCCCGACGGTCGGCTGGGCGAGATTTTCCTCAAGGCCGACAAGTCGGGCTCGACGATTTCCGGCCTTCTCGATGCCTTATCGATCACGGCTTCCCTGGCCCTGCAGAGCGGGGTCTCGGTGGAGGCCCTGGCCGAGAAATGGTCGCGCATGCAGTTCGAGCCGTCGGGCACGACCTCGGATCCACGCATGCCGCGCGTGTCGTCGATCGTGGACGCCATTGCCCAGTGGCTAACTCTTCGGTATTGCAAGGGGGAAGCCAAATGACCCACATCGTTTTCTGGCTTGGCCGCTCGAAAGCACCCTGGAACCACCTCACCGCGCTCGAGGAAGGTTGCGGAGGCTCGGAGCTCGCGACCTTGCGCCTGACCGCTGGTCTGGCCGCTCGGGGCTACCAGGTCACGGTCTATGCCGATATCCTCGACACCGACGCCCCGGGCACGAATCCCCGGTGGATGCCCTACCAGGCCGTCGATGAGCGAGACGTGGGTACGTGCAATCTGCTCGTGTCCTCTCGTCATGCGGTTCACCCGCCGATGGGTGTCTCTCGCCGGTTGACGTGGCTCTGGATGCACGATTTGCACATCGGAGCCGACTGGGGCAAGAACATCAGTCGGGGTTTCGATAAGGTAATCTGCCTTTCGCTCTTCGCGCACAAGCGCTTTTGCGAGTACTACCCCCAGGTCGATCCTCACAAGGTGGAGGTCATTCCCAACGGAATCGACCGTGATCTCTTCAAGCTGGGGCGTGCTTACAAAGCAGGCGAGTGCTTCCTGTCGAACGATCCCTCGCACCTACCTTCCTTGAAACTACTTGCCAAGCACCGGAGACTCGAGGCCGGCGAAGAGCCCCTCTCCGTGATCTGGTCCTCATGCCCCGACAGGGGACTCGATAGGGTGATCGACCTGTGGCCTGGGATCAGGGAGGCGTTTCCGGGAGCGAAGCTGCGAGTTTTCGGCGATGCCCTGGTTTGGGCGCAAGAGGCGCAGAGGACTGGAACAAGGGACCAGGTAAGCGATGCTCGCGCGCTGATAAACACGATCGTCAAGACGAATGCGAAGAACAACGGCGTGATCTTCGAAGGTCGAGCTGGACAGGGCATGCTTGCCGGCGCTTTCATGAAGGCCCACCTCTGGCTCTACCCCACCTCGTTCGAGGAGACCTCCTGTATCACCGCGATGGAAGCCCAGGCGGCAGGGTGCAAGGTCATTTGCACGCCCGTGGGTGCTCTTCTCGATACGGCACCCTATGCGGAGTTCCTGTCGCCCTGGTTGCCGACGTCGATCTGGCGAAACGTGGCAACGCAGACAATCAAGGTTGCCTTGCAGTTCACGAACGAGGCAACGCTTTGCAACGCTCGAGCCCGGGTGCCGACCTGGGACCACGTGGCTGACAGGTGGGCGGCGATGATCGAACGGGATCTGAGAAAGAAGGTCGATCCATGATCAAACGACTGATATGCCTGCTATGGGGGCACGGGAAATGGGTTGTCTTGGATACAACCGACAAACCTGGGATGCATTTGAAAACCCCGGGCTTTGAAGCGAAATTTTCGGCGGGCATGTCCGAAAAGACCGTCATTCGTCTGGTTCAAGGTGCGAGGATTACCATCTTGCAGTGTCCTCGTTGCAGCAAGCTCAAGACCATCGTCAACTGACGACGTGAAAGAAGACACATCATGGGAATGCCTGAAATCACTTTCGCGGGTCAAGAGTACAACGAATCGGACATCGAAAGCTCGAACATCAAAAACGCGATAATTGATGCAGCCGAGATCAGGGTGATCTCGCGCAAGGCATACTTCGAGCTCCGTCTCGGTTATGCCACTGCGGCCCAGCTTACTGGCAACGTGCTGGTCACGGCCGAGAGGCTCGGGCTTCTGCTCGACGCTGCCGGTGTTGCGTCCTGGAACGAGCTTGTGGGTCGGGCGGTGCGGGCAAGGCTCTACTCGAAGACTCGAGGGGGAACATTATACAAGGAGATCGCTGCCGTGGGCCACATCATTCACGATTTGTGGGTGGGCCTGGTGGCTGAGGGTTCCGAGGAGACCTGAGACGTGCGGCAGGAATACAAGGATCTGCTGACTGACGCCTGGGATACCGTCAAGGACATTGCTCGTCCGGCGGTGCGCACCGTGAAGGTGAGCTGGCGCGAGGCATTCAGGATCTTCAGGCATTCGGTGGGGCCTGCTATCTGGGAGCGGATTGTGGGACTTGCCATCATGTGCCTGGTGGCCACGTTCCTGGTAACGGTTTTCAAGATCTGGGTGGCTCTTGCAAGGCTCACCAAGTAACGCAACGGGAGGAATTTCGATGCCCCATGAGAATGGACAGTGGATCATGGCCAGCGACTCTGGCCTTAACTGCATGTACCTTGGCCAGCTTGCCGAGGGATTGAAGGCGGCGGACTGCATAAGGGACTTATCCAGGGCCGGCTCGTCGCCCGCGTCGATCGAGCTCTTCAACGCGAGGTTGGTCCTGAACATGACCGTGCCGGCTTCACTGCCGGGCGGGCAGGTCTCCATCCAGACCATCTTCAAGATCATGCCCTTTCCGACCAATCCCGACGGGGGCCACATGGCTCTCAAGGCCACGACCATCATCGACGTGGAGGGCGATCAACCCACCCGGGAGATGATCATGGAGCTGCTGGCATCGTGCAAGCGGCTGGAAGAGCAGGAGAAGGCCAACCGGTCGCGTTTGATTACGACCCTGAAGGCGTAACGGCCCAAAGGGTTGAAAGGACCATTTCTCATGGATTGGAAGCATGATCCGAGACGTGTTGAGCTCATGACGAAGATCGATGAGCTGCAGCCTGATAGGTCATGGAAATCATTATGGCAAAAAGGCCCACAAAGACACTGAATGGTCTCACGGTCGGACATCCCGTGACAATCATCTCGGCGGATGGTTCTGAAAAGACCAAGGTGGTGCGCTGGATTGGGTTGCTAGGATTTTTGGTCAACGAACACATGACCATGTTCAGGTGGTCCGATAAGGACAAAACCTGGAAGCCAGCGTGAAAGGGACTTTGATGGGACTTGCAAGCGCAATGATGGACGATCCTGTTTCACGAACGACCAGGATCGTGAGACAGATGTTGCTCCGGCTGGGCGAGGAAGATCGCGCTGCGGTTCTCGCCAACATCGAGATTTGTCGGAATTGCGGGCGGGATGAGGGCGCTATGAGTGCCGCCTATCGATCTTGCCCTTGTGAACGTGACGATTGAAAGGACGATAAGGCATGGACACCCCAAGACTCGATAAGTTGGCAGTCGAGGCCGTACTGGCAGGGTTTGGCGACAAAGGCGCTTCTTGGAGCGCTCTTACGCCAGCCGGTAAGAAAACATGGCTAGAAGTCGCTGCTGTGACTTACAAAATTCCCGCCACTGACACAGCAAACAATATCGACACCAAGAAAGGAACGACATGAGAACGATCAAGCGCTACTCGAACCGCAAGCTCTACGATACCGAGCAGAAGTACTACACCACCCTCGAGGCTCTGGCCGTCCTGATTCGCCAAGGGGAGGACATCAGGGTGGTCGACCACGTCACCGACGCGGATCTGACTTCCCAGACCCTGGCTCAGATCATCTTCGAGGAGGAGCGCCGGAGCCCCAAGCTCGATGTGACCACTCTCCACGGGCTCATTCGTCAAGGCAAGATCGCCGCGAAGCTCGACTGAGGATTTTTTCCATGCCACGACTTGCCTTGAACTTGTTGGTGAAAAATGGCGAGAGCTGCCTGCCCCGGATGCTGGCGTCCGTGCAGGGCGCGATCGATGAGCTCGTGGTCGTGGACACGGGCTCCATCGATCGTACCAGGGAGATTCTTGATAGCTTCGCGTCAGGCGTTGGCCTGGCGCGCTATTCCTATCACCAGCTGGTTCCGGGTTGCATGGATGACCTGTTTTTCGACGATTCCCCGACCGAGTTTGTACCCTCCTGGGAGCCCTCCAGCTCGCGCCTGCTCGCTGATTGGTCCTACGCTCGTAATGTGATCCTCGATGACACTCGCGCCGACTACGTGCTCAAGCTGGATGCCGACGACGAGCTACGCGTGCCCTCGCATGTCTTGTGTGAAGCCTGTGGGTACCTCGACAACCGCCTGACCACGAGGTTCATCTCGTCGTACTACGACATCTTTGACGGTTACGGTCTTCACCTTGAGCGTCAGGCATACGTGCGCCTGTGGCGACGCAATCCTGAAAGCAAGTGGCGTCAATGCTGCCATGAGTACCTCGCGGGGCAGACTGCCACCAACACCGAGTTTCACGGGCCTGGCCTGCTCGTGCGCGACTGGCGCGATTCGAAGGGCCTGGAAGTGCGGGTGCCCTACCGCAATCTGAAAGTGCTCGAGAGGTGGAGACGGCAAGACCCCAAAATCATGGACCGGGATACCGGGAACGGGGTCATGTTCCGCTACACCTGGGCCACGGAGGCGGTGCCAATCCTGTCCGCGGAGGCTCGCGCGGAGCTCTTCAAGCTCGAATCCCTTGTCCACTCGAGCGAAAGACGTTTTCAAGCCGATATCAGCTACCAGATTGGCCGAACGCTCGAGGTGGAAGGGCAGATCGACCGGGCGAAGGAGCGTTACGAGCTGGCAAGCCGCCTGGTAACGAGCCCCTACGAGGCAAGGTGGCATTTTCCCTCGTTAATTCAACAGTTTAGGATGCTTGACACGGCTGAGCTTCGAGCCGATAATCGGGCGACTTTGGACGAGGTCAGGACTACGCTTTTGCAGGTGGCGGCTGACGTGATACCGGTCGGGTGCAATCTTCCGAGCTATGCCCGGATTACCGACCGGCAGCTGCCGAATCCCAGGTGAAAGGAGACGAACATGCACGTCTTCAGCGACGGCGAGAACTTCCGCCTCTCGGATTCTCGGTTCATCAAGTGGGCAGGCCCCATAGAGGAGCCCGAGGATGTTTACCCGCGTTACCAGAAGTGGTTGCCCGAAGCTATGCGAGAGATCGAAACCAAGCATCCGCAGGACGGTGCGCGATGATCGCTCGTCTGTGCATGTCGGACTTGCACCTGGGCGACGGCCGCTCGACGCTTTCCAATCCTGAGATAGCCGACCAGGTAGTAGCCGCCCTCGAGCAGGCGAGCGGCGGCGAGATTGGTACCCTGATCCTGAACGGCGACGTCTGGGAAGAGTGCGTTCCCGAGAACCTCTCCGTGCTCGCGTTCGGTCTGGCCAAATCCACTCTCGATGCCTCGAATAGGTTCCTGGGGCAACTTCTCTGTCGCGTGAAAATCGGCAAGATTGTGGTGCTGGCCGGCAACCACGACCTTAGTCTATGGCGCTGGTACAACTCGAGCCTGAAGGTCAAGGACCCAAATCTGGAGATCAGTCCCTACACCGGGTGCCCCGTGAACCCCTCCGACTGGCCCTGGTCGAAGCTCCTGTGCTATGAGGGCAGCGGCAAGGCGTATGACGGCCAGCTCATCTACTCGTACCCGCTCTACTGGGACACGTCGGTCGGACCCGACTACCCGATGCTCATCTTCACGCATGGCCACCTGCACGATCCTTTGGTCTTGGGCCAGGACGCCGAGGCCGAGTACGTGGCGCTCAGATCCCTTGGTTGTTCTCGTCCCAATCTGATACCCGAGAAGATAACCTCGGTGGGAATCCTGGCTCGGGCGGTCGATAGCTTCGTCTTGTCGCTCTGGCAGAGGTACTCCGAACGCGACTACGTTTATGCCAACCACGTCATGCGTCGGCTCAATCATCCTCAGACATGTGAATGGCAGTCGGCTTTTGCAGAGATTGGTCTCTACTACACCGGAAAACGCTGCGTAAGTGCCGACCAGCCGCCTCCCGGACAGGGCTACGTTGATAATGTGCCGGCCTTCCTTTCCTTGCTGATAATGGATCCGAATTTGCCAACTCCCGTGGGCCAGCTCGGAGGTAAGCCTCTTGGACCGGCCTTCACGAATCCGTCATGCCTTGTCTTCGGTCATGACCATTTGGGTACCAGGCGCATGATGTCGGTTTGTGGTGTGCCCTGGGATGTAGTTGACTCGGGCGGCTGGACATCGGAGTACAACGGGCATCTGCCTCATTGTCATGCGCTCATCTGGAAGAAAACCGAGGATGTGGTGCCCGTGTCGTGCTTCATTCGAGCTCGCACCAAGACAGGCGGAGTCCTTTAGGACACCTCACGGTAATATGACCACAAAAGCACATCCTTTCATCAAATGGGTAGGCGGGAAGACTCAGCTTCTTCCCGAGTTACATTCACACATGCCGTTCACGTTCAAGGCATATCATGAGCCTTTTCTGGGTGGCGGAGCACTCTTTTTTGCAACTCCTCTTTCTGTCCCGGCTCGTCTTTCCGACGTCAATTCCGATCTGGTAAAAACTTACCGTATAGTAAAAAATCGTCTGAAAGATTTGATTCTGATACTGCAGGAGCTAGCAAAGGGCCACGGCGAACGGCAATACTATGAGATCAGGGAGCGGTTCAACCGGAACAAGGGTCTTGGTGTAGAAACGGCAGCTTGGTTCATTTAATGGGAGTTGCGCAACTTTCCACACCTTGAACTGGCCGATCAGCACTTCCTGGTAATCATAGAGCTCGACGAAGTGAAGTGTTCGGAAGAGACGCTCAAAAATCTGGAATCGGTGGGTTGGGTCAGAACTGGATAAAGTACCATTCGGGAGCAGCGCCCAAGAAAGTAGATCAGATGTCCAACATCGTGCTCAACAAGGACCAGGAAGCCGCTTTGCGCGCCATACAAAAGTGGTATGAGCAAGGTAGCGGCCAGGTTTTCATGTTGGCCGGTTACGCCGGCACAGGCAAGACCACCATCGCCAAAGAGTTGGTCAAAATCGTCGGTCCCGGTATCCTCTTCGCATCCTTCACCGGCAAGGCGGCTCACGTGCTCATGAAAACCGGCAAGGTGCCCATGGCCTTCACCGTACATAGCCTCATCTACCGCCCGGTGGACAAGTGCGAGGCCAAGCTGGCGAGCCTGAAGGCCAGGCGGGACGCTCTCAAACGCAAGCGTCCGGTTCCACAAGACGATGTCGCCAAGCTTGAGAAGGAGATTCTCAAGGAGAACGTTAACCTGCAACGCCCGGATTTCACCTTGAACACCGACAGCATAGTTCAGTCCTCTCCCCTGGTCGTGATCGACGAGTACAGCATGATCGATGAGCAGATGGGCAACGACTTGCTCTATTTCGACACCCGTGTGCTGGCTCTGGGCGATCCGGGCCAGCTTCCTCCCGTCAATGGCAGGTGCTATTTCACGAAGAAGCCGGATGTCATGCTGAGGGACATCATTCGCCAGGCCGAGAACAACCCCATCATCAGTCTCTCCAAGGACGTGCGCGAGGGAAAGTTGCTCAGGCCCGGCATCTACGGCGAGAGTAGAGTGGCCTACAGGGTACAGCTGCCAGAGCAAGAGGTCGACGATCTGCTGCTCAAGGCCGACCAGGTTCTGGTGGGCAAGAACGTGACACTTCGCAAGATGAACCAGCACATTCGAGGCAAGCGAGGGTGCAAGGGACCTTTGCCCGTGCCCGGAGACAAGCTTGTCTGCCGGCGTAACAATCGAGACTCGGGGTTGCTCAACGGCCAGACCTGGCACGTCGTCAAGTCCAAGGAGTACGGCCAGGGCAGACGCTTTCTCGATATGCAGCTGCGTGACGATGACGATCATGTCACACAGTGCATCGTTCACCGGGCCTACTTCGATGGCAATCCGGACGCTATCGATCGCCAGGACTACATGAAGGCGGAGCTCTTCGATTACGGCTACGCCATAACCGTTCACCGCGCCCAGGGTTCCCAGTGGGATAACGTCGTACTCATCGACGAGTGGCACTTCGAGGACCGTGAGAAGTGGCTCTACACCGGCATTACGAGAGCGGCCGAGCGCATCACGATTTTGAGGTGAGGAGGACAAATGGTAATGGTTTCTTACGCGCAACTTGTTGTCAGTGTCAGTTTGGTGTTCTACATCTCGTGGCTCAATCGCGACAGAAAGAAGCTCAGGGTCGAGATTGGCATGCTACGCGACAGACTGTGGCATGCCGGCATGGATAGCCTGAATGACAAGGATGTCACTTTTACCTCGAAGGGCATAGAGGTAACCGAGTCGGCAGTTGCCCATTCGCACTGTGTTGATGTCCGAGCAAACATCAATGCTCGCGCTTGTTGCAGTCGATTTCCTGATGACAAGTCCGTCTGGTGTAACGGCTGTTTTGAGCTTTCTTCTCATCA
>Ga0187860_1001470_pt1 | contig 20746 bp, 20 predicted proteins | sample June2016WEW_10_4_FD_132981 | JGI IMG/M metagenome (GOLD analysis project Ga0187860, IMG submission 132981) | Peatland microbial communities from SPRUCE experiment site at the Marcell Experimental Forest, Minnesota, USA - June2016WEW_10_40 | ecosystem: Environmental > Terrestrial > Soil >...
AACCCATCCCTTCCGCCGCCTTCCGCTCGAGCTCAATGAGCCCGACACAGTCAGCAGCCGATCGGACGGAGGTGGGGCCAGTTCAAACGTCCACACTGGGGCCAGTTCAGATGTCCGCGCCCATGCATTCTCGCCCTCGAGGAGCACAGCTGGGATCTTCTCGGCCAGCGTGTTCAGAGACGTTTGGAGCGCAACAGGCGTTCCTGCTGTCGTCGTCATGTCGGCGAGCTCGCGGGCGAGTTCGCCGACCATGTCCTCGCGCTCGCGCAGCGTGTCGATCGCCGGCAGTGGCGGAGACGTGCTTAGCCGAATGCGCTCCGTCCACACCCGGTCTCGACCCGCCTCGGCCACCAGCTGCTGCATACGGTCGCGCCAGGTCGCCTGCGCATCGACGATATCGCGGTGCATCTCGGTGCGACCGCCAACGTCGATCCGCACGACGTGCTGCATCTGTTCGTCTCCGGAGGCGAGTACCTCGAGGATCTCGTGCTCAAGCGCGGTGAGCACATCGTTCTCGTCGCGTGCACCATCAAGATCGACGGTGATGGAGTGCCAGCGGAGAACATCGAAGTCGATGTGGGCTGGATCCTCAACAATGACGCCATCGTCGACGACGACGAGTGTGGCGCCCTTGGCACCGGTCTCCTTCGGATGACGACCCTGCAGGTTGCCGCAGAACACGACAGGCGGATCGCTCGCGAGCACTCCGCGCTTATGAACGTGGCCCAGCGCCCAGTAGCCGTAGCCCTTCCCGGTCAGCTGTGCGACGGAGCACGGCGCATATACCTCGTGCTCACCGGTGCCCGACGCGCTCGTGTGCAGCATGCCGATGTTGAAAAGCTCTGGATCGGCGGCGGGGTAGCTATCTACGATCGACTCGGTGACATGCTGGTCGGCAAAGCCACGCCCGTGGACCGCGACGCCCAGCTCGGGGAACCGGATCGTTTCCGCCGCACGCACCGAGAGCTCGCGGATACCCTCGGGAAGGCGCAGCTGCAGCACCTGCTTTGACGCCGCGTCATGGTTGCCACGAAGCAGCACGCACTTGACGCCGCTCTCGCCAAGCCGCCGGAGCTGGCGCTCGACAAAGATCTGCGTGTCCACATCGGCTCGGCCATCGAACAGGTCGCCCGCGAGCAGCAACAGGTCGATCCGCTCGCTGATGCAGTAGTCGACGAGCCGCTCGAACGCCCGCCTCGGCGCGCTCCGAATATCCTCCTTGGGCGCGTCAGCACGCAAGTCGAGCCCGCCCAGTGGGCTACCCAAGTGAATATCTGCGGCGTGCACGAATCGCATGGGTGCAGAGCCCTCGCCTAGCGTGTCACAACGATCGCCTGCCGAGCCGTCACTGACACTGTATGCCCATTGGTCGCACAGGGCCGAGCCCGGCCTGGTGGGGGCCGGTTAGCCGGAGCGGCGAGGAAGCAGCACGGGCCGTCAGCTCGTGGCTCGTCCGTCGCTGGTCGTTCAATGACGCCGGGGCACTCGCCTCGCGCGGCGCGTTCGTGGCAACTTTGGCCGTGGCACCATTACTGACGCAGTTGATGTGATTGGTGATCTGGTCCGCGGAGGAGGAGCTAGATGTTCGAGAAGGTCAAGGCGAGGCAGGCCGAGGAGGCCTACCAGCGGGATCTGGCGCACTGGCAAGCGCTCCGCGACGGCTACGCCCACATGCTCGAGGTCGCCGAGAAGTTCAACGGGGCTTCAGAGGCGGAAATCATGCTGGCTCCGGGGGAGGCGCTCTTCTTCAAGGTGACCGGCACAAGCCTGGTCGAGGAGCGACGGGGCCAAGGCACGTACGCTGGCCGCTCGCAGGGCGTGTCGATCCCGATCGGCAGCATCCATGGGCGCTCGGTGCGCTACCGCGTGGGTGCAACGCGCGGCCACTATGTTCAGGGTGCGTCGACGCCGACGGCGATTGACACTGGGACCGTCTTCATCACGAACAAGCGTGTCGTGTTCGCTGGTGCCCGTCAAACACGCGAGTGCCTGTTCGCAAAGCTGATCGGCTTCGAGCATTCCGACAGTGAGGGCTCGACGACGTTTTCGGTCTCGAATCGTCAGAAGCCCACGACGGTGCATTACGGGCCGAATCTAGCTGCGGACTTTGACTTCCGGCTCGATCTTGCGCTCGCCCACTACCGCAAGACTGTGCCTGACGTGGTCGCGCAACTGCAGCGGGATCTAGCCCAAATCGATGCACAGCGACCGAACGCTCCGACTAGCGCGCCCGGATAGGTCGGGCACGCGCCATTCGGCAGGAAGGTCGCAAGCTTGGCATGTGGATGAATCGTCAGCCGCGCGACGATCGGAGTGTCTTGCGGTTGGCCACAGCGCGTTCGAGCGATTGCAGTTGCTGTGAGATTTCGCGGATCTGCACGAGCAGGTCGTCCTCGGCGATCTCAACCTCTTCGACGGTGTGGGCGAAGAAGCGGTTGGCGACAGCGCCGATCACGAGCGTTGCCGCGCCGATGCCGATGAGCATGACCGCTACAGAGAGGACTTTCCCTATGGTTGTCTTCGGGACGATCGACCCGACGGTTGCCATGGTGCTGGCTGCCCAATAGACACCGTTTCCGAACGACACGTGTTCAGCGGCGCCGAATGCCGCGCCACCGCCGACGGCCGTTAGCAAGACGACGACCGCGGCGAACCGCACGCCTTCCGTGGAGAACACGCGGTCCGCCAACCCGGGTATGCGAAACACGCGCAACAGGCGCAGTAGCCGGAGCACGCGAATGCTTTGCAGGGCGGCCAGGAAGAACGGTGGCGTGAGCACGACAATCGCGATGTCGAGAGGATGGTCGAACAGGTAGCGACCGCGTTTGCGTGTGACCGCCAGCATCACCAGCAGTTCGCCGGCGAACGCGAGCCAGATCGCCCAGTCGACGACGGCGCTGATGGCGCGCCACGGCTCGCCAAGGTGCACGAGCTGCAGCACCGTTGTTGGGATCGTGAGGAGAGCAGCCGCGATCAGCGGCCGTGCCAGTCGATGCGCAACCGCCGTCGCGCGGAGATCCATCGTGTCCGGGTCCACAGTGATGTAAACGTTCAACGTGGCTGAACGCTGCCCTCCCCAGGTCGCCTGTGGGCAGCTGACTGACGGTGCGCTAGCCCGTTGCGGTGGCGGCGGCGGGCAGGACATGCTCGCGTAAGTGGAGAAACACCTGCTCGGTCACCAGGCGCACACCGTGCTCGCGCGCTGCGCGCGCTTTTCCCGACTGAGAGTGTGGATCCGCAGCGACGACGAGCGCCGTCTTGGCGCTTACCGACCGCATCACGGTCAATCCGGCAGCCCGAGCGAGTGCCTCGATCTCGGAGCGTCCCATCGTCATGTCCCCGGTGAACACGACGCGATCGTCGACGTGCAGTGCCGATCCCGGTTCGATGAGCGGGTCACCCGCCCGCGTCCGTTCAGCCTCGAGGATGGCCAGCGCCTCCTCCGCCGGCACGTCGAGCAACGACGCAACGACGAGCAGATCGGAGCGCTCCGCGTCGGACACGCTTCTGTCGGTCCACGCGGCGGCGGCCAGATGGCGAAGGTACTCCCTGTGAGCGTTCATAGCGCCCTCCCGGGTGACCCCGTGTTCAGCTGCCAAACCCGAGAGCGCCTTGACCTCGACGTCATCGAGCAGCCGATCCTCGAGCGCTCGATCGAGCATCCCGAGGTAAGGCTCAAGCTCGGTGACACGACCGCGCGGCAGGCTGTGCACAAGGTCGGCCAGCGGTGCCCTCGCGTTCGCGCGCCTGTACGTCTGGGTCTCGCGCGTGACCGGCTGACAGGACGCAAACACAACGGGACCGGGCACCCACCGTGCTACAGCTGCCTCTTCCAGGTCGTCACGCCACGACGTCGGGATCTGCCGATGCGCGGCCCGAAAGCACCGAAATAGCTGCGCGGCTGCGCGGGCATCAGCAAGCGCGCTGTGATGTTGCGACAGCTCGATCTCGGCTGCATCACAGCACGCCGGAAGCGACCGGGCAGGAAGTCGGTGCAGATAGTGGCCCGCAAGAGCCATCGTGCACATCGTTGGCGGAGGCGGAAGCCGAACACCGCAGCGACCGAACTCCGCATCGAGCATGCCAAAGTCGAACCTGACGTTATGCGCCACCAGCACACGGCCAGCGAGCAGCGCCCAAATCAGCGCGGCAGCCTCCTCAAACGTCGGTGCGTCGACTACATCGGCAGCCGCGATCCCGTGAATGCGCGTCTGCCCTACATCTCGACGCGGATTGATCAGCGTCGAGAACTCATCCACGACTGCCGCGTCCTCGTCCAGACGCACCACGGCGATTTCGACAACACGGTCCTTCGAGAAAAACAGTCCCGTCGTCTCGACATCGACGACCGCAAAACCCATCGTCACCGTCGACACCCGAACCCGCCTCTCAAACTGTAGACGCAGACTGTTCCCGCACGACAGGACCCTAGCGCTGGCTGCTTTCTGATGGTGAGCACACTCGCCAGTGATGCCACGCGCTCACTCCCGGCTGCAGTGTAGGGCGAACGAGCGTCTGAACTCGTTTCCCGGATCGGTGCCAAAACCTCCAAGACCCCAGCAAACACGGCTGGTTGACCATAACAATGCCTGATAACGCCCCCTATGGAAACCAGGCGTGAGCCGGGGGGACGACATGTCGGACAGGGTCAGTGGGCCGCACGCCGTTCCGGAGTGAGCGGCAGACTCTCCCACGGTCCGGCGCAGGCCGCGGAGGCACCGCAACGGCCTGGTTCTGAGAACACACAACTGACCCCGGGGCTTGCAGGTGGCGTTGCGCATAGCGACAGCTCCCCGAGCTTGGAGCCCACTCCACGTCGTGTCATGGCGAGACAAACCTCTCGGCCACTTCGGTTCTATGCTCTGCTGCTGTTGGTACCGGTGGCAGCCATAATGCGAGGTGACGACGATGGCGAACACGTCAGCGGGGTGGGCGCTTCTGCGCACGCTCGAGGGGCACACGGCTCGGGTGTGGGGCGTGGCCTTCAGCCGCGACGGGCACTGGCTCGCCTCCGCAAGTGAGGACATGACGGTGCGGCTGTGGGATCCCGCGAGCGGCGAGTGCCTGCGCACGCTCGAAGGGCACACGTCGCCGGTACATAGCGCCGCTTTCAGCCCTGACGGGCGCCTGCTCGCCTCCGCGAGCGATGACAGGACGGTGCGGCTATGGGATCCGAAGAAGGGCAAGTGCCTGCGCACGCTCGCGGGGCACTCGGATTACACGCTCCTTGGGCACACGGACAAGGTAAGGAGCGTCGCCTTCAACCGCGACGGGCGCCTGCTCGCCTCCGCAAGCGCCGACAATATGGTGCGGCTGTGGGATCCGAAGAAGGGCAAGCTCCTGCGCACGCTCGCGGGACACACCGACGACGTAGAGAGCGTCGCCTTCAACTCCGACGGGGGCCTGCTGGCGTCCTCCGGCTATGACGAGACGGTGCGGCTCTGGGATCCCGCGAGCGGCGAGTGCCTGCACACGCTCGACGGACGTTCGGGGGGCGTGGTATCGAGCGTCGCCTTCGACCCCAAGGGCGGCTGGCTTGCTTCCTCAGGCCATAACGGGACAGTGCAGCAATGGGATCCGGAACACGGCTACTTTCTGCGCACGCTCGACGCGCAGCGGGCGGTGTGGAGCGTTGCCTTCAACCCCGACGGGAGCCTGCTCGTCTCCGCAAGCGACGACGGGACAGTGAGGCTCTGGGATCCGCAACACGGCGAGTGCCTGCACACGCTCTATGGCGGGGTATTCAGCGTCGCCTTCAACCTGGCGGGGAGCCTACTTGCGGGCGCGGGCGGCGATCGTCGAACGGTGTCGCTGTGGGCCTTGCTCTGACTCCTCATCGCCATCGTCGGCCCTTGGGAACAATGGAACGAGAAGTGCCGATAAGACCGAAAGCGGACGTTCTTCGCGGTTGGAATCGTCGGATCGCCGCCGGGCGGATTCGGACCAGGCACCGCTTGTGGAAATTGGAAGCGCTCCGCCTCACCTCGCCGGCCACGCCGGCTGGGTCCTCGCTTGTGCGGTCAGTGCGGATACGGACTTCGTCGTCACGCTCGAGCCCGTGCTGAGTCCCCAGGTTGCAGCAACCTACGAGTCCTGAGAAGAGAGGCCAGGATGCTGAATGCGGAGATAACGATCGAACGCCCTTCACAAGATGTGTGGGCCTATTTCGCTGAGCCGAGCAACTGGGAGAAGTGGTGGGGTGGCGGCCTGGAAGCCGCAGAATGGCGCGCAGGAGGCCAGCTAGAGTGGACGTTAGGAGGGCCGTCGCTGATTACGGCCGTCGTCCCGGGCAGGATGGTCCAGATAGCTGGAGCCTGGGCGGACACGACTTGGACGTTCGAGCCGAGCGGCGCTGGCAGCACGACAGTCAGTTGGGAGGAAAGTTCACCCAGGGGTGGTGCGTCCTTTAGCGATGGTGGAGCGGCCCATCTCGCCAGCTTGAAGTCGTCCTTGGTCAAGCTGAAGCAACAGGTCGAGGCTCCGGCCACACTTCCTCAAACGAGGCATGCCGAGACGAAGGCATCGGCGGAGTGGGCGCTCCTGCACACGCTTGCGGGACACACGCGCGCGGTGAGCAGCATGGCCTTCAGCCCTGACGGGAGCCTGCTCGCCTCCGCAAGTGAGGATATGACGGTGCGGTTGTGGGATCCCGCGAGCGGCGAGTGCCTGCGCACGCTTGCAGGGCACACCAACGGGGTAGAGAGCGTCGCCTTCAGCCCCGAAAGTGGCCTACTAGCCTCCGCAGACAACAACGGGACGATTCGGCTGTGGGATCCCGCGAGCGGCGAGTGCCCGCGCACGCTCGCAGGGCACACGGACCCGGTAAGGAGCGTGGCCTTCAGCCCTGACGGGAGCCTGCTCGCCTCCGCAAGTTTCGACATGACGGTGCGGTTGTGGGATCCCGCGAGCGGCGAATGCCTGCGCACGCTGGTAGGGCACACGCACTTCGTCTGGAGTGTCGCGTTCAGCCGCGACGGGAGCCTGCTCGCCTCCGCAAGCCACGACAAGACGGTGCGGCTGTGGGGTCCCGCGAGCGGCGAGTGCCTGCGCACGCTTGCAGGGCACACGCTCCCAGTAACGAGCGTGGCCTTTAGCCCCGACGGGAGCCTGCTCGCCTCCGCAAGCGCCGACCACACGATTCGGCTGTGGGATCCCGCGAGCGGCGAGTGCCTGCGCACGCTCGCAGGGCACACGGACCCGGCAAGGAGCGTGGCCTTCAGCCCCGACGCCAGCCTGCTCGCCTCCGCAAGTGAGGATATGACGGTGCGGTTGTGGGATCCCGCGAGCGGCGAGTGCCTGGGCGCGCTCGAAGGACACACGGACCACGTGCTGGGCGTCGTCTTCAGCCCCGACGGGAGCCTGCTCGCCTCCGCAAGCTGGGACGACGCGGTGCGGCTGTGGGCCGCGCAGTAGCTGGCCCGGTGCTCGGGTCCGTGTCACCAGGCGAAAAGTGGAGTGGATCACAGGGGGAAGGCGAGACCGATACCTTCGTCATCATGCCCTGAGGAATCGGCGTGGTATGTGCAGTGGGCGGGGCCGGGCTGGTCACTATGCCAGTTGTTGTCCGCGTGTGAGGTGGTGATGACGTCCTGTTGCGCCAGGGAGCAGAGGTGCGGGGCTTCGGTTAGTGGAAGTCCGACCTCGGTTAGCATGGGGCGAGCTGGTCAGCGGTTGCGGTGGACGGTGGACTTGACTTCGCCCATGCGGAGGATCATTGTCTCTTCCGATCCGGGCATCACGACTCTCGGGAACGTAATGCGTCATTCTGTTTCGCGGTCGAGAAGCCTGCCGGTCACCCGGTCCGGGCAGGCGGGCGACTTGGTGCTACTCGAGCAGGCCAAGGCTCTCTTCGACGAGGGGGTGACGCTTGCTATGCGCGGGCGCGATGAGGAGGCGCTCGCGGTCTATGAGGATGTGGTTGCGCGGTTCGGGGGGTCGAGCGACCCGGCGCTGCTCGAGCCGGTCGCCAAGGCCCTTGTGAACAAGGGGGCCGCGGTTGGCCGGCTGGGGCGCGTAGAGGGGGCGCTCGCGGTCTATGAGGATGTGGTTGCGCGGTTCGGGCGGTCGAGCGACCCGGCGCTGCTCGAACAGGTTGCCATGGCGCTCTTCAGCAAGGGGGTCACGCTTGGTCAGCTGGGGCGCGTAGAGGGGGCGCTCGCGGTCTATGAGGATGTAGTTGCGCGGTTCGGGCGGTCGAGCGACCCGGCGCTGCTCAAAGAGGTCGCCAAGGCGCTCTTTAACAAGGGGGTCACGCTTGGTCAGCTGGGGCGCGATGCGGAGGAGCTCGCGGTCTTAGAGGATCTTGTCGCGCGGTTCGGGCGGTCGAGCGACCCGGCGCTCCTCAAACAGGTTGCCAAGGCGCTCTTGGACAAGGGGGTCACGCTTGGTCAGCTGGGGCGTCCCGAGGAGGAGCTGGCGGTCTATGAGGATCTTGTCGCGCGATTCGCGCAGGCGAGCGACCCGCCGGTCGAACAGGTTGCCAAGGCGCTCTTGTTCAAGGGGGTCACGCTTGGTCAGCTGGGGCGTCCCGAGGAGGAGCTGGCGGTCTATGAGGATGTCGTTGCGCGGTTCGGGCGGTCGAGCGACCCGGCGCTGCTCGAGCCGGTCGCCAAGGCGCTTAACAAGAAGGGGGTCACGCTTGATGGGCTGGGGCGTCCCGAGGAGGAGCTGGCGGTCTATGAGGATGTGGTTGCGCGGTTCGGGCAGGCGAGCGCCCCGGCGCTGTTAGAACAGGTCGCCTACGCGCTCGCAAACGAGGGGGGCAAGCTTGGTCAGCTGGGACGCCTTGAGGAGGCGCTCGCGGTCTACGAGGATCTCGTCGCGAGGCTCGCGCAGACAAGCGAGCCGGCGCTGCTCGAACAGGCCGCCGAGGCGCTCGCGTATAAGGGGTTCACGCTTAGCAACCTGGGGCGCCGTGAGGAGGCGCTCGCGGTCTACCAGGATGTCGTCGCGCGGTTCGGGCAGGCGAGCGAGCCGGCGCTGCAACAAATAGTCTCTATCGCGCGCACGCAACTCTCACGAGCGTAGCGTTTGGGTTGGACGCGACGTTCCCGGGAACCTGGGCCAGATTAAGTGTCGCCTGAACCAGGGAAGTCCAGTCGCCCGTGAATGCCCGATAACCTATATTATGTAAACAAATAGCGGTGTTAGGCGGTGTTCTGTTTGGGGTGTTGGCCGCGGATGAGCTGGTAGGCGAATGCGCCGAGTGCGGCGCCGAGGATGGGGGCGGCGATGTAGATCCACTGGTCGGTCCAGGTGCCGGAGACGAGTGCGGGGCCCAAGGAGCGGGCGGGGTTCATTGATGCGCCGGTGACGGCGCCGCCGAACATGGCGTCGAGGGCGACGGTCGCGCCGATCGCGATTGCGGCGCCGGCGCCGACGGCGCGGGTGTCGGTCGCGACGGAGATGATCACGAACATCAACATCGCCGTCAGGGCGGTCTCGTAGACGAACGCGCTGCCGATTGGGACGGTGGGGATGGTCGCACCGAGGTGAGCGGGTTTGTTGGTCCAGACGGCGAGCAGCAGGAGTGCGCCGGTGGTCGCGCCGGCGAGTTGTGCGGTGATGTAGGCGATCGCGTCGCGTGGGGGGAAGTGGCGCGTGAGCGTGAACGCGATCGTGACCGCCGGGTTGATGTGCGCGCCAGATAGGTGCCCGGTCGCGTAGATCATTGCCATGATGATCAGCCCGAAGACGAGGCTCACGCCGACCGGGCCCAATGCACCGTGGTCGTTGTGGTTGGTGATGATCGCGCCGCAGCCGGCGAACACCAGCGCGAACGCGGCGAGACCCTCGGCGCCGGCGCGGCGCCACAATCCGAGCGTCGCATCCATTAGCTACCGGCGGTTCCCAGCAGGCTGCAGGTGTCCTGGCGCAGGCAGTCGCGGGTTTGCTTGTGCGCGATCGTGATGATGTGCGTGCGGACCGGGACGTCGTCGTAATCGGCGAGGACGCGGTCCGCGCAGGCGCGGATCAGCTCCGGTGAGCGGGTCTCAGCGAACTCGCTGATCAGATCCGGCAGGAGCCGCTGGAGGCGGAAGCGGTGTGCGGTCTCGTCGGCGTAGATCGCGTCGAGCTTGCCGACCGCGAGCTCTTTGACGTGGCGGTCGATCAGGTCGCGGATCTCGCGCACATCGTCGATCGGGCGGCCAGCGGGGTCGGGGATGTCCCAGGTGTCAACGGTCGTGGGGACGTAGGGGCAGGCGTCACCGCAGCCCATCGTGACCGCCCAGTCAGCGTGCAGCTGCATCTCAACGGTCAGCTTCTTCGGCCGGCGCTGGGAGAGGTCGATGTCGAGCTCGCGCATCACCTCGATCACCTCGGGCCAGATGTGGGGGACCGGGTCGGTGCCCGCGGACTCGCCGCGAACGTCCTCCGGGGCGTAGCGCTCGAACAACGCTTGGGACATCTGTGAGCGCCCGGCGTTGTGGTTGCAAACAAACAGCACGTACTTCATCTCACCCTCCTGGACTGGCTATTGAGCGGCGACGAGCTTCTCTGCGAACTCGCCCGGCAATCCGGCAGCGAGCATCTCATCCGCCACGGGCTGCGCGTCATACGGGACACGCTCAATCGACGCGCGGACGTCGCCGCCCTGGTCGAGCTCAAGCAGCGCGAAACCGGCGCGGGGGTCACCGTCCTTGGGCTTGCCGATCGAGCCGCAGTTGACGAACAGCACCCCGCCGTAGGCGTGGATCCACGGCTTGTGGGTGTGACCGAACACCAGCACGTCGCAGTCCGCGTCGGCGGCGATCCGCTCGAACGTGTGCGCCGGCTTGTCCTCGAACAGGTACTCGTTGACCTTGCGCGGCGAGCCGTGCACAAGCCGCACGCCCTGCCCACCTAGTTCGAAGCGCAAATCGAACGGCAGGCCGCGCATGTAGTCCTTGGCGTGCTGGGAGGTATGCGTGAGCGTCCAGTCAACTGACTGGTGACCGAGGTCGCGGTCGTGTTCGGTGATGTACGCGCAACCGCAGTCCTCGAGATCCCGGCCGATCGCGTAGTCGTAGTTGCCGTAGATCGTCGGAATCGCACGCTCCTCGATCAGCTCACAGACCTCGGTCGGGCGGGGGCCGTAACCGACCAGATCACCACCGCAATACACGCCGTCGACTCCCATCCTGTCGATCGCTGCGAGGCTCGCCTCGAGCGCCGCGAGGTTGCCGTGGATGTCGGTGATCACCGCGACGCGCGTCATCGGCGCGCAGCCTAAGCGATTGACAGCCATAAGTCCAATCGATATGTTTCGATCCAGTGAACGTCGCTTTGGAACTGACACCCAAGACCAAACGGCCCGTCGGGGAGCCTTGCTGCGAACCCGTCGTCTACCCCGACGTCGAGCGCAACCACGCACAACGGATGGCGCTTGTCGCTAAGGCGCTCGGTGACCCGGTCCGGCTGCAGCTGATCGACGTCCTGCGCAAGCACGCCGGCAAGGTCTGCGTGTGCGAGCTCGTGCCTTTGTTTGATCTGCAGCAGCCAACGGTGTCCCACCACCTCAAAGTGCTCCGCGAAGCCGGGATCGTTGGCTGCGAGCGCCAGGGCCTGTGGGCCTACTACTACGTCAACCCCGACGCGCTCCAGGAGCTGTCCGCATGGCTGAGCTGAACGAGATTCGCGAGACCGTCCGCGAGCGCTACGCCGCCGCCGCTACCAAAACCGCACCCGGCGACGCGAGCTGCTGCGCACCGATCCGCCTCACCGCTAGCGACGCCACCAAGGAAGTGTTCGGTGGCTCGCTCTACGACCCCACCAGCCGTGAAGGGGTCCCGGACACGGTGCTCGACGCGTCACTGGGCTGCGGTGTGCCGACCGCGGTCGCCGACCTGCACGAGGGCGAGACCGTCCTTGACCTCGGGTCCGGTGCCGGCGCTGACGTCCTGATCTCCGCGCGGCGCGTCGGACCGACCGGAAAAGCGATCGGACTGGACATGACCGACGAAATGCTCGCCCTCGCACGCGCCAACGCGACCGCCGCCGGCGTCGAGAACGTCGAGTTCGTCAAGGGCTACCTCGAGCAGCTGCCGCTCGGTGACGCGAGCATCGATGTCGTGATCTCCAACTGCGTGATCAACCTCTCCGCCGACAAGCCCAAGGTCATCGCGGAAGTAGCACGCGTTCTGCGCCCGGGCGGGCGGTTCGCCGTGTCCGACGTGATCGCCGACCCCGACATGGACGACGCCACCCGAGCCGACATGGCCGAATGGACCGGCTGCATCGCCGGCGCCCTAACCGAGGCTGAGTTCCGCGCCGCGCTCAGCTCCGCCGGCCTGCAGGACATCGAGATCCGAACCACCCACCGCGTCCACCAACACGCCGGTGCCGCGATCATCCGCGCCCGCAAACCAGACCCGAACGCGTGCTGCGAACCCGACACGCTCAACCAATGCTGCGAACCAGAAGCAAAACAAGACTGCTGCGGCGCCAGCGCCAGCGGCACGCCAACCAGTTGCGGCTGCACGGTCGACCAGCCAACGGTGTCCGGCAAACCATGAAACGGGGCCCGGTGGTCCGCCCGGAGGCCCAGGCATGACGGACACCACGACCGCGCTCGCAGCGCGTCTTCAGCTGCGCCGCCTAGAGCAAGCCGACTGGCCCCAAGTAGCCGAGATCTACGACGCTGGGATCGCGACCGGCAACGCCACATTCGAAACCACGCCGCCCTCCTGGGCAAGCTGGGACGCTGAGCACCTACCCGACCTGCGGTTCGTCGCGACAGACAGCGAGGAGATCGTCGGCTGGGTCGCCGCGAACAGCGTGTCCGACCGCTGCTCCTACGCGGGCGTCGTCGAGGACAGCGTCTACGTCCACCCCGACCACCAAGGCCAAGGCATCGGACGGCTCCTACTGGGCGCGCTCATCCAGGCCAGCGAAACAGCCGGCATATGGACCATCCAGTGCGGCATCTTCCCCGAAAACACCGCCAGCCTCGCTCTCCACCAAACCTGCGGCTTTCGCATCATCGGCCGCCGCGAACGCCTCGGCAAGCTCAACGGCACCTGGCGCGACGTCCTCTTCCTCGAACGCCGCCGCCCAGAATCCGACTAGTCCAGGAACCGGCTCGACTGACGACCGCATCGCCTATAAGCGGTCACGTCCTGGACGAAGAGCGAGCGGCTCCGCTGCCCAGAGTGTCCCTGATACGCGAAAGCAGTCACGCGAGTGGCGTCGCGGTTCGCGCAGCTCCTCTACGCCCGGAAAGCGAGCATCTTGACCGGCGCCGGCCGGAGTACTGCTGCTCGCTGGACCGAGAGTCAGGTGAGACGGAGCGACCCTGAGGGCGCGAGGCGCTGCGGGTTCAGACGATTGTGCCTTTGCGCCCACTGTCGGTTTTGACGTCGAGTCCGGCTGAGGCCCAGGCGCGCATGCCGCCGCTGAGGTTCTTGGCGTCGAAGCCGTTGCGTGTAGGTAGCGCAGTGGCTCGAGCCGATCGTCCGCCCGCGCGGCAGACGGCTACGACTGGTCGGTCGCGTGGGAGTTTGTCGAGTCGGCTGTCGAGCTCGCCGAGTGGAACGTGTTGCGCGGCTGGCGCGTGGCCGGCCCGCCATTCAGCCGGGCTGCGTACGTCAACGAGCGTTGCTCCTGCGCGCACGAGGGCGTCTGCGGCGCGCGCGTCTATGCCCTGACCTCCGTTTAGCGCGGTCTTCAGCCAGCCCATTGCGTCCTCCGTTTCGTCGTGTTCGTCCGACGGCCTGTTGGCGCCGGGGTGTTTCGCTCAGGCGTGGAGTGCCTGGGGCGGGTCAAACTCGAGTCGTTCGTTGAAGTCGAAGCCGGCTTCGAGTGCGCGGCGCACGGGGCAGGTGTCGGCGACGCGTTTGAGGCGGTCGGCCTGCTGACTGGTGAGGCCCCCGGGCAGGCGGACCTCGATGTCGACGTGTCTCGGGCTGGTGTCGGCGTCGTAGGCGACATCGACGCGCATATCTCCCAAGTCCCAGTTGTGGCGGCGGGCGTAGAGCACGATCATTGTCGACACGCACGAGGCCAGCGTCGCCGCGAGCAGCTCGTGCGGTGCTGGTGCGGTGTCTGTGCCGCCCATGCTCTGCGGCTCGTCGGTGGTGATCGTGTGTCGCCCGTTGACGTCTATCTCATGGCGCAGCGTTCCGTCGATTGAGTGTGCGCTTGCTGTGAAGCTCATGGCTGGGTCCTTTGTGCTCAGGCCGCGGCGCGGGCGGCCGGCTTCTTGGTGCGGGTGGGTTTGTCGGGGTAGATCGCCGAGCGCAGCCGGCACCCGTGGCGAAGCAGCATCGCGCCGGGGCAGTCAGCGACCGTCACGTACAGCAATTGACCGACACCAACCAGCGCGGCGGCCAGCAGGAACCAGCGCGACACGAACACGCCAAGCACCACCGACAGGAGCGTGATCGTGCCGGTGAGCGCGAATAGCGCGCTCCAGCGGCCAACGTGACGGCGGTTGATCTTGCGGGCTCATCTTGTCGCTCCCTGACGATCGAGACAATCTACACAGTTGTGTACTTGTGGCCCCAGCCTAGCCCAAACTCGCCAGGCTGTCAACTACACGCCGGTGTAGTTGTGTGCTGAGGGGTCGCGCTACCTTTGATCCGGCGCTGCGCCGACACCGCTCTGCCAACTGTACAACTGTGACGCCGTGATAAGCTTGGCTTCGTGGCTCGCGTCGTGACCGTCACGCATCCGCTTTCGGACCCGCTGATCGAGCTGATCGCGCAGCGTTTTCGTGTGCTGGCCGAGCCGATGCGAATCAAGCTCTTGGACGAGCTGCGTGGCAGCAGCGCGACGGTCAGTGAGCTGCAGGAGGCCGTCGGAGCGACCCAGCAAAACGTTTCCAAGCACCTCGCGATCCTGCACGCCGCCGGGATGGTCACGCGCACTAAGGATGGCAATCACGTTCACTACGCGATCGCCGACGACGGCGTGTTCGAACTCTGCGAGCAGGTGTGTGGCGGCGTGCGACGCCAGCTCAACGAGCTCGACGCAGCCCTGCAGTCCGTAACCTCCGCCTGAGCGGCGTACTACGGGGCCACCAGTACGCGCGCCCGCTACGCGAGGACAGGTGTCCTGCTATTCGCGCTTGAGTGGCTGTTGGTGCCTGCCGGTGGGAGTCGCTCGGATCGCGAAGTGAAACGGCAGTCCGGCGTCGATCTCGGTTGTGTCGAATCCGTCGGAGCGCAGTTCGCTGGCTGTGTAAAGGATCTCGTCGGGTGGCCCGCCCGGTCTCGTGCGGCCGCGTTCCCAGTCGACTACGAGGAGTACGCCCGTGGAAGGACCTCGTCCACGATGACGGGGTCGGGCGACTGCTGCTCGGCCCGTCGCCGCACCGCCGGCGCCTTCGTGTCCTCTGAAGCGGCTTCGGGGACCCGCGACCGCGCTCGGAGCGCGTTCTCTGTAGCCGCACCCGGAGTTGCCTTCAGAGAAGCACACCTCTCTGAAGCTGGAGCGAGGTGTCGCAGGACGGCTATTACACCTTTGGGCTTATGTTGGCCGTACCCCTGATCGCACGCTGTTGCAAACGCCATCAACCGCCACAAGCGCGAACCAGCGCCACGTTGTTGCAAAGCGCGAGATCGAGGCGGCCTTTCGTGGACGGCGGCCGCTTCAGCTCTCGGACGGTGCGGTCGTCGACCTATCTGCGGCCAGCCGCTTTGCGACAATTTCGATCGAGTTTCCGGCGCTGCAAGCGCTGCTCGAGCGAGCTAGGTTTGGCGCGTGGTGGTGAGAGGCGAGCCCGACAGTAGCGATCCCGACGCGGAAGTCCGACGGCGGACCTGGCTGGCGGCCGAGCGGACCTGGCTCGCGTGGTGGCGCACCGGGCTGGGCGCCGCGGCGGTGGCCGTCGGCGTGGGACGGTTGGTACCTGGACTGACGAAAGGAACGACCTGGCCGCTCCAGCTGCTGGGCGTCGGCTACGGAATGCTCGCAATCGCGATCTTTGTGGTCGGCGCGGTACGTGAGCGCCGCGTGGCAGCCGCGCTGAGTAAAGGCAGCTACGATCGCCTCTCCTCGCTGCTGGTCACGTGGCTTACGATCACGGGGGTCGGGCTGTCTCTCGTGACGCTAGCTGTCATCACGTTCGCATGACAGCCCGTCCGTGTTCAAGCACGGCACCGCAAGAAAAACTTGTGGCCTTCCGGATACTTTCCGCAGACGGACCCCACTGAGCGAGAGAATCGCCCGCGCTAGGCCGCGACGAGCTGGGTCTCGCTCGAACGGACCGTCATCTCCAGTGCCGGAGCCGCGCCTGAGAGGTTTGACGGGCCGAGCGTCGCCGGGTCGATGCCGCCGTGAAGTTCGAGCGCCCTGACAACCGTCGCGATCGTCTCATGCACAGCGCTGATCGAGCCGCTGACGAGGGACAGGTCGATCTCGATCTCCGACGTCTCGAAGTTCGCCGACGCCGACGCCCCCTCCGCGTCCGCGGCGTACTCGTCCAGTACCTCCTGCAGACGCAGCGTCATAGCCTCAAGCTGATCGCGCGACGTCGCCTCGCGGAACGCGACAAACAACACCGCGTTGGCGGTCGTCGCCCCGTCATTTCCTGCGGTACCAAGCGGACGCACTTGGTTCAAGCTTACGCTCCCAAGCCGCCGCGCCGTAGCGCTGCGAGCTTGTTTGCGGCGGTCCGACTACCGCTCGGTGTCGACGGGATCGGCACCATCCTGCTGTCATTCGGCGCGTAGCACTTCACGTGATTGTTCCCCCCACGCTCGCACCACCAGCCCGCGTCCCACGCGAGCCGGAGAGGTTGTCCCGTGGCTCGTAGAACTTTGATGTGACGGCGGTCCCTCCGCCGCGTCCGTTCCGGTTGGGAGCGTGCGCTCATTCCCCGCCGCCGTCACTGGACGCGTTGTAAGGGTGGGACCGAAAACACCGAGAGTCATCGCTCGACTCCTTGCGCTCTCTGGTCGACCTGACGGCCGATGAGGCCTAACACGGCCGCTGCAGCCGGCGGAGCCCAGCATTTCGCCGACGGCATTATGCAACAGCCACAATGAAGAGCGAGAGCGCGCGAGCCAGGCCGCCCGCTCCTGGATCCGCCCTCAGATCCATGTCTTCAGCGGGCGTCTAATAGCGAACGCGGCGCCACGGTGCGCCGATTGGGGTCCGGGCCTGGCTACAGCGGATAGGCGGAATAAGGCCGTGGGCGCCCCTCGTATGCGTGTATGCCAACGAGGCGGTCGAAGCCTTCCTTGGACATCGTCTGGGTGATGCGCAGCCACACACCTGCTTGGCCGTAGAGCAGGCCAAGTACTGTGAGCCTGACGCCACCGAGGAAGTGCGTTAGGCCCACTGGAGTGCCGGGACATCGGTGGGGGACCGATGCCAGCCGCGGTAGCAAATCTGCTACGTTACGGTGGTGCTGACGATTCCTCAGAAGGAGCTCCGAAACAACGTAGGCGAGGTGCTTCGTCGCGCCGAAGCCGGGGAGCAGTTCACGATCACGGTGTCCGGCAGACCGGTAGCTGAGCTCGGCCCAGCCGCACGTCGCTCCTGGGTCAGCGGTCCGGCGCTCGCGACGGTGTTCGATACACCGGCGCCGCGCACGCTGGCCGATGATCTGCGGCGGTTCCCGGCGGCTCTCGATGACCCGTTCGTATGAGCCGCGTCGTGTTGGACACGTCCGTCCTGATCGGGGCGGGGATCCCCGAAGGGGTCGAGGGCGCGATTAGCGTCGCGTCACTAGCCGAGCTTCACTTCGGCGCACTGATCGCCACCGATCCGGATGAACGCGCCCTGCGCGCCCAGCGACTCGGCGTAATCGAAGCAACCTTTGACCCGCTCCCGGTCGATGCGCCGGTCGCACGCGAATGGGGTCGCCTCGCGGCTGCCGTCGCACAACGCGGCGGACAGCCACGCCGGCGAGCAATCGACCTAGCGATAGCCGCAACCGCGAACGTTCACGGCGTCCCGCTGCTCACCGCGGACACGGCCGACCTCGCGATCATCGACGACCTCGTCACCGTTCAACCGCTCACCTGAACAGGCCGGGGGAGCAGCGCGCCACCCGAACTCCGGACAGACGTTCCGTATTTGCGGGCAGTGGGCCAGTTACGAGCCGCGCGGCGAGCTGGTTGAGATCGGCCACGTAGGGGATCGCCGAGCCGCGGGTGGCGGACCGTGGGAGGATGACGCCAATGCCGCGACCTCGCCTGCTCACTGCGCTGTGCATGACGGCGGTTTTCGTCGCTGGCTGCGGCTCATCGAATCAGACTCCTAGCTTTGTCGCACGAGCAACTGCGGTCTGCGTGAAGGCGAACGCGGCAGTCGAGCATCTTGGTCAACCAACCAATCTGGCCGGGGCCAAGAGCGAGCTGCGTGTCCTCATCGTGACCGAGCAAGCCGAGTTGACCGGACTGAAAGCGCTTACGCCGCCAAGCGCTCAGCGCGCAGCGTACGCGGTCGTGCTCCGCACGCTTCCTGAGATGCGGCAGGGCACGAAAGAGCTGCTCGCTGACGTCAGCGCTGGCGACTACAGCGCGTACAAGCACGAGTTACAGGACGAGCCATCTCGCGTAGCCGAGCCGCTTCCCAAAGCCTGGCAGGCGCTTGGGCTTCCGCTGTGCGGGACGCTCTACGGCTAACCCGCCTCGGCGGGGCGCCCGATTCAAACTGACCCACTACCCCTGAATGCGCGATACTTTACATTCTGTAAACTAATTCACGGGCGAGGACGACTGTCGCGCCGGCTGTCGAGTGCCAGCGTGATGTCAGCGGATTTGCCGGCTCGTGTTAGCGATTGCGTGCATTCTCATGTCCGTGAGCCAGTAGGCGCTCGTAACGCGCTCGCCCAGGCGTAGTGAGGACCATCGCGCCGTAGGCCATCGCGAGCGCTGCCGCTGCGCGACTGACATTGCAGCGCTGTCATTCGACCGACGTTCCACACATCGTGGGGGTGGGGCGAGCAGCGAACGGATGTCGTCGTCCTTTGCGCCAGTGCCGCGCGTCGTTCTCACAGACGATTGTTAACGCGCGGATGCGGCGCCAGCGGGTCGTTACGATCTCGTGTGCGTGCTTGACAGCGCCTAGCGAGTTGCGTACGTTTCCGCGACACAACATCGCGTCCTGTCGGCGTGGTGGGGGGCCATGACTCGCGGAGAGAGCGCAGCATCGCGTAGACGGCGGAGGGTTGTCGCGGGCGTCGGGGGACGCTTCGTGAGGCTGTTGGCCGGGAGCGGCGTGGCCGCGTTGCTGATCCTCGGCGCGAGCGGGACGTTTGGCGGCCCGACGGTCGCCGGGGCGACGCCGGGGCCGCCGCCGTCGCCGTGCACTGACGGTCTTCAGGACGAGAGCACGACATGCCTGATGCCGGCCAGCGGGAGCATCACGATCGAGGCTGCGGGCGGTAGCGGCGGTAGCGGCGCGTTCGACGGAGCTGGCTCAGGCGGGGCCGGTGCGGACGTCGAGGACACCGTCACCGTGACTGGCGGTGATGTGCTGACGATCACGGTCGGTGCGGGTGGCGAGGACGCTGGTGCCAACGGCTCGGATACGCAGGCCCCGGGCCACGGTGGATCCCCGGGCGGCGCTGGCGGCGGCGACGGTACCTTAGGTGGCGCCGGTCAGGGTGGGGGTGCCGGCGGCGGCGGCGCCTACTCCTCCGTCTATGACGGGGGCACCGATCTGATCACTGCGGGTGGTGGTGGCGGTGGCGGTGGCGGCGGCCAGGGGGGTGACACCCCGAGCGGGGGCCACGGCGGATCGGCCGGCGGTGGCAGCAACGGCGGCTCCGCCCCTGGCGCGGGCGGCGGCAGCGCTGGAGCGAATGGGGCCGAGAGCGGCACCGGTGGCTCTGGAGGGGGACCGAGCTCGTTGGGCGGTGGTGGCGGCGGTGGTGGCGGCGGCTGCGATGGCGGGAGCGGCGCCGGTGCGGCGAACAGCCTCGACAACGGTGGTGGTGGCGGCGGCGCGGGTACCTCGTGCGGCTCCGCCAGCCTGACGTACCTCGGCGCGACAAGCCGCTCGAAGAACCCCAACTTCTACGTTTACGACTCCGGCGCGTGCGACTCGATCTGCGGGGCCGCTGGCTACGTGATCCTCTCGAACATCCCAACGCCGCCCAATCCGATGGCGACGATCAGCTCGCCCGGCAACGATCAGACCTTTACGCAGAACGAGGTCGTGCCGATCAGCTTCTCGTGCGCGGAGGCAGCCGATGGGATCGGACTGTCCGACTGTTACGACGACTACGGAAACGGCAATGACGACTTCGGCTCGCTGGGCACTTTGTCGTTCACGGAGCCGGGCAGCACCGCGTACCTGAACACCTCCCAGACCGACGCCGAGTATGGCGGCGCGCAGGTCTACGACGTTTACGCGGATAGCTACTCGGGCGCCTCCGCGGTTGCCACGATCTACTACGCCGTCACCGCTCCGGGCGCGGTGGGCCCGCCCTGGGCGTCGATCACCGCCCCGAGCAACAACGAGACGTTCTACGAGGGCGAGTCGGAATCGACGTCGTTCTCCTGCCAGGCCGGCAGCAACGGTGGAACGCTCTCCTCGTGCGATGACTCCACCGGGGAGAGCACCGCCAGCGGTGGCTCGGGCCAGCTCGACACCAGCACGGTTGGCACCAACGAGACCTACACCGTCACCGCCACGGACGCCGACAGCCAGACCGATACGTACGCGATCAACTACAACGTTGTGGCGTTGCCGTCGGCGTCGCTCGGCTCGCCGACCGGGACGCCGACCTATTACCAGGGTGAGTCGGTGGCGACGTCGTTCTCGTGCACGGAGGGCACTGACGGTCCGGGCCTGTCCTCCTGTGATGACA
>Ga0187860_1001471_pt1 | contig 20743 bp, 8 predicted proteins | sample June2016WEW_10_4_FD_132981 | JGI IMG/M metagenome (GOLD analysis project Ga0187860, IMG submission 132981) | Peatland microbial communities from SPRUCE experiment site at the Marcell Experimental Forest, Minnesota, USA - June2016WEW_10_40 | ecosystem: Environmental > Terrestrial > Soil > Wetlands...
ACGGCGACGGTCGGGTCCTCTGCCACGATCTCACTCAGCAATTGAATTCCCGTCATGCCGGTGAGGTTCAAATCGGTAATGACCAGATCGAAGCGGTGATGATTGAGCAAGCGGAGAGCCGCTTCGCCGCTGGGAGCGGTGTCGGTGGCGTAGCCCTCATCTTGCAGGATGTCGTGATAGATTTCGCGTTGCCGCTGCTCGTCGTCGACTACCAGGATACTTCCGGAAGGCATCGTGGATTGTCCTCACTTGGCGGGGGAGGCAGCGAGTGCTGCGTGCTCGGGCCGCGCGGGTTGAGGAAACGGAAGTTGGACCACGAGGTCTGTGCCGGGCGTGTCGCCGTTGTCGACGAAGACCCGCCCCGTGTGGTCCTCAATGATTTTCTTGGCGATGGCCAGCCCCAGGCCGAAGCCGGTAGCTTTGGTCGAGTAAAAAGCCGCAAAAACTTTATCCCGTTCGGCGGGGGGAATGCCGGGCCCGGTGTCGGCAAAATGCAGATCGAGGGACTCTTCGCCGTTGAGCGCCTTGGTGATAACCGCAAAAATGCGGACCTGGCCTCCCAGAGGCATAGCCTGGATGGCATTGGTAAGAATGTTCAAGAAACAGGTCTTTATCTGAGCCGAGTCCAACCGGAAAATCGGCAGCTCCTGCGCGAGGTCCAGTTCGATCTTGATATTCTGGTTGCCCGCTTGCTTCTCGACCAGGGCCATTGCTTCGGTGAGGGTGGCCCTGAGGTCACAAGGGAGCAGGGTGGGCGGAGCCTGACGCCCGGCTGCCAGCACGTCGTTCACGAGGTGATTCAGGCGGCTGATTTCGTCCTTGATGTTGGTAAGGTTCCGCTCCATTACACGCGCCGCGCGGTCGTCGCCGTAAAAATGCTTGGCGCGGATCTGATCGATGGTGAGGTTGATGAAATTCAGCGAGTTGCGAACCTCGTGCGCCACCGTAGCTGCGAACCGGCCCAGCAGGGAGAGTTTTTCCGCCTCATTCAAGCGTTCCTGGAGCGCCCGGTTTTCCCGCAACCGCTCGACCATCTGGTTGAACGTCTGAGCCAGGCGGCCCATCTCGTCCGAACCCCTGGAAGGCAGCGAGATATAAAGGTTCCCTGCGGCCACCTGCCGCGCGCCAGCCACCAGTTGCTCAATCGGCTTGGTGAAAAGGAAGGCCAGGTAAAGCACTACGCACAACGCCGCCAGCATCGTTCCCAGAATCCAGTAAAGCCGCTGCTTGTACCACAAGCGGGATAAGGTTGTTACCCGGTCGCTTTCACCTTTTATTACGGCGTACCCGATCACTTTATCGCCGAGCACCAGAGGGTATTGAATTACAAAGGCGGTTTGGTCAATCGCAGGGTACGGATCGAGCTCCGGAAACTCTGCGGGAAGACGCACCAGGTCCTTCCTGGTTTCAAGGCGCCTCTTCTTAATGGGGATCTTCTTCCCGACCTGCCCGGGATTCGTGCTCGCCACGACCTTGCCTTCAGTGGAGGTAGTGGAAACACTGGCGAGCCCCAGATCCTCCAGTTTCTTCTGGTAGATCTTCAGCGCGTCATCCACGCTGGTTTTGGGGGGAATCTGAGTCTGCGCAAGCTGGCTGAAGGTTAATAACCGCGATGTCTCCCCAGCCACATAATTCAGGATCTCGCGCCGATGCTTGACATAGTTCCAGGTAAGAATAGCGCCGGTGCACGTCATGGTGAGAAACATCACCAGGGCAAGGCGCGTGCGGAAACGGAGATTGAAGTGTACGGACTTCAAAGCCGCTCTCTCGGTATTTCCTTATTTCTGACTTCACATTCTATCGCAATGGTTGCGCGGCGTCAATGAAGCCGGCGAATGCTGGAACATGGAAACTGGAAACTGGAAAACGCAAACTGGAATTGGAAAATGAAAACTGGAAACTGGAAACTGGAAAACGCAAACTGGAATTGGAAAATGAAAACTGGAAGACCGAAACTTGATGGCTGTGGGTGCATGGTTCTTAAATCTGAAATCTCAAATCTCAAATTTCCTCTCGGGGTCTCAACCACCCCAAGGGCGCGGGTTGGGCGGTTCTCCCCTCGGGGTGCCAACCACCCAAAGTGGCGCGGGTTGGGCAGTGTGTGAGCCTCCGGATCCCGCGCCACCCTGCGCGATGGCATACAGCGTACTTCGAACCGTAGCCTGCGTAGCACGGCTATCTTGGCCGTGTGCAACCGCTCGCGCAATTGCAGGATGGGTATTATTAGTCTCATCAAGCTAGGCCTCCCGAGTACACTCAGGAGAATGAAACCTGTGCAGCCCCCCGGAATATTCGGCGTGCATGCCTTCGCCACCCAACCTCCCGCCCCGATACCGCATCTTATGGACGTTCACAGGGCCTTCAGAGAATGTCGAAAAATGCTGCGGTTGATACGTGTGGATAGCTTATGGGCGAAACACTTACCGCTTCGGGACGCCCGCAGGACGGGGACCGCAAGGCTCAAAGGCTCGGCGCGTTTGGGGATGGGGGCTGCCCAGGCGGAGGATTACATCCGGGCGGAGACTGAAAAACAGAGAGCATCTCAACCATCATGCATCGGAAGGCTTCAGCAACACCGCTCGCCGCCTGTTCTTGTTTAAGTTTCAACTCCTCGCCGAAGAGGTCCAGATTATCTTCCAACTGCTTGCCGAGCTGGGCGGCGGAGGCTTCCATGATCTCATCCGCCACCTGCTGCTGTTTTTCCTGAATCCTCTCAAGCCAATTCTGTTCGATATTGCCCGCAGCTTTCTTGAGGCTAGCCTCGATTTGCTCCGGCAAGGCCCGAGATTCGCTGCGCAGTTTCTCCAATGTGCTCTTCAGCAACTCCTCTGACTGTTCTTGCAAAGTCTCCAGGGAAGCCCGGGTCTTCCCTTCGAGTTGCTGGAGTTGTAATTCGACGCGCGAGCCCATTCGCGTTTCCCAATCACTGAGCGCAGCTTGGGTGGACTTCATATGCTGTTCTGCAAGAAGCGAACTTTCCGCCAGAGCTTCGGCAACGTCGGTCTTGACCTTGCAGGGAATCTGCGCCGACTCCTTTTCGATCAAGTTGAGGAGGCTGCACAACATGTTCACCTGCTGTTGCACCAGATCGGTAACCTCTCCCATCACCTGCCCGAGGTCTTCCTGGAACTTGGGAAGGGCCTGGGCGGATTCTTCCCCGAGCGACTTTCGCAAGCCGTTTAGCGCCTCCATGTCCCGCCCCACTTGTTCGGAAACCCCACGGATGGCCTGGTTGGCGTCACTCTTCGCTTTGGCGAGGGTCTTGGCGGATTCCTCCTGCACTTCTTCACGAAGATCCTTCAACGCGTTCGCCTGCCGTTCTATCTGGCCCGAGATTTCTCCGATCGTCTGGGTGGCAGCACCCTTCACGTTGGCGAGAGTCTGTAAAGACATTTCCTCGTCCGCCTTGCGAAGATCATTTAGCGCGCTCGCCTGCCGTGCCGCTTGTTCGCTGACAGTTTGGAGGGCCTGAGTAAGGTCGCTCTTCATCCTGGCCAGGGCCTCTGCACATTCCTGTTCGAGAGCTTTCCGAAAACTGCTTAGCGCCGACTTCTGTTGTTCGCCTTCAGCGTTCGCGAGTGATTCCTCAAGTCTCTTGGTGCAGTTGTCACCGGATGTCTCAGCGCGTTCGCCAAGCCGTACTTGAAATTCTTCCAGAGCGTAATCGGTGGCGCTGGAAACTGCATTGAGGGCTGAGCGACCGGCGCTTGAAAGTCGTTCTTCAGTCTCTGCCGTCACATTCTTGCCGGAAGTCTTGAGTTCTTCGCCCAACAGTATGAGCGTGTCCTCGGCCTGCTTTTGCAGTTGTCTAGCCGTGGCCTCCGCTACCTCGTCAGCGGTTTTCTGGAGTTGGGCCTCAAACTCGACAGCGGATTTGGACCACGCCGTGGCGATTTCCGCCTGGGCAGACGCGAGGGTGGTTCCAGAGATGCGGTGGCTCTCTTTTTGGAATTCCGAAGTGGTGGATTGAAGCATACGGCCGAGTTGCGCTTGCCCTTCTTCAATCAAGCGGCTGAGTTGACCCTGAATACCCTCTCCTGCTCTTGCTGACTGTTCTTCAGTCACGGAGTACACCCGCTCTAGAGCTCCCTGAATTAAGGGTTCCAAAGCCGCTGCGACTTCTTCTTGCACGCGTCTTTGGGTGAGGGCGATCGACTCGTCTGTCACGGAGTCGATCTCCTCTCTGACCTTCATCTCCAGGTCGGCCATCGCAAGCTCAACAATCTTCGGCCTGTTCTCCTGAATCTCTCTCAAGATCCTTCCCCTCTCATCCTGTACCGCCTGCTTCAGTTCTTCGAGCTCTGCAACGAGTTGCTGCGTCTCCGCACGGCAGGCTTGCAGATCCCCTTCCAGCGTCTTCACGTGTTCCTCAACAGAACTCTCACCCTCATCGAAGTTCTCTGCGGTGTCCTGCAGATTGGTTTGCGTTAGCAGGCCAATTGGACGACTTAACTCTTCCGGTTTTTCCTGAAACAGTCGCAGCTCATTTTCGCCGGCGGCTTCGATCGGCTGAGTGAGGCGGGTCAGGGTGGCCGCGATTGACCCATTCGATTCCTCTGCCGGCAGCGCGGGGGTCTCTACTGCAACAGGCAGTGGCGACGGTTGAGGTGTTTGCATGGTCGGTGGGGCGAGGGACGGACCAGTTCTGCCGGTTTCGGCAGGTTTCAGTGAAGGGCTGGCGTAAGGGACGGCGAATTTCAGTGCGGTAGGTTGCCCTGGAGAAGAGGCGGCCCCCGCCGGCATCCGTGGACTGTGAATCTCCAGGCGGGGTGCTGGGAGTGTACTTTCCTGCTGGTCATAGGGAGGAAACGCGATGCCCCAAATGTCGTGCGACCCCACCAATTGGAAGCCGATTTCATACGGTTCTTCGCCCGCCCGTTTCTCACCCACCCAGACGACCCTAATCCCCACTGTTTGCCCCACGATCGGGTTATGGAGGGTCATTTCGGAGCCCAGACTCAGGACGCACTTGGTGGCAATCTTTCCGCCGAACTTGTCGATAACGATGGTCCTGGTCTTCTCCGTGAATTCAACGCCATTTGCGTCTTTTCCGCTCAGCGTAATGGGTAACGCGATCGCAAGCCTGCCGATTGCGCGACCTGCGATACCTTGTGTTTCCACTTGCCACGCACTTGTAGAGTCAGCCATGGGTGCACCTTTACAGTTGAGAAGGTACCGTTTCTCAAATCTCCTGAATCATTTTGTCTTCCGCCTTTTAATGTATTAGAAAAGCTTCATCTAAGAAACAGACCAAAAGTACTAAGTGGAAGGGGGCTTTTTTGATCTGCCCTCTGTACTGTCTGCACTGCGGCCCTCTGGCAGGTTGCCGAAAAATGGCAGCTAGTAACAACGTCGCCGTCCGCGAGTGGCGCAGACTTGCCCCTCCCTCCTGCGCGCCACACGCGGAACCAGCCCGCCTCAGAAGTTGTGGGAGAATTTTTGAAGGACTTTCTCAGCATACGGACACGGAGGCGCAGAGAACTGAAAAGAATGCGCGGCTTCTCCGTCTCTGGGTGCCTGGGTGGTGAAAGCAGTCGATTGTTTCGCAGCGCGGCCTGCGGCCGCAACCCAAATTTCAATTTCGGCTCCTCAGCAGAATCTGTGGGTGCATTGTGGTTCAGGGAGCGTGCCCAGGTTGTGATAGAGCGCGACTTCGGCAGCGTGGAAGGTCCGAAATCCGTATGCCTTTCTCAGAGTTAACTTCAGCCGGTCATTCAAATCCTCGGTGGGGCCACTGGAGATCGTCCGCCGGGCTCGAAACCAGTTGAGCAGGAGTTCCGGATGGCGCCGAAGCAAGCGCGCTGTGCACCTGGAACGAACCGGAAACCGCTGAAAACGCTTGCAAATAGCAGTCCCAGGGTGCGCCAGCATACCGTCTCCATTAGAGGCAAGCTCCAGTAGGTTCATACGGTGCGCTGCCGTCCTGAACGTAATGCCTTTCTACTAGGCGCCCCCTAACCCGGCATAGCCGGAACCAAACAGGAGATTTGGACGCTTTCAAAACATCCCTCTAAGCCGCATAAACACAGGCTGAAACGCCATCGGCTCAAAATGTCCTGCCACAAAATGTCAGAATCCTACGACAAAGGTAATAAAGGATATATCGTATCCGAAAAAGGACACTATTTTTCTCTTGACAAGGCATCCTTGCTGGGTTAAATTCTAACTCGTTTGTAAGCGTTTACGCTTTTCTCCGAAGCTCGGAGTACCTAGATCTCACCAAGCGGTCAACTCAAGAGCTTCTTGTTCGACTTCGTCGGGTCTGGTCAAAGCTCCAAAGCAAATGCTAGCAAAAGGCGCACAGCCTCCTCCGACCTCGCCAGTGAGCATCCGGCGTTGCGGAGGGGACTGTGCGGGATTTTCCTTTTCAGGAGGGATAATAATGAAGATCCGTCATAGGGGTGCACGCGCACTGGCGCGTGCAACTACAATTTTACTGCTAACGCTTCTTTGGGCTGGCACAGCCCATGCTCAGTTCAGGGGCAGTATTAAAGGCGTGGTTCAAGACCCGAGCGGCGCTGGCGTGCCCAGCGCAAAGATCGAACTCTTGAACACCGCCACTGGGGTTTCCAGCACCACCACGTCAGACGCTGCGGGGAATTACGAATTTGTGAGTCTGGCGCCAAGCGCGTATCAGGTTACAGTTGACACTGCCAGCTTCGTCAGAGAAGTGGTCAAGGTCACCTTGGACACCAACCAAACTTTGAACGTGCCTATTACCCTCACGCTAAAGGCAGTAACCCAGACTGTCGAAGTGACGGGGGCGGCGCCCGTCTTGAACACGGCAGAGACCCGCAACCAGATGACAATCGAGAATCAGACTGTTGCCGAGTTGCCCGTCGCCGGCCGCCAGTTAGTTACGTTAGCCAACATGGCGCCCGGCGTCACCGGATTGGGAAGCGTGGGCAACGGTGTACCCGGCGCGGCCGGGACGCCAGGGTCCGGGGTGGACAATTACTCGACGGAGACGCAGCTTGACGCCAGCGCCAACGGCGAAGGCCAGATGTCGAATATGTGGGTTGTAGACGGACTCGACGTCACCAGCGGAATCCGCCAAGGGATCCTAAATCTGACCCCCAACCCCGACTCGATTCAGGAAACCGCCATCCAGGTCAATACGTTTACGGCTGAATCTGGCCGGTCGGACGGAATCCAAACATACATGACGACGAAATCCGGGACCGACAAATTCCATGGTATCGTCGATGATTATTTCAACTACCAGGGTATGTTCGCCCGTGGGGATTTAGGTCCCCCCACGTACGCGGGGTTTCACAGTAACAATATCTCCGCCGGAATTGGCGGCCCCGTGATCCCGCACAAACAGTTTTTCTTCTTCTTTGACATCGAGCCCTTGCGCTCGTCTAAGGCCACGACCACGGGTGGTGAAACGTTCGCCGATCCGGCGTTCACCTCGTGGGCTCAGGCGAATTTCCCGAGCACGATCGGCACGGGTTTGTTGGGCAAATACGTGCCTGCTCATCTGAGCAACGTCACTGTCGGCAAGACAGCGGCTCAGGATCTAATCGGGGCGGCGGGGTGCCCGGCCGGCCAGACAACGATACCCGTCACCGCTACGGTTTCCATCCCGTGCTCGCTGGACATGATCGACAGCGGTGTGTTTAATGGCACGGCCGTTCGGAATGGGACCCAGTGGTTCGTCCGCATCGACAAGTATTTCAAAAACGACCGAATCTACGGCAGCTTTTACCGCACGACTTTGAGTTACGGTGAGCCGACAGCCGTGCCCCAGTTCTCTCCCGCCAACAACCAGAACTGGGAACGCGCCTATCAGTTTAATTGGACCCACACCTTCTCTCCCACCACGTTAAACGAAGTGAATTTCGGTGGTAGCCGTGTGGAGGGTACGCACGGCAGTGGCGCCCCTGATTACACGGTCCCTGACATCGCCGTCACGGGGATCAATGCTGACGGAGGTAATGCCTTTGGCGTGGGCTTCGCCCAAGGTGATTTCATTCAACACAACTATCACTGGCAGGACGTCCTAACCCACATCCGGGGAGCGCACACGCTGAAGTTCGGCTACCAGGGGTGGTTTGGCGATGACGTAGAGCCCTTTCAAGGGCCGTACTCCACGCCGACCATCTCTTTCAACGATTTAACGGAGCTGGTCCAAGACGCTCCGGCAAGGGAAGCCGGCCCCATGTACGACCCGACGACGGGCAAACCGTTGTTGTGGTCATGGAACGCGGCATCCAGCACCTGGGGACTCTTTGCCCAGGATGTTTGGAAGGCGAAGAAGAACCTGACCTTAACGCTGGGCCTGCGATGGGATGACTCGGGCAACCCTTACACCCGTAGTTCCAGCACGGTGTTTGGGAATTACTATCTGGGTCCGTCCACATCTCCCAATGCCAGTTTCACCCCGTACGAGAACACGGTCGCGAATGGCTTTGCTAAGTCGACGTACAACGCCCTCAATCATTCTGTGAGCGATCTCCTTAGTCCCACCATTGGATTTGCGTGGGATCCAACGGGGAGCGGCAATTGGGTTCTGCATGGCGGATTCGGCATCTACAACAATTGGCTGACGCAAGCCAACGTCCAAGAGGAATTTCGAGGCAATCCCCCGGGGGGCGTGGAGCCGACTTTTTTTGCCGGCGGGACAACGATCAACGGAGTAGAGATTGCTGGGCCTCCTATACTCGCTCTTGGAAACTCCAACAAGCCCCCCTTCGGGTATACGGTTCCGAGCTTCACGGCGGGGCTCAACAGTGTGGGCGGCATTACGGGGCTTGACTTCCCTATCGGAGGCATAAACCCGAACTTGAAGTCGCCGAGGGCCGATATTTGGGCGTTGACCCTGGAGCGAAAATTCGGAAGCCGATACGTCGCCAGCGTTGGTTATTCGGGATCTCACTCGTACGATTCGGTGGGCAACAGCAACCAGCAGGGCATCGTTAGTTACGGAGTCGACATCAACGCTTATCAGGGCGACTTGATTCAACACGAAAGCCTGTCTCCGACTCGGATCAATCCAAGCTTCGGCTCCATTACGTACGCAGACAACAATCGCTACGGCAATTACGAGGCTGTGTTCTTTGATTTCCGCGGCCGATTCTCCCACGGGTTCTTCGATGCCTCGTATACGCGCTCGCAGTCCAAGGATGATGCGGGCAATTACCCCATAGCCCCAGGGCAGGTCGCTGCAGGTCTCGACCCGGGGAACTATTATGGCCCCTCTCCCTGGGATGCTCCGAACCGCTTCTCGCTCACCCTCAACTATTCGCTTCCCGGCCTGAATCACGGAAATGGATTGGTCGGTCATCTGACCGGCGGCTGGGGAGTTAGCGGCACGAGCATTTTGCAGTCCGGCTACCCGTTCACCGTAGTGAATACCAACTCGTTCATTCCCGTATGTGCCGTAAGTGCCCATTGCCCCTCGGTGAGCAATCCGATTACCGGACTCGCCGCAAATAGCGGCGACTATAACGCGGATGGAGACAGCTTGGCTTACCCGAACGCTACAAATTATTCCGAGGCGACGTCTCGTAACGCTTTCCTCAACACCGGGGTCTTTACCCCTGGTCAATTTACTCAGCCCACCCTGGGATCGGAAGGCAACGAGAAGCAGAACGCCTTCCGCCAACCCTACTTCGCGGAGACGGACGCTGCTTTCTATAAGAACAACCGAATCAAAGAAAGCATGAATCTGCAGCTTCGCTTTGAATTCTTCAACCTCTTCAACCGGCAAAACCTTGGCAACGTGGATGCGAACCCGCCGGATGCAACCTTTGGGAAGGTAACCTCAGCACAGCTCCCGCGATGGTGGGATGTCGCCATCAAGTTGACGTTCTAGCAAGTCGTTAGGAAAGAACCGTAGCTCAGGTTGAAGGATTAAGACCCGAGCTACACGCCGTCCGTGGGGAGCTTCTGCCATGCAGGCAGAAGCTCCCCTGGACGGAGATCATGTTTCCAGACCTCGCAAGTCGCTCAAAGCCTGGCCATGACGCTAATTCCCCCCCAGACACCGCCAGGCCCCGAAAGGGAGTATGCTTAGCGTTGCCGGTGGCCGGCACGGCTCCGGCCGAGGTGGCAGTGCGAGCCAGAGCGAAACCACTTGAGCAAGTGTTTCAGTCCCTTTTATCTCCGCGGCGGAAGCGCGTGGCGGCCTCCCGCGTGCGATCGAGGGTTTTCGCTGGGTTTCTTTCCGTCGCCTTTTGGTTCTCGCTTGCCGCGCTCACTCGCGCGCAAACCAGCCCCCCTCCCACTCCGCAGTCCGTCGTGCAGGCGCTCGAGTCCCACGACAATGCGCGGGCTCTGCGCCTGGCCCAGGATTTGGCGCGCGCCCATCCCACCGACCCGCGCGCCTGGACCTTACAAGGGATGGCCTTCCAGGGCCTGGACCGGCCCCAGGAGAGCCTGGCGGCCTTCGAGCACGCGCTCCAAATCGATCCGAACAACCGCGCCGCGCTGGAGGCCGCCGCGCAGCTTGAATTCCAAGCTGGCAGCCCCAAGGCGCTGCCTTTCCTGGAGAAGCTGCTTCGCTTGAACCCCGATGACCAGACGTCCCACGCGATGATGGCGGCACTCGCCTTCAAACGAAAAGACTGCACCACCACCGTTGCGCACTACCAAGAGAGTCCTCAGGTGGTGGCGAATAATGTTCCGGCTCTCGCGCAATTCGGCGCCTGTCTGGTTCATTTGCATCGCGCTGCGGAAGCGCTTCCGGTCTTCCAGCGGATTGCTGAACTTCGGCCCCAAGATCCGGAGGCCCTCTATAGCTTCGGGCTCGCCCAGTACGGTGCGCACAACTACGCGGATGCCATTCGCACCCTGCTGCCCCTCACGGAGGATGGTCCGGAAAGGCAAAGGGCGGCGGCCTTGAATCTGATCGCGGCGGTCTACGAAGCCGATCAGCAGACGCCCCTGGCGGTCGCGGCCTTGCAGAAGGCTATCAAGCTTGCCCCAGGCGACATTGATAATTATCTTGACCTGGCCACCCTCAGCTTGGATCATGGGTCCTTCAAGGTGGGCGTCGATGTGGTCAGCGCCGGATTGCACGCCCTGCCCGATTCCGCCCCTCTCTATCTTGAGCGCGGCGTCCTCGAGGTGCAGATGGACCACTACGACGAGGCGGACGCCGATTTCCGCAAAGCCGCAGCCTTGAACCCCCTCCAGAATGACAGCTCCGTGGCGCTGGGCATCTCGCTCCTCCAGGAAAACAAACTGGACGAGTCTGTGCAGGTTGTGAAGCAGCGTCTCGCGAAGGCGCCCGACGATCCCATCCTCAACTATCTTCTCGCTGAACTCCTCATCCGCAAGGGCGTCCAACCCGGCACGCCCTCCTTTCAGGAGGCAGAGGCTGCCGCCCAGCGTGCCGTGCGCAGCAAGCCGGGTTTTGCCCTTGCCGAAGATGTCCTCACCGAGCTTTACCTGCGTTCAGGAGAGACGGGTCTTGCGGAGAGAACCTCACGTCTTGCGTTGAAGTCCGATCCCAACGATCAGTCCGCCCTTTACCACCTGATCGTCTGCCTCCGGAAGAAAGGTGATCTGACGGAATTGCCGCAGCTCGTGCAAAGGCTGGCGGAGGCCACCGCAGGGTTACGACAGCAAGAAGAGGCGCGGAACCGCTTCAAGCTGGTTGAAGAAGAGGGCGGCCGAAATCCCCAGAGCAGGGGGATTCCATGATGCCCTGCTGGCCATTGTCCCGAAGCAGGCAGCGTAGAGTCTCGCCTTCCAGAGGCTCTGCGGCTTGTGCGCGTGCGACCGTGGTAAAATCCGCTTTCACCTCCTGCTTGTGTGGCGCGAATTCGTTTTGCGCAGCATAGTAGAGCGAAGGCGTACTTAGGAGCTTTGCAATGAGAGATATCAATCATTTCCATTTCATAACCTTTTTCCTGATACTTTCAGTCTTTCCCTCTCGGGCCAATCCCCAGATGACGAGCAACACCCCAGCCGGGGAATCAAGTACGGGACAGGTAAGACTGGTCGACATCCCGCTCAAATCCGTCGAGATCCATGACGGTTTCTGGTCGCCGCGCATTGAGGTTAATCGGACGATAACCCTCGAGCACGTCTACCGCGAACTCGAACAGACGGGGTCGATTCGGAATTTTGATATTGCGTCGGGCAAAGCCAGCGGCAAGTTTGGAGGGCCCTGGTGGAGCGATTCGGACGTCTATAAGTGGATCGAGGGAGCCAGCTACAGCCTCGCCAAGCATCCCGATCCCGAGCTCGAGGCGAAGGTCGAAAGTCTGATCCAGAGGATTGCCGCAGCGCAACAAAAGGACGGATACATCGACACGTTTATCCTGGTTGTTGAACCCGATATGCGCTGGAGAAACCTCGCCTTCTTTCACGAGCTTTTCTGTGCGGGTTCGCTTTTTGAAGCCGCCGTAGCCCACTACGAAGCCACAGGAAAGCGGCCATTGCTCGACGTGGCAATCAAATATGCTGACTACATCGATTCCTACTTTGGGGAGGGAAAGCACGATGGCATTCCCGGCCACGAAGAGGTGGAACTGGCTTTGGTTAAGCTTTATCGCCTGACCCACCAACCGCGCTACCTCCGTCTGGCGGAATACTTCGTGAACAAGCGCGGTTCCAAGCCCTCGGTCTTCGAGGAGCAATACCGGCTATTGCCTTCGCCCAGAGCCGTGGAACTCCTGGGACACCAAATGGACATCAAGGGTTTCTACAAGAGGTTCTTCCTCCACGACCCGTCGGTGTTCGACACCAGGTACTCGCAAGACTACCTGCCGGTTCGACAACAGCGGGAAGCCGTCGGGCATGCCGTGCGCGCCATGTACCTCTACTCGGCGATGGCGGATCTGGCTTACGAAACGGGCGATATCAGCTTGCTTCAAGCCCTCCAAAGCCTGCACGACAGCGTCACCCTGCGGCGAATGTATGTCACGGGAGGAATTGGCCCCTCCGAGCATAATGAAGGTTTTACCGCAGATTACGACCTTCCCAACGACAATGCTTACCAGGAAACCTGCGCTTCGCAAGGCATGATTCTGTGGAATTACCGCATGCTGAAGCTGACGGGCGACAGCCGATACTCCAATGTTATGGAACTATCTCTTTATAATGCGCTCGCCGCCGGAGTCTCCTTGAGCGGAAACACGTTCTGCTATGTGACTCCGCTGGCCAACCAAGGGGACATGGCGCGACAGCCTTGGTTTGGAGTTCCCTGCTGCCCCACGACCATTGTCAGGTTCCTCCCTTCCCTGGGGAAGTACATTTACAATCAGTCATCGGACGGGTTATGGGTGAATCTCTATATTTCAAGTACGATCCATACCCGAATAGGTAACAAGGATGTCCAGCTTCAACAGGCATCGAATTATCCGTGGGATGGAAATGTAAAGTTATCGGTCAATGGCCCCGGTCCGGAAGAGTTCACTCTCCATTTGCGAATCCCTGATTGGTGCACCCAAGCGTCTGTGACAGTGAATGGCGCCGTAGTTCACCCCGTCATGTCAAAAGGATATGCGGAGATCCACCGCGCTTGGTCAAATCGGGACACCCTCGAGCTCTCGCTTCCCATGCAGGTTCAGAAACTGCGTGCCAACCCGAAGGTCCTTGAAGATCGCGGCAAGATCGCCCTGAAGCGTGGTCCCCTGATTTATTGCCTGGAACAGCCCGACATGGCTGCGCCGGTCGATCAAATGGTCATTCCAACTGAAACGAAGTTCGAACCTGAGTTTGAAGCAAATCTCCTGGGTGGAACGGTCGTGCTGAAAGGGCAGGCGATGCAGAAGCAGTCTGTGGATTGGCATGACGTTCTGTACAAGCCCATGGCAGATTCTCCCGGGCTCCTCACCCCAACCCCCATCACGGCACTTCCATATTGCCTCTGGGGTAATCGCGGTCTCGCGAAGATGACGGTCTGGATTGACTCTCAGCCCTGAGCTGCATGTTTTCCACGATCGCAGGAAAGCTGAGTATGCCGCTGGCCCGCAAGAACGGCGGGCGTCTACCCGCTTGATTTCCGCAACCATGTGCTCGCGGTCGCATTCAAGCCCCGCGCAAACGTCGTCATTCCCGTCCCGCCGTGGCGGCCGAGAAATAGATCCAGCGCCGCCGGGGACGGAGATGTGTCTGACGAAACTGGACGGGAAGGCCGCGGCCGGCGGTTTAGGGACTCACGTTTGGCAGCCCCGGCCCTGTCCCGAGCCGCTGGACCCAGGCAACGAAAAAATAGGGCGCGGGAGCTCCGCGAAGGATGTATGCTGTGGGGATGTATGCTGTGGGGCGGATGGGAGCCAAAACGGAAATGCCGGATAATAGTCCGAACTGAAGAGCTGAGTCGGCGGACCATGAGTCGTCCGGCTGGATGAGGGGGATGCCGTGAAACAATGGGGAGCCCGAAGTCTGGGCGTCTGCGTTGTGGCTGCTGCCACCGCTGTAGTTCTGGGGCGGGGCGCCGTGCAGCACGGCTCAAGCAGGGCAGGTTTGGCGTTTGCACAGCAACTGGCAAGTGCGCACGCGATGGGTTCTTCTCCATCGTCCAACCCTGACGGTCCGAAGCTGGCTGCGATTACGGTCGACTACCCAGAGGAAGGATCGATCTTCCCGCCGGAGATCACACCCCCAACATTCCTCTGGCGTGACGCTTCGAACAGCGCCTCCGTGTGGACGATCGAGGTGGCGTTCACCGACGGTTCGGCCGGGATTCGGGCGAAATCGGCGGGCGAGCGGTTGCGCATCGGCGAGATCGACCCGCGTTGTATTTCCGCAAGCAACGAGCTGCCCAAGCTGACACCCCAACAAGCCGCGGCGCGAACCTGGGTACCGGATGCAGCGGCCTGGGAGGCGATCAAGCGACACTCGACGGAGCATCCCGCCACAATCACCATCACCGGATTCCAAGACGAGCATCTGGACCACCCCGTTTCCCGCGGCGCGGTGGTGATTCAAACCTCAATGGATCCAGTGGGAGCGCCGATCTTCTACCGCGACGTGCCGTTGATACCCTCCGAACTGCAAAAGGGGGTGATCAAGCCGCTAGCCCAAGCCGATCTGCCCCTGCTCGCCTGGCGGCTGCGCAACATCGCCGAGCCCCGCAGCCGTCTGCTACTGACGGGCCTTCACACCTGCGCCAATTGCCATTCGTTTTCCCGCGACGGCAAAACCCTGGGCATGGACCTCGACGGCCCTGCCAACGACAAGGGGCTGTACGTGCTGACCTCCGTCAAGCCGGAAATGGCCATCCGCAATCAAGACGTGATCTCGTGGAGTTCCCTCCGGGATGACACGGCTTCGCCTTCGAGAATCGGTTTCATGTCACAGGTCTCGCCGGACGGCAGGTACGTCTTGACCATGTTGCGGGGGCTGGAAAAAGAACTCGCCAATAGCTACTACGTTGTGAATTTCAAGGACTACCATTTTCTCCAGGTGTTCTATCCGACGCGCGGCATTCTGGCGTGGTACGACCGCGCGACGGGCCAAAGGCGGGCCTTACCGGGCGCTGACGATCCGCGCTACGTGCAAACGGACGGCGTCTGGAGTCCGGACGGCAAATACGTGGTCTTTGCCCGGGCGGAGGCAAAGGAACCATACATCGGAGGTCAGAAGCTGCCCGGGCATGCCAACGACCCGGAGGAGACCCAAATCCAATACGACCTCTACCGGATTCCCTTCAACGACGGCAAAGGTGGCCAGCCGGTGCCGATCGCCGGCGCTTCCCAAAACGGCATGAGCAATAGCTTTCCCAAAGTCTCCCCCGATGGCCGCTGGATCGTCTTTGTGAAGTGTCGCAACGCGCAGTTGATGCGCCCCGACAGCCAGCTCTATATTGTGCCCGCGGAAGGCGGCGTGGCGCGGCGTTTGCGCTGCAATACTCCCTTGATGAACTCCTGGCACAGCTTCTCGCCCAACGGCCGTTGGCTGGTTTTCTCCTCGAAAAGCCGTTCGCCCTACACGCAGATGTTCCTGACGCACCTGGACGAGGAGGGCAACGACAGCCCGGCCATCCTGATCGACAACTCGACAGCGGCGAATCGCGCCGTGAATATTCCCGAGTTTGTGAATATCCCCCCGGACGGGATGATGAAGATCGACGTGCCCGCGGCCGAGGCGTACCGGCTTTTCGACCTTGCGTCGGAGCTGACGGCCAAGGGCCAGCTTGAAGCGGCCATCGCGGAGTGGAAGAAGGTTCTGGAGCTGGATCCTCGCAATGCCAAGGCCCACAACAACCTCGAGGTGGCGCTGGAGTGGCAAGGAAACCTCGCCGAGGGGATGACGCACTTGCAGAAGGCGATGGAGATCGATCCCGACTTCAGCGAGGCCCAGAGCAATTTCGGAATTGCGTTCTATTATCGCGAGCAGTTCCGCGCCGCCATGCAGAACTCGGATTGCGACGGCGCTACTGCTTACGGCAACAAGATTCTTGCCGTGGCGCCCGACGATGCCGAAGTCAAGAAGGCCTTCGCAGACTGCGCGCTGAAGCAAAACCGCCAGCAGATGCGGACCGCGTTACAGAAATCCGATTGGCAGGCGGCGCTTTCGTACGCCAACCAGATTCTGGCCCTGGAGCCGGGTGATGACGAAGCCCAGAAGGCCGTGAAGGATTGCACCCTGGCCGTCAGTCGCCAGGCTGTACACTAGGCCCTGCAGAAAGGGGATTGCGAATGAAACAAGTCCGCTTGCTGGACGAGCCTTTCAAGATGGAACTTGAGATCAGCCGCCCGTGGTTACATTCCCTTCCCAATGTACGTTTAGTTCTAGGGAAGCGCTTTCACTTTTCGCCTATGATCATCCCGCGGAGCGAAAATCTTTGCGCGCCACGAAGGTTTTTCTCAATTCTACTACAACTTCGGGGCCTTTCCGCAAGGTCCGCCACGGCGGGGGACCTGTGAGCCACCAACGAACTTGCTTCCGCCGGCGGCGAGGTCGGAAGAGCCGGTAGAAGCGGGCTTGTTGTCCCTTGACATTGGGAAATTGGTAGGCTAGAATACTAAATCGCGGGTGCGCAGGTCCGCGCTGCTTTATGGGAACCCTCCTTCTCCATGCTGCTCAGACACCTCAATTCATCCCCTCGGTTGTAAGAAGGTAGTTGGTATGTGGTATATGGCAGGTGGGGGAAAAAGGCCGAACCTGGGTATCAGGTGTTAGTGAAAGCGGCTGGGGGCTGAGGAAGGCAAATTCAGAATTTGGACAAGATGTCGGTTGCGGCGAGGCAAAAAACAAAAGGATTTTTCAAAAATGCACGAACCAAGCTGGAATGTCTATGAAAACAAAGGGGCGGGTTTCCACGGCTCGGCGCAAAGCGGGAATGTTGTAGAAAACAAATACACTTACGGGCTTAAGGCGGGAATGTTGTTGAAACGAAAGGTAGTTGGTAGGTGGAAGTCGGTATGTGGTAGGCCGTAGGTGGTAGGTGGGGAAGAAAGCCTGGACATCGGTTCCAGGTGCAAGTGAAAGCGGCTAGGAGCTGGGGAAGAACAGAAGGCAGTAGGCAGCAGGCGGTCGGCACAATGGAAGGGGCAATGCAAAATCTAAAATCCAAAATTGCCCCAGCCCCCAGCCCCATCTTTTGGGCTGATAGCTGATAGCTGACGGCTGAAGGCTGGCGACTGACCCGCCGCGGCGGGAGAACTGATGACTGATGACTGACCTGAATTGCGGGAATAGGTTATATTCAGGAAGGATGGAGTCGTAGGGGACCATGAGCCAAGTGGACGAGGTACGGGCGGCGGCGGATATCGTCAAGGTGGTGGGCGATTACGTCAAGCTGCGCAAGGCCGGCGCGAACTACATGGGCCTTTGCCCGTTCCACCAGGAGAAGACGCCTTCGTTCGCGGTTCACCCGGCGAAGCAGATTTTCCATTGCTTCGGCTGCGGGGTGGGCGGCGACGTCTTCAAGTTCGTGATGATGATGGACAACCTCACGTTCCCCGAGGCGCTGCGCCGGCTGGCGGAGAAAGTGGGCGTCACGCTCTCGGATACTTTCGGCGACGCGACCTACGACGCCAATGCGCGCGTGCGCACGGCGCTTTACAAAATGCACGAGGCCGTGGCCAAGTTCTTTGCCAGTCAACTCAGCGGTACAACGGAAGGCCGCTTGGCGCGGGCGTACCTTGAAGACCGGGGGCTTACGGACGAGGTGGTGGGCCGTTTCCGGTTGGGATATGCGCCCGCCGATGGCCAAGCTCTGACCCGGCAGCTCAGCGGGGCCGGATACGAGTCCGAATTGCTCGAGAAGAGCGGGCTGGTGGTGCGCGACGCAGAGAGGGACCGCCACTACGACCGCTTCCGGCGGCGCATCATTTTTCCTATCGCCAACGACAGTGGAAAAATCGTGGCTTTCGCGGGACGGGCGTTGGGGGACGAGCAGCCCAAGTATCTGAATTCGCCCGAAACTCCTATTTACACCAAGGGGCGCGTGCTTTACCACCTGGATCGGGCCGCGCAAGCCATCCGCAAGCTCGATTACACCATTCTGGTTGAGGGCTATATGGATTGCATTGCAGTGGCCTCAAGCGGAATCGAGAACGTTGCGGCTTCCTGCGGGACGAGCCTGACGGAGAGTCAGATTCGCTTGCTGGCACGTTACTCACGCCGCGTGGTGGTGAACTACGATCCGGACTCGGCAGGAGTGGCGGCCACGGAACGCTCCCTGACATTGCTGCTCGAGGAGGGCTTCGAAGCGAAAGTGCTGGCGCTGCCAGGAGGGCTCGATCCCGACTCTTTCGTTCGGAAGCAAGGCGCCGGCGTCTACCGTGAGCTTCTCGCGGCAGCGCCGAGCTACCTTGACTATCTGACTGAGCGCGCAGTGGCCAAGCATAACCTTAGCACGCCGGAAGGGAAGGTGGCGGCGGCCAATGCCGTCATGCCCTATCTTGGCCGGGTTCCCAACCCCATGCTGCGGGCGGAGCTGGCAAGTCGGCTTGCCGAACGATTGCGCCTGGACGAGCGCCTGCTGCGCGAGGAGCTTCGGCGCGCGGCGGGCGACCGGCGCCAGGTTGAGGTCAAGCAGGACGTGGCGGCTACGGCAAGCCCCGCAGAGAAGCAATTGCTTCGCGTATTCCTGGAGCACGAGGACTTGGCCGATGAGTTTCTTCCTGACCTCGTGGAAGGCCGAGATTGCGAGGGGCTCATAACCGCACCAATCTTTGGACGCATGCTCGAGATGCGCCGGCGGGGAGAAAGCATTCAGCCTGCTAATCTTGGCGAGATGCTAATTGCAGAGGAGCGGCGATTGCTTTATGAATCTGTTTTTTGGGCCTGCGATTTGAGCCGTGAACAGACCCTTTTTTCTTGTCAGGAGCTGAGGGAAAGAAGGTTGGGGCGCGAGAGCGCGAGACTGAAAGGAGCCATCAATCTGGCGGAACGTGAGAAGGACCCCGCCAAGTTGGCAGAACTTCTCGAGACCAAGTCTAAATTGGACAAGCAGTTGAGAGCTGCTGGCGGGCACGAAAAAAACTCCTCCCGCACGCAAACGAAATAGTGTATATTACATCTAATGCAATGGAGCCGGAGAAGTTTGACGGCTTGGCATAATGATGATTCAGTTGTGCTGAAGGCGGCACCGCCGGAACCGGGGTGGAGTGTCGCCATATCTTTTTTGGTATCGAACTAATCCTTCTTCTCCCACAAGGGGGCCGTTGCTTTGGCGTTCGACGACAAGTTTGATCAAGTCAGCAAGCTCATTTCATTGGGAAAGGAGAAGGGCTACCTCCTCTATGATGAGGTCAACGACCTTCTCCCCTCCGACGTTCATTCCGCGGAAGATCTCGACGACCTTCTCTCCATGTTTGACAACGCCGGCATCGAGGTGTTGGATTCTCCCAAAGTCAAATCGGCCGAAAGCCTGGGGCTGGAAAAGGTCGATGAGCTCAAAGGGGACGAGAATGCGGAGGACGTTGAACTCGATTTGACGCCGGGCGCATTGGACAAGACCAACGACCCGGTGCGCATGTATCTCCGCGAGATGGGAACCGTCCCGCTCCTCACCCGCGAAGGCGAGGTTGAGATTGCCAAACGCATCGAGCGCGGGCAGCTCAACGTGCTGAAAACGCTTTCGCGCTCGTCCATTGTTATCCAGGCGCTTTTCGCCCTGCGTGAAGAACTGACGAACGGCGACAAGACCATCAAGGAAGTGGTGGTCTTTGATGACGACGAGCTCACGGAAGAAAAAGTTTCCGAGCGGACCAGGGACGTCATTGAGTGCATTGGTGAGATCGAGCGGCTTTATAAGAAGCTGATGCAACTTCGGGCCAAGCGGGACTCCATCCCCCGCACCCGGCGGCCCAGGGACTTCCGCCGCTATAGCTGGGCTGTGGCCCGCCACCGCATCCTGATCTCGGTGCTCTTCCGCTCCGTCCAGTTCACCCATACCGAGCGGAAGGTGCTGATCGAAAAAATCCGGCAGGCCATCGAAGAGTTGAGGCCGCTGGAGCGCGAGCTGAACAAGACGGAAAAGAAAGTGGAGGGCTCGCGGACCAATGGCAACAAGGATCTGAGAAGAGACCTCCGGCAGCTCCGCCAGCGCTTGACGGATTTCGAGGAGCGGACGCAGTCTTCCGCCGTGGAACTTCGCCGGAGCTGCCAGAACATCATCAGCGGCGAGGAGCAGGCGGAAGCGGCCAAGCGCGACCTGATCGAGGCCAACCTGCGGCTGGTGGTTTCCATCGCCAAGAAGTACACCAATCGAGGTCTTCAATTTCTGGATCTCATTCAAGAAGGTAATATCGGATTGATGAAGGCGGTGGACAAGTTCGAGTACCGGCGCGGCTATAAGTTCTCCACTTACGCCACCTGGTGGATCCGC
>Ga0187860_1001473_pt1 | contig 20733 bp, 20 predicted proteins | sample June2016WEW_10_4_FD_132981 | JGI IMG/M metagenome (GOLD analysis project Ga0187860, IMG submission 132981) | Peatland microbial communities from SPRUCE experiment site at the Marcell Experimental Forest, Minnesota, USA - June2016WEW_10_40 | ecosystem: Environmental > Terrestrial > Soil >...
ATCAAGCGCTATCTGCAAATCAACAATGACCATCCTAAACCCTTCGTCTGGACCAAAACCGCTGACCAAATCCTCGACTCCGTTGCCCGATTTTGTCAACGAACTTCTGAAACAGGACACTAGGTAGAAGGCAGGGTAACCCGTCCTCTTTGGTCCCGGTCTTTACCCCGAAGGCCTTGGCTTCGTAGCTCGCAGCAATTGCGGAAAAGTCATCTATTCCTGCTATGGAAAGCCTCATGCAAGTGAGCGAGAGAGGCTGCTGGTTCCCTAAGCGGCTTTTCTAAAACTGCAATATGCTCAGTCCCTCGAGTACCCACATCTCTTGAGCGCACGATCTTTCTGTCCCGCGACCGTTCATTCCGCGAGACTGCAACCCGCAAAAACTTAATACCAGAATCAATTTCCTGACTCGACAGTTCTGCCGCGGTCTGCTCGAGGAGTCTCTGTAAAAACTGAAGTCCGCGAGTGACCATAGTGTTGAGAAAGCGTTCACCCTTAGCCGTCAAGAAGACGGTCTTCTCACGCCCCGATTCCGCATTCTCCGCCAGGCGGACCAGGGCGAGTGGCGGGCGCATCATACCGCGTAAGGCTCTGGTCACACCGGAACTTGTAATTTCGAACCAGTCCTGCACCTTGCCAACGATCTCCTTGCGATGCATCCCGGCTGAAATGTCACCCGCTGAACGGATCAGCCACAAAATTGCGGCCTGCTTGCGCGTAAGCTCACCCCGCATGGCGTCCTCGAGCGCCATGTTCCCGCGGTAATGAACCGCATAGAAAAGTTCAAGCAGTTCGGATGACTGACGCGCGATCACTGTGCGGCTATGCCCATGTGTGCTCGATGTTCCCATAGCTTCGGACTTTCGCCGGTTTGTATCGGAACCGTATTGCCTTGACAAGCGTCCACTCATTTCGCTACAAGACCCTTACAGAAAAGCTTGACTGGCGCAAGGGTTGAGAGAGTCATCAATTGATCAACTCAATGGCGAAGAAATTTTCCGGTCGGAGAGAGATCGTATGAAATTCATGTTCTTCATGCTGCCGACGATACCCGCCACGCTAGTGGAGCGCAAAGAACTACGCCCGATTGCGATGCATCAGGATCGCTGGGATCGTATGATCGAGGAGATCACTGAGCTGTCGCAACTCGCTGAGGAGGTTGGCTTCGACGGAATTTGTTTTCCCGAGCATCATTTGCATAGCGAAGGAATCGAGATGGGCAGCCTGCCTGTCCTGACCCAGCATGTGATCCACAAAACCAAACGGATCAAAGTCGGCCCGATCGGTTACGTTCTTCCCGGATGGAATCCCCTGCGGCTCGCGTTAGAGATCGCCTGGCTCGACCAACTGACCAAGGGCCGCACGTTTGTCGGCTTTGCCCGCGGATATCAGACTCGCTGGCTCAATCAGATGGCGCAGAAAGTCGATGTGAGCGCGACCCTCAGCGACAAGAGCGAGGCCGATCGGGTCAATCGCGAGGCGTTCGAGGAGGTCTTCCGGTTCCTGAAACTCGCATGGGGCGACGAACCGTTTAGATTCAAGGGCAAGTATTACGAGTTTCCGCATCCGCAGGAGGGCACGCCCTGGCCGGCGGCGGAATGGACTAGAGAGTACGGTTTTCCCGGCGAGGTCGACGAGCTCGGGCGCATTCAGAAGATCAACGTGGTGCCGAAGCCTTATCAGAAGCCCCATCCAGAGTTGTTCCAGGCGTTCTCCGTCAGTGAGGACACGATCCGCTGGTGCGCGCGCGAGAACATCATTCCAACGATCCTACTGCCTCAGCCTGAGATCGTGCGAAAATTCGCCGAGGCCTACAAAGAGGAATCTGCCAAATGCGGGCGCAACCTGAAGTTGGGCGAGCGAGTCGGTGTCGTGCATAGCGTCCTTTTCGCCGACAACAAGCAGAAGGCATACGAATTGGGCGCGCAGGGAATCTGTGGGGTGGCCTTTAACCATTTCTTCCGACATTTCGGTTTCAATGAGGCCTTCCGTGTTCCGGAGGACGAGGCGAAATATCCGGCCGGGCAAAAGAGATTGCCCCTGGCCGAATTCGAGAACGTGCGGCGATATGAGCGCAGTGGCTTCACCTATTTCGGCACACCGTCGGACGTACAGCGCGAGATAGATGCGCTGGTCGAGAACGCGCATCCGGAATGGTTCGTTTGGCAAAGTGATCAGGGATTCCTGCCGAAGGACGAGGTGAAGCGGCAGCTCGAAATTTTCGGCAAGGAAATCGTGCCTAGATACAGATAGCCGAGTCCGAATGGAACGTGGGTTTGCTCGGCTACTTATTCATGCGCCGCGGGCAACAAAACAAAAAGCGAGGGATCGATGGACTATCATTACATCGATGCGGCACTGAGTGATCCGGGATTTTTTGTTGATCACGATCCTCATCCGCTGTGGAAGGAGTTGCGCGAGACAGACCCGATCCACTGGACTGACGATTCTCGCAAAGGGTTCTGGTCGATCACGCGTTACGATGACATTGTCGCCGTGGTGAGCGATCCTACGCTCTTCAGCTCCGCGTACATGTTCGCCCTTCCAGCGAGTCCAGAGGCGGAACAGCTGACGGCGGCGATGCTGGGTGCGGGCGAGTCGATGCTGATGACGGATCCACCGTTGCACGGGGCGATGCGCCGAGCCTTTAACCGCCTGATGCTGCCGCGCGCAGTCGGTCGCTTCGAAGGCCCAGGGCCCCAACTGGTTCGGGAAATTCTGGACGATGTGTTGGCGCGCGGCGCATGCGATTTCGTGGTCGACTTTGCAGCGCGAATACCGATGGCCTTTATCTTCGAGATGATGGCGATTCCGCGCAGTGACTGGCCGCACATGTTCAAATGGGCTAACGCGCTAGCCGGCTACGAAGATCCGGAGTATCAGGATGAATCTGGATCGCCGCTTGAGACCGAGCAGAAAGCTGCGCGCGAGATCGGCAATTATTGCCTCACCGCGGCACTCGCGCGCCGAGGTGGCGATGGCGAAGACCTGCTAAGCGCGTTGGGCAATGCGACGATCAAGGGCCGTCCGCTCACGAACTCTGAGCTCGCCCGCAATGGTACCCTTTACGCGGGCGCCGGCCTCGAGACCACGCGCAATGCGATTTCAGCCGGAGTTCTGGCTCTGCTCGAGCATCCGGATCAGCTCGCTCTCTTGCTCGAACATCCAGAGATTATGCCCACCGCCGTCGAGGAAATCCTGCGATGGACTAGTCCAGTAACCCATTTCGTCAGAGTAGCTACTCAGGATACCGAACTGGGCGGTAAAAAGATCCGTGGAGGAGATCGCATGGCGCTCTGGTTTCCGTCCGGCAATCGCGATGAATCGGTATTCGAAGATCCTTACACATTTAAGGTCAGACGCTCCCCCAACGAGCACATCGCGTTCAGCAAGGGGGAGCACTTTTGCGGCGGCGCTCATCTGGCGCGTCTCGAATTGCGTGTGACGCTGCAGCAGCTCCTGCAGCGGATCAAGCTGATTAAGCTGGCGGGTAAAGTTGAACGGCTCCGCTCAAATTTCCTGGCAGGAATCAAGCACATGCCGGTGCGCTTCACGCAGTCTAGCGTGGCAGCGTGAGTCATGACTGAATGCTGCACGAGTGGCCGCAACGCATTGGCTTAACATTGCCGGGAATTTCTTTACGGAGATAGGCCTACGAAGATCGTCGTCGATTACGACCGATGCGAGAGCAATGCACGCTGCATGCAGGTGGCTCCAGATATTTTCGAAGTCCGCGATGATGACAAGTTATACCTGCTGGAAGAAGCGCCGTCCGAGTCCGCACGCGAACGGGTGTTGAAGGCTGTGCGGGTCTGCCCCAAGCAGGCGCTTAGCATTGTCGAAACCCAGTAAAGGCGGGTGACTGTCATCAAGGGCGATGTCCTGAGAGTTGTTGAGAATTGAGTGGCGGCAATCCTCGCCCGATCGGAAGATCGGGTTGGGTAAAAGGAGGAGATGCCGCCATGAAGAAGAGTGCCAAGGGCAAGGATGGAAGGAAAGCCGCGCGGGGGCAGCTATGGCTGCACTTGTCGGGGATGGTTCGCGCAGCGTTGTACAACACGGTGATCGGAGCGGGTCTGGCGTGCGTGGACGAAGTTCTGGAAATGGAACGAGTGGCGCTGTGCGGCGAGCGCTACGAACGTCTGGTCGATCGTCAGGCCCTGCGTGCGGGACACGTGGCAAGCTCGCTGGTGATGGGCGGCCGGCGGGTCGCGGTGCAGCGACCGCGGGCGCGCACGGTTGAAGGTCATGAGCTTAGTTTGCCGAGCTGGCGGGAATGGAGCGCACGCGATCCATTGGACGAGCGCGCCGTGGAACAGATGGTGCTGGGTGTCTCGACGCGCGGCTACGCGCGTTCGTTGGAACCGCTGCCGGAAGCGGTTACCGTGCGTGGGGTCAGCAAGAGCGCAGTGAGCGAGCGGTTCGTCTATGGCACCGAGCGCAAACTGGCCGAACTGATGAGCCGCGATCTGCGCCAGCTCCAGGTGGTCGCGCTCTTGATTGACGGGGTGCACTTCGGCGAGCACGTCGTGCTGGCGGCAGTGGGAGTCGATGCGCACGGCGACAAGCACGTGCTGGGACTGCGCGAGGGCGCGACCGAGAACTCCGCAGCGGGACGGGCCTTGCTGGCCGATCTGGCCGAGCGCGGGCTGGCTGCCGAGCGCTCGTTGCTCATCGTGATCGACGGGGCTAAAGCGCTGCACAAAGCAGTGGTGGACGTATTCGGCGTGCACGCCCTGATTCAGCGCTGCCGCGAGCACAAGAAACGCAATGTCACCGACGCTCTGCCGGAGCGGCTGCGCGGCTCGATTCGTAGCGCGATGAATCAGGCTTACGCGACGCGCGATCCCAAGCGCGCACGGCGCCTGCTCGAGGGTCTCGCCCGTCGCCTTGAACATCAGCATCCTGGCGCCGCAGCCTCGCTGCGCGAGGGGCTGGAGGAAACGCTGACCGTGATGGGCCTGGGGCTGCCCGAGAATCTCGAACGGGTGCTGTCGTCCACCAACTTGATCGAGAACCTGTTCGGCCGGGTGCGCGAGATCGGCCGGCGGGTCAAACGCTGGCAGAACGGCACCATGGTGCTGCGCTGGACCGCCGCCGGTGTGCTCGAAGCCGAGCGTGGCTTCCGCAAACTCGTGGGCTATCGCGCGATGCCGATCCTGGTCGCCGCCCTGCGCGCCCACGACGCGCAGTTCAATCGTACCGAGCGCAGGGTTGACGATACTGAGAAGGCCGCTTAAATGACTATCAAGCCGCTAATCAATTCCAACAATGCAGCGGACATCCCCCAAGAGGAGCCAGCGTCGCTGTAGTCAACGTTTGCGTTTGAGTTAACAAGTATCGCGCGATGATCCGATGTTCACTTGCTGCGGTGGCTTGACGTGAACAGCTTCCATCGAATGGTACATCAGTGCGAGTGATTCCTTGCTGATCGCAGGTCCTTAATAACGTGGTCTAGAGCGCCGATTGAGATGCGAGAGCGTCACGAATATATGACACTGGGTCGCGTGGACCGACGCCATAAGTCTCTTGCGGAAGATGGGGGACAAGCCCGGATCGGCCTGCCTGAATAAGTTCCCTGATTTGTGTCGTCGCAATGAGCAACTGTGCTCGCTTGTGTTCGTCAGCCGGAAGCAATTCTGGCTCGATTTGTTCCACTAATTGCACCAGCGCGCCAAAAATATGGCTAAGTTGATCGAGTCGGAGCTGCGGTCTCTGTGCTTTTGGGCCCGGCTTGGCCCACGGAAATACCTCATCGATGAACCGCACAACTTCGCTCGGATAAATGTTCTTCACTCGATCCGGATACTCCACCGGCACCGAACGTTAAAGTCCCTGACAGCCTTAAGCCCGCGGGGGTGACCTGAAAGTGGTCCCCGTCTCCTAACCCTTCAAAATTGTGACGATATGCTCTTCGCTAAATCGCGCGGGTTTCATGCCCGCCTTCCTTCCCTGCAGACACTAACCAATTATCGGGATACCTGCAGGAGGAGTGGCCAAGTTACGTGAACGCCGGACTCGTATCGCCGGTAATGCGACGGTCAGAATGAAGCTCAGCTAACCTTCTGGCCATCAGACGTCGGGATTCTTATTCTTGACTCCTCTTTTGACCGCATCTTTCCGGTCGACCTCAATCTTCCCGACTTTGGGTTTCGCCGCCGCGCTTCCGCGTCGGGGGCGTGATGCTGGCGCTGCCCCGCGATCTCCGAGGCTGTCTAACACCGAGGTAAGCCCTTTCCCCTTCTGACGCCGCGGGTCCCCTGCGGCTTGCGCTTCTTCAGAAAGCCAACGATCGATCCTGTCGATGCCGAAGCGCCATTCCCCACCCACGCGAAAGCCAGGGATCTGCTTTGCGTGCAGGAGGCGGTAAATCGTGGTCGGATGGACGCGCAGATATTCCGACAGCTCTCGTACCGTCAGAATCGTCGGCTGGATCGGCGTGACGCCGGGCCTCTTTGACCCCTGATCCTTCATGATGCACTTTAATCGACTCGCGCAGCAAAATGTCAACCGACACTACTTCGCCGAGCTCGGCAATTGCGCGACACGCAACTAGTCTTCTGGCCATCCGGCGTCCGGATACTTTTTCCTCATTGCTTTTTTAATCGCGGCTTTCCAGTCGACCGCGACCCCGACTTTCGGCTTTTGAGTCTTGCGCGGTTTTGCTTTTCCTTTTTTCGATTTGGTCGTCACAGTAGTGTCTTCAAGCGGTTCCATGGGCTCGAAACGAAGACTTGCCCGTTCAAGAACCTGCCCGAGGCGCGTCGCGCTCCCCGCGCGCGATCACCGTAACATCGACGAGCCGGCAGTCCTCTATATTGTGCGAGGCTGTGGCCACGAACCGGCGACCGTCGAGAAGAACGCAAACTCCGGAGCCAACATCCAAGCGGCCGGGCTCAGATCGGAGATAGAGCGCGACCGACCGATCAGAAACATATTTGTGAACGGAGACTAAGGCCGCTTGTCTCGCGTCCCGCACTCCCAGTTGCTCCAACAGCCTCATAAGTGCATCCTATTTTACGCGAACGAACGGCGGTGCAAACTCCATCCGCCTCAGTGAGCCTTCAAATGGCGCTGCCCGGCGCGACCACGCTCCGCGCCGCCGCGAAACCGAAGGCTGGCGCATAGCGCAAGAGCGACGGCGCGGCGTGATCGGAAGACGCATCAGCGGCCGCATGCGCTATCCGAATCGCGATAGATCAATTTCGAGTCGGTTTGCCTCTGCATCAGTTTATATGCACGGGAGGTGGATAAAATGAGGACGAGATCGTGCGGATATGCGTCGTTCGACCCCAAACGGTCGCGCCGAATTTGCCAACAGAGATTTTCGCCGCGAATTGGGTATCACCCGGTGGAAAGTGGTTTTCTCCGCGACCAGATATTTGCAAATGAGGCCGCTGGGGCGGGCTTTTTGGTGATTCGAGTGGAGTGTCGCCAGAGATAGGGACTCGGTGGCGGATGGTGCAGTCTGCTGCGAACCGCTCTCTGTCAACCGCAAAGTGGTTGACACCCTAGCGGCGGTTGACAGAGAGCGAGTTGACAAGGAGCGCGGCAAGTTGACACGGGCAATTAATCAATTATGAAACAGCGTTTAATAAGCGCAACCACAAAAGACCCAAGATATAGACTCGCTAGCCATAACCGTCGCACCTGCTCGGCCAGGCCCAGGGGCGCCGTTGGACTTGACCGACGCCAGCGTCCGCTGCCAGCGGATCGTTAGCCCGACGCTCGAGGATGCGCACGAAGAATGGCTCGGCAGTGGAGTCGACGGTCCCCCCACCCGGCCAGATCTTGACCGCGACGGAGTCTCGCAGATGGCGATGATGACCAGATGCTCAGCCTCCTCCGCGCACTGGGTTGCGTAGCACATCTGGTAGTCGGCGGGATTGACGCTGACTCTGCTCACGACGGTGGTGTCTTACGGTCTTGGCGTTGGACGGCGTTTCATTAGAGCGTCCGAGGAACTAGGCACCGTCGGTCTCGGCGTCAATAGTGTTTCATTCGGAGTCAACGCAGCATCGCTTAAGTCCGTTGCGCAAGCACTTTGCTGGCTTGCGATCTTCAAGCCGGGTGGCGAGCTTCGTCGATGGTCGGGTCAGCGTTCTTCATCGGCCTATGGGCGAGGCGATGATCTCTTGCCTGGCCAATGGAGAACCCCGCGCCGGTCGATGACGCGGCGCGGCTTTGGGGGCAGTTCGGTTGGCTGACCGCGCTTGCGGCTGCGATGCTTGCGCATGCGGCTGACCGTGTTGCACCGAGCTGTGCAGTAGGTTTGGCGCAAATCATCGCGAACGAAGACCGTTGCGCACCCGGGACACTTGGCGAGGAATTCATGGGCGGAAGCGACCAGCTCCTGTGCCGCCAGGTGGAAGCTGAGGAGCAATGTGCGCGCCGGGCTAGGGCTGCGCCAGGAGGCGACGACGATACTCTTACCCCTGTCCCGACCGAGTTCTATCGTCTGACGGCGGACCGAGCGTGAGATGACAGGAAGGCCAAGCTCCGCGGTCCTTATGGGGACGGTCCAGTCCTGACCATCAACAAAACGACCAACGCCGGCTTCGATCTCCTGCGACAATAGCCGAAGCTCATCGGCAGAAAGCCGCGGCATCTTGCCCAGCCACATGGTTCCGGCCCCGTTCTGGTAGAGCAGGAAGAGGGCCACCTCGCGCACCAAGACTTCGGGCGGACGGTCTTGATCGAGGTAGGTGCGGCGGCGGGCGAAGTCCTCGACCAGCCAGCGCAGGCGATCCCTGGGATTGCCCAGCCGCTGCAGCAGGGCTGTCTCCGTATTCGAGAGCCAGGCGCGTTTGTACACGACAGGTTCTGTCGGCTTTTCTTCCGTGTCACGTCTTCTTGCCATATAGCGTGACAGCGTAACAGAACGTCTTCAGCCCGGCAACCGAAATGCCCTAATCTGGATCTCAGCGCCATCGCGGGATGCGCAAGGCAATGGAAGGGACAGTGACGACAGGACTCTCAACCTCAGCGCCTCAAGAGCTTGACCACCAGGAGGCTCCGGTGGCCGCGGTAACGGATAACCGCGCAGGCGCGGTCAGCGGGATCCAGATTCGCGACCGCATCAAAGAACTGCGCCGAGTGCGCGCGAAGAATCTGCTGCACAATCCGAAGAACTGGCGGCGCCATCCCAAGGCGCAGGCCGATGCATTACGCGGGCTCCTGGCCGAGGTCGGCTACGCCGATGCGTTGCTAGTGCGGAAGTTACCTGATGGGCGCCTGATGATCATCGATGGGCATCTCCGTGCCGAAACCACACCGGATGCCCTGGTCCCGGTCCTGGTGCTCGATGTCACCGAGGAGGAGGCCGACAAGATTTTGCTGACGCTCGACCCGCTCGCCGCGATGGCCGAGTCGGACGCCGAGCGGATCAAGGCGCTGCTGACGACGGTCCGCACGGACAGCGAAGCCGTGCAGGAATTGTTGAAGCGCATCGCCGGACCCAAGCTGTGGGAAGTCCTCCATCCCGAAGATGTCGACGAGGCCGCGGTCTCGCTTGACCGCGCCGACGAGCTCCGGGCCCAATGGGGCACCGAGCCGGACCAGCTCTGGCAGATCGGCTCGCACCGCATCATCTGCGGCGACTGCACCAATCTGGATGTCGTCGCACGCCTGTTTGGAAACGATCGTCAGCCGATGCGCATGATCTGGACCGACCCACCCTATGGCGTCGACTACGGTGCGAAAACCGATTGGACCCATCAGCACGGCGGCGGTCAGCGCCGGCGCGCGATCGAGAATGACTCCCTGAAGCCCGCCGAGCTCCAGAAGCTCTTCGCCGCGGCTCTCGATGTCGCCCGGCAATATGCCACGCCTGGGGCCGTCGTCTACGCGACGGTCCCGAGCCTCTTTCTCAAATACTTCATCCAGGGTCTCGAGGATGGCGGCTTTAGTTATCACCATTGCCTTATCTGGTTAAAACAATCATTCGTTCTCGGTCGCAGCGATTATCACTACCGGCATGAACCCATCCTTTACGGATGGCTGGAAAACGGCCCCCACTATTTCATCGACGATCGCACCCAGGATTCGGTCTTCGAAATCGACCGGCCGATGGCAAGCGAGTTGCACCCGACCACCAAGCCGGTCGAATTGATCGCGCGCATGGTGGCCAACAGCAGCCGGCCCGGCGAACTCGTCTACGACCCATTCTGCGGCAGCGGTTCCACCGTCCTGGCCGCGCATCAACTCGGGCGCATCGGCTACGGCTGTGAGCTTGATCCGGGCTACGTCGCGGTCGAACTCGAACGGCTCTCGCTGCTCGGGCTCAAGCCGGAGGTCCTCGACCAATGATGAAGCGGCAACCAAATGGAACCTGGCGCAATACCAGGGAGGCGATCGTCGTATCAGAAGCACTTCAGCGGGCGCGCTGGCTCGAGGCGGAAACCATCCACTTAAAGCGCATGGGCTTTTCGTTCGACGCCATCGCAGAGCAGATCAGCCGGGTCGGTCGCGGTCAGGCGCAAGCGCTGGTCGAAATCCCTGCTGGCGTGACTTTTCCGCCGGATTACGCGATCACGCGGCAGGCCTGTCACAAAGCGTTCCGCAGGGGCATTGCCCGGGAGCCTGCGCTGGAGGTCGAGGAAATGCGCAAACTCGACACCGCGCGCGCGGAAGAAATGTTCATGAATCTGCAACCCGGGATCCGCAAAGGCCATCCGCGCGCGATCGAGATCGGCCTCAAGCTGCTCGACCACAGCGCGAAGATCCACGCTTATGCGGCGCCGCAAAAGCATGAATTGACCGGCAAGGACGGCCAGCCGCTGACCTTGGTCCAGTTGCTCAAAGAGATGGGGCCTATCCCCGAAGAAGACTAAAAAATGCGAGAGGAGATTCCCGATGAAAACTAACAAGGACGGACTCAAGCCAAAGCACAAGAAGTATTTACAGAAGGTGATGAGCGACCCCGTGCGGTTTGCCAGCCAGATGATCGGAGCGACGCTCTGGGAACGCGAGGTCGAAATCCTGCGCTCAATTCAGCATCGCCGACACACCGCCATCAAGGCCTGCCACGGCGTGGGCAAGACCTTTACGCTGGCGCATGCGGCGCTGTGGTGGCTGGCCCGCTATGAGGACGGGATTGTCCTGACTACCGCGCCGACCTTGCGTCAGGTCCAAACTCAGCTGTGGTCCGAGCTCCATCGAGCGGCGGCGCGATCGAAGTTTGGCCTTCCGGAGATTAACGCGACCAAGCTCAAGTTCCGGGGCGAGGATAACTTCGCGCTCGGCCTGTCGACCAATCGGGCGGAAAACTTCCAAGGCTACCACGGCAAACATTTACTCATTATCGCCGACGAAGCGCCCGGCCTGGAGTCCGGCATCTGGGATGCCATCGCCGGCGCCATGGCGGGCGGCAAGGTCCACCTGGTCATGGCCGGCAACCCGATCATGCCTGCAGGGGCATTCTTCGATGCCTTCGGCCGTGAGCGTGATCTCTGGAATTGCATCAGCGTCGATGCGTTCGATTCGCCCAACCTGGCCGGCATCTCGCTCGAGCAATTGCTGCAGATGGATCCGGGTGCAGGCGGTCCGCTCGATCAGAATCCCGTTCCCTACCTGGTTACGAGGCGGTGGGTCTACGATCAGCACAAGGTCTGGTGGCATGGCGACGAGCGCAGCTCACCCAACTGGATGTCGCGGGTGCGCGGCCAGTTTCCTGACCAAGCGCAAAACGCCCTGATCAAACTGGCCTGGCTCGAACGCGCCCTGGAGCGCTCATTGAAAAACCCGGTCGAGGATGATGCCCCCAGCCTGATTGCCGGGGTCGACGTCGGCGGTGGCGAAGCCGAGACCGTGGTCTATCTCTGTGCGTCCAAGCCGGGGCAACACAAAATCATCAAGATGGGCGCCTGGCGCGGCCAGGACACCCGGGGCGAGGTCGTCAGGTTCCTCGCACCTTATCGTAGTCGCCTTAGTACCGTGCGGGTCGACGACATCGGCATCGGTCACAACTTCGGTTTGCATCTGCGCGACGAGCGCTTCCTGGTCGAGTTGGTCAACGTCAGCATGCCATGCGAAAGCCGGCCCGGTTCGTACGAGAACGATCCGGTCAAGCGCTTCGCCAACCAGAAGGCGCAGTTCTACCAGACCCTGGCCGACGCCTTCGAGCACGACCAGATCGACGGCCTCACCGATGACGAGACCATCGGCCAGCTCGCCGACATCATGTACGAAATCGATTCGCATGGCCGCATGAAGATCGAACCCAAGGAGAAGGCGCGCCAACGCGGGGTGCGCTCGCCCGACCGCGCCGAGGCGCTCATGCTCGCGTTGGGTCAGTCGCCCTCGATGGGCGAAATAATCATGATTTCCACCAACCCGGCCCGTCAGCGGTCACACCCTATCGAGCGCATCGAGCGCCCGTCCTATGAGACCGGCTTCGTCCGGAGCGCGGATCAGAGCGACCCCGACGATCCTCCACCAAACCTCTGCCGCGTCCGCAGGGATGGCCGATTCGGGCCAGGGGCCTATTAATCAATACCCCGAGTTCGATTGGTTAGTGATTCGGCGTGAAGCATGTTCCATGACTGTGAGCACCTAAAACATCCGGAAAGTGGCGCTCGCGATAACGCAGAAGTCGCAGGCGATGATGGCCGCAGCGTGATTCTTGAGGAAGGTTGTCTAACCCTGATCGCGGGGGGGCTTACCCGCCTGGTGCAGCCCGCTCCGGACTGGTTCGAAAAAGCAGGCGTCATAAGCCTTCTTCAGTATCTGACCCTAAACGTCGGTCTGTTCTCCGGCCGCATTTTTTGGCGATCATAGAGCCGTGTCGTGGAGACGTTGGCGTGGCCGCGCCATCAATAATTCGCCGTGGATGCGTGGTGCGCCCCACAAAGGGTTCCGCCCGGTTCCATCACTGAGTACTCGGCAAGCAGATCAAGGGCGGCCTTGGCCGGCGAGCGCAGACTGCGGCTGTGTAGCCACGCCGGGTGCAAACCTTGGCGAAGTAAGGATGCAAAGGATGCACGGTCCGCCTCGCAGAGCATCGCACGCAGCTCCGCCGATCCGCGTTTGGTGATGTGGCCGTGGGCATCACGCTCGCCGGACTGAAAGGTACTTGGCACCAGACCGGCGCAGCTGGCGGCGTGCTTGGCTCTGGTTAAGCGGCCAACCTCGGCGAAGACGGCGATCGCCGTGAGGGCGACGATCGGACCAACGCCTGGGACCGTTTCGAGTCGTTTCACCGCCTCGCGCCGCTCGCGCGCGCTGTCACCGAGACTGAGGTCGAGTGCACGAGCCCGCTCGGCGGCCTGGCGCCATACGGCATAGTGATGGCGCAGATGGTCCTTGAGTTGCTCGGGGACGAGGTCGCCGGTGAGCAGGCTCTGCCAGCGCGCGTCGGTGCGCAGCTGCCACGCCGCGCGCTGTTTCGTCCGACCCCGCGCAGGAGCCGATTCACCGCGTTGACCTCAGCGGTTTGGATGCGAATGAAGTGGCGCCGGCGCGACAAAGTGGTGCGCAGATCACTGATCGCTGGGCTCGGCACGTGAACTAGCGAGCAGTAAAATCCGCGGCGCAGCCCCTCGCACAACTCCAGTGCATCGCGGGTATGGCTCTTCTGCTTGGGCCGCCGCGCCTTGCGCCTGACCTCATGCGCATCGATCACTATCGGCTTGAGCTCAAGCCGCGCCAGCTCACGGGCCACGAAAAAGGCCGAAGTCCCGGTCTCGAGGGCGACGCCGGTTGCGGCCGGCCGGCCACAGCTGTCGCGTAAATGCTTCAGCCCGTTGATCGTCGTCGATACTGACCCCCGCGCGACGATCGCGCCCGCCTCGTTCTCCACTACGAATACGCTCTCTCGGCTGTGTACATCGAGACATAGTAGCTTTGCATTGGGCCGTCCTCCGTCTTCGATTGGGGCGTTGTTCGCAACGCCCCTGCGGTCTGCCGCGGACCATACCGCAGTGACGCGCGGGACGGCCCAATGCCTTCATCGATACGGCGTCTTCGGTTTAAGCTTAATCGCGTGGCGAAGGACGCTTTCAATTATCGCGGCGGTGAGCACACCCGCGGCCGGCGAAGGCGCTATCACAGATGCCGAAGGTGAGATTAGGAATTTAGTATCGGCGCACCTGTTCGGAGCGCTCTGTAATTTATTTCCGCAACGCCTGGCGGATGGAACGCTCCAACTGATCGATTTCGTCATGCGTATTGTATAGCGCCAGCGAGGGACGCACTGTCGCTTCCAGTCCGAAGCGATCCATCGTCGGCTGTGCACAATGGTGTCCCGCGCGCACGGCGATGCCGTCCTGATCGAGGATCTTGCCCATTTCCTCGGCGGGAATCTGGTCGGTGACGAAGGAGAGCACTCCCGCTTTCTCAGGTGCGGTACCGATAAGCCGCACGCCCCGAATTCTGCTGAGCTTGTCGGTGCCATACGCCAGCAGCTCGCGCTCGTGCCGCGCGACATTCTCCATCCCGATGCGCTCGAGGTAATCGACTGCCGCGCCGAGCCCTACGGCCGGAGCGAGTGCCGCAGTGCCAGCTTCAAACCGCCCGGGCGGATCCGCGAACGTGCTTTTCTCAAAGGTCACGCGCTGAATCATGTTGCCACCGCCCTGCCATGGCGGCATTTCATCGAGCAAGGCTTTCTTGCCATAGAGCACGCCGATCGCGCTCGGACCAAACAGCTTGTGGCCGGACAGAACGTAAAAGTCCGCATCGAGTTCCTGCACGTTGACCGGAAAATGCGAGACGGCCTGGGCACCGTCGATCAGCACGCGCGCACCGCGCCGATGCGCCATATGGATCATCTCGCGCACCGGTAAGATCGTTCCGAGCGCGTTGGATACGTGCGTCAGCGCGACGAAGCGCGTGCGAGTGCTAAGGGTTTTCTCGAAATCGCCAAGCAAGACCTCGCCCCGATCGGTCACGGGAACCACACGGATGACCGCGCCGACCTCTTCAGCCAGGAATTGCCACGGCACGATGTTGGAATGGTGCTCCAGCGTTGAGAGCACGATCTCGTCGCCCCTGCCGACGAAGCGGCGACCGTAACTGGCGGCGACCAGATTGACGCCTTCGGTAGTGCCACGCACGAACACAATCTCGCTGGCGGACCCGGCGCCGAGGAAGCGTTGCACTTTCTCGCGCGCGCTTTCGTACGCGTCGGTCGAACGCGCCGCAAGCGTATGCGCTCCGCGATGGACGTTCGAGTACTCGTGCTCGTAGTACCGCACCAATCGGTCAATGACAGCGCGGGGCTTCTGCGTGGTCGCCGCATTATCCAGCCATACGAGCTGTTTGCCGTGCACGCGTTCCTGCAGGATCGGGAAGTCGCGCCGAAGCTCATGGACATCGAAGGCGCGTCGCGAGAACTGTGGTGACGGAGTATCTGAAGGAGTTGCCAATGCCGGCGTCAGGAAATAATACGATCGCGTGCCGGTCGGCGGCGCCACTCGGGGGCCCGCATCATCGAACATACGCGGCAAGGCTCCCGTCAGGCCGTCGACCTTCAAGGGAAACGCAGCATCGCTCGGGATAGCGACTGGCAACGTCGCACTTGTGGCTTGCGGTAATGCGGTGTGCGAAGCCGCCGCGCCAGCCGCGGTCGGCGAAATGACAGACCACTGGTGTATGGCCGCATCGAATGCAGCACTTGGTAAACCTGGCGCACCGGGAAATCCAGCAACTGATGACGGCGGGCTGGGCAGTCCACTCGGTGTCATGCCGGGAATCGCGGTCGAGGAAGCCGCAGTTGCGGCCGCGATAGCGGTCTCGGGAACCGCGGCTCCCGGAATTGCCGACAACAGGCTTCTGGCAATCCGATCCAGATCGGCCTCATCGACAACCGCTGGCAGATCGCTCGGGCCGACTCCGGCGCCGGACAGACCGGAAACCGGGATTTCACTCCTCGTAGTCATGATAATTGCCTACTTCGACGTTCTCGAGAACTCCGAGCGCATCCTCGGTCAGAACCGCGGCTGAGAAATACAACGTGACCAGGTACGATGCCGTCGAGTAGTTATCGATACCCATGAAGCGTACCGACAGCCCTGGCATCTGCTCGCCCGGCAACCCGATTTGATGCAACCCGACGACGCCCTGCTTCGGCTCACCAGTCCGCATCAGCAGGATGCTGGTCAGGCCGGCCGATCCATCGACGTCGCGATTCGTGACGTGGGGAACTCGGGAGCCCACAGCGCGATTCACCGGCAGCTTGTCCGAAGGAACGAGCGGCACTCCGCGCCACGTTAGGAACGGCGACCCAAAAATCTGCAAGGTCGGTGGCGGAACCCCGCGGCGGGTGCATTCCCGCCCGAAGGCCGCGATCGCCCGCGGATGAGCCAGGAAGAATGCAGGCTCCTTCCATACGTGGGCAAGCAGATCGTCGAGGTCGTCGGGGGTCGGCGGTCCCGACCGGGTCCTGATGCGCATCGACGGAGTCGCAGCGTACAGCAGGCCGTGCTCCGGATCATTGAGAATCTCCGACTCCTCGCGCTCCTTCATGCCTTGAATCGTCAGGCGAAGCTGCTCGCGCAATTGGTCATAGACGTTGTTGTAAAGATCGGTTACGCGAGTATGTAATCGGATGACGGTCTGGATAGTCCGCAGTTGATATTGGCGCGGCAACTCATCGTAGTCGACGAAGGTGCGCTGCAACTCTGGCTCTTCGTTTTCGTTGTATGAGGCGATATCGATTCCAGCCTCCCCGTACTCGTTATGCTTAACACCGCCACCCTCCTCGCGCTGGCGGAGCAGTAATTCAAAACTCGCACGCAGATCGGCCGACGAATTGAGCAACTGCTGGAATCGGTTGCGGTTCAAAACGAGAAACACGCTAGGAGTAATAGTCTGCGCCGTGGTCGAATGGCGCCAATCGTTGAGCAGCGCCGTTTCACCAAAGAAGTCTCCGTCGCCATACAGCGCCAGGCGCAATTTCTCACCGTGCGCATCGGTTGTCGTTATCTCGACCTTGCCTTTAACGATGATGTAGAATTTCTCGCCCGCATCGCCTTCCTTATACAGTTCCTCGTCTGCGCCACGGCGTTCCTCAACCAACATTCCCGCCACTGCCGTCAGCAATGTCTCATCGGCCGTTCTAAGAAGCGACAATGCGCGCAGGGCGCCGGAATCGATACGAGCAACGTCGCCCTCGAATTGAGTTCCGATGCGACCGCTCTGGCGAAGCACGATGCGGCGGCGATTAACCTGGTATACGCCACCCGGAACATTCACCCACGGCAGCAAATGCAGGAGCCAGCGCGGAGACTCCGCCAGCATCTGCGGCACGGTCAGGGTGGGGTGCGAAAGCGTCCTGGCCGCAGGAACACTGAGTGTGTGCGGAGCTAAAGGTCGTTGCGGTTCTGCCATTGTTTATCCTCTTTAAAATAAAAAAATGTGAACGAATCAATTGATCGGTCCGCGGTCTGAGTACGGACTACTAACCCGCTGAGTGACCCCATACTGTAACTGAAGTACGATCACCTGTCGCCCCCTTTCACTAAATATTTACTATCTGACACCGAAAATCACAGTTTGATAATCATCGGCTGTGACCAATACATTCCTCCTTCCTTTTACTAGTCAAGTAAGCCCATAGACCAATTCTGAATGAAGGAAACCACATCAAAGACCCCTTCTGATTGCGTACAGTACAGATGTCAATCTGTGTGGATCGCTAACCACATCGCGCAAAGTCTAGCTATCTAATGGCACAATTGAGTGCATAGGAAATATGGGGCAAACGGAGCAGGCGCGAACCCGAGAAGCGCCGTATTAGGGCTCTCGATCTATGATGAGAAAATATTATCAATTGGTTCCCGCGATAACGTTCGCCCAACGGTACGGATGTTCTTGCTAAATTCCGCCGCCCTCGTGGTAGGCCTCGCTGCGGGCCAAGGCTTGAATAACCTGGCTACCCGGCGGGACATCCCGCGTGAGCCACACATTTCCGCCGATCGTCGATCCGCGGCCGATGGTGACGCGACCCAGAATAGTCGCGCCGGCGTAAATCACCACTTCGTCTTCCACAATCGGGTGTCGGTCTATGCCCTTCACCAGCGCGCCGTTTTCGCCCACGGGAAAGCTCTTCGCGCCGAGCGTGACTGCCTGATAGATGCGAACGCGGCGGCCGATTTTCGCAGTCTCCCCGATGACGACACCGGTGCCGTGGTCGATGAAGAAGCTCGCGTCGATCTCGGCTCCGGGATGAATGTCGATACCCGTCGCCGAGTGGGCAATCTCCGCGATGATGCGAGCGAGCAACGGTGCGCCCAACAGATAGAGTTCGTGAGCGAGGCGATGATGAGTGATGCCCATTATCCCTGGGTAGCAAAAGCGTACTTCCTCGATGCTTTTCGCCGCCGGATCACCTTGGTAGGCGGCCTGAATATCGCTCTCGAGCATCGCGCGGACCCGCGGCAGGCGTGCGGCAAATTCGCGCGCAATGTCAAACGATTGATGCGCACGGGCTTGCTCAGTCAGCCTCGACGAGAATTTGAGCTCGCGATTCACCTGCTGCTGAAGCGATCGCAAGGTTGCATCCAGGGTGTGTCCCACAAAGTAATCAATGCCTTCGTCGGTGAGATCCGAAAGGCCGAAGTGAGTCGGGAAAAGCACGCCGAACAACCCGTCGAGGATCGCCCGCAGTGCTTCCCGCGACGGCATTTCGAATACCGCCCGGTCGCCATTGTTTTGCTCCCGCGATTTTCCGCGGGACTTGCGCAGTTCCGCGACGATCCGCACGAGGTCCCACTGCACGCCCGGACCGCCGTTATGGTCGCCGCTCACGCCGCTATCCCTTTGGTCTGAGCGACGCCTTCGAATAGTTGCGTGCTCAGGTAGCGCTCACCGGAGTCAGGAAGTATCACGACGATGAGCTTGCCGGCGTTGCGCGGGCGCCGGGCTATGCGCACGGCCACTGCGACCGCGGCGCCACACGAAATACCCGACAGGATTCCTTCTTCCTGGGTCAAGCGCCGCGCGTAATGTATCGCTTCCTCGTTGGTGACCTGCTCGATTTCATCGACCAGCGAGAGGTCCAGGACTTCCGGTACGAACCCCGCTCCGATGCCCTGAATTCGGTGCGCACCCGGCTTCAGCGGCTGACCGGCCCTTTGCTGCGTGATAACCGGGCTCGCACTTGGTTCAACCGCGACCGAAACAATCGGTTTGCCCCTGGTTCGTTTGATGTACCGTGAGACTCCCGTGATAGTGCCGCCGGTACCGACCCCTGAGACCAGAATATCGATGGCGCCCTCTGTGTCATCCCAAATTTCCGGCCCGGTGGTCGCTTCATGGATGGCCGGATTCGCCGGATTCTTGAACTGCTGGAGCAGCACGTAGCGATCGGGCGCCGATGCCACGATCTCCTCAGCTTTCGCGATCGCCCCGCTCATACCCCGCGCGCCATCGGTCAGCACGAGCCTTGCCCCATAGGCGAGCAGCAATTTGCGGCGCTCAAGGCTCATCGTGTCCGGCATCGTTAGCGTCAATGGGAGGTTGCGGGCGGCCGCGACGAATGCGAGCGCGATACCGGTATTGCCGCTGGTCGGCTCGATCAGCTCCTTGCCGGGACCCAGCAGGCCGCGCTGCTCGGCATCCCAGACCATCGCCGCACCGATCCGGCATTTGACCGAATAGGCGGGATTGCGCCCCTCTACTTTGCCCAGAACTGTCGCTGGTGCGCCGTCGGTGACACGGTTGAGTCGCACCAACGGTGTATGCCCAATCGATCGTGAATTGTCTTCGTACCAATGTGGCATCGGTGCCCTCCCCCTTCGGTTCGGTTTTACCTAGTAAGCTGATTGATTTACATGATTTATCGTTTAGGGGCAACCCGCCAGACGTGCGCCTATCCAAAGTCTGATCGAGGCTGGCGGCGAGAGCCCGAATTGGTCATCGCTTGACTGTTTTGTAATTATCGAGTAAATCTATCGATTAAATGAAACTTAATAAACAAACTACACACGTGAATCGGGCCGCTCCCGCCGCCGCTCGGAGTTTCAGGAAATGAGAATCGTCGGAATCTCGGGAGGATTAACGGCCCCTTCGCTGACGAAGGCTTTGGTTCAGTTCGTCGTCAAGCAGGCGGTAGCGCCCTTGCCGCACACGACTGACCTAATCGATGTGGCGGAAATCGCACCGGAACTTGCATTCACTTTCACGCGCCAAGATGCGTCACCGCAACTTGAAGTCGTCCTGCAGAAGATCGAAGCAGCCGACCTGCTGGTCATTGGCACTCCCATTTGCAAGGGTTCATATACCGGCTTGCTCAAACATTTGCTCGATCTTCTGACCGTCTCCATATCGGAAGACCACGTGGCAATCATCGCCGCCACGGATCGCGGGGACTGCAACTCGCTGCTCCTGGAACATTCGTTGCGGCCCCTGCTGAGCCTTCTCGGGTACTGCACGGTGCCCACCGCAGTATATGCGCGCGATGACGATTTCGTCGATCTTCAGGTTGCCGAAGAGGCAGTGATTATCCGGGCCAGACGCGCCGTTGGAGAGGCTTTCAGGGTTCTCGGTCTCGACCCTCCATTGAACACGCTCATAGCAAACGGAGACTCGTTTATCGCGAGTCGCTGGAGCTAAGGAGCGGCGGAAACCAATTGCGTCATGCGGCGAGAACCAAAACGGGGGAGTTAGAAATGGAAACCAATTACTCGCGGCTGGGCGCAGAACTGGCCAACGCTGACGCGGGATGGGAGGCGTATGACTCGTGGATTAGCTGGGCAAACGAAGCGGCCAACCAGCTCTACGCAAATCGCCTGA
>Ga0187860_1001477_pt1 | contig 20721 bp, 20 predicted proteins | sample June2016WEW_10_4_FD_132981 | JGI IMG/M metagenome (GOLD analysis project Ga0187860, IMG submission 132981) | Peatland microbial communities from SPRUCE experiment site at the Marcell Experimental Forest, Minnesota, USA - June2016WEW_10_40 | ecosystem: Environmental > Terrestrial > Soil >...
GGCATGTGCCATCGGCAACCTGGACAAGCTGGATCTTGCCATGGCACAAGGTGTCCCGGCGGCCAAAGTCCCCGCCGGGGCCGAGCATCGCGCGATGTCGGTCAATTCGGATGGGGTGTGCCGTCTTCATGCGATCGATATTGGCGGCGATCAGGTGGTTGTCCACTCGTTCGGTGGTGTCACCCGTGAGGGAGGTTTTCGGAATGACGTAGGGCTCGAACCGAACGAACTTGAGCGGCGTGTGGATGTCTCTGTTGCCGCGCAGGAACGCCGTCGCGGAAGCGCCGGCCTTCACGCGCCAGGCATCGTTTTCATCCACGTCCACGCGCAGACATAGCGGATCGACCCGGCCGAGCAGGATCAACGCCTGGGCCAGCACACCGGTTTGGGCGAATTCCCCCAAGCGGACCTTGAGTTGCAGGACCTGTCCGTCGATCGGCGCGCGGACGGTCAGTCGCTCCAGGTTGGTTTGCGTGGCTTGAAGATCGGCGCGTGCCTGTGCCAGCTTTGCGTCGGCCACGGCCACGGCGTCGCGGCGAGTGGTGACTTCCTGGACGCTCAGGGCGCGGCGGTCGGTGAGGCTTTCCGCCAGGGCAAGCTGGTTTGTGGCTTGTGCGAGAGTCGCGGCGGCGACCTGGACGGCGGCTTGCTGCTGGGCCAGTTGCGCTCGGGTGGCGCGGTCGTCAATCGCGAAGAGCGGATCACCCGCTTTGACGCGGCTGCCGATTTGGACGTAGATCTTGGAGACCAAGCCGGCTATGTCCGTGCCGATGGCGATGTTTTCGGTGCTCGCCTCGACGATGCCCGAGCCGGCGACAAACGACTGGTAGGGTGCTCTGGACGGCTCGGCGACGGGCGGCGCTGGTGGATTGACTTTGTTGCCTTTGATTACAGTTGCGATGCCGAAGCCGATGCCGGCGGCGGCGAGGATTGGAACTAAGTATTTGCGTATCATATGAATCTCCTGGGTTGTTATTTTCGGTTTCCGTTGAGTTCTGCCGGCGAGTTGACCACTCGCTCGACATGACCGTCGTCCAACTTGGCGAAGCGGTCGCCTAATCCAAAAATGCGCGCGTCGTGCGTGACGACGATGAGCGCGCGACCATCGTGCAAGGCCACGCTGCGCAGCAATTCCATGATGGTTTGGCCGGTCTCGTGATCGAGCGCGGCGGTCGGTTCATCGCAGACGATCAACTTCGGGTTGTGCACCAGCGCGCGGGCGATGGCGACGCGCTGCTGTTGGCCGCCGGAAAGTTGCGTGGGCAGCGAACGCATCATGCGTTCGTTGAAGCCGACCTGTTGGAGAACCTCGCGCGCGCGGTCATTGGCCTTGCGCCGGTTTTCGCCGCGCACGAGCAAAGGGACGGAAACGTTCTCGGCTGCGGTCAACGTCGGAATGAGATTGTAGGCCTGGAAAACAAAGCCGATGTTCTGGCCCCGGTAGCGTGTTTTCTCGCTCTGACTCATCCGGCGAAAATCGTGGCCAAAGACGACGCACTCGCCCTCGGTCTGATCCAAAATGCCGGCGATGATCGAGATGAGCGTCGTCTTGCCGCAACCCGATGGGCCGACGAGCATCATCAATTCGCCCGGGCGCACTTCCAGATCAATGCCGCGCAACGCCTGGACCGCCGCCGCGCCTTCGCCGAACGTTTTCCGAAGGCCAGTGCATTTGACGGCAACATCGTTTTGGTTTGATATGTTCATATTCAACGTTTTCAATCCTTGAGAACCGCGCGTGGTCAACTTCTGAAAACAATTGCCGGTTCAAGCCGGATGACCTTCCAAATGCTTAGCAGGGCCGAGCCGGAGCAAATCAGCAGCACCGCCCCCGCGGTGAGCGCCAGGACTTGCCACGGCAGCCGGAACGCCACCTCGGTATTCTGCGTCACTGCGCCAAACAGACAGGCCGCGCCGACGCCGAGTCCGTAGCCAATGGCTCCGACCACGAGCGCCTGGAGAACAATCATGCGAAGCAGCTTGGAATTGGCCGCTCCCATCGCTTTGAGCGTTCCGAAATAGCGCAGGTTATCGAGGGTGAAGTTGTAGAAGGTCTGGCCCGCAATCGCCGTGCCGATGATGAAACCGAGCAAGACTGATGTGGCGATGTTGATGGGAATGCCGGTGCGCTTCATGAAATAGTCCAGCGTGAGCTGCACGAACTGCTCACGGGTGTGTGCTGTAAGCCCGGTCGCCTTTCGAATCCGGCCGCAAACGGCTGCCAGGCTTTCCCCCGGGTTGGCCTTGACCAGGATGAACGAGAGCAGCTTGCGCTCGCGCGGCGCGAACGTCGTGGCCCGCGAATAGGTCGTGTAAACGCTCGGCTGCGATTGAAAGCTCCGCGTCACGCGGCAAATGCCCACGACGACGGCGCGATGGTCGTTCAATTCCAGCGTGTCGCCGATTTGAAGCGGCAGGCGGCGGCCGCCCGGCAGCACCTTCGCCAGTTTGTCGTTTGCGCCCACTTCATCCACGATCACGCCGTCGCTACGACGCAAATCGGCCAGTGCGCCCTTTACCATGATCGGCGGGCCGCCGATGAGCGTCGCGTCGTCGAGACCGATGACGTTGCACGATTCGAAATTGCCGTTGTCGAGCCGCGCACGAAGCAGACCTTTGTAGAGCGGCACGGCCCACTCGACGCCTTCGACGCCTCGCACACGAAATAGCTGGGTATCCTGAAGCGGCTTGACGTCATCCACGAATTGAACCTTTTCGTCCATGACCCAGGCATCAGGAAGCGAGGTGTCCGTGAGAAACCCGAAGGTGCGGCTCATCAGCCCGACGAAAATCGCCGACTGCTGCGTCATGAGGAGCGAGGCGAACGTGAGCCCCATGATGATGCCCAGATACTTGGCGCGGTCGCCGACGAGCATTTTGAGAGCGATAAAGTTCATGGATTAAATGCTTTCGCGGGTTTTAGGCGTCGGCTTCGTTCGCCGACCAGGCGTCGGCTGGGGCTTGGGCCGGACCGGGGTATCCGGTGAATTGGACGGCGTTGGTCAGATTGGCGATGCCAATACCGCCGTGGGCCAATCGGAACGACACGCCGGGGAGTGCCAGGAAAGAGCGTATCCTCTGCAAGCGTTCCGGGTAAGGCACGTCAATAATCTGGAGCTTGAGGTAAACGTGCTGGCTGCCGAGGAGTTGGATCTCCACGAACGCCGCCGCTGGTTTGCCGGGGGTGAAGCGCACCCGGGGGCGTTCCATGTGCTTAAGGTCGAGAGCTTCAACCTGGTCGAAGAATTCGTGTTTGCGTAGTTCTTCGATGGCGCGGATGCTGGTCCCGACCCCGCATCGTGGGTCCCGGAACCAGGGTCCATCACCCACCAGGTCGATGCGCGCGACCCGGGACAGAACCAGTGTGGTCACAGAGTATTGCCCGGCGATAGCGATTCTCTCCTGTTTGAAAAAGTCCGGCCGCAGGCAATCCTGCACGATGCGTTGGACCATGGCTGGGTCGTCCTGGGTGAAGGTGGCCAGCCGGCCGTCCACACCCCGGATGCAAATCTGCAGTTTTCTGGTTTGGTGTTTCATGGCTTCACCCTGCTCGGCCAGGGTTGAAGTTGGACCGTCGCTTTCATTCGGACCCATTTCGATTTGTGAATTGTTCTTCATATTGTCTCGTCTTTTCTGTTCGCGTTCTCTTAATCACACGCAGCAGCTTCCCTCTGATTCCTCGGCCGGCCCAATACCGTGTTCCTTGCGCAGCCATGCTTTTTGGTTATAATGGAGGCAGCGATAGAACTGCGGCATCTCCGATACTTCCTGGCCGTAGGTGAAGCGTTGAACTTCACCAAGGCCGCGGCGCAACTGCGCGTCGCGCAACCCGCGCTCAGCCGGCAGGTGCAGGACTTGGAGGATGAAATCGGCGTGGACTTACTCAAACGCAGTCCGCGCGGCGTGACGCTCACGGCGGAGGGAAAGCTGTTTCTCGAAGAAGCACGTGAACTCTTGAAGCGCGCCGACGAATCCATCGAAAAAGTCCGTGCGTTGGCGCGTGGATATTACGGTGAATTGCACGTCGGTTACTCCGCCCTGCCCTCCGCGGAAGTTTTGCCTCCGGCGCTGGCCGCGTTTCAAAAAGCGTTTCCGCGCGTCAACGTGGTGCTGCACGACCTCACACACGGCGAACCTGTGGAGGAACTTCAGAGCGGCGCGATGCACCTGGCGTTGATGCCGCAGTCAGCCGCATTACAGAGTGCGGGGATGGTGTTTGAAGTGTTGCGGACGTATCCGTTTTATGTGGCGTTGCCGGCCGCGCATCGGTTTGCCCGGCTCAAAACCATCCCGCTGGAGAAGATCGCCGCCGAACCGCTCCTGGCTCTTCGACGCAAACAATACCCAGGCTATTACGAAGTGCTCGACCGGGTGTTCAGTCCTCTCGGCATCAAACCTCCAATCGTGGTGGAGTGCGACACCGCGAGTTCTCTGCTCACCGCCATCGAATCCGGCCGCGGCATCGCTCTTTCGACCTCCGTTTTCAAACAGATGACGGGCAAACGGCTCGCCTATCGGCCGTTGACCGGCACAAACGAAGTTCTTTCGGTCGGCATCGCTCGCGCGAAGCACGGAGACGTCACCCCGGCGGGAGAAAAGTTTTGCGAGATGCTGCGAAACGTTGCGAAAGGGACAATCGCAGTGGCGCCATTCAACGCCAACGACCGATCTATCGGGCCAAGATCCTGAACCAACCTTTGGAATTCCGGGTTTCTCTTTAACTCCACTGCCGCCAGGTGTTTCAGGCGATCCACAGTGGAGGCGGGAAGCTGCAGGCGGGTAGGCACGGAATTGAAGAAGCCACGGTCCGATTCGTCGGCCAACTGGTTGAAATGCAGTTCAACGATGTAAGCAGTCAGTTCGTCGGGCGGACCAAGCCCCGCCCGGAGCCGGCTTGCTGTAATCTCACGACTCAGACGCGTGATGGTTTCACGGAACAGTTCAAACGAATAGCGATTGACGGCCACCGAGCCAACTGCGTCCAGCACATCGCCCAATCCGGGCACGTGGTCCTTGACATTCCAGCCGTGGTCCTGGTCCGTGTGCGCATCAACGATGATGAAGGCAATGGTTTTCGTTCCAATTCCCCTCGCGGGTCTTGCACGGGTATAAGCCGAACCGTGCGGGCCCTACTTCTTCAATGTCAAATCGCCGGATTTCCGGATGGCCCGCAAAAGCCGCCAGGTCAGATAAAGCGCAGCCACGAAGCCGCCGACACCAATGATAGATATCTCGCCGAGGAGCGGAGGCGCCTTCATGCTCCAAAGCAGGGACGATCCGACATAGAGCGCCGCCGTTACCACTCCGAGAACAAGGCGATTGACCACGGTGTCGAGATTACGGTGATGAAGGTGAACGGAAAAACTGCCTTCGCGCACCCTCCGCAGGAGATCGTTTAAATCCCGAGGCAACGATTCCGCCAGGCGTTCCCAGCCGCGATAGGTTCGTTGGATCCGCGTGAAAATGCGTTTGGGGGAAAGCCGGCGTTGGATGATCTGGCGATAAAAAGGCCGAATGATTTCAGCCAGGCTGAAGTGCGGGTTCAACGTCTGCGCGGTGCCTTCCAGCTCGATAAGAGTGCGAAGGAGAAGTGAAAGCTGCGGCGGGAGCGTAATGGAGTAACGCCGGATAATGGCAATCAACCCATTCAGCGCGGCGCTCATGTCGAACTGGTCAATGGACTGCCGTGTATAGTCAGCCAGGAAGTCGGTCACGTCCGCGCGAAATTGGTCCCGTGGGACTTCCGACGGCACGGAGGCGACCCGCAAGAGAACTTCCGCGAAGTCCATCGAGTTCGAACTGGAAACGGCGAGAAGCATCTCCTCTATATCCGCTGCGAGTTCCGGGTCGAGCCGCCCGGCCATTCCGCAATCAATTACTCCCACGACGCCGTGCGGCAGCAGCATGAGATTACCGGGATGCGGGTCGGCGTGATAGAACCCGTCGCGGAAAATCATTTGCAGGTAGATGTTCGCGCCGCGACGAGCAAATTCCTCCAGGTCCACGCCCGAGGCAGTCAGCGCGGCGGTTTCAGTGCCGAGAATTCCGTCAAGCCGTTCCATGGTCAGCACACGGCCGCCCGACAATTCGGGATAGGTAGCTGGGAAATGAACCGTCGGGTCTTCGCTGAAATTCGCCGCGAACTCTTCAAGGTTTCCGCGTTCAGACGTGAAATCCAGTTCGCGCAGCAGCGTGCGGCGAAACTGGTGGACCAGCGCGACGGGTTGAAAAGGGCGGAGTCGCGGAACGTGCTTCTCAGCCAACTCTGCGAGGCTCGCTAAGATGTCGAGATCAGGCAGGATTTTATCCGCGATACCGGCGTGTTGCACCTTGACGATAACCTCTCCACCGGTATCCAACTCAGCGGGGTGCGCCTGCGCAATGGAGGCCGAAGCAAGAGGCGTTTCGTCAAAGATTGCGAATAGCCTCTCAGGCTCGCCGCCCAGTTCGGCGAGGATGGTGGCCCGAACCCGCTCCGGCGCGTCGGCCGTCGCGCCAATTTGGAGATGAGCGAGTTCCGCCGCCATTTCCGGACCCACCAGATCAGGCCGGGTGCCGAGCATCTGCCCCAGCTTGATAAAGGTCGGTCCCAATTCCAGGAACGCCAGACGAACGCGTTCTTCAACTTTGAGGTCCGGAATGGGCCGGCCCTCGAGACTCTTAAGCCGTTCCTGGATCCAGGCATTATGCCAATCCTTAAACCAGTCTGCGAAACCATATTTGGCTGCGACGCGAAAAATCTCACTCGCCCGTTTCGTGTTCTGTTCCAGCCGTTTGATCGCCGCTATTTTCATAAGCTTCACATCGGTCGTCCTGCCGAAATAAATGCGATCAAGCGATGGCTGCGGCGCCAGTCTCGGCCGGCATCGGAGCCGGTTCTTTGGCTTTCGGCATTTCTTTGCCGATGAGGTCGTAAAGCATATCGCCTTCAAGCGTCTCACGCTTGAGCAATTCCACCACGATACGCCGAAGCTCGCTCCTGTGAGTGCTCAGAATGTCCTTGGCTTCAACGTAACAATTATCGAGCAGCTTTTTGACCTCCTCATCGATTTCGCGGGCCGTCTGCTCGCTGCAATCGCGTTGCAGTTGAAAGGGCTGCCCCGGAAGATAGGCCGGCGCTCGTTGGGCGCAGTTGGCCATCCCTATTCTTTCGCTCATCCCGTAAAGGCAGACCATTTGCCGGGCGAGCGCAGTGGCATGTTCCAGGTCATTTTGAGCGCCGGTTGTCAGGTCGCCGTATTCCAGTTCCTCCGAGGCCCTTCCGCCCAACATGCCACGGAGGCGCGTCAGCAACTCGGCGCGGCTCATCAAGAATTGATCTTCGGTGGGTACCTGCAACGTGTACCCCAATGCCGCCTGGCCATGCGGAACAATGGTGACCTTGCGCACCGGGTCTGCGTCCGGGCTGTAAGCTGCGACCAGTGCGTGACCCAGTTCGTGATAAGCAACGCGCCGCTTCTGAACTTCGGTCAACCGGCGGCTTTTCCGTTCAGGACCGGCGACCACCTTCTCAACGGCATTTTCGAGGTCGGCCTGGCTGATTTCCTCGGCCCCGCGGCGAGCGGCCAGCAAGGCCGCTTCGTTGAGCACGTTGGCGAGGTCGGCTCCGGAAAACCCGGCGGTCGCCTGAGCCAGTTGCCGCAACTGAACTCCTGGCGCCAGACGTTTGTCGCGAGCGTGGACCTTGAGAATGGCCTCGCGGCCATCAAGGTCCGGCGTATCCACAACCACCTGCCGGTCAAACCGCCCGGGCCGCAGCAACGCCGCGTCCAGGACTTCGGGGCGGTTCGTCGCCGCCAGCATAATCACGCCGGCATTGGGTTCGAACCCGTCCATTTGAGCGAGGAGCTGATTCAGGGTTTGTTCCCGCTCATCGTTGACGGCGCCCAGATGAATGCTGCGCTTCTGGCCGATGGCGTCCAGTTCGTCTATGAAAATGATACAGGGGGAGTGCTGCTTGGCTTGCTGGAACAGATCCCGAACTCGCGCGGCGCCCACCCCGACAAACATCTCGACGAAATCACTGCCAGTCATGGAGAAAAACGGCACCCTGGCTTCTCCGGCAACCGCGCGAGCCAGCAGCGTTTTGCCGGTGCCGGGCGGCCCAACCAACAGAACACCTTTTGGAATCTTCGCGCCGATTTCTCTATAACGCTTCGGGTTCTTGAGGAAGTCAACCACCTCCTTCAACTCCACTTTGGCTTCTTCGCATCCGGCCACGTCCGCAAAACTGACGCCGGTTTTCTCGCCCTCCACCAGCTTGGCGGTACTTTTGCCAAACCCGAAAACGGATTGGCCTCCGACGCCCAATTTCCGGCTTACGAGTGACCATATGCCCAGGTAAATTGCCAACGGAACCACCCAACTCAGCAGGAACTGCGAAAGAACGCTGGGGCGCTCTCCGTTGTACTGAGCGCCGCTTGCCTGGAGGTCTCTCACGAGATCGGGGTCCTCGATGCGCTGCGTGCGGAACTGGAACGGCGCCGTTGCTGCCGCTGGGGCGTTCGTGCCGGCAGCAGGGATATTCGTCTGTGCAACGGCGGGTGCCGAGGCGGCTATATTGGTGGCAGGCGCGGCCTGGGGCACGATCCGGCCAAATATCTCATTCTGCCTGACTACAGCATTCATGACTTCATGCCGGGCCAAGTGGGCCCGGAACTCACTATACGGAATCGTGCGCACCGTGAGTTGGCTCACCGCAGCTTGCCAAACCCACAGCATCACTAGCATGATGAAGAACGGCCAAATATTTGACCGCCAATCGGGCTTCTTGTCTCCTCTCTCGAGGTCAATTTTGGGTGCGGACTTTTTCATATTTCCTTTCATGTTTGCTCAGCGATGCGCTGGCGATCTACAAAAACTCGGGCGGTAGCGACTCCGAACAGAAAGCCGCCAATGTGCGCCAGGTAAGCGACCCCGCCGGTCTGAACGTTTGCCACAGCGCCGACACTGAATAGCTGAATGAGAAACCATACCCCGATCAAGAACGCGGCGGGGATAAACGTGATGCGCACAGAGAGTAAGAAGAACCACAGCGAGCGAATCTCATCACGCGGGTAGATGACCAGAAATGCGCCCATGACAGCCGCGATCGCGCCGCTCGCGCCCAGGCAGGGAACCGCGGAGTCGGGGCTGGCCACAACCTGGGCCAGCATCGCTATTAGCCCGCCGACAAGGTAGAAAACCGAGTACCGCCGTGGGTTCATGGCGTCCTCAATCTGCGGGCCGAAAGCCCACAAGAACACCATATTGCCCACGATATGCGACCAACTACCGTGCATGAACATCGCCGTCAGCAACGTAATCCAGTGCTGGCCGGCGGTAATGTCAGCGGGCACCGCTGCCCACCGCGTTACAAACTGCTCGCCTCCCATCAATTCGCGTATGAAGACGAACGCGTTGATGACGATGACCAGTACCGTGACGAGCGGGAAATGTGCCGGGCGTCGCGATGCGTCAGATAAAGGGATTACGGCTACCATATCGTTCTGCCTATTCGTTCAGTCCCCAGTGATTCCAGGCAGATGGCTGTTGGTCCGCATCCAAGAAGGCCAGCGACGGATTCGCCGACGTCGCGGTGGTCACGCCGTCGGCACGGAAACGAGGGGCAGACACTCCCTGCCAAGCCGCTTGGTTGAATACCGCATCTGTTGCACGAGGGTCTCCAGTCCCCTCCCGAGTAATCTCTGTTTTCGACTTCATTGTTGTCCTTGGTCATTCGTGAGTGAGCTTACTGCCGCTGTTCACATCATGGTCTTTACGAGTTGCACAATCGTGTCCGGCTTCACCAAGGCGGTGTTGATGACGAGATGATACTGGCTGGGATCTCGAATATCGGCCTGGAGATATTTTTTAACCAGCTTCCGGTGTTTTGCTTCTTCTTTGGAGATGTGCCGGCGCGCCTCCTTCTCCTCCAACCCCACTTCCTTCATGACGTTCTTGATCCTCAGTGCCAGGGGAACGACGAAGCACAGGCCGATCTTCTCATCGGGAGGAAGGAAGAAATTGCTGCCCCTTCCCACAATGACCGCATTCCCAGTGACAGCGATTGCCAGCAAGATTCTCTTGAGACTGGCGATGTATCTGTCCGATGTAAGAGCATATTCCGGGTTGAGTTCGGCCAGAAAATCCGCAAACTCATCGGGTGGATTGTTTTCCAAGGCAGAGACAAGTCGTGTGCTGACGCGCTCGTCCTTCGCTATTTGTTCTACCAACTCCCAGTCATAAAGATGCAAGTCGAGCTCGGAACAGAGTCTTTCAACGATCTTCTCTGCTCCGCATCCTGGTTCCTGCGTGATAGTAACAACCGGCTTGGCGGGGGACCGTTCGTATTTTTCGCGCAACTGCCATTCCTCGAGCCGCGCCCTGAGCAGCTTGTTGAGTTCTTCGGCTGAATCGTGATCCTTCATGTCGTTTTCCCTGTGCGTTTCGATTTCATGATGCCGTTGAGCATTGCCTTATTCACATTTCAGCGTCTCCGTCTCCGGCGGCAAGCGCAGCCCGAAGGCAAAGGTTCACAATGCCAGTGCTTCCTTGGTGAGTTCCCACGCCTGGTGCAGCTTGGCGGCGCGCCGCTTGTGCTCGGACTGTACTTCGGCGATGCGCTTTTCCAGCTTGGCCTTCCTGTCAGCCTGCGCCTTGGCCATCTGCTCCTTCAGGGACTTAACCTTCGCGTCCATCTCTCGCTTCGTCGCTTCCAACGCCGCGTTGGCCCGATCCTGTGTTGCTTGCAGCTTGGCCTTGGCCGTCGCGATCTTCGCCTGGAGCTTCGCCTTGGCCTCCTTGCCCGCCCGAGCGCGCTCGGCTTTTAATTCGGCAATCTCCGCCTTGTGCGCTGCCGCGTCCCGCTCAAGCTGATCGTCCAGAACCTCCTCACGCGCCCGGCGGAAGACCACGCCGCCCGCGGCCTCCATGTGGGTATCAACTGGCATCACCCACTCTTCCCAGACTTCGGCAACCACGGCCACCTTCCCCGGCTGTAGTTGTTGCTCGACCTCGCTGAGAAAGTCCTCGCCCACCCCGGCTTTCGCCAAGTCGTACAGCACACCCCCAAACGTTCCGGCAGTGGCACCGATCGCAACACCCACCGGCCCACCGAGCAGGCCAATCAAACTCCCGGTGACCAAGCCGACACCCGTCCCGAGCGGGCCTTCGTCAGCCTCCTGTTTGATGGTCACCTTTCCGCCGGCATCCTTGGCAATCACGGCGCTCGCGTAGAGCGTGATGCTGCCCTCGGCATGCAAATCCCTGAGGGCCTTGGAACCCTCATAGGCCTTCTTCTCGTTATCGAATATTACCACGATCATTTTGTCGTTCATAACTGCCTTTCTTCTTGTTGTTGTGTGGTTCTGTTTAGTCTAGTTGCTATTCCGTTTTTGGTTTCCACAATGCGTTCAGTGATCTGGAGCCGCTTCATGGACTTCTCCCCGAAAAGCGCCTACCACGCGGCGCGTAGCCAGGGAAATCATCAATCGAGTAACCCCGCTGAAGAGCATACTGATGCCCACCAGTGTGCCGACCACCCACATGGTGCTGGTTGGCCACGTCCGCCAGATCATGACTGCGAGGATGAGGGTGACAATCCCATCAACCAGCAGCCAACCCGACCCGCTTAAGGGGCGGAGTTGGAATGACAGGATGAACTCCAGGATCGATTTTAGGAGCAGGTACGCAGCCAGCACGATCGTCAAGGATGCAAGACCCGCCAAGGGATGCAGCAATATGTAGCTGCCTCCGGCGATACAGAGGATACCTAGGATTGTTTCCCAAAACAGTCCGCTGCCACTGTACGCGCGCCAGGCGTACACCATGTGAGCGGCGCCACTAAATGCCATTAACCAACCCACCAATATCGTTACGGCGATACCGGAAGCTGGCGGTACGATGACTGCCAAAATACCCGCCACGATCATTAGCACACTCAGCACAATCGACCATCCCATCGCTCGATTGACCTCTGTATTCACGTTCATATTGATTTACCTTTCGTCTATGTTCTGGTTGAGGAGTTTCCGGCATCAGCTCGCCACCGCTGGCGTGACGGCTGCCAGTGCATGTCCATCGAATGCCGCGCCGACGAGCCTCACATTTTCGTCATGTGGCGCGTCGCAGCAGAAATTCACTTGATGGAGCGTTCGCTTTGCGGAGCAACGTCGCGACGGGAGCGCTGAGCAGGAATTGCAGACCGTGGTGTTCATGCTGGCTCTCCTTTCCAAGGTGAAGCTTCGCCAGATCTGGTGTCACAGTGGCGGTTCAGCAGGCTTAAAATCACTTCCTTGCTCACAGTGCCGACGAGTCTCTCTCGAAGTATGCCGGCCACGAAGCAAAGGAGAGTCGGAATGGAGTCCACGCCATACCACAGACTCAGATGGGGATTGTCGTCGGCATTGACCTTGAGGATTTTCACGCTTCCCGCGCAAGCTACCTCCACTTCCGCAAGCACTGAGTCAATAATTTGACAGGGGCGACTCCAAGGCGCCCAAAACACTGCCAGAACGGGCTTGCTTGATTTGGAGACTTCCAACTCGAAATTCGCCTCGCCCACGTATCGGAAACTGGCTTTGCTTTGAGTCGCGCTCATGTTCTCAACTGTTGTTCATTCTTTCAGGAGTCTCTTGGCAGGCGCCGTGCCATCGGCTTGCGTATGCCATAAGTGCCGTATTGGTAGTAGTTTGCATAAATGCCACGCAGCACGCTGCCGGGGTCGAAAAGTTGAACGGACAAAAACTTGAGCCGGCTGGGGTGGACAAATTGTCCGCGATCTGGCAGCTTCGGGTAGTATGGAATCAGCAAGTGATAGCCGGTTCGATCCCAACTACGCGGTGCAAATGCTCTTGGACGCCGCTCACGAGCGGTCGCTGGAGAGCCTGCTGAACAAACTCGTCGCCCGAGCTGTGGCTCGTCCTGACATTGCGTGCGTTGAAGTTTGGCTGGTGGACAAAGCAGATGGTTGTCTGCACCTGGCTCTTGAGGGAGGTGCTGTTCCTCCCAAACCAAGCGAGTCCGCGACCCCTATCCCTGTAGGGGCGGGCGTCTTGGGCCAAGTTGCGGCGGCAGGGCGACGAATCGCCCAGCGAAAGTCGGACGCGGACTGGGAACGGGTTGCCGATCCGGCGTGGCTCAGGCGAGAGAACATCGAAAGTTTTGCCGTCACGCCTATCATTTTCAAAGAAGAGGTCTTGGGAGTCATCGCTGCGTATCTGCGCCATGAGATGCTCGAGGAGTCACTCCCTTACGGGCAAATCTTCGGGAACTACATCGGCGCTGCCGTGGCCAACGCGCGCGCCTTTGAGGAGATCCAGCGTCTGAAGACCCAACTCGAACAACAGAACGCCTACCTCCAGGAAGAAGTCGTGGAAGCCCGGGCGTTCGGCGACCTCGTCGGGCAAGGCGCGGCGTTGCGTCAGCTCGTCAGCCAGATTGACCTGGTCGCTCCGACGGATGCCTCCGTGCTCATTCTGGGTGAAACCGGAACAGGCAAAGAGCTCGTTGCGCATGAAATCCACCGTCGCAGCCAGCGTAAGGACAAGCCGCTGGTTCGCGTCAATTGCGCTTCCATTTCAAAAGACCTTTTTGAAAGCGAATTCTTCGGCCATGTCCGCGGGTCGTTTACCGGCGCCATCAAGGACCGTGCCGGTCGCTTTGAAACGGCGCACGGCGGCACGATCTTCCTGGATGAAATTGGAGAAGTCCCGTTGGAAATGCAGAGCAAACTCCTTCGCGTATTGCAGGAGAAGCGGTACGAGCGGGTGGGCGATGACCGAACCCGCTCCGCGGACGTTCGGATCATAGCGGCGACCAATCGCGACTTGAAGCAGGCCGTCGGCGCCGGCCGATTCCGGGAGGACCTCTATTACCGGCTGCACGTGTTTCCGATCCAGGTCGCGCCCCTGAGGGAACGCATGGACGACATTCCGCTCCTGGCAAAGCGTTTTGTTGAATTATCAGTGAGGGATTTGAAATGCGCCAAACCCCGGCTCACAAGGGCCGGAGTGGCCAAACTCCAGAACTACGATTGGCCGGGCAATGTGCGGGAATTGCGCAACGTGATTGAGCGTGCTGTCATCCTGTCGCGCGGAGGAACCCTGGAGTTCGACCTGCCCATCGCAACCTCCTCAAGCCCTCCGCCTCGGCCGAGCTCTCGCGTGGAGGCCCAGGGGGACGGCACGCCTGGACCGCGATTTCTCACGGAAGCCGAGCTTCAGCGCCGCGAGCGCGACAACCTTTTGGCTGTTCTCCAACAGGCCAATTGGAAGATCAAAGGTCCCGATGGCGCGGCCGAGCTTCTGGGAGTGAAACCCTCGACCCTCCTTGCGCGCATGGGAAAGTGGGGACTTAAGCGTCCAACGGTCTGAGACCGCCGCACGGGCATCGGGTCCCCATGCTCGCATAACACGCCAACATTCGCTCTTGATAACTAACTTCTCCCCATTCACGAAGAAGTGCAGCCGGCGCCCGTAGATGCCGCAATCCTGGTCCCGGCGTTGCGCTGGCGATCCCGGCTTTCAAACACGTGAGCGGCAAGCGCCTGCTCTATCGGCCGCTGGCGGGCACCACGGAAGTGTTTTCGATCGGCATCGCTCGCGCGAAGCACGGAGACGTGACGCCTGCCGGAGAGAAATTCTGCGAGATCCTACGAAAGATTGCGAAGGGCGGGGCGACCTTAGATGGCAGGGCGCCTGGGGACCGGGCGAGTCGTGGGTAGGGAAGCAGCGGGGTGAGGGTTAGCGACCTGGGGCAAGCCGATCGGGCCGCGTTTTCAGCCCGGGTCCAACTCAAGCCAATGGCCATTCGGGTCGCGGACCTGCAGGACGTCGCCAGCCATTCGCGCTTCGCAGCCGAACAATGGCGCGCGCTCTTTCAGGCCGGCCAGCGTCTGGTCATGCGGAACTGCGAGGCCGTACGAAATCAGCCCGATGGAATCTTTCGGCGCGGGAGTTTTTCCGGCCCACGTGTTGACGGCAACGTGGTGGTGGTATCCACCCGCCGCCAAGAAGGTGACGGTGTTTCCAATGCGCGCCATCACATCCAAGCCCAGAAAGTCGTGGAAGAAGGTCTCAGCTTCCTTCAGGTCGGCGACGTGCAGATTCAGGTGACCGATGTCCGTTTGGGGAGGCGCGTTCGCCGGGATTGATTCGCCGTTGGTCGTTCCCAGCAAGCTGCCGACGTCGAGCGGCTGCGTGACCATTTGAAACTGGCCATTGCGCATCGGCCACTGGGAACGCGGCCGGTCATAATACAGTTCCACGCCGTTTCCGTCCGGATCGTCCAGATGGAGTGACTCGCCGATGACGTGGTCGGACGCGCCCGTGATGGGATATTCCGCCGCCACGAGCCGCCGAAGCGCGTGCGCCAGATCACGTCGGGTGGGAAAACGGATCGCGAGATGATACAGCCCGGTCGCGCGCTGCGGACGCGGAACGGCATTTCGGTCTTCCGTGAGGATCAGCAAGGCCGGGCGGCCCCCGGTCGCCGAGAGCGACGCTCCCGATTCGCCGCGCTCACGCAGCTTCAACCCGATCACGCGCTGATAGAAGTCCAGGGCGCGCGCAAGGTCCGTCGTGCGCAGGTGCACGCGGCTGACGTGGGTTTCATCGGGCAGGCGGAGAACTGCCGGCGCGCGAGCTTGGTGGAGTGCTATTGCGTTCATGGTTGTGCTTTCAGGAGTGAACGGCGGTGGCCGCCGCGATATGTTGAGCGCGCGAATCGGGGCGTGAGGGGACAGTTTTCACGATGCCAGCGAAATGTTCGCGATGACGCCAGAGGAGGAACAGCGCGAGGACCGTGACAACAACCGCCATCGGCAGACCGGCCGGGGCCATTAGGACGTGGAAGCAAAGGATGTTCACGATGACTGGCCCGAGCAGTGTCAAACCCAGTGGAACCCTGCGCCCAGCGAGCAGCAGGACGCCGCCGGCGATCTGGAGTGCGCCGACGACATACAGGTAACGGCTCACGAACAACGCCGTTATGAAATCACGCGCCGGGCCTTCCGGTGGCGGCGGCATGGGGATGAAATGCAAAAACATGTTCGAGCCGAACACGAGGAAGATGAGCCCGAGCAAACTGCGTGCGATGATACTTGCGATTCTCATAGTGAATTTCGTTTTCGATATTTTGCTGTTTCAGCTTATGTCTGCGGAAAATGTGCCCTCGTTGTTTTGTGGTGCCCAATACCAGGTTAGTTGCACAGCGATGCTTTTTCGGCATAATGGGGCCAAGTCCGAACATCCGCACGTGTCCTTCTCCAGTAGACCCACTAGAACTATAGTCAGGGCACTTCATTCTCGAACATCAACCTCACCTCCGAGCCGTTATAATGGAGAATGGGCAGGGAGGCGGCTCTAAGGCCTCGGAGTCCTCATCCGCCTGCCAACCGCCGGAGCAGCGATCGATGAAAATTCAGACCCGGGCCTTGAAATGCCGGCAAGCGATTCTCAAAGGCATCAGAGATATCGCTCAAAGTGGGGGTGGAGAAGACCTAGAGAGATAATCGCCGCCACCCCCTTCTTTATGGGAATTGCCGCGCTCAAATTTAAGTCAGGAGACATGGAAGCCATGGGCAAAAACCTCGGCGGCTCCGTCATGCTGTTCCTGGTCCCGAAGATCGTGGGCGTGATTATCACGTGGGCCGCCAAATAGCGGATTCCTTGAAAAGAGACCGGAAGTGGTACTCTTCCGTAACCCCAAAAACCACAGAGACTGCGGGATGTGTGGCGCACAAATCACGCACTCCAGCGTCTTTCCCACATTGCCTGTTGGGAGGTCGCCGGCCAAACAAAGAATCAGGGTGCGGATGAAGTGCATTCCGACCCGTAGGGTTTGGACCCACCAAACCGCAAGCGCCGACCTGGCCGAATCGTCTGCTCGGGCCTTCACATTCGCCTTACTTTGATAGGCTCTGGGGGCGCGGGGCAAAACCACGACCTGGCGCGATGGAAGAGGATCTTTGCCGACCCGCCAAAGGACAGTTCGGCCCTATAATGAGATGGAAGACTGCGATTGACGATTGACTTGCGATTTGTCGGGAGGAAAGGTAAGATAGTTGTAGTTATGCGTTTCGGAAAGGTCAAGCCAGAACAGGCATCATCCGTGTCCGTGACCGTGCAGATCCCGGCGGCCATTGCTCCCCGGTTCGGTCCGGACCCGGCCAGTATTGCCCGCCGGATTCTTGAGCAGGCCGCGCTCGAAGGCTATCGTTCGAATCAACTCTCCCGGGGTCAGGTCGCGGAGATGTTGAGCTTGAATTGGGCGGGGGCCGAAGAATTCCTCGCGAGCCACCACTGCGATCGCCACTACGACATCCGCGATCTTGAGGAAGACCGGCGCAATCTGGACCAAATTCTCGGCCCGGCATGAAGTTGGTCGTTTCGGACGCTTCGCCGGTTCATTACCTGGTTCTAATCGGCGCCATACACATCCTGCCCAGACTCTTTTCCAAGGTCGTCATCCCGGAACACATTGTCAGCCGGGAACTGCAGAGCCCGAATACGCCGCCACTGGTTCGCAACTGGGTGGCCAACCTGCCAGCCTGGGTGGAAGTGCGAAGGCCCCTGCATCCGAAGCCGCTCCGCTTACACGTGGGGGAGGCTCACGCGATTGCTCTGGCCCTCGAACTGGGTGCCCCGGTGCTCCTCGACGAAAAAGAGGCGCGCCAGATCGCCAAAGACAACGGCCTCATCGTCATCGGCACCGTAGGCCTGATTGAGCGCGCTGCCGAAATGAACCTGCTGAATCTCCGAGAAGCTCTGGCTGCTCTCCGTAAGACGAACGTACGCATTAGCAACGTCCTGCTTGATCAGGCACTTCAGCGGCATTCGCAACGAACACCGCCCAGTCGTGGCGAGCCAAAGCCCCCGTCCCTCTGAGTGCATGACGGTCGTGGATCATAGGGGACGCTGGACCGCCTGAAGGGAGCACGGGACGGCTGAAACGTCGCCGGATGGCCGAAGCGGAGATGAACCAGGACCGCCACAACCCCTGAGGCTGGCCGACCCAACGATTGAGCTTCTGATCTTTTATCAAAAGGGCACGGCGATAAGGAAATCCTGCGGAAGATTTCCCGCGTCACTTCTCCCGAAACAGTCAGGCGGAGTTGAGGATGAACGCCAACTCCGAGCCGACGTGAATGAGCGCCGCGATGATGGGCGCGAGCAGGCCGAAAAAGGCCAACACGATGCCAGCGGTGTCCACGAGAATCGTTCCCCAAGAATTGAACATGATAACGCGGTAGCAGCGTTTGCTGATGGCGAGCACTTTAACCAAGCGCGACAAGTCACTCGTCATCAGCGTCACGTCGGCCGTTTCCAACGCGACATCGGTGCCTTGACCCATCGCGACTCCGACCGTGGCCTTGGCCAAAGCGGGCGCATCGTTCACTCCGTCACCAACCATCACTACCTTGTTCCCGCGCTGGATCGGTGGTAGGCAATTCGCCGCTGTTGAACCGCCCGCCCACATGGAAGTCTTCGTCAAGGAGCACGGTGAAATTGATGCCGCTCTCCTCGACCCTGCGGGCTGGTTTTGAATCTTCAATTTGCCCACGCGTGGCTGGTTTTCACCCCCCGGACAGCGCCTCCAAAGGAGAATAAGGAAAATTGGGAACTGACAAGCAAGCCGGTATCTTGAAGGGTGTCCACGATGAACATTCAGCAGGCGACCCGGCAGTATGAAAGGTGGCTGGCCGGTCACGTCCGGGTGGTCAAGAGCGATCTTGACACCAAGCACGAGTTGATGGCACAGGATGAATTTTCGTTTCTGCGCGCCACGTTCTATCACTGGATGCAGCTTTTCCCGGCGCTTTGTCCGAAGGCGGCCCGTGCACCCACGGTGCTGGCTGTTGGCGATTTGCACGTGGAAAATTACGGCACCTGGAGCGATGCCGAGGGACGGCTGGTATGGGGCATCAATGATTTCGACGAGGCGTTTCCGTTGGCCTACACGGTTGATCTGGTGCGGCTGGCCACCAGTGCCTGGCTGGCCATTGAGCTTGGTCATTTGTCGCTCGTCCCGGCCATTGCTTGCGCGACGATTCTGGAGGGTTACGCGAAAGGCTTGGAGGATGGCGGTGAACCTTTTGTGCTGGCCGAGAAGCGTCCCTTGTTGCGCGAGGCAGTCACCAGCCGGCTGCGCGATCCGACACTCTTCTGGGAAGAATTTGCGGCCCTGCCAACGATCAGACGCGTGCCTGCGAAAGTGATGTTGATGCTCAAACAAGCCATGCCGGAACGTGGCCTGGCTTTCCGGGTGGCGCATCGGCGAGCGGGGCTGGGGAGCCGGGGTCGAGAACGATTCACCGCCATTGCCAATTGGAGCGGTGGCAAAATCGCGCGTGAGGCGAAAGCGTTGCTGCCTTCGGCTTGCGCTTGGGCGGGAGGCTTGTCGAACAACAAGATTTATTATTCGCAGATTCTGTCAAACGCCGTCCGCACGCCAGATCCGTTTCTTGTGGTGAATGATGGCTGGGTGCTGCGGCGGTTGTCGCCCTATTGCAGCCGGATTGAGTTGGCGCAGTTGCCGCGCAGCCATGACGGAGAGAAGCTGTTGCGGGCAATGGGACGGGAACTGGCCAATATCCATTTAGGCACGCGCCGGGCCGTGGCAGCGGTGCGACGGGATTTGCAGCAGCGGAAACCGAAATGGCTGCGCCAAGCCGTCGAGGTCATGGCAGAGACCATACTCAAAGATTGGAAGGAATGGCGAAAATGGATGTCCTGAAGTGTTAAGCCGGATGGTAATCACGGATCGCTGGCGGCCGCCTCCCGTCGCTCACCATGATCGAGGGCACTTCATTCTTAAACGTCAGTCTCACCTCGAAGACCTATGATGGAGAATGGGCATTTGTCGGAAAATCAGTGCGGTAGCCGGGCCAGTTTGCCCTCGGCGAGTTTCGACATCTTGCCCTCAAGGAATACCACCCATTCTCAGCGGAGGCGGTGCGGGCAGCCGGGATGACCTGGAAGAAAGACCCCTCCCAGTGGCCCTGTTACAGAATAACCTTTGGCAACAACCAACAACGTTGGGTGCTGTGCGAACGGTGCCGGCTCAGCGGCGAGACGACAAACAGCGAGACGACTCTGAAGCCCTCGGACTTGCCATCCACCTGCCAACCGCAACGGCGGCGATCCATGAGAATCCGAACCCGGGCGTTCAAATGCCGGCAGGCGATTCTCAAACGCCATGAGAGATATCGCTCCAAATGCGGTGGAGAAGACCCCCGGCGATAATCGCCGCCACACCCTTCTTCATGGGGGCATCGGGAATGCTATTATCGCGCACGGGGCTATCCAGCAATACTTTAGATCAATGCCAAACAGGCCATCGAAGTGAAAATTGCGCATATATACGCCCGGTTTTCGACTGGGACTCAAGCTAAGGGGACCTCGCTTCGTCGCCAAATTAGCAACGCCGAAGCATTCGCCGCGGAGCAGGGGTGGACGATTGCCGACATCATCGCTGACGAAGGCGTCTCCGCATATCGCGGCAAGAATCTGGCCCAAGGGGGTCTCGGCCGTTTCCTCGATGCGGTCAAGACCGGTAAAGTGGCGCCTGGCTCGGTGCTAATTGTGGAGTCCCTCGACCGCTTATCCCGCAATACATTGACCGCCCAAATGATGCTACTCCTGGACATCATAAGAGCCGGGGTCGAAGTAGTGACTCTGGTTGACCAGAGGCATTTCACGCGGGCCATGGTGAGTACGAATCCATTGGAGCTCATCTTCA